>Ga0080013_1000946_pt1 | contig 39519 bp, 47 predicted proteins | sample ETNvirenome_6_85_FD_69236 | JGI IMG/M metagenome (GOLD analysis project Ga0080013, IMG submission 69236) | Marine viral communities from the Pacific Ocean - ETNP_6_85 (SPADES assembly) (version 2) | ecosystem: Environmental > Aquatic > Marine > Oceanic | place: Pacific Ocean | collected 2013-06-19 | reverse complement strand
GAAGTAGGTGTCGCAGGGGGTTGGACAACTGCCGATGCAGAGCCTTTAATCCCACAGACTGCTTTGATGGGTATGAGTAAGCCTATGGTGTTTGATGGAGTTAATGATGTAGTAACAACTGCTGGCAATATTGGAATAAGTGGTTCTAGTGCTTATTCAATGAATTGTTGGTTTAAGTTAAATGCTTATGGCACTTATCCTGTATTAATGGGAAGTGGAGCAATAACGGGATATAATGAAAATTCATTTCTTATTCGCACAGACAATAATACAGTTGGTTGGGGAAATCAAGTAAGTGCTAATGATTTTGGAAATGCTGATGGTACTACAATATCTTTAAATACTTGGTATATGGCTACTTTTACTTTTAATGGTAGTGATACAATAAAAATTTATATAAATGGAGCGTTAGATGGTACAAAGTCAGTAAGTAGTATTAATATTACTAATAGTGTTTTATATATAGGTAAGCGGGCAGATGGTCTATTTGTTGATGGAGTAATAAATGAAGCTACTGTTTGGAGTGTTGAACTCTCTCTTGCTGAAATACAGGAACTATTTAATGATGGAGTGGCTTTAGATGCTACTACACATTCAAAGGCTATACCTACAGGAGAAGGTACAGATTATTTAGAAGGATACTGGAGGAATACTGGAACTGGTACTTGGACAGATATAAGTCAAAACTCTAATGATGGCACAGTATCTGATACTTCTCCATACACAATCCTCCTACCCGAAGGCACTACCACTGGCAAAGACATATTAGGCTTTCCACTAACACATACGAATAATGGGTGGCTGAATCTTGATGGGAGTGAGTATGTGGATGTTTCTATGGCTGACCCATTAAGACCTTATACAGGAAGTGTAAGTATAGAGTGTTGGATTAAAACTCTTGATAACGGCAACTATATTTTTTATGCAGGTACAAATGGTACTTCTGGGAGAATTGTAGCAGATATTTCAAGCAATAAACTTCGTGCCTATGCAAAGACAACAAACGATGCAGATGGTAATACAGTGGATATGACAGGAACACACAATTCTGCAAATGCAGTTAATGATGGAGACTGGCATCATATAGTTCAAGTTTGGGATACTGGTGATGCTAAACTAAGAATGTACATAGATGGGCAGAAGGTGTTTCAAGATGCCCTTACAGATTTAGATGCTGATTATGAATCATCATGCTCATTTTTAGATAGTACTACATCTCCTTTAGTTATAGGTGCAAGACTTGATGAGGCAAATTATATTACTGGTAGTATTGATGAATTTAGATGGTATAAAAAAGTTCTCACAGATGGATTATCTGGAAGTGATGATACTACAGATGGAGATGCTTTAACTGTAACTGTATCTGGAGAAATATACAAGAATTATAATCACGGCAAAGGTAAACATCCAAATTAGGAGATAAAATGGCACATTACGAATTATACATATGCTTAAAGAAAGTTACTTACGAGTCACAGATACCAACTGTACTCCAATCTAAGTTAGGTTGGAATGAGTACGAATACGATGATGATGGAGAGATTACTTCTACTACGGCTTATCGTCCTACTTGGAGAGAAAGTGCCTTCAGAGGCAAATTAGGAGCACCCAGAGTGAGTCTGGATGGTAACCTCATTATTGTAAAGGGTGAATTTAGTATGTTAGAAGGTGAACTGACAGCAATGATAGCATTAGGCAATGGATTAGCCTATCCTAATAATTCAATATTAACTAAGACAGAGGCACAGACTTTAGCAAATGGCAGTCTGTTTACAGCGAGTGAATAATGATAGAAGTGTTTGCAGAGTATGGAACAATAGGAGTAATGGTAGTATTGTTTGCTGGTCAGATTATGTTCCTACAGAAAACTTTAATGTCCAAGCTAAAGGAAGTTGAAGACATTACTATTCAACTAATAAATCGTTGGAATAAGTCAGATGAAAAAGCAGAAAGAAGGCATGAAAGGTCTGTGATTGAAATGAATCAAATAACAGATGACCTTAATTTTCTTAAAGGTAGAATCAATGGAGGTACTCGTGGATAGTTTAAAAGTAACAGGTATGAGTTTTGCAAGTATGGGGGCACTGTTTTATGATGTACTGCCTTGGTTACTTGGTATTACAGTAGGGATGCTGCAGATTATATATCTATTGTATAAAATTAAGAAGGCGAGTCGTGGATAGTTTTAAGGAAGATATTAAGGATATTATAGACTGGACATTAAAGCAGCTAGGTATGTATAGTGAAGATGCTGCTGCAATGATATATGCTACTGGCATGGCTGAATCTAAATACAGGTACCTATCTCAAATGGGTGACGGTCCAGCTATAGGATTCTTTCAGTTAGAACCTGCTACAATGAGAGATATAATGGATAACTATGTAGCTTATAGAAAATCCATCCTAGAATCACTTAAAAACCTAGGTTATGCTGAAGATGATAGTGAGTATAGGGTCAAGTCTAATATCGCCTTACAGGTAGCATTTTGCAGGTTAAAGTATAAGCGTGATCCATTTCCTCTCCCTAAGTTGGATAATAAAGAAGATCAGGCTGATTATTGGAAGAGAGTTTACAATACAGAGTTAGGTAAAGGTACTGTAGAGCATTTTTTAGAAGCAAATGAGGAGAATACATGATATGCCCAAGATGTGGTTCAGAATCAACAAAGAAAGATGGTACTGTACAAAGACAAAAGGGATTAGTTCAACAATGCAGGTGTAATTCATGCAGAAGACATTTTTCTTATCAAATAAATTCAAATGTTACAGAAGATTCTTTAATGGAGATAGAGCCAGGTTATATTCTAACTGTATCTTCGGATACAGAGTTGAGAATTCATGGTGCAACAGATATACATCATGGAGCTAATGAGCATCATGAAGAAAAGTTTAATGAATTTATTGAGGAAGTTGATGCAGATCCAAATGCAAGATGGTTTTTAAATGGTGACAATATTGAACTTATTCCACCAAACTATTACATCAGTCAAAGGGGCCAGGAGATGGAGCCTGATGATCAGCATCTATCATTTGCTAGAAGAGTCGAAAAAATCGCTGATAAGCTGTTGTTTGTTAGGGGTGGTAATCACGACTATATCAGGTCTGTTAATTTACTCGGTTTTGATGTTAGCAAGTTACTTGCTGACAGACTTGGTGTTCCATATTTTAGATTACCTGGGTATACGAGAGTTAAGATAAATGATACTGAATGGTACTTGGTTACAGGGCATGGCAAGAGTGGAGCAAAGAATGGCGACTTGGAGTTGGACAAGATGGCCGCTGTTTTCTCTGAGGGTGATGTATTTTTCCTTGGTCATAATCATCAGTTATATGCTAAACCTGTTGATTCGCTTAGGATTATGGATGATAAGGAAAAGCTCCACAGGAGATGGTACTGTAGAGGAGGTAGCTTTTTGAACTATGCAGATTATGCAAGATATTCATTCTTTCCTATGATAAGGACTGGGTGGGTGACAATGGAATTTAACGAAAAGGAGATAAACTCATGGACCAACTAATAATGGCAGGTTTCTTTTCAGACTACTTTAGCTGGACTAATCTATTCTATTTGATAGGTCTTATACTGGCTGGTATAGCTACTCTGATGGCTAGCAGATATAAGGCAATGATGAAAGAAATAGGTGACGTAGCTAGGACTTTAGAAGAAGCTTATGCTGATGGCAAGCTGAGTGCTAAAGAGAAGAAAAAGATCATGAAAGAAGTACTAGACGTACTTAAAAGTGTAATTAATTTAAAATGGAAAATATTCTAAGGAGGTAAAAAATGGCAGTAACAGCAGCAGCAGCTTTCGCTAGTAGCACAACTGCTGGGTATACAGTAAGGACTACGCCAACAACTTCAGTTTTAGCAGGAGCTACAGATAGTTTTGCTTCACCTGCAATAGATACAAGTGTAAATAGCATCGAAAATAAAAAAATAGTATGTGGTATTGATATAAAAGTTAACTTTACAGACAATGCTGCACATTTTGATTATCAATTATCACATAATGGTACAGACTGGACAGCAGATGTTCAGATATCAAGTGATGGGGCACCTGCAATGACTGCAGCTGGTGGACCTTATTTGCATATATTAGATTTATCAGATGTGTATGCTCCATATGTTAGGTTTGTATGGAATACTAATGGTGCTACTTTAGGAACAAGTGGTACAATGCAATTTTTCTTTGCTTATAAGTAATGAAGATATATATCAAGTATAAGTGGATATCTACTACATCTATACCTAATGTAAGAGTAGTCTATACATATGCCTAAACAGTCATCAAATATTACTGATTTCTCCAAAGGCATGAATTATAATGCTGATGATACTGATCTTTTCCAATTACGGAGTGTAGCATTAGCACATAATGTTAATTTTGATCTTCTTGGGAAGATTACTGCTTTTGACCCAGTAGATAATACACTTACATTTGACGATGGCGAGAGTAATGTAAGTGGAAATATATCTGGAGATTATGATGATCTTGATACAGTTTTAGGAACAAGTACAGCTTTAGATATTTCAAGTGTAGGTAATACTGGAAGTGATACTGAAGGTATACAATGGGAAGCTGGAGTCTATGAATTTTATGTAACTAATATAAAAGATTTAGGAAATGGTATATTAGAGGAAGGGCCTCCACAGCATATACATTCTGAAACATGGGCTGATACAGATACATATAAGGGTAGGTTTACTATAAATAGTGCTTCTGTTGCGTGGACAATTGATCCTTCATGGTTAGTAACTGGAAATACAGTTGGAAGACTATATTACCAAAAAGAAAGCACTTCACATACAACAGCTGTTGGATTATTACATTTATGTGATATACTATATATAACTGGAGGAACATATGATTATAGGTTAAGATCTATAGGAGATATATCTACACCATCTGATGTAGCTATAATTGATATTGAAGAACCTCCTACTTCTGCTTCATTTGAGATGAATGTTGGTTATCCAAGTGATGTAGGAATATTAGATGTTTCAGCGAGTGGTGGAATATTTTCAGATGTAGAAGCTAAAGTTAAATTAGGTATGGTTACCTATGTAGCTAAAAGTGGATATATATACCGATCTGTACCTGGACAGCCAGATATATTCCCTACTGATAACTGGATAGATATGACTGCATATGGGGCATCTACTCCATGTAAGGCTATGTATGGGATAGGTAATTTATTATGTTATTTTACTTCAGAATCATTAATTCTATTTGATGTCACTAATGATACTATAGTTAAAACTTTAAAAGGAAATGGCATAACTGATACAATACACTCTCTTAAAATTAAAGAAGGAGTGGTTTTTAGGCCACCAAGTACATCTTTAGAGAATGCAGATTTTTTATTTTTTGATGGTAATCAAATAGTAAATCTTACAAAGAACCGTCATCATAGCGACTCTATATCTACGCTTTACTATACGCACTTCGGTTTTCCAGAAGTAGGAAGATGGCCTATACAATACCAATCAGGGCTAGATTGGTTTAGATGGGTTCATGACTATGTTTATATAGAGGGTACTAATCCACATACTCATATTGATTTTCACTATTATAGTTTTAAGACTGATACTGTATTTAAGAGTCAGCAAACATCAGATGATGATGGATCTACATGGTATGATAGGTATCCTTATATATCACTTGGAGCTTGGCATGCTGGCGATCCTACTAGATACAAAAAAGTTTATAAAATATTAATATATGGAAAAGACATTACTACAATGACAGTAGAGGTTCGTAAAGAAGACCGATCTGCCGATGAGCTACATACTATGACATCATCTTATACTACTGAAGCAACAAGAGGGGCAGTTACATGGACATTGATACCAGATAGCTCATTAAGAGTTAGAAAGTTATATCTAAAATTTAATGGTTTAAGTAGTACAGCTGGAGAAGGAGAGCTTTGGCATATTGGGATAGTTTACAGAATGCTAAACAAATTTTAACAGTGACCACGAAATGGTTAGAGTATATGATAATAAAAATAGTATTTTAGTAGTATGAGAGAAGCATTAAAGACTAGTATTTCTAAATATCCTCAAAATACTGATTCTTCTTTAAGTATTGAAAATGTAGCAGGAAAAGGATTACAGTTTGTAGTTAGATATGCTAGTAAAAAGCATTATCTTCCATTAAGTTCAGTTCCAATGAATGCAGATACGCATGCTAATCACCCTAATCATCAGAAGATAAGTGTTAATAGTAGCGGAGATGTTGGAATAGGAGTTGTCGCAAATGTATTATATAAATTATATGCAAAAGATTCATATAATGGTTATATGGTGAGACTATATAATGATAATAATTCAACTCAGTCAGGATGCTTGATGCTGCAAGGATGTAATGATAATGCTACTGGTACTAATTATATTGTTGGCATCTATGATGGTGATGGAGGCTTGCAAGGCTCAATCACTTTTACAGGTGGGACTGTAACCTATGGTACTTTTACTGCTAATCATGACGTAGAATTACCAACATCAGATAATGAAAATGGATATAATTATGGTACATTAGTAGAACAAACAGAGATTTTTTATAAACAAAAAAATGGGATAAATACTGAACGAGGTATATTATATAAAGCTAGAAAATCATCTTCATCATACTCAAAATCTGTTCTTGGTGCTTATGCAGGAAAGTATGATGATAAGGATAATTTACATCAGGTATATGTACTTGGAGATGGGCATGTGTTATGTAATGGAGAGAATGGTAACATATCTGTCGGAGATGGTATTTGTACCTCAGCTACAGACGGGATTGGTATGAAAGCTGATAGGTTATCAATGATAGCTGGAATTTCTCAAGAAGATACTATATTTAGTGGGGCAGAAACAAAGTTAGTCCCTGTTCAATATGGGACACAACAGTTTACACCTTGGGTTTAGATATGAATAAAGGAGTTTAGTATGGGATACGGTGAAGGAAGGTCACAGCTATATGCTGATATAGAAAAAGAGAGAGCTCAAGAAGAATCTTTATTTAGAAGACAGAAAGCTGCTGCTGAGGCAGGCTTTGAAGATGAAGCTGAAAGTGAAGGAATATTAAGTTTAATTGGGAGTGGTATTGGAGCTGCTATAGGATTTTTCTCAGGAGGAGGAGTACCAGGTGCTGTTGAGGGATGGCAGTATGGTAGTGAAGGAGGAAAGTGGTTGCATAATTGGTTTTCAAATTTTGATCCAGAAGATTTCTATGTTAGTACTGATGTAGGTAAGTTTGATGTTATGCAGAAATGGGACCTTGAAGAGTTCAATAAAGCTCTTTCTTCTGCACATAAAGCTGAATTTTGGCAAGATGTAACTGACACAGGAGCAAATCTGCTTAGTATGTATTATAGGGGTCAAAAAAAGGAAACAGCAGGTGGAGGAACTGGGAGTATGCGATCCTTTGATATAGATTTTGATCCTTGGGATAATATTCCTGAGACTGCTGATCCTGGAGGTATTTTAAGCTAATGCCAGACTGTACCATACTAGGAGAAGGTTGGGTTTTAGATGAAACTACACAAAGTTGTGTTTACACAGCTCCTACAATGGAATCTACTGTATTTGATCCAGGAGAAGCTCTTGTAGGTAGTACATGGGAAACAGGCTATGAAAGATTCTTTGATCCTTATGAATTTACTAAAGAGACTATGCTTACTGAAGGTGTTGCAATGGACATCAGTCAGTTACAAGAGGCATGGGATTTAACGTCAAAACAATATAGTGGAGAATATCAAGCACAAATTGGTAATATATTTGGTAAGGCTAGTTCTAATGTAATGGATCTTTTGTCTTCATGGGGTGGTGGTGGTCAAACTATGACAGGAAGAAAAAAAAGACAGAGAGATTTATATGGGAGAGAAGTTACGAGAGGTGCAGAAAAATTTAGACTTGAGTTAGGACAAAAACGAGAAGCTGGTATCTTAACATTAGCCGAAGAATCTACTGATCTATATCAAGCATTAGAAACTGGTATATTTGATACTAGAGAAGATTGGGAAAAGGAGCAACGCTCTACATTAAATGCTTTGCTTACTAGTGGTATATTCCCAGAACCTGAAACAGGAGGAGGATGGGTAGAGGGAGACTGTGTAACTAATTGTGCTGATGATTGTCAAAAAACAGTACCGTGTCAACCAGGACAGGCTCCAGGGGGTATTTATTTTACTACCGATAATTGTTGTGAGGGGTCTGGCGATGATGACGACACTGTAATAGATTTTACGAACTGTCCTGATTGTAGTTGTACAACGAATCTAGCAGGAGAACAATCTTGTATTGATAATTGTACTGGGATGGAGATTGCTGGGTCGAATTGTTAAGTATAATGGCTTGTAATAATTGTCAAAGCAAAGGATTAGGAGATACAATATCACATGTTATCAAGAAGGTATCTGGTGGCAGGATAAAAGAGTGTGGTGGATGTTCTAAAAGGCGTGATTGGTTAAATGATAAATTTAGGTATAAAGCTTTGGAAGCAATTGATAAAATACAAAATAGGGATGCAAGATAATGGCACTATGGAAAGTAAGACAACCAAGATTAGATTACGGTCCTGAAGATACGATGAGGGAGTTGTCTGCTCTTATTATTAGTCTTGCAAGGGAATCAGCCGAAAATACAAGGCAAGACAAAAGAGATCAATTAAATTTAATTTCAAGAGAATTAGATAAGACAGAAGCTGAGCGTAACTTTTTTATAGGGGAGGTTACAAAGACACAAAATGCTATTAATGCTATAACTGAAGAAACTACATCACTTAATGATATTTATGCTACAGGAAAAGTTCCTGGTATTACAGCAGAAATTACAGATGAACCAATAAAATATTATAAACAGAAAATTGCACAGGCTAAATCACAGATAGATATATTAAAACCTTTTTATGGAGAAGCTGTTGCTGAGTTAGGGAATATAAACAGATCTTTAAACTTTTTACAAAAAGGTGTAGGTGTATCTCCTGGAGAAGATAAAATATACGGTACAGAAGATTTCTTACCTGCAAGGTATGCTCCTGATAGAGATTTGTCTGAAGCAGAGCAAGCAGTATTTGATAGGTATCCTGTTAGTCAATCTTTATTAGATCAACTTAGTGCATCACAAGTTACTGCTGAAAAAGGAAGATTAGATATTGCAGGTGGTTATGGAGAGAAAAAAAAATTAGAACTAATAGAACTTGAAGACAAATATGAAAATGTTAAGGAATATAAAGCATCTGTTAGTCGTTATAATGAGTATGCTTCTGAGGTGCGAAATTCAAATATGTATTTCTTTAATATAAATAATAAACAAGTAGAGCATGATACTGAATTAGATGCTGATAAAAGAGAAATATTAGGCGAAGAGTTGGATGTTATGTACCTTCGTGAAGGTGCTGGATTTGAACCTGACGTTGCAGAAATTGAGCTTGGTATTAATTATAATTCTCCTAGAGAAAAGTTAGAGAAAATATCTGAAGAGGTAGATAAATTATTAAGTTCTGGTAGACAGTTATCTCAAGAAGAACTTCAAAAAGTAGAAGCTTGGAAGTCTCTTAGAGAACGTGGTGTAAAATTAAGAAATGAAAATTTACAGAAGTATGATAGCAGAAATGTAAAGTCAGGAGTAGTAACTGTTCAACCTTACTTAGAAAGAGATAGAATGCTTGCAGAGGCTTATTATAAATATAGAGAGATGACAGGCTATGAAGGGTCAGATATAGACAGAAAATCTTATCATGTATATATAGAGAATGCACTTGGTATTGATTTTGATAATAGAGCTACTGTAAGAAATAGATTAAAAAGATATTTTATGGAAGATTTACCTCAACAGTATACTGGAGGTATCCCTTATAGCAAATTAGGTAAATCAGATAAAGAATTTTTTATGAAAAAAGCTGCTGAGATTAAGGAAACTTTGGGCTTTGATATGGGGACAGGAAAATTTGGACGATATATAATAAACAATCAAGGAGTAAAGGAGTGGATAGTAGATGAGTAATGGAAATATTTTAGAAGGTTTTGGTGATGATTTTACTGTATATCAAGATACAGTAAGTACTAGATTAGATACTTCTTTAAATAAGTTAGGAGGAGGTACACCAGTAGATACTCCTGTTGATACATCATCTGCAGAAAATAACTGGGTTGAAGATTATATCAGAGGTCAGATAGATAGAAAAATACCTCTTGTAGGAAAGGATAGTATTGCAGATTATTTACTTAAATTACCTGATTATGCAGATCTAGCTGCTTATAAAATATATAGTAATATTGACAAAGAAAAACTTATTGCATTTGATAAACTTATGACTAAATCTGTATCATATGGAGTAGGTTCTTCTGTAGATATTCCACTTGCACTTCTTTCCTTGTTAGGGATTGAAACATCTGAAAAAGCATTTCCAGTCTCAAGATATATTTCTAAGAAATTAGATGTAGAACAGTATCTCCCAGAAGAAAATGTTGGATCAGGTGGGGGTGCAGGTTAATTAAGATAATTTCTATATAAAGGGGATATCTATGAATGGTAATAGTTTGGACAGGTATTCCATACTACAGCAGTATAAAGATAGGCATCTAAATAAAGACCCTGTTGTAACCAATGCACAAGATGCCAATATGGCTCATGATTTCTTTGGTAATCTTGTTTGGGGAGGACTTTCTTCAGCTTCTTGGGGAGCATTAGATATATTTGCAGCAAGTGACCCTGGTAAAGTAGTTAGAGGGATAGCTGCAGGAGGTGCATACAGACCTTGGGAGGAGCAAACACCTTCTGGTAAAGCAGGATACATTATTGGTCAAGGTATTGGTATGCTTCCCACATTTGGTTTTACTGGTAAGATTCTTTCAAGTGCAGCAAGAGCTATAGGATTAGGAAAGTCTGGAAGTGCAGTAGGAAGAGCAATGTCAAAGAGAGCTGGTAATGCAGCTTTAGAGAAGTTTGGATCACAAAAAGCAAACCAGTCATTAGCTAAATATGGTGAAGCTATTATGCGTGGAGAAACTGCAGACGTAGCAATGGAAGGGCTTGAACGTGGAACTATAGGTATAATGGATGAAGCATTTGAGTTAGTAACTGATCCTAGGTATAAAAAGTTATGGAAAGGTAATCAGACATCATATGCTAATGCAGTTGATGAGCTTAGTGGGAAAATTATAGGACATATGGGTGATATAGGTCAAGAAACATCAGTTGATCTTGCTAGTCATTTATTGTCTTCTGCGTTAAAATATTCTAATAAAAACTTTCACAATGTTATGGAGGGTGTAGCTGGTGCATTAGGTACAAAGGTACCTGCATTAGCTGGTAAGGGAGGACAGGTTCTAGCTGCATATTCAAGTGACTTTGCATTAGGACTTACTCATCAACTTGCTAAAAGTGGTATTGAAAATGCTGTATATGGACTTACATCGCAAGTAGGGTTAGATTATGATGATAAGGAGTTACAGCAATTTAAAAGTCTTAATTCTGGCTTTCTTAGTGTATTAGGAGATGCTGGAATGTCAGGTGTGTGGATGGGATTTATTGGTCCAACAAGATTTATCAGAGGTGGAAGATCTACTAAATTATTTTCTGAGATTCGTGGTGGTTTAAATACAGTTAGAAAAGCATGGAAACCACTGGGTAAAATGACAGAGAAGCAGGCTAAAGCAACTTTAACATTAATAGATAATACTTCTGCAAATAAATTAAAAGAAGCTATACCTGAGCTTGTTGGGAAAGATATATCCTTACTTAGTAAAAAAGAAACTACAGATATACTAGATAAGGTAAGAAAAACATTCAGTAAGGAGTGGGGTAAGTATATGCTTACTGAAGCAAAAAAGGATATAGTTGGATCTGCTCCAAGAATGATTGCAGGTGCTATGGCTATGAATTTGCATTCTATACATGATTATTATAAAGAATATGGTACTATTGGAATAGATGTTCTTGGGACTGATGGAGCTGAGATAGCAGCTAATCTTATTGTAGGCATGGTAATGTCTAAAGGTGCAAGAACATTCGGAGATATGAATACCAGTAAGACTAAGCGTGGTATGTGGGAAAGGGGAGAGATAAGAGAGTATTATACTAATAACGTAAAGGAAATGAGAGCTGTTAAGCATGGATTAGAGTTATTAGGCATTAGGGGAAGAGGTGATATGTTAGATTATAAATCTCCATCTTCTTATATGATTGGTAGGCATTTAGTTAATACTGGTGAATATCGTGAAGTAGATGATATACTAAGACCATTTTTTGTAGTTCCAACAGATACTGAAGTTCCTTTAAATGCTAAACCTTTAGATAAAGCATATAGAGAGTTTAACGCAGGAAGTCTTGATAAAACACAGGAAGCAAAGTTAGAAATAGCAATACAGGTTATGTCACATTATGACAATTCTGCTACTGATATAGGTACTGCTATGAGACATGTGACACCTAAAGAAGCTGAATCAATTGTAAACAGTGTCAATAGTATCAAGGGTTTATCTGAGTCTAAAACTAATCCTACTATATGGATGAATAAGATTGAAAAAGAAGCTCTTCATAAAGCAAATTTAGAATATAAAGAACTCCAAGATAATTTTATTTTCAATTTATATCAGGCTATAGGGATTGATTTAGCTCCACTTTGGAGTAAAGAAGCTGGTGTTATGGGTATACCAAGAATAGACCTTGGAAAGATTATTGGAACAAAGAATATACCTTCAGATGAAAGAGGAAATGATTTAAGGGCCCTGATATCAGCTCATTCTATGTATTTAGAAATGGGTAAAGATAGTTTTGTTCGACAGGAAGGAAAGCGTACTGATATACCAGAAGCTTCACCTGAAGCTATTAAATTATTAAAAAAAGCATATAACGATGCAGTTACTGTTATGAGCCTAGCTGCATATGGTGAAAGTGCGAATATGCGTGATAAGAATATACTTTCAGATAAAAATATGTGGGATGTATACAAGGCATCAAGAACAGATGTTGACATTGCTAACTCTTTATATATTGGTACTCATGAATCAAACAGAGAACACCTGTTCACATCATTTTCCAAGGAACAAGTTAGAGAACTTGACGAAGCCTTTGAGACATTAAGATTAGGTGAAATGAAACCTATTAAAGAAGGTGATAAGATTAAAGATTCTGAGAGAATACAAGAACTTGTAGACTATCATGCAAAAGTTAAGAACTTCCATCATGTATTAAGAGGTGCAAAAGGCAGAGGTGATGCTGGGACAAAGGATGTTACTTTTGATACAATAGCAATAGCTAAAGAAACTATTGACAAATATTTAGGAGGTATATTTGGTAACAAGGAACTAGAAAAGGCTACTTATGAGAGGATGATGCATAAATCTCTTGAGCATATGGTAGATACATTAAATATTCAAAGCTTGAATAGAGATAATCAATTAAAGCATTCTCTAGTTGTGTTAATGAATGGTAGTGCATTGCCTGGTTTAAGTCAATTAAAAGGTATAGGTGGGCTAGCAAGAAGAGAAGGAAAATTTATAGAAATGCCTACATCAGATATTTTATTCAATATACTGGAAAAGTCTCCTTACTATAAAAATAATAAGGAAGAGATAGATGGATTAAGATCATATTATGAAGATTTTGAACTTGGGATGAAATCTTCTGATGGTCCTATAAGACTTAGAAGTGATATAAGTTCTATTGACAAATTGATTGACAGTCTGGGAGGAACAGGAAATGTAATAACTTTACTTAATTCAGCTAAATTATATTCACAAGTAGGGCATATAAAAGATTTTGTACATGGATATACAAAGCTAGAAGAGTATCATACAAAACTTACTAAAGATCAGGGTATATATTTAAAAGGTGTAGATGAAATATTTAAGTATGATAAGGATATAAATACGAATTTTATTGAACTTGTTAAAAACCTAGATACATTAAAGGCAAATCTAAAGTTTCTTCTTGATACATGGGACTATGAAGCTTTAGTAACCATGAATATAAAAGAGTTAGGTAATCTTGTAAATCAGTTAGAAAGTTTTAAAAAGAAAGATATAACTGAGTTTATATCAGAAGAAGGTACTGTAGAGAAAGCTTATAAAGATCAGTTAGCAGAGATGGTATTGCTTACACAAGAGAAACTACATAAAAGAGTAGGTACGTTTGAGAATATAAATGCATATGTGAATGAGCAAATAAATAAAAGTCCACATGATATTCCTGCAAGAGATCATGTACAGAAAATAAATACAACACCAACAAAATTTGAAGCTGATTATGGTGTTACTGTGCGAGAACAGGAAAGAATTATAGAAGATATGATGGGAGACAAGTTAGCAAATGAACTTAGAAATGATGAGATAATAACTGCTTTAGAGAGTATTGTTAATAAAGCTACACGTAAAGAAGGTCAATCACTTGATCAACTGTATTCAGATTCATGGCAAGTAGTATCTTCTAAAGTATTTTCAGAAGAAGTAGGTAGAGTAAGATTTGAGGGCACACCAGCTTCAGGGAAATTAGTAGAGTCAAGAATAAGATTACCATTACAGAGTGAAACAGATAGTAGAGGATTACTTGGATTAAGAAATTGGCTCTTTAAGAGTAATATAGGGTGGTTTGATCTTCAGAGTGATATAAAATGGAGAAAAGTTGACTCTGATTCATATCAAACTTTAACTGTTTTAGATAAAGATATTATGGGACAGATAGACTCTATACTTGAAAGAGGGGTATCTATTGAAAATCTTACAGCAAGAAACGAAACTCTACGTCAAACATTTAAGAAAGCTGTTGGAGATCAGGAAACAGTTCAACCCCAGAAGGTAGCTAGAGTTGTCATAGCTGAAGGTACTCAATTGGTAGTTGAGTTAGGAATGGCTCAAAGAGCATTGAATGATGCATTTGCTGAAGGTAGAACAGATAATTTGCACTATTTAGCTGAAGCTTTAATTGGTAAAACTGAAGCTAATAAACTATCTGAGCGATTTAGAATTGAGGATATGTCAGTTGAAGATGTTAAAGATGGCATTACAGAAGCATGGAATCTTTTAAATAAGTCTAATATATATGTTGAGGGAGATTTAACTAGAACACAACAATTAGAATATATGAAGAGAAGGAAGATAGCTGACTTTAGCAAAGGACATATGCTTACAGATAGGTATCATGACTGGATGACACAATATTATAACCTTGTTCACTTAAAGACAGGGAGTGATGCTTCCAGAATAATGGCAGAAGCGTATAGTGAGATGAGAGGTCCTGATGGAGAGATTATTCCAATGAAAGGTCTTTCAATAAATGATGGAGTAAAAGTAACAGATGCTGATGGAAATACTATTCCAGGGTCTATGTTTGTATCTTCTAGATTTAAGCAAAGACTTAAAGAATATGAAAAAGAAGGGATGCTAGCTGGAATAACTGAAACAGAGTTGATGAATGAATTAAATAAAATTGACAAAGAACTTACTGATGCTCCCACATATTTAAGTAAGAAAGCATTTCTAAGATTCTTAGGTACATTTGCACCAAGAAAAGAATTTTTACAGATAGAGAATGGAGAATTGGTAGGATTTAATGTAGGAGCAATGAAGCCTAAAGGTGCTAATGTGTCAATATCTCCAGATGGAAGTCTTCAGGTATACTATAATAAGTCTGCATTCTTCTACAATCCAACTATAGCTGAAAGAATGGAATTAGCTGGATTAGATCAGGTAACATTTAAATCAGGTAATAAGATAAATAAAGAAAGATCTGGAAGAGAAGAACTTGAAGATATGTATGTTAATCCTGTTACAGAAGTATTAAAGAATAATGTTGCAGTCAAAGCTGAAAGCACAGAAGAGATCATTTTAAATACAATAGATAGAGCAAGAGAAGGTGGAGCTTATGAAAATATGGTGCGTGAAGTTCCTTGGGAAACATATATGGTTACAATGGCATCTACTCCTCACAGAGCATCTGTTGGTGCTAATACAGGGGTACATTATTCTGACAGATCAGGTTTAAATAATTGGACTCGTACTGATGTTCATATAGATGATTTCCGAACATTATTTTCTGCAATGCATGGTGATCCATATGCTGTAACATCAATTGGTAGAAAATTATCTACTATGGAAAGACAGGATGGAGAGATGAATCCTAATAGGAGTTCTCTTGATGCTTATTTGGATGCAAATGGTGTAGTTACTAATGACTGGATGGGGGATATGATAGTTGATAATCTATTCAGCAGGATATTCAGTGGCTCGAAGATAGGTACATATGAGGTAGATGGAAGTTCCTATTCTCCAATGGAACCTTTTATTGCTGATAGGAATGTTGACTTACCTATATTATATCAATCAGGAGATGGTGGTAGGAGACAGAGGATATTTGGAGGATTTCAAATAAATAGTGAACTTGCTAATATGCCGTTTAAGCCATATGATGTGTCTACACATACTAATCTAGGAGGAGATTCTAATGCTAATGTAGGTTCTTTCTTTATAGTTAGAAATAGCTTATATAATCCTGCTATAAAGGCTATGAGTAAGTCTGATTTTATGGTAATACCAGGTAAGAAGGGTAAAGTTAGTATTATTGTAGAGGGAATGGAGTTACTACCTGATGGTAGTATGGTAGATCTTTTAACTAAAAAATCAATGATGGAATCTGATGTGGACGCAGTAACATATCGGTCTAATAGTAAGCTATATACACAGATTAAAGCACTTGCAAATGAAGTAATAGACTTTGGAAATGGTAAAACAAATGATGCAGTACTTAACTTTATGGCTGAGAAAGATAATATATGGATGGGAGCTTTAAATCTAAGACAGCCAAGAAATTCATATGATGTTATTATAAATAAAGTGCATAGGGAAAGTACAGGTATAGTTAGAAAGGGAGATTTAATACCTGATTCTAAAAGAGTAAAAGGTGAACCATATATTAAAGATGGTAAAAAAATATATGATGTATTAGTTGATATGTATGAACATCCTACACGTAGAGATAAAACTGGTGATCTTGTAGATATATGGGTAGTTGATAATTTAGAACAGGCTCGTGCTCAATTGGCAGCAATTAAAAAAGGTGTTGGCAAAGGTACAAAGTTTGCAAATAAAATTGTAAAACATAAAGATCATTATATATTAAAGCATCAAGATGGTGATAATAAGGAAATATATATAAAAGGTACTGAGCCTAAAGGAAAGGAAGTTGAAGGATGGAAGCATTATGAAGAGGGATCAGGTAATGCTACAAGACAGAATGCACTTGATGTATTAAGACAGGATGCAGATCATGATTTTGATAAGACAGCTACTTACATTACTTCAACTAGAGAGTTCTTAAAGGAAGTAGGATCTACAATAGGTCATCAGGTTAAAGTAGATGCAAATGAATATGCTTTATTAGTAGATAAAGAAGCTGACTTTGCAATTAGAAATCATGAAACATTAAAAGAGTGGTTTAGAGATGTAAATAATTCATCTAAACTAAGAGGAAGATTTGTAAAATTGCATCAAATGATGTCTTATTTATCTAATGCCATAGGCGAAGGAGGTGTGGTAGGAGAATATCTATTAAATAAGCAAGAGATTAATATAACAATGAAGGATAAGAAAAGTTATATTGATACTATAGATAATGTTGCTGGAGCAGTGAAACTGTTTTTAGATAACTACAAAACTATGCTTGATATTCCTATTGATAAGCAAGGATTTTCTAGGATTATAGATCAGACTATCAAAGATATATTATTTGGTAGGGAGTTTTTAATAGATGGCCAAGTTGATAAAAGAAAAAGTTTTGTAGGTTTATTTAGTGTACAGGCTAAAGATAAAAAAGGTTTTAGTGAAGATATTATAAAAGATGAAAGAATAAAGAATCATTTATATGATACAATCATACGACCATTAGGCAGGTATTTAACATATAACAGAGGTGAGTTTACAGAAGGAGAAACTAAAAGTAAAATAAGACTCAAGGATATATACACTGGTATGAGTGACATGAAGAATTCATATTTTACTGGGGAAAAACCATTTTTATTTAATGAAACTTTAAAACTTAATCTTGATGCAGGTAAGAAAACTATGCAAGATTTTCTTACAGAGACAAGTAGGGCTCCATTTGATATAGCTATGCGTTCTCTATATAGTATGTATGATAAGGCTTTAGAAAGGGATACAGCTCCACCACATAGACCAACGCCTGTTGAAGATCTTATTTTTAAAGGAGAAAGAAACCTATTAACAAAGCCATTTGAACTGGAAAATGTACAAAGTATTAGTAGAGATATAGCAAAACTTGTAAAGAGTGAAGGACAGATGGCAAATCTAATAGTTTTATCTGATAAGCTAGCAAGTATTACAGGTGAATATGAAAAGATTAAATCTAATCCTTATTCTACTGAGTATGAAATAAAGCAGATTGAAAATAGATTAAATTATTATACAGAGTTAAAATCAGATCTTGAGATGGTGATAGGTTCTAGAGAAAATTATTTAAGTAGTAATAATGTATTTACTTTTAGAGAATCAAAAGCTCCAGGTACAGTTCCAGCTTATGGTTCAGACTGGGTAATATGGTCTGGAGGGAGAGATAAACCAGTAATAAAACAGGTTATTAAAGAAGGTGAAACAAATAAAGATCCGATAGGCAAGAATGATGTAATTGTTATTGGTGGAAAAAAGTTTGAGATAGCTTCACCAACAAAACAAACTAAACTACGTTCTAGATGGATTGCTTTTGGAAAGCCACTTTTAAAGACAACATTAGAAAATAGTGATGTTGTTAGCATGACAGACATGGCATACAGAGGAACCATTCTTCCAGCATATTCAGAGTTTACTAGTTCTTTCAGAAAGCTTACATTTGATTATATGAATTATCAGGATGGGCAATTGCTTTCTAATCAAAGGAAGGCATTACTACATACCTTTTTTAATGATATAAGTGGTAAATATGGATTAACTGATGAATTGAAGAGGAAAGCTTTTATATATAGGTTGCTAACCCCTGAGCTTATGCAGGATACCTTTACCATTATGGAAAAAAATGGAGAGTATACTCGTGACTTTAAATTTACTGATAATGAAAAAATATCAAAGACAGTGTATGGCTATCTTACAGAGGTAATGAATAAAGAAGGATGGTCTAAGGAGAATGTATTAAGTGCAAATGAAGCTAAAGGAATAATTAGTGAATTAGCTAAGATGCAGAATCTTGCATATTATGGAATATCAAGTCCTTATAATATGGTTGAAATGGATGTTACCAGGACTGAAAGATATATAAATAATTTTAATAAAAGATTAATTAATATTGATAATGATGTGCTAAAAACTGCAGCTAAAATGACTGATGTAAAACAGGAAGAAGCTTTGACAATGATAAATCAGTTCATTAATGGAGATAGGCTAATTACTCCATTTGATATGGCTAGAATAGCCAGAAATGTAGGTGTAGGGACAACAACTCCTACTAGAAATATGTTTAGATTTGGAGAGTCTGGAAACTTTAACCGTAAATTTGGTTTAGAAGGAAGAGATAAGATAAAGACAAATCAACAAGGACTAGATGCTATAAGGGAAAAAAGGTGTAAATAATGATAAGTAATTTTATATTTTGTCATGGTTCCTCTAAAGCGCTTCATCCTGAACTTTCATCAAGAGAAATAGAATCCATAGACAGGGATATGGATAAAATTAATAAAGAATTATTTAAGAATAATAAAACATTAAGAAAGTTTGGGTGGCATGATAATTGGAATATGTTTAAAGAACGATTTGCTGATGCTACAGGTAAAGATTTAGAATATCATCAGCCATCAAAATCAGATGTTAAAATGTTTAGAAATCATGTAAAAGCATGGTCAAAATCGTTAGAGCAAGGCTTTGAAGGTTCATTTCATGCATGGAAGTTACTTCCTCAAAAACTAAAGATACTCCCGTTTGGCAAAGAGACATCTCAAAAGATACACCATATATTAAGTTATGAAAGAAATCATAAGAATGCAGCTATGAATAGTCTTTCTAACATTAAGTCTTCACTAACTAAGCTTGCTAGTAGTAAGCATTTTGATGTTAATACTAAGGCACTCGCTGAACTGGAAATGGTAATGATGTCATCAGGTAAAAGATCTCAATTAGAAGAAGCAGAAGCAAATATTATAAAGCATTTAGGAAGCTTGAATAGTGAAGGTGCCAGAACAAGAGCTGGTGATCTATATCATGGTATTATAGATGTTTTAAAGGGTATGAATACAGATCATTTAAGAAAGAATAAAGGAAAAGATCCATGGAGTGCTAGAGAAAAAAAGTATGCAAAGAATATACAAAATGCATGGATAAGTACAAGAAAAGATTTAGCTATTGTTGCTATAAATGCTTTAAGAATGGAGAGGGACTTTGCAAAAAAACTAGATATTCGTGAAGGTCATGCTAGAGGTTTAGATTCATTTGTTGAAAATATTGAGAATAAGATAAAAGAATTAGAACTTACTAAAGAGGAATCAACAGACAGTAGGTACAATCTATCGGGTGAGGCTAAGAAGGAATCTAATCTTGAGGGATATAGTTTAAGCCAAGAACAGTATATGCCTTATCATGTATTGACTATAATGAAAACAATGGATCTATTTCATCAGTGGATGGAAAGACCAAATCCAGATATGAATGAGACAGCATCACAAAAATTTAGAGATACATTATTAGCCAATAATAGAACATTAATTGATAGATTAAAATCAAGAAATGAAGGAGCTGAAGAATACTATTCAAGAAATCCTTTATTTTTTATCTCTCAGTATATTCATGATATAACTAGGTATAATTATAAGAGGTCATTAGAAACAGTTCTTACAGATTCTTTTGATACTCTAATAAAGAGTACAAAATTTGCTGATAGAAATAATGTTAATAATGTAAAACAGGTAGCTGATTTTGCTGAAGAAGCAATAAGAACATTAAATAATATTGCAGAAGAATCACAGCTTATTACTGGACCACATGATACTAGAGGTAGAAAGTTATCCAGACTGTTTACTTCCATGGGTTTCATTAGGACAATGGGATTTAATGTAAGAAGTCCACTAAGGAATTATACTCAGAAATTCTTTGAATATATTGATATGGGATTTAGAGCTAGAAAAGTAGCAGATGCTTACATAGATAATGTTGATATTGAAAATGCAGTAAACTATTATCAAAATAAGCATGGACTTTCATGGGCTAAAGATGATTCTTTTCTTAAAAGACTTACCAGTTCATATAATGATGCAGCTGCTACACGTGGATCAAAAGAGACTAGTATACTACCACCTGGACTTGCAGAAGTTGAAGGTAGGATAATGATTGTTAATGAATCTGCATTTGATAAGACGTTAAGATGGATTGATTCAGTTGCAGATGTTAGCTCTTTTATGCATAGGAATGTAGAAGGAGTTATAAGACAACATACATTTAGAACATCATATGGATTAGCTCATAAGAATTTATCAGAAATGCCAAATTGGTGGATTGAGAAAGAATTAGGTAAAAAGACTTCTACTGAAAAAGAAAGAAGAGCATGGGTAGATAGAACAGCTGGTGAGCTAGCATATAATAAAGTTATAGAAGTTCATTATGAATATTCTAGACTACAAAAGCCAGATATTATAAAAGGCCCAGTAGGATCAGTTGTAGGACAGTTTAAGCAGTATAGATTTTCTAATATTGATATGCAATACAACTGGATAAAGTCTGGTATTAATCGTATAAAATCTGGTGGATTTAGAGAGTATGAAGCACATAGGCTTTATAGATTAGGTATTGCTTATGGAATATCTAGTGGGCTGACTGCAGCTTTAGGTTTAGGAGTAAGTAATTTATTTCAAAATGATACATACGAATGGTTACATAATTATTGGAAATACTGGACTGCTGACAGAAGCACCAAAGAAGGAAGAGAACAGGCTGAGAAAGCTTTATATGGTAAAGGAGAATTATCAGAACTTGGACCAACATTTAGTGCAGGCTTTGAGTTATTAGAGATATTTGGAAAAATGAAAATAGATCATGATCATAAACTTGCTATTCTTGGTATTACTAATAATGTTTCTCCAATGGATACCGTAGATGATTTAGATAGAAATTACAGGTTAACACGTTTAGCTAATCTACAAGCTGCAAGATCTTGGTTTCATACTAAGGAAGCTTTTTTAAATAAACATTATTGGAAATCATTCTTAACTGAGACTGGGTTATATGTTGATAGTGATACTAGAAAGTCTTCAGATAATGTAATGGCATATCTAAGAAAATTAACTGGAACTAAGACTTATAAAAAAGATAAGAGAAGAAAACAGCAAATCAGATCTAGGATGAAAGCTATGAATCCTATGTATGCTAGTGCATTACAATCTATTGATAGAAATTTCTTAATATGATAGGGTGCCAAAATAAATTGACACCCTTTGTTCCCTGCTAACTATCCTGGTCACGGATAAGGTTAAACTTCTCTTTATTGTCTAGTACATAGTCTACCTTTTGCATTAACACTCTATTTAAATTAGAAATATGATGCAAAATATCCAGATCATTCTTTTCTTTTTTAATTGATGATGCAGAATTATTCAAAAAGATAATTACATCTTCTTTTAAACTTTTCATATCAACTTAATTAACTCTAACCAATCATCATAACGCATCACAATAAATGTGTCACCTCTGTTCTCTTTAACAGCTGTAGCATCACATGAATCAGGTACTTTAATCCAATTAGCTATATGTTTTCTAGTCTTACATTGTATTTTAAAACCACCTACTAGGCAGTCTACATCTGGTGCTTCACCAAGACTTCTACCATCTGAAGCATAGGCTCTCTGAGCAGTAAATCCAGCTTCTTTAGCAGTATTAACTACTAACCTTTCAAACCTGTTACCTTTTGCTTTGCTTGGTGAGGACATTTTGTAGACTCCTTGCTTCTAATTCAGCTATTTCATCTCTTATACCATGTAACTCAAAATCTAACTTAGTTACCTGATCTTGTAATTTATCTACTAAGCTTTGTACACCAGTAGCATCTACTTTAATATGGTGAATAGTCTTCTTTTCTGGGGAGCTTAAGGACTCTATGTAATCTTTCTTATCCTCCCCATTATCCCTAGTATATTCTACGTCATCCCATGGGATATGATCTCTAATTGTTTCTCTTGTCATTCTCGTCTCCTGGATCGTGATATGTTATGTAATTAACTTCTTCCATTTCGCTTCCATGTGGAGCAAACAACTCCTGTTGGCGAAATCTTTCTTCTGCTATCTTTATGTATTCTGGATTTAATTCAATCCCTATCCATTTCCTGTCTAACCTTTGTGCTACATAGCCTGTAGTACCACTACCAAAGAATGGATCTAATACAGTATCACCTACTCTGCTTCCTGCTTTAATACATAATTCAGGAATCTTTTCAGGGAATACTGCAAAGTGTGCTACACTTGATGGCTTAGTATTTATATTCCAGACTGATCGTTTATTCTTCATACCATCTTCTGAATAACCAACACCATCAATTGCATACTGATTGTCCTTGCTTGCTGATTTACCTGACTTATGTGGCACTCTGCCTAGTCTAGCTCTATTATCTGTTTCAAAATAGATACTCTTTTCAGCAATTGCTTTATAGTCATAGTAATATTTAGGACTTTTTGTTAGTAGAAAGATGTATTCATGTGACTTTGTACACCTGTCTTTAACGCTTTCAGGCATAGGATTACCTTTAGCCCATATGATGTCTTGCCTTAAGAACCAATCGTCCCTCTGTAGGGCAAATGCGAGCCTCCATGGGATTCCTACCAAATCCTTGACTTTTAGACCTGGAGGAGTAGGAGCTCTGCCATGTGATAGACCTTTTGGACCTATATCCTGTTCACCTGGTTTACCGAACTGTCCACTGCTAGCATAACTGTCACCAATGTTAAGCCAAAGCGTACCATCATCTTTCATTGCATCTCTTACACCTCTAAATACCTGTACCATATGATGTACATACTCTTCAGGTGTACTTTCTAAACCTAACTGTTCTTCTTCACCATAGTTACGCAGCCCCCAGTAAGGAGGGCTGGTAACCACACATTGAATACTCTTGCCAGGGATGTCTTTGATTCTATCTAATACATTACCCTGTAGTAAGTTGTCCATTCTTCGACTCAGTTTGATCTTTACACATATGTTGTTCGTTATCTTTGTCAAACAATCTCCATCCCCACTCAGTCTCTCCCCAAAAGAATTCATCACCACCACAATACTTGCATTTGGCAAACTTATCTTTATGTAGAACAGGATTTGTAGCAGGTTTTATCTTACGCTTCTTCTTTGTAGCAATACTCTTTGTTTTCTTATTACTACTATTGAAATAGGTAGATATTTGATCCATGATATCAATCAATAGTAAATTAGGATCTGTTTGTTTATTCCATTCTCTTGCCATTCTATTCTCCTTAATAGTCTTTAGCATACATATCACCACCTTTAGGATGCCAACTGTATACTACATCCATGATTCTCTTTACAGCTTTATCTCTTTTGGGAGGCTCTTCTTCGGGCCATATGATTTCTTCGACAACATATGTACCTAAAGCTGAATTATAATCTACATTTACAGTAAATTTATACTTATCATCTACGACACCATAATAGTATGTAGTCTCAGTATAGTCATCATCGAAATGTATGTTCATTGACATTTGTATTCCTCCATATAAGCTTCTTCTTTAATATTTTTATTCTAACCATAATATATCCTTTAAAAAGACTATACCATGATTCTTTCCAACACGAACACTGTTCAGCATGTCCATCACTTGGACCTGGACCGTCCCATTCATACCATGTACCATTATTACAGCATTCACATAGTTTCCATCTAAGTTCTTGTAAATTCATAATTTCATCTCCTCTTGTTTATCATCACTAGGAATAAATTTAAAGTCATACAACTTATATTTTGATCCATCGTACTTTGATACAAACTCTCTTTCATGAAGCTGAAATGGATTGTCCAGTTTAGACAGTGGTACTGTCATTTTTTTATCTTCAAACTCTATAATAAGATCATTTTCTGAGTCTACACATTTTTTTATTATGTAGTCTCTTATTGAAGCAAATCCATTAAATAGTTTTTTAACTTTATATCTCATTCTAATCCTCTTTCTTTTCTTTTTCTTCTATGATATTCCATTGAAGATTCCCAGTACATAGTCCATCCTTTTCCATCATTCCACCACCATCCATTGCCATTCTCATCAAATGTTTCAGCTTTATCTTTTTTGTATTGAGGATTTGATAAGGTATGTCCTTTATATGGAAATTCCCAATCTATATGATTATTCCAGTCATTTTCATTAATATAACCCATTTAAATCTCCTAAATTATTAGGGCAGCATCTTCAGTTCGCCAACCGAGTAACACTCACATAGTCCATTATGTTCAAGTTGTTATACTGCCCTAAATTTATCCGTTATAGGGTGAGACTAGGCTCTGCTAGTAGAATTCTGTCTCATTAAGCTCTATCACCTCGTCAGGATTTACACCTTGAAGCACCCTAAATATACTTATCGTAATTACCTAAGGCTATATGATATGTTTCAGGTGTTAATCTCTTAACATTACCTTCCTTACATCTTTCAGCCATTTTCTCAAGATACCTGTTAAAGTCTACTCTAATCATGTTTAAAGCTTTAGTAGATACTTGTACATTCTTGTCATGAAAGATCTTTTTAACTTTAGTCACTTGTAGCATATAACCTCCTATACATCGCAGTTTTTACAGGATTCACCATGAAGTTTATCCTGTTCTTTTAATTTTGCATCATCAATCATCTTGACAAAGCCTTCAAAATCTTCTCTAAGATATCCTGTTAGGGCATCTCTTATTTCATGAATCTCTTCTTCAGTTAGTTTTACTGTTAATGTAATCATAATATAATATTAATACAGATAAATATGAACTATGTGTACACGAAAGGATATTTCAGCCCTTCCACCACTGCCTACCACTACTATGCTTCACGCATCTCCCTCTACATAGTTCAATATTTATTCTGTCCTAATCCCTTAAGCTAATACCAGTTGTTGATGAAGTTTGATGTGTCTGTTAAGTATCTGATTAGGTGGTGATGTCTTTAACGCTTCTGTACAAGCATTATAGAAAGACCACATATTCTTACTCGCAAACTCTTCATGATTTGGTTTCTTCCATCTATCTTTAACGATAGGAAGCTGTCTTGGAGTTAGTACACCTTTACCATACAATAACCCCATCCATCTGTAAGCTTCAGTATCACTCAATAACTCTGTCTTTAATGTAGAAGATACTTCTGTCATACGCTTCCATTCATTATCAGCAGACTTCATGATCCTCATTAGCATGATTTCCATGTCATCCATGACGTTACCTGTGTGTTTACGAAGGTATGTAACCTGATCACCTGAGAACATAAGATTATCACACACAAAGACATGCATACCAGCTGCAAGTCCTATAGATGTACTCTTATCGTAACTATTTCTACCACCAATAGTTAATCCGTTCTTAGCACCTTCTCTTCCATAGTTTAATGTGAAGAACATATGATTACCTTTTCTTCCTAAACCAAAGTTAGTACTTTCCAGTTCATATCCTTGTGGTTTCAAGAAGATATCACCTGAGTTCATTGTATTCATTACTAAATCATAATGAGGTACAGGCTTATATGTTCTTGTTTCTTCAGGAAGTTGGATATACTTAAGAGATTCTAACTCTACCAATTCAGCTCCACAGTGTAATGTTAGTTTACTCATCAGAATGTTACACGTTTAACTGTGTTAAGCTTGATCTTCTTCTTTGTATTGTAATTATAGATATTCTCAAGCTGTTCCAAGTGACTCCAAGTATCAGGCTCTCTATTCATTTTAGATGACAAATACTCAAGTTTTGTGATCATTCTATTGTGACTAAACTCTGGATTTGCAAAACATATCATATATGCTTCTAAAAATCTAGCTTGCTTGTTGAATGCAATATACTCACCAAGTTCTGTTATTGCATCAGCAAAAGCATTTGCTACAGTCCAGTTTCTTGTGATTTCTAATTCGCCATTCTTTAGTTTAGTAAGAACATGTCCTCCTCTATCACCACATAATATTGTTAATGTAGATGATGGAGCAAAGTTATTTCTTTCCATATAACTTTTAAATAACAAATACGACCGCACACCTAATGTAGCATAATAGTGAATGAAATCAGTCATTTTCCAACTACTTTGGACCGCTGCTGCTCTTGGTATATCACTAAGTGTTAAAGTATCTACTACTTGGTAATACATTGGTACCTTTTCTAACTTACAAGATATATACCTATGTTGACCATCAATAACACCCATGTTAGTACCATCTAGTCCATACCTTCTCTTACTAGCAGTTTTACTATTTACACAAATAGGGTACTCTTTAGTAAGATTCTTTCTTCTAATTTCCTTTCTCATTCTAGTAATCTTATTCCAGTCAACTGGTCTGTTAGCTTTTATAAGGCTAAAATCATCGAAATTAATTGTGGATTTTACCATTCTATTCTCCTTTATTTTAAACCGTTTACGAAAGGCTTCTTTACCAGCCTTGCTCCAGGTATTTTTATACCTGCTTTCATTTCCTCTACCATTCTTTTCTTATCTAATCTCTTAGTTTCAACAGTAATAAAGTATTCTTCTGGTATTACGTCTTCATCATATGCATCTACTGCACCATTAGAATTCCTTATACTAACTGGATTAAATACAGAATTTTTAGGTAGTGTACCTACAGATTCATGTCTTGCCATGACCATACCTTTAATACTTTCTTGGCCATTCTTAATCATGTTCATGATTCTCTTACATTTATCCATATGTTCCTTGACTAACTCTATCTTTTTATCATTATCTTTATATAGCCAATAGATACCATCTTCTTTGTCATACAACTCAGCAAATAACTCGTTAAGCTGTACATCAAATTCGTCTTCATTAAATGTAAGTCCCATCTGCATTGACATTATGTCTGTTGTTATCTCACTCATTTTTCTCTTCATACTATTCGTCCTGTTCTCCTTTTATCTACTTCTAATCTGACATTCATTCTCTCCTGTTCTCTGTTTTTGATTGTACTAAGCTCAAGATATTCTATCTTTCCACTATCATTAGGTCTAATAGGCTTTAAAGCAAGAATCTTATTAGCATTGTATGATACTCTAAAAGAACCTGCTGGTGAAGCTATATCAATACCATTTTGAAAGGCATTCTTTGATAGTTCCCAAACACCAATGACAACACAATTAATTTCATTAGCAAGATTCATTATACCTTCAGATATATCTTTATCTTTAGATATCTCATCTCTGAATCTAGATTTCATTAAACCACAATGATCAATATAGATTACTTCAGGTTCAAACTGTATTGCTTCTAACCTTTTCTTTATTTCCCAAGGATAACAGCTATGATAATCAAACTTAATGTGTTCCATAGAAGGCATTCCATTCTTACCAGCTTTGTAATGACCTTTCATCTGTTCTTCATTCCAATTATTGTGTATCATAGACATCCTTTGCCCTACTTGTCTTGAGGACATTTCAAATTCCATGAAGTAAGACTTCTTCTCTAAATCATGTAACCAATTTAGTAATAACATTGATTTCATTGACTCAGGAGGTGCAGTTAATAGCACTGTTTCTCCTGGGTATATAGGGAAATGCTGTCCATATAATTCACCTACATTTATAGGATCCTTATCACTAGCATAGAATTTGATTAGCTCTTCTTCCAGATCACTTATACTGGATTCAGACATATGCTTCTTAGATTGATATAACTTACAATCAGGTGAACACATTCTATCTTTAACCTCAGAGAAACATCCAAAATGATATCCTTCTCCTTTGTTAGCATTGTATACAGAATGAAGTATTGTCTCCATCTCTTCTATATTAAATGGATATTCACTGGTATCTAAGACACTAGATCTCCAATGTTCCATGAATGCTCTTACCGCACTTTCAGGATACCTTTGTCTTAAGTGTGAACCAAGAGTTAATGATGCCTTATGCCTAAATCCATAGGGAGTATTCTCCATTAATCTTTGAATACATATGTAATCATTAGATAAGGGAGCTGTACCATGTTCTTTTACAGCTACATTACTCTTTGGTAAACTCTTCGATACATCAAATATTGGATTGGTTTCCAGTTCTTGATAATCAAAGTCATCCTTTGGCTTAACTGCATTAGTGTGCAGCCATTCAATATTGACATCATTTATTTCTGATATCTTTATTGGAACTTTCCAATAGCCTGAGGAAAGCTTCTTTGTGTTAGGAATTCGTATCAATCTTACTTTATCTATAACAAGAGGATCTGCGAAATCATATATACCATAATTCTTAAGTGTATGTTTTACTCTTAGATTCAGGTCTTTGCATGGCTCCCACTTGAAAGCCGTACCTGATATATGTATATGAAATCCCTTTTCTCCTGAGAAGTAAACTTGCATTGGTATGTTAAGTAAATCTATTAATCCATGAGTTAACTGTTTAGCCTGATCTATATTGGCTCCATCAACATCAAGGATAAACTCATCAGGCATATAAAGTTTACCTCTATAGCCTGATAATGTTTTATTTGATTTAACATACTCAATTACATCTTCATCATAATCCCACAAAGACATGAATGTGTCTGAGTTTATACCATAGAATGAAGATATTTTACTTACTGGAAAGAAGTGATGTCTGTTAGATAAGGATAATGCGAATTCTTTGTATATCATCTTTACTTTATTCATTTATCCTCTTCTCGGTTATATAGAAGAGGGACTACCTAGGATAGAGGTTCAGTGTATGTGGATGGTGGCAGTCCCTCCCCAAGTATTATCTAGAAAGGAGGTGCAGAAGCATTCCCTTCACTAGATTGTGTGACTGTACCATTCTGATCATTCCACCTCTTTAATCCACCTTCAGCAGATCTCTTCCAATATGCAACATCTTTTTCTGTAAATGTTAGATGTTCTCCTTCTCCAGCTGTTGGAGCTGGTTCACGCCATATTCTTGAATACTCATCTTCTTTATAGAGATATACATTTATAGGCATTCCTGCTAACAAAGAAGCATCATCATCATATGTAATTATAGGCTTACCAGTACCATCATCAAGTACTTCTTGAATACCAGACTGTGAGAACCTAAACCAATTAGATATACGAAATTCTTCCTTGGTCTTTCTATTAACAGCTTCATATACTCTACAATTAAAGTTATCTGGATAGTCTTCAAACCATACATCTAGATATCTCTTACCATTGTAGTCACCATACTCAGCCTTCTTAATAACTAAATCTTTCCATCCAATACTGAAATCAGCACCAGTTCCAGATCCAGTTGTCATTGTTCTTATTGCCATTTACTTCTCCTTATTAATTAAAGTAGACAAACTTTGTGTTTTACCAGTACCAGCCTTACCAAGAATAAGAATACGACAATTATCAAATTCTCTTTTCCTTGCAGCTTCTAATACTAATTGAAAATCCTGAGGAATCTCATCATCCAATAGATTTGTTCTGTCTTTAGCATTAGCATACCTTGCACTGTGTCTGGTTCTCCACATATACTGTTCCTTACCCTTAACTTTCTTAGTAAAAGTATAGAACACAAAATCAAACCACTTAGATATATCATCTTTGGTTGATCCATCAATATATGGAATCTCTTCATTACTACCATCATCCATGATCTGTATCTTAGTATGACATGTAGCAACAACAACACCAGGTATCTTCATAATAAACTCAAGACATTTATCTAATCCTGCTTTCAAAACTCCCCATTGCTGTAACTTCATCTTATCATCAGCACCAGTAAGTGATCTTTGAAATTTCTTAGACAATTCAGAAAATGAGTCTACTATAATCCCATCCATCTGAGTACCATTCTTTAGAACGGTTTTGCTTTGAATTTCTTTTACTACTAAGTCAGGTGTAATCTTCTTTTCTACTTCAACCTTTTTATCCACATATATGGAAGCTAAAGTATCTCTAAAAGATTGCCATGAATCAGGTTTAAGTGGTGGACATCCAAACAATTTCTGGACACTACTCTCTCCACCGAGAGTTTTTGACCCATCTTCGGTGTCAAACAGAAGTATTCTCTTCATTTACTTCTCCTTTATTTTAATTAAATAACTTTGTAATCTTTTTTGGAACATATCAAGGATTTCTTGCGTAACAAGTCTTCCTTTTTTAGTATAATTCCCTATCCCAGCAACTCTATACTCCAAATATAGCTTCATATAAATTGAAGCTACAATGTTGTTAATACGCTCATCATCCATCCCCTAAATTTAACACTAATTGAATTTATAACAAAGAGGAAAAGGGCCCAAAACGTCTGAGCCCTTAACTTTTTTCCATCTATCCTATGTTAAAACTTGAGGTACATCATAAGACTTAACATCACCATCTCTCCACTTTAATGCATCTTTGACACAATTCATATCAATAGCAGTAGACCATGGAGAACCTTCTACATTATTAGGGACACCTTCAATACATGTCTCACCTGTAGAGGGATTGATCATCTTAAGATATGTAGCTAATGCTGGATCATCTTGTCCAAATCTCTGAAAAGGCAAAGAAAATCTTAATAACTCATACTTTCTTCCATCAATTTCATCTTTATGGATAACATCATGATCTATACTATCAAGAACTTTATCTTGTCCATAGTGTTCAAGTAATTCTGTTCTTGTAGTCACATTTTTAAGCTTAAACACATCTTGTGGTACTAATTTACTATAGTCACCAGTTACTCTAGCATTTCTAACCTTTGCTACAGTACTTGTATTAGCATAATTAGCTCTAGCATTCCTATTCTTCGCCTGTCTTTGATCTTCTTTAGCAGCTTCAAATAAGTTTTTACACTGTTTAGGAACTCGACTAATCAGTTTCCCGTTAAGTCCAAATGAAAAGCCTTTCTCTCTAATAGATGCTATTTCTGTGTCTTGGAATTCCCATATTTCAGCACCTCTCATCCATTTAATACCCATATGCATAACTATACCTAAAGATATAAATGCTCTAAAAGTGTAATCAGTGCCACCATTATGTCTATTCCTTGGTAACCTGTGAGTATAAGTAAATGCTGGCATCCATTTGATCACTCCTCCACCATTATCTTTACTACTCTTTCTAAACTCAGCTATACTATTATTAAAACTATCATTATGTATAAATCCTCTATAAATAGAATATATCTTTACTAAGCTTTTAGTAGACTTAACAAACATAAATCCATAGTATGATGTGTGATTCTGATAAACACCATAGAGAACTTTACAATCTCCAATCTTACCAAAGTGTAGTAAATCCTCTACTATACTAGCATTTGATTCATTGTAACACAAATTCATAGCCATCAGTCTACCACATTTCTTGTTCTTTGTGAAAGATGATCAAACTCCTTTACTATCCTAGTTCTATACATACCAGGTGGCAAGCTAAGAGGTTTATGTTCTTCATGCTTAATGATAGCAAATTTCTCAGGCTTTGCTTTTACCTCTACATACATAGGAACATCTCCTAATCCAATTACACCAGCAAGAGAACCATATGTATTTACAACTACATCAGGATTATCACTTTTATAAAATGTATGACTATGACCTGTACCTTCACCTAATGCTACAGTTGTCTTACCATCTACAGGATCATCATTCTTACTTGCTTTTGTATACTGACCAAGTCTGATACTTGAACTGTCTCTATTATTATCATGTTCAACTTCTCTATTTGACTTGATAAATAATACATCTCCTTGTTGATACTTCATTCTTTATTCTCCTTATATTTATTCTCTAAAGCTGTATATTGTTTCATAATCTCTACCCATTGCTCTTTTGAAAGATGTGTCATCTCTCTAGCTCTTGTATCAAACATATTATACAGTCCACTCTTTCGCACTTCTGCATAAGCTCTGAAGTCTTTCCTAGTTAATACTACATTACTCATACTATACCAATTCTATTAGCTATTTTATCAAGTCTTTGATTAGCAACATCTATTCTTTGACTTATTATATCTACTCTTTCAGTTAACAATTGAACATTCTCTGAAACAATATCTATAAGGTTAAAAGTCTTATCATTTACTTCATCTTGATATGTACCTGTTCCTTCCTTCTTCTTTGTTTCTGCTGTAATAACTTTAGCAGCAGCTTTAGTTGACTTTACTTTTTTAGGCATTTAAACCTCCTTATTTAATTTAATTAGTAAAAGGGCTATCCTTCCCCGCTTGGGTAAGAATGGCTGATAAACATGAATATAACTCGTCCCGTTTGACAAAGATTTACGAGCTTATACCGAGAATTTAACAACGGTTGTACATTCCTTTGTGTTCTCTTTACTGGTACCCAGTACATCATACTGCTATGACACCTGGTGAGTAAGGGTTCTGATATGCCTTTCGGCTACAACCTATGCAAAAGATATCACCTTTGGAGAAATATACCTTTAGGGTACGACATTTCATCCTGCACCGCTACAGTGCTTTGCATAACAATCATAGGCTCAGGACTAATGACCTAACAGATTGTATAAGAGGTTGTCAAACATAGTCTAATAATGTCCTTACCTATATTCATTTAGTGCTAACTATCATTCCAGATAGCCCTAATAAACTTTCTTATTTACTTAGCCATGAAGAAATAGAATCCATTCTTCCAGAACCATATCAATGTAACTATGGTCCACACACCAGTTACCCACATATAAAATGTGAGTGTCATCTTGAATAACTTATCAACACTAAACTTTCTTCTATCCAATTGTTTCCACATTTAATCCTCCTTCTGAGTATAACCAAGTTTAGCAAATATCCTGTTAAAGAATGACCTTACTCTAACTTTGATCAATCTATTATGATACTCTTTAATCTTCTTATCACGCTTTGTAATTTCACGACTTAGATGAGTATTCAATGATACAGTTTCTCTTAACTGTTGTCCTGAAATATCTTTCTCTGATTCACGAGTAAATACTAAATCTTCAAGCTCAATAACTCTTTGGGCAAGCTTATCATTAGAAAAATCATACTCTTTAAGAATATTATTTCTTCTATCTAATTCCCAATCTCTTTCCATCTTTATTAATTTAGTGTCAATTCCCATGTTATTATCCATTATGAACCTCCAAGTTAATGATTAAAAAATAAAGCCCTGTCATTAAAAACCATAATCGCCTCTTGCTAGAGGGGCCAATGACTTAGTGATGTTAAGGAGTGCATTGAGCAACCCTTATGCCAATTAACATACATCATTCAACATTATCACACTTAACTAGTTTAGCTTAAACTGTTAGTGTTCTTAAATGTCTAACGAGGAACATCAATCCCCATCATGCAATCTAACGCAATGTGCTTTTAGAGTTTCGCTTAACTCTAGATATGTATCAAATGGGCCAAGTACACATCCACAATGCTACTTCTATTCATTATCATTGTATGCCTTAACTATCCCAAGACATCAGGGAATTCTTAGTACCATGGTTAGGTACAAGTTTATATATAAATTAATGGAGAGGATGAACAGTGTTAATGCTTCGATGACTTAGATAACTACATATGCCCAACACGTGGGTGTTACCTGTAATCTAGGACGTAAAGTCCATCCTGAACCTCCAAATCTTGTCAATAAGAACAGTATAACTACAGTATTACTACTAATATGCAGATAAGTAACTGTTTGATCACGACATATACTAAAGATCAAAGGAGAACAGTTTAACCTGCTCTCCTTATCTCATGACCATTATGTAGGTGTATTAACCTGAGTTTTAAGATCTGCAATCTCAGTGGCTTGAGCTTGGATAAGCTTAGACTGAGAATCTGATAGACCTTTGTTAGCCTCATGGTTTGCACGATATTGTGCGAGTTCTGATTCTATAGCAGCCTTCTCATCAAGTATACCCTGGGTATCATTACTTACTGCATGCTTACCCTGTACTTCGATGGCCAACTGGATTGAATCCTGTGGAGGCATCATTCTTAGAGCATTCTTACCATTGCTAATGATAGCATCCTTAAGACCACCTTGGATAGTATCACCTAGGTTCTTGACACTTAAGAAGAAATTACTGTTCCCTCTACCTGCTTGTATCATACTGTCTCCTATGTTAAATAATAAATAAACAACTAAAATAACCTAAACCAAAAATAACGTAAACACGATAGTGAAAATCCCTTTGTAAGGGGGTATGCATATATTAAAGACCACACACTAAAATCCTATAATTTTTCAAAGTTTGGTATTATATTCGCAATGCTAGTCCTTATAGGAATCATCCAGTTGGTACACTTGTAATAGTTCTGCCAAAGGGATCAGACGTTGGATTATAGAGTTATCGCCATAGATATCTTGTGTTTTCTCCGACATTAGCGAAAGAGTTTGATATAAAGCAGGATAAGGGAGTACATAACTGGTCCTGTGGAAATTCAAATTTTAAAACTTAACCTTTTCTCAGGGGATAACTACGGTCAATTCAAAAGTCTTATATAATGATCTCAATTTTTATTATATTCTTTTATGAAGATATACACACTTACAATAGTATACAGTGAGATGAATGGAGAGGTATACGAGATAGAAGAGAAGGTTGAAGACGAAGGATCTCACTATAGTATTGGTGGTAAAGACTTAAGGGAAGTCATAGATCAGGAGGAGTTAATGGATATACTAAGATATGAATCTACTGACATAGCATCAGCATGAGGCATTACAAGGTAAATAGAATGTTTCACACTGTATATGAAGACAGTGAAGAGCTGCCCACGGATGTCAAGCGGAAAGTAAATTATAAGAGGGATCAGGTCAGTACAGGTGATTGGATAGAGACTGATGACGGATGTTATATGGAGGTATTGAGATCAGGTAATATGACCAAAGCTAAAGGAAAAAACAAGAAGGTTTCATATATAGGTACATGTACTGGTACTTACCTGTTAAAGTCTAAGATTGACTCATCCAGGAGAGAGAATATATATACTTTAAGTGGATTAGAGCCTAAGACCATGACCAGAGAGAATTTAAATAAGTATGAAAGGTTATTTGTTCAGTATCTAGTAGGTGGCATGAAGCCTGTAGAAGCTTACATAAAGGCCTTCCCTACCAATAACCCAGGTTATGCTAATTTTAAGAGTGCAGAATTAACTAAGACTAAGAGAATAAGGAAAGCTATGAAGAAGGAGTTAGAGCCAGTACTGGAAAAACTTGGAATAACACAAGAATATGTGCTTGAAGGTATTAAATCTACAGCAGAGGAATCAGAAAAGGATGATACTAAGCTTAAGGCTTTATTTAAGCTGTCTGATATACTTGATCTGGAAGATAAATCCTCAGCAAAGGTCACCCAGCTTACAGGGATACAGTTCCAGGGATTTTCAGAAGAACAGTTAGATAAAGTAGAAAGACCAAAGGAGATAGAAAGTGGATGAATTAGATCTAGACAAGTATTCACAAACTTTAAAATTTGGTAAGACTCAGTTATCTCCAGAAGATGAGGACCAATTCCAGTTTTGGTATAAGTTTTGGGCAAAGAAGACAGGTATAAGCTTAGATCCAGATGACCCTAAGCATTACTATGACTACAGATCTTCGTATATGCACGGATTTAATCCTGAACTTGATGAAGAATCTGGAGAATATCATTGGCCTTCTAAGTTTAAGGATGATCTACATCCAAATAGATATATAAAGGATAATGGAGAATGGTATGATACCAAGAAAGATACTTCTGCTACTCTTGAAGACTGGCTTATGCAGCATATGATCAGGAATACACTCGAAGGTAATGAAATTGGAATCTAACTGCTGGGATTGTGGGGATCAGCAGTCTGGATACTGTACTTGGTTTAGAAGTAGAAAGAAGATACCTATGCATATAGTAGATAAAGGATGTAACCACTACAGACAGAGGACATTAACAGATGTAAAGGCAGATATACTTGTAAATAAGGTAGTAAATACCTTTAATGGGGAGATTATTAACAGTTAACACGAAAGTTTTTGCATTTAACTAACAGAAAGTAGCAGTTTATAACATGAAGAAGAGTAATACTGTGTCCAAACATGACATTATACGTGAAATAAAGGACATTAATAAGACAATTAATGGAACTATACACACTTTAGATCTATTAATGGGTACATTTAGGAATTATATTGAGTTTAGGAAGGATGAAAAGAAATTTACTAAGTTTCTCAACAAGAAGTTTGGGGATGTAGAAGATGGCAAATGATACAGAAGGTAAATTAATTGATCTATGGAACAGAGAAGAGGAAAGCACTGGTCTTAAGGGGTGGCTGGAAGAGAATGTTTCCAAGAAAGGTCTTGGTAAGTTATATAACAAGGCAGCAGAGTATCAGAAAGAGAAAATGGCAGAAGAGGTCATTCCAGGATTAACTCAAGGTCAGTTATATGAGGGAATATCAGGAACAATTGGTGGAGGTATAAAAGAGGTATCTAGAAAAACAGCAGAGATCCTTAAAAGAACTAAAGCAGGTAAAGATATATTAGATACTATGAATTCGAGAATAGGAAGATATCCAAAAGATAGAGCATATATGGCACTTGCCCCCACTCAAGAAAGAAGAGTTTTAGAGGCATTGCCTGAGGAATTCTTTGAAAATCCTAAGTTACTGAAAGATGCAATAAATAAGGGTGATGAATTTTTTAATAGTATTAATGAAATACTTAGGAATCCAAAAGCAGGTCCCGAAGGAAGGTATGATCCTAATTTTATAAAAGATGTGATGGAGGATTTATATGAAAATCTTCTTGTGCGTGCTCATCCAAAAGGAAAGCCTGCCATAGTTCCAAAACCACAGGTAGGAGGACAACAGTTACCACCAGGTAGTAGGCGTGAATATTAATACTCAAGATGTAAGTAAAGCTGAGGAAGACCTTAGATTAGCACACAAAGATTTAGTAGCATTTGGTAAGTTGTTTCTGCCAGATGATTTTATGAGAAGTGAAACCCCTTTTTTCCATTATGAGGTAGTAGATGCAATTAATGACATGTCCGTTAGACAGCTGGCAGTTATACTTCCACGTGGGCATGGGAAGACTGTTCTTACTAAGTGCGGTATTCTTCATGATTTCCTCTTTACTCAAGAGCCACTATTTTATGGATGGGTCGCAGCTTCCAGTAAGATTTCTGTCCCTAATCTTGATTATGTTAAGTATCATCTTGAATATAACGATAAGGTCAGATATTATTTTGGTGAATTAAAAGGAAAGAAGTGGACTGAAGATGATATCGAACTTACAAACGGCTGCAAACTTATTTCTAAATCGAATCTATCAGGAATTAGAGGAGGGGCAAAGCTCCATAAAAGATACGATCTCATTGTATTGGATGATTTTGAAGATGAAAATAATACTATTACTCCAGAAAGTCGCTCCAAGATCTCGAATCTTGTTACGGCAGTTGTATTTCCTGCTCTTGAGCCGAAGACGGGGAGATTAAGAATTAATGGAACTCCTGTTCATTATGATTCTTTTATTCAAAAGATACTTGTCGGCTATGAGCAAGCTGTTAAACAAAATGAAGACTTTAGTTGGCATGTGATAACATATAAAGCAATACAAGATGATGGTACTCCTCTATGGCCTTCATGGTTTGGTCATAAAGAGATGAAGCGTAAGAAGAAGTTCTATGCTGATAGTGGTACTCCACAGAAGTTCTACCAGGAATACATGATGGAGGTACAAAGTGCTGAAGATGCCATATTTACAAGAGATCATATTAAGTTTTGGGATGGTAAGTTTTATGTTGACACTGAAACTGGACTTTCTTTCGTTGATGCCAATGGTCAAGGTTATGAACCTTGCAGTGTATATGTAGGAGTGGATCCTGCAACTGACTCTGCAAGACGGGATTCAGACTATTCAGTTATAATTGCAGTAGCTGTTACGCCTGATAATAATATATACGTGATTGATTACATTAGAAAACGGTCTTTACCAGTTTTGGGTATACCAGGAGAAGACAGGCTGGGTATTGTAGATTATATATTCCAATTCTCAAAAAGCTACAAACCCAGCCTTTTTACAATTGAAGATACTTCTATGTCTAAACCTATATTCCAAGCTATTAACTCAGAGATGAGAAGGAGAAATGACTTCTCAATAGGATATAAGGCAGAGTTGCCAGGTACAAGAATGAGTAAGAGAGATAGAATACAAGAGATATTAGCACAAAGATTTAGTATAGGGCAGATTCATATTAAGAAGGAACATTATGATCTGCATAGAGAAATAATAACATTTGGACCAAGAATGGCACACGATGATACTATAGATGCATTAGCATATGCCTGTAAGTTTGCCAGCCCTCCAATGGCAGCAGGTCAGGATAAAGAAGGTAATTGGTATAAGAAGAAACCTAAACCAAGGGATTGGGTGGTAGCTTAAGGAGTTAATATGGCTAAAGATGCCTTACATACATGACCCTATAATAAAAAACCTCACCCA
>Ga0080013_1000944_pt1 | contig 39582 bp, 72 predicted proteins | sample ETNvirenome_6_85_FD_69236 | JGI IMG/M metagenome (GOLD analysis project Ga0080013, IMG submission 69236) | Marine viral communities from the Pacific Ocean - ETNP_6_85 (SPADES assembly) (version 2) | ecosystem: Environmental > Aquatic > Marine > Oceanic | place: Pacific Ocean | collected 2013-06-19 | reverse complement strand
AATCACATCACCATCTATTTCAACGCTACTAAATCCTGCTGAGCCTGTAACAATAATTCCATTACCAATCACTAATGGGCTTCCCCCATATAGTGATCCGGATATTACTACATCACCACCAAATACTGCCACTCCCTTTGTTGTACTGTCTTTAGAATTTTTAGAACCCGATACAAAAAATGCGAGATCGGTATAGTTCTTTTCATAAGGATCAGTTGTTCCACCAGAACCAGACAATAGGAATATCTGTGAAGTGGAACCATCACCCTTTACATCTAAACTTCCAGATGGAGATTTTCCACCCACTGAAAGCCAATGGTTATTATCAAGTACCATAGCATCAGCCATATTACTTGTACCCAATTTTCTGGTGGAAAATACAAGCTTACTTGGTACATCGTCTGCACCCACCGTTCCATCAACTTCACTTCTTATTTTTGCGACCATCCGACTGGAACCACCGGTGTCCTCTGCTCTCCAGATAAAGAAACCCAAATCATCACCGTCTTGGACAGCGGTGGGTGATGAACTGTTTCCTCGATATCGATAAAAATTAACCGCTGAACCATTTGTTGCCGTGTCGGAGTATTTGTATAATAACATCCCTCCGTTTCCATAAAACCTTAGTTTTCCATCTGTTCCAGCATCATCAATTTCAACATAGCCAGAATCCATTGGTGTCATCATAATAGATCCCAATGTACTTCCGTCAATGGTCATTGAAACATGATCTACACCGGCATCATCAACAGTGAATATAATATCTGAATTATTATCAATTGCGTTTAGTGTGAGATCTCCAGCAAGTGCTTGAACTGTATTTGTGTATACCGATCCTGATGATACAAAATCACCAGTGCACAGACTTACAACTCGATCAGCACCATCTTTCTTACCTACGCTTCCTGATAATACAATTTTTACATCTGTTCCAACACCAGGTCCGAGCTCTGAGAATGCTGGGGTAGAATCTAGTGCGGCACCAAGTGCAACTGCATTTTCTTCTGCGTCTGTATAAATCAGCGCATAATCACTGTCCCCTCTAACTGCGAAGTCTCCAGAAGTGTTGCGGTCAAAATTATGAATTACCCTCCCCTTTTCATAGAAAACGTGATTGTAATCACCATCACTGTCGACAATCCCAAACCAGTTATCACCCATGTCATTATCTGGGTAATCCAAGTTGAGATTTACATATCGTTCAGCGTAAATATTAAAACCTGAATCACCTGCTCCAACGGACAGGGCTCCTGTAAGATGTGTTGTCCCTTCAATTCTAACATCTTCTTTTATGTGCGCACTTCTTGAGACATACAACGCACCAGAAACAAAAAGACTTCCAGTTGTTGTTTCATCCACCTCAATTACTTGTTTTTCAGCATAAAGAGTTCCAGAAACTACAAGGTCACCGCCAAATACAGCTATTCCAGATGTGTGCCGTACAGTGCCGTCACTTTTACTTCCAGAAACAAAGAAGAATGTATCTGTTCTTCCACCTGAATCTGCGGTATGAGTAAATCCAAGTTCCGGTCCGGCAAAAGACACCGAAGCCGTTGTAACAAATTCTGCTGGTTGTGGAACATTAAATGAGCCAGTTGATGCCACCCCAACAAACGTACCAGCCGATACAGATCCAGAAACATGAACATCACCACCAAATAATGTAGTACCGCCTTGTACAAAACCGCCACTTCCTGCATCACTCCGCATTGGATTTCCAGCGTTCCACCTCGATCTTGAATCGATTGCACCGGAGACAAACAGTCCGACATCGACACCAGCGTCCAGCACCATCGTAACGCCTGCCACCTCATTGTTCAAGCCACCAATAAAATCATCTGCCACTGATGCACTATAAATTACTGTATGCGGGCTTCCACCGTCAGCCGATCCAGAACCTATAATTTTATTTATTCTTAGCCTATCGGCTCTAAAATCTTTTGTTGCCATTTAGCCCACCACCCTTGAAAAAGCATGTATGTGTAAGTATCCTGTAAAATTAGTAGAAAAATCTATCCTGACATCTGTCTGGTTAACATCATTAACAACAGCAACTAAATTCTGTTGATTGGTCCCCGGCTCTGAGAGTGCTCCCTCAAGAGTCACAGTTACATATGGGATTGTCTCATGTCGTTCATTAAACGAAACTGTTTTCGTAATGCTATCGCTAACTGAAACGCGTTGTCCTTCATAAATTTGAGTTTTCATTAAATTAAACCTCTATTACCTGAATTAAAATTGTGCCAGTTATATTAGTACTGGTTTCAACAGTAATTTTGGTTAATGTAAGGGCAGAAATAAAGACGTTTGTATTTGCAGCACCACTTCCAGCGCTATCATAAACTGTTGCAGTTACTGCCGGCAGTTCATCATAAGTGTGCAAGAAAGTATACTCGCCAGAACTTTCATTGGTCAGTGCAATAGATGCACCTTCCATTTTCTTGCACTGATCGTATTTAGCCGGTTTTCTTATTCCAGGATAAACCTTTCGGTATCTATTTAAATTTTTTCTGTGTATTACAGGCATAGTTCACCACCTTTATACATATCTTCTTTACAGGATTTTTGAAGCCTCAGAGGCCAATTCTGATCTTTGCCCTCTATTTAAATGCACATGCGCGCTTAATGAGCTGTCTGCAAATTTGTTTATTACAATGCTCAAGCCATTTGATCGCTTGTTAATGTAAGGAGTATCAATTTGATCGGTGTCACCTAGAAGTATTATTTTAGATCCGGCACCAATTCTTGTGATAATAGTTTTTAATTCGTGAATTGTTGCATTTTGTGCTTCATCGACTAAAACAATTGCATCATTGAATGTCCTTCCACGAATGTATGAAAGAGGAGCGACTTCTATAGTTCCCTTCTCAAACATCATTTTAAAATAAGATACATCTTTAAATGCAACCCTTAAGTTATCCATTATTGGTGCCAGCCATGGATTCATCTTTTCTTTTACATCACCTGGCAAATACCCGAGGTCACGTCCTACAGGTTGGATAGACCTTGTAATGACTATTCTATTGTATGTCCCTGCTTGAATCATCTCAAGCCCAGCCATGATGGCTAGAAACGTTTTTCCAGACCCAGCCAATCCTGTAAGTGTAACAATTGGTATGTTTTCATCCATCAAAGCCTCTACTGCGAATTTTTGTTCTTTATTCTTTGGCTCCAACCGGATGGTTTCATTAATACACCGAGTTAATTTTTTTAGATGCTGCTTTTGATAAATTCCTATAAAGCTCTTGCCTGTTGCTGATGTTGCAACTACAAATTCATTTTCTTTTAATTGAACATTCTCCAAATTTAAACAATTATTTGCATGAAGCAAATCAATTTCTTCTTCGCTTAATTCAATTTCAGAATAACCACTGTAATCTACTTCATCGGCTGACAGATCATCTTTTTCATAGTCTTCTGCTTTTATACCAAGCGCATCACATTTAACCCTTAGATTAATATCTTTTGTTATGACTTTTACTGTTCTATCTAAATTGTTTTCTTTTACCCAATTTGCAACGGCCAAGATTTTATTGTCACCTTTTGACCAGTCGAAATCATCAATTGCGTTTGATTTTCGTGAATTCAATTCAACTCTAATTTTTTGATTAGTCCCAGGAACTATGACGCCATCATTTAAATTCCCATGTACTCTTAAAAAATCGAGAAATCTATTGACATATCGAGCAGACTCTCCAAGCAAATTTGATTTATCTTTGAACTTATCCAACTCGTCCAAAACAATTAATGGTATAACAACTTCATTATCTGAAAATGAATGGATTGACTTCATGTCATATAGCAACACACTGGTATCAACTATCATGATTTTTGAGCTATTTTTCATGTTTTCTTCTTACCTTTAAATATCGGAGAAATATTGTCTACTAAAAATAAAGACTGCATAATCAAAAATACAACATGTTTTGCAGAACATAAAAATAGAAATGCAACTTGTCAAAAAACAAGCTGCAGAAATTGGATGTCACATAAAGATTCTTTAAACTGCGCCATCATAGGGGCAGAAAAAGGGAAGTGGATTTTAAAAGACATCGGTGAAATATTTGGCGTAACGAGAATGAGGATATGCCAAATAGAAAAAGAAATTCTAAAAAAGCTGTCTGATGTTGATCACGAATGATTATTTTTTTTAAATAATTTTCTAGAATTTATAGCCTTGTTTATTTCTTCTTCGGGTATGTTCCAACTTTCTTTAATGTCAATTAATGATTTCTCTATTTCATCTGTTACATCTATATTTTCATCTTCAAAATATATTTCATTTTTCTCTGGTGATTTATAGATAATTTTTCCAGCAAATTGTTTGATTTTGTTAAAGCTCATTGTTCATCCTTCTGAGTTGTCTAATAAGTATTTGCTATAAAAAAAAGCCGGTCAATAAAGCCGGCTTTTGTAGTTAAGTGTATAGGTGGATCAATATTGAATACCCATGGGAATAAAATAAACACCAAATTAAATTTGTACACCACAAAAAAATAAAAAATGACAGTCAAAATGACTGCCACTTTTAATTGTACTAAGAATATTTTATTGATTTTTATCCGAATCAGGCTCATCTTTTAAAATAACAGTACTTTCCTCTACGGTATTAATAGTATCTGGAACTTTAACCGCACCTTCAGCCGTCGTTGTTTCAACAATAATATTTTTAGTATTTGCTTTTGCATCTACTGTTTCTTCTTGCGTTGCTACATCTTCATTGCTACTACTTTTATTAAAAGCAAAAACTGCTATGCCAATTGCACCTGCCACAATAACAATCTGGGTAAATTTATTTGATAGAAAATTTTTCATTATTCCTCCGAATTACTTTCTGTTTCTTCTGTGCCGCTGTCTAAAATATCAACGCTGTCTGCTGTGTCTCCATCCTTATCTCCACATGCAAAAATTAATGCAAGTGGAAGGATTAAAATAAGATTTTTCATATATCCTCCGTCTTATTGAACCGTTATCCTAATATAAGGAAATTGGCTTGTATAATAATAAGTAAAAAGTTATTAATTTACAAAATATTTGTTTAGACCATAAATTATTATATAAAGGCAGGAAATAATGGTGGTTGCACAAATAGCTTTTGCGTGGTTGTATAGTCATATCTTTGAATATTTTATTCATAAATATATTTTGCACAATTACAAGTTCTTTAAGAAACCATTTAAAAATCATTTCAAGCTTCACCATGGAATTTCTAGAAAAAACAAAATGTATGATGAAAATTATGAAAAATTAATTGGATCTAAATTTGAATTTTCAGGCCTTATCTTCTTATTGTTTTTACATCTTCCATTCGTCTTTTTCTTTAAATGGTTTTATTTTACATTAATTTTTAGTGCATGCACATATTATTTTTTGCACAAGAAATCACACACAAATGTAACGTGGGGAAAAAAATGGTTGCCCTGGCATTATGAGCATCATATGGGAAAAAACCAAAATATTAACTGGGGTGTTAGGTTACCCATTGTTGACAAGATAATGAAAACAAGTGATTATTAGCAAATGTTATTTTTTTAGATAATTGCGTGTGCACAACAAACAGCACCCTACACACAACAAGCCAAATATCCAGTTTCCATACAAAAAACTATTAATTGCAAATAGGCCATTTAAAGTTGCGCAAAACAAGCTAAATCCTTTAGATGCAAATATTTCAGACATAATTTCTCCAAAAAAATAGGGCACCTGTAATCCCGTGCCCCCCTGCGGATCTACAAGATTACTTCTTTTGAACAAAGGTGTAGAGTTTCTCTGCTATAACAAGTACATCTTCAGTGACATATGGATCTATCATCTTTCGTTGATAGTGCCTATCGCCTTCTGCTTTAAAATGCTCATTTGATTCTTGACGACTATTTCTACTTTCTAGAATTCCAATTGCCATCCCTAACAAATCAGTCCGAAGCGCGTACCCACTTTTATTTGAATCACTCATTGTATCTCCTTTTGTGTGTGTGTGTGTTGAGTGTGAGGCATCTAATAACCCATGCCTCCCTGTGGTATGTGATTATCTATTATTTTTTGTGGCCTGAACATGAACACGAACATCTTGTGCATTCGTCTTTACTTGCTGCATAGCCTTTCTGACTCTTGATCCTGCAGAAGAATTTCCTTCATTATAGAATTTGACATAGTCATTGCGAACATCCTCTAAAAGCGTAATCATCTCATTTAGGGTTGCTGGTGTTGTATCGCTCATTTTTATACTCCTTTTTGAAATAAAAAACTGAGACATTAAGTCTCAGTCAGTATTTTATATTTTTTTATATTTTGTTAAATGGTGGACCCGGCGGGAGTCGAACCCGCGTCCGCAATAGTCTTAGTTTGAGTCATCCACAAGCTTGTCTGGTCATTTCTCCGGCCAGGAGGATAGTTACCACATTTATAGCCTCTGCTGTAACCTGAAGAGGAGCTGGCGACCTTTTATTTCTTGGCAGGATCAAACTGCTAAAGCTTAAATTGGATAGATGGTTTTAAGCGACCACCTGATTAAGCCGCTAGGCGAACAGAATCAAAGTGTTTGTTGTTATTTGCAACTATTGTTTTTGAACATTTAAGGATGTATCTTTCCTGCTTGCACTCTCCCCTTGATTCTACCCCGTCGAAACCATTACAGGCCCTTATTCATGCTTTGCGAGATTTTTCCGTTGCAAGAGAAACCCTAACGAGATCTGCTACTTCATTTTTCAAAATTCGTAATCCTCTCCTCGCGCGCACACCAGCAGATGCATTTCCATTTGCCTGTTTTAAGACATCAAGTTCTAAGCTTTCTACAAGTGTTTTTAGCTCAGACCATTTTGCTGTAAGTTCTTCTGACATTTTTACCTCACTATTATTTCGTTTTCTTTCTGATCAGAGTCAGAATTTTCTTGTTTTAAGATTGAATTTACAATCGTTACCAAATCATCAGATATTTCACGATTTTCAAGCTCTAACGATAATAAATATATGATTTTTAAGATTTGATATTGTGAAACACCATAGTCCATAATGGTTTTGGTAATATCCCTTGCAGCAATTGATTGTTCGAGCTTCTCTTCGTTTCGAATTTTTCCATATTTTTTAATCATTTTTTAATCTCATTTTGATAACTAAATGGTTCAATTCTAAATCTATCATTTTCCAATAGACTTATAAATTTTCCAACCACATATCCATCAACAATCTCTTTTTCAAGCAGAATTTTTTTTCCACAAATTCTATTGTTGATAATAAAATTTATTTCCTGATATGTTGCCAAATCAGCGTTACTACTCTTTAAAACAGAAGAAACATCGATAGGAAGACTAATCTCGATGTCACTTATTCTTGGAAGTGTTTTCATATTTTCTTTTGACGAAATAATTTCACTTTTACAAAAATCATAAATTCTATGAACAATCCCGCAGTTGTTACATTGGGAAAATGATTCTACAAATATCTCGTCATGAATTTCAGAAAACACAACAAATTCATGAAACACAGGATCTTTTCTTTGCCTGAACTGTGGTAGAATGCATCTACATTTTACAGAATGTTTCTGACCTTGTACCGGCATTTTACTTACTTGTAGTGTTTTAGCAAATTTGAAATGGTTCTATTTTTCGTGTCGTTTGCATGCTTTGTTACTTTTTCATTTAAAGCAAGAAGGTTATCTCTAGAAAGATTTAGTGTCCCTTCATTTTCAGCAACAATATCACTCATTAATTGAGAAACAAGTACTTCATAAGAATCAGTAATCAATCTTGCTATCTCGCCTTGTGTAGGCCCAGTTTCTTCTGTTTTTGTAAACTTAGTTTTTCTTGGCATTTTCTTTCTCCATTAGCAGAATACATTGTAATTTTATGCAATATAAAAGAAAATGTTAAATCACTTTTCATTCACAATATAACAACCCACACTCATAATATTTTGATAAGAATTCCGGGACGTTATAAATGCCTGTTCAAAAATATTCGCTGGCATGTGTTTTGGAAGCTTTATCTTACTGCCAAAATTTTTTGTTATAATTTTTCCAGTATTTGCAAATGATGAAATATAATTTAGCGAAAAGTTAAAGTTTTTTCTTAGATAAATCAAAAATTCATCGCTTCCAGGAACCCAAAGTTTAACAATATTACTACTCAATGAATTGATTCTATTTGAAAACACTTCCTTAATGTCATCTGCAGACATCTGATCATCCCATAATGCAGAATCGATTCTATTATTAATATTCTTAATTCTTTTTTTAATGGCATTTTTAAATTCAGGCTTACTGTCAAATTTTATTTCTTTTTTTGTTATTTTGATCGTTGTTATGTTGGGGAAGTCATTTAAGTTAAAGTGGCTTAATCTCTTTCCTGTCTGTGATGTTATTACTTCTGAACCCGTACACGTTGAAAGATCGAATAACAAATTTATATGTGAAATATCATCTTTAACAACAATTGGAAATATGCCTAATGTATTTCTCTGCATATTCACATTTATTGTTGATATTACATCATCACCAAAAGATCTTGCAACTATTATTATCTTTTCGTTTTTTTCGTTAGCCTGTGTGAATATATTATCGACCTGACCTATCTCAGGAATTGCACCATCGAACAAAATAATTCGAGCTGTATCCAGATTTATATCTTCATAGATAAATTGCTGGTGAAGTCCAACATCAAATGTATGCCCACCAAAAAATTCTAAAGTAGGAATTGATGATGTTGTAGAATCAACCGATATCGTCCCAAACATTCCTATATTGTCTATAATTTTTTTAATCAGATCATATACATCATCATTAATAAAAAATTTTAGTGACTTGAATGCTTCATTTTTCGTGCAGTAAAAACCACATTTTTGTATATCATTTTCTGGAATAGTTATTGCTTGATCATTAAGCAAAATAAGCGAAAACATGTACACCGCAATTAAACCAGAACATGCTTGTTTTAATTCAGCATCAACATAACATTGTAAAAAGATTTTTCTAACACATTCATTCCACGATTTCTTTTCTGCGACAAAATTAACAAAGTTAAATTCGTCAGCTATCCCAACAGGCAATAAATCGATATCATAATGAGCCCTACTAGAAAAATACCTTATAAAATCTTTTGCCGCATCCTTAAGCTCTAATTGAAATACATCTTTTTTTATAACACTAGTGTGAAATTTCGTTTTTGCTTCTAGAGCCCTTTCCATTCAACAATCCAAAGCTTAATGCAGCATTCTGTATAATACCAGTTAAAGATTCAATGTTATCTTCATATAATTTTTGTTTCTCTTTCTCTTCATTTATTTTCATTGCAAACCTGGCGAAACAAATAAACATCGAAAGGCCGAGGAGTGTATAGCCTGTTCCTGTGTGCCCACTGACTAAAAGCCATGCACCAGAAATCAAGCAGGTTTCTGGATATTTTATCATACTTTTTCCTTAATTGATTTTAGCTATCCCGCCAAAGATTATTACTTGCGAATGTCAGTACTTCTTCCGCGGATTCAGCAGTATAACCATATTCATCAATCATCGTTTGTACCATTTCACTGTATTTTTTTTGTTGATCATCATCTCTAGAAATACTCTTAGTGACAATTCTTGCCATATCTTTAACTGATGCTATGAGATATGCTTCAATTGCTTCCTTTAGCGGTTCATAAGACCTGAAATTTACCTTCTCGCGCCTTCGCATCTTTGCAAACATATATGCCGTAACGTCAGATCTGAAACCATCTCTAGATGAACCTGTGATTCCAATTTGTTCTTCAATCGCTCGCATAAATCTCTCATCAGGCTCCCTAGATTCATCTGTTATTGGATCTTTTAATTTCTGTCTGGTCGTGTGGGCTTCTGCATTGTCAAGATAAGAATTAAATAATGCCTGAGCTTGCTCTTCATATGCGTTTACAAAAGCTTTGGCAATTTCATCTTCAAGCATTTTTAAATATTCTTCCCTTACTGTCACACGAATTAATTCAAGACAATATGTCCTGAATTCTTCATCGATTATTTGTTCTTTGACTTTTGTTGTGAGTGAATTAATAATCGACACCGGAGTTATGAAATTCTTATTTGATCCAGCAAGTGCAGAATCCACAGCCTTCATAATAAATCTTGTTGATATCCCCTTCATCCCTTCATTTCTGGTTTCTTCTCGAAGATCTTTAATATCGATCTTTTTAACCCTACCTTTTTCTATTACTTCTTCACCGTTGTAAATTTTCATTTTTGTAAGGATGTCACATTTTTGAGTTTGCGCAAGCCGACTCATAACTGAAAACATCGATGCAACCCTTAGAGTGTGTGGTGCAATATGAGCATCGAAATCTGATCTCGCAAGCAGTTTCTCATAAATTTTGATTTCCTGATCAAGCTCCAGAACATAAGGGACATTAATTTTTACAATTCTATCCAAAATTGCTTCATTAGTATGCTCGGCCCTGAATTTGTTCCATTCTGATTCGTTACAATGTGCCCAGATAACACCATCGAAGTGCAACATATCATGCTTTCCAGGCGATGGAACTCTTTTTTCTTGTGTCGCAGTAATAATTGTGTGTAAAAATTCAATTTCGTTTTTAAATACCTCAACAAGTTCAACAACACCTCTATTTCCAACGTTAAATGCACCGTTCAACGATAGAATCCGTGGATCATCTTCAGAGTATTTGTCCAGCTTAGAGATATCTTCAGATCCAATGAGCACAGATACGTCTTGTGAATTTGCGTCCATTGGAGGAACAGATGCAATGCCTCTTCTTCCACGTTGGGAAAATGTAGTCTCAACAATATCCATTTCTTCATATGCACCACCATAATCTTCCATTAATTTATAGCGCGCAACAGGTGATATATCCCCTTGAATTTTCACATTCAATAATTGCTCAAATTCTTTTCTCAATGATCTTGGTAAAAGTTGGAGAGGCTCACCTCTTTGTGGATCACCTTCAATATGATAATATGTCTCGCCATCTAAAACAGATTTAATATGTTCAGTGATTGCTGATTTTCCAGCGCCTACTGGTCCCATTAACAACAAAACCTGGCGAGATTCTTCACCCCGAAGCGCTGCAGATCTCATAAAGTTCATTATCTTAGAAACTACACTCTCCATTCCAAAGAACTCAACATCAAAATATTCATATATGTTTAGTATATTTTGATCGCTAAATAATTTTCTTTTTCTTGATGCATCTTCAAATTCCTTTACACCATGATCCATGATTGCATCATAAAGCCTTGCATGGGCATGCTTTACAATGCCAGGTTCTTTCTGGACAAGCTCAAGATATTCCAAGAATGTTCCTTTGAATTTTTCAGGTTTTCCTTTCTTTCTTTGTGCTTGAATGATATCTAAAAATTTCTTCTTTGAGGCCATTTGATCTCCTAAATTTCAAAAGGTTCATCGTCTATTGATGTGAGAAGTGAAACATCATCTTTCCATATGTCGTGAATATGTTCAATTACGCGCTCTGCATAATCAATTTCAATATCCCTTCCATCGTGTTCGTGATGTAAAATCAACTTTCCATTCTCCAAACTTTCAACATAAATCACTGGTATATTATTCATCCCTGTCTGCTTGATAAGGCTTGAGCGAATATTTTTCCACCCTTCATTATCCGACACTTCCGTTATTAAATAATGCTCATTATTGTCTAGATACTCAAAAAAACCTAATTTTTCGCAAAGTTCTCTTGTGAGATAGGTTCGCAAGAATGATTCGTCATTACAAGTCAATCTTGCATGGAAACATTCATCAATTCCAAACCGTTTTTCAATATCTTGAAACATCACAAAACCAACGTGATATGGGTTAACTCCACCAGTGTGTGGTCTTATTACTTGATTGTGCGATTTTAAAAATGGTAGGTGCATGCTGTCTGGGAGTTTAAGCTCATGATTTATTCTATAGTGCCAAAAACTTGCCCACCCTTCATTCATAATTTTTGTTTGCATTTGCGGTAAAAAGTAGTACGCTTCTTCCCTTGATATTTCAAGAATGTCAGCTTCCCAGTCATCGAGATTTTTTCCATGTTCTAAAATAAAACCAAACAAATCAAATTCTGGGCTTAACGGAATTTTATTTAAATCTGGAAATATGAATTTATCTTTATTTATCGTAAACTCATATGATTTTTGCACATTTAGCTTTTGTTGTTTGGCATTTTTATAATTTCGCGAGTATCGATTAATGTGAAATTGTAAAGATTCACAAGCATCTAGAATTTTTTCAACCTTGTCAATACCAATAGAGGGATCTTCAACATAACCCTGAATTCTTTTTTTTGCATTCCTAAATTTTGTAACAATTCGCTCAGGTTCAGTTTCAGAAAATTCTTTATTTTGCTTGAAAAAATCAGAATGCCCGACGCAGTGTGCCATGATCAAAACTTGAAGATAAAGCGGGTTCTCTCTCATCAAATATGCAATTGATGGGTTTGAATTTATTATTAGTTCATACGGAAGGCCTTCCATACCAAGGTTATACCGCTGGTGAGTCCTTTCGAAAGCTTTGCCATATGACCAATGGCCATAATGACTGGGCATGCCATGATATGACATGTGCCCTATCATTTCGTAATAGTCACAAGATTCATAAACAATTGGAAACCAGTCAAGATTATGTTCTTTCGCAATATCACAAATTTCATTGTCAAATTTCTCTAAATCCTTAAATGTCCAACTAGTTGTCACGTGACACCACCAAAAAAATCTTTAAATGCGGGCCAAATATCGGCCTTTGAATGAATTTTTGTTTGTTTTAGTGTTGATAAGTTTATTTTTGAATATAGCTCGAAGAGATTTGAATCTTGTCCAATCCACTTAATCCGTTCAGCCGATGGTTCAACTTCACAATAACCCATAAATTGACAATATTCATTTAGTTTTCTTAATAAATTAACAACCTTGTCATTGTCTGAATTCCAATTATCTCCATCACTACATTGAAACATATATACATTCCAACTTGATGGATGATATCTTTTTTCTATTGCATTGGTAACCATCTCTAGTGCAGAAGATACTAGTGTTCCTCCACCTGATCCCCTTGAGAAAAACTGTTCTTCATTTACTTCGTAAGCTTGAGAATCATGAGCGACAAAAATGATATCTGTCTTGTCATATTTCGATCTAATAAAGTGGTATAAAAGAAAGAAAAAGCTTCTTGATAGATATTTTTTTTCTTTTGTCATTGATCCACTAATATCCATTACGAAAAATATTACTGCATTTGAATTGGGGGATTTCTTTTCTGTGATGTGCTTGTATCTTAAATCGCTTTCTCTAAAACCAAAATCCTCATCATCAATTTCTTGAAATCGCTTTGCAATATTTCTCCGCTTTAACATTTTTTTAACAGTTTCTTTTTTGTCCAGCCTCGGTCTTATTCCATGATTTCGATAACCGTGTCTTTTCATTTTCTCGGTCATCATTTTTTTAAATTGCTTTCGCTCAAGTTCAGGTAGGCTAAGACTATCAAACAAATATTCAGCAAGTTCTTCAAGGGTAATTTCTACTTCGTAATACTCTTCCCCTTTTCCGTCACCAGGTTTACCACTGCCTGGTTGTGCCTGGTTTCCCTTTTGTTGTTTTTTTATTTTTTGCCCTCTAGAAACATCGTTTCCAGCTGACGAACCGACACGTTGTTGATCATTGGTTCCATATACAAACTTATACTGCTTGATCCCACGAACTGGAATTTTTATTTTTTTCTTTCCATTCTGGCCAATAATTGATTCATCCGATATTATGTCAGTGACTCCATCCCGGATCGCTTTATCAATCTTTTCTCGATGCCTTCGTCGATCTGATGCAGATCTATCTGCGTGTGATTTGTGTTCTTTAAAAACTGACATGGTTTAATTGTATCCAAGATGTTATATTGTTAAGTATTATTCAAACTGCTGAAGGCTCCACACAACTGCCTTAGATAAATAATTGGGTAATAAATTTATTGCAGTATGTGGTTCAACCCAAAACCACCCAACGTGTTCAGCCTCACCTGTATCAGGATTTTCTTTAAGTTTTGGCATTTGATCTGTCTTTGCACAAAATACAGATAATTTCCCATCAAAGTATTCTTCATTTGTTATCAGGTCTAATTTTGTAAAAAAAATACCGACCTCTTCCCAACATTCACGTTGTGCAGTAGCAAATACATTCAGGTCAGTTATATCACAGTGCCCCTTTGGAATATCAAATTTACCATTTGGTTTAAGCATAACTAGTAATTGTCGTGAGCCATCAAAATCCTGATACAGGATTACTCCAGCTCCATCAGGCTGTTTTTGCTTTTTCAATTTCATCTTGAAAATCCTGCCAATGCTGGTTAGAAATTCCGGCAGGAGGATTGTTACCAAATTTTTGTAATAATAAATCTTTTGCTTTAACATATTTTAACATCTGCTTGTTGCTTGGATTGTCACTTATATTCTGCATCATATCAGCTAGTTTTACCCTCAATGCATATACATTCCCCGTCAAACCTTCAATATAAGTAGAATATTCTTGTTCACCTGTCTTTGTAAGTGCCAATACGGAGTTATACACACTATCGGCAATCTTAATATCCTCACCAGGAATTTCACTCATCAGTAATTCAAAAAACGTTTCTTTGTCTTCTATATTTCCAATGGGAATACCATCCTCAATTGCATCATGTAAAAGTGCAGTATAATAAGTCCTATCATCATTATAGTACCTTGTTACAATGTTAGCAACTTCTTGCGGGTGCAAAAAATAAGGCTCACCGGATCTTCTTTTTTGACCACGGTGAGCATATTGTGATAATATTTGTGCTGAGTCTAAGCGTTCAGCATCTTCTTTAATTACAAATCTAATAAATTCTCTAATATTAATATAGTTCATTTTATACCATAACTAGAGATTAATTATTCACTACTCCGTACTATTTGCAATTAACCATGAAGAAGATTGAATTTTTCCTCCTCCAACACCAAGAATTACTTTGCAGCCGACCGATTGACATGTATTCCATTCTGGAATTACTTTTGGATCATCTCGATCTCCACCTTTTGTAAAATAATCAGGTTTAAACATTTCAATAGCAGCATCAACAGTTTGACATCCATCATACCACTCTATTGCAAGATCCACACCTTTAAGCCCATTGATTATTGCGAGGCGTTCTTTAATTCCCATAAATGGTTTTCCTTTCTTTTCAATTAGAAACTGATCACCATTTACAAGTATTAAGACTTTTCCATTGCTCTCGTTTGCATACCATGCAGTTTCCTGAATACACTTTAAGTGCCCAACATGTAAAGGATCAAATCCTCCAGAAGTTAGGTATATTTTATGTCCCTCATCCTTCCATTTATTGATAATTCTAAGCGCTTCTTCGGCTGTCATATTCCCCCCTGTTGTTATGTTTGACATAATATTTTAACCTCCTATTATGCTTTTCTTAAAATCTTCTGGAAAAAAACGTTTATTTCTAGAATAGAAACGCTCCCAGTCTGCATCTAGAATATACGTGACTGCGAAATCATCTTTATGCCTAATTGATCTACCTACTGATTGCACTACTGTTTTCGACGTTTGTAGCGGGTACCACCATTTCCATTTATGCATTCTTTTCTTTACTAGTTTATCTCCAAGGTATGGATAGGGAACCTTACAGAGGATCTGGAACCTACTGCAATCATCCTTTAAATCTACACCTTCTGTCATTGACGGTGACAATAGAACCGTATTTCCAGTGCTCTTTATATGCTTTTCAAGCATTTCATCTCTGTTTGTGCTATCATGAATAATCAGCCGTCGCGACCTGATATTCTTCTTCAGATAATTTGCAACCTTATAAGAATGACAATGAATAATTCCTTTTTCACTTTTGTGTTCATCCAAGATCATTTTAACTGCCTGTGCCATTTTGGGCAACGTTTGCTGTATGTTCCTTGATGACATGCTCCCAACGGGGTTAACAAGTATCGGCCTGTTTTCTGTTGGGAATGGTGACGAAAAGCTTAAGAATTGTGCTTCGTCTTTTGATATTCCTAAACTTTCACAAAACGCATCCCCATCAAGAATCGTCGCTGACATCATGATTATCTTTGCACCCATTCGAAAAAGCAGATCATGTGAATAAGCAGACACGTCAATCGGTTTAAATTCAATCTTTTCCAGTGACCGTCCGTATGATTCCTGACGGTTGACAACCCAATTATCTGGATCATATGTTTCAAGAAATCTAATAATCTTGCATTCATGTTTGTCAAGCATTTCAAGCTTTTTAGCAAGTGCAGTAAATTCATTTAATCTATCTGCCAGCCCAATATACTTTTTAATTCCAGCCTTAACAAATGAAACATGCGAAGAAAGCCTGGGTAAATAAACACCCTTAACCCACTTAACACTCTGTCTCAACGTCATTTGATCCGGCCATTTCAATTTTAATATTGTTTTAGCAAAACGTTCAGATATTGTAACTTCAATAAATTTACTAAGTTGTAATTCAATATTGTGAGCTTCATCAATAACAAGGATCTGCCTGGGTTTTAATTTTTTTGCATATTGTGTTTCTGCAAGAAAATAAGCAAAATTTGTTATACCTTCCTTTCCTTTAATAAATTCTTCTTTTGTTTTTTTATACGTACAGTTAAACGCACAAGTTTTGAAAAATGCAGTTTTTTTATCTGTACAACCTAATGCTCTAAGACTATCTGCACATGTATTTTTTTTATGATATCTACATTGATAATTTGAACTTGATTTCAACGACAGCATTTCTGAAAAATCATTAACATATTGTTCCTGCAGTATTTTTTGAGTTGTCAGAAAATAGCCACCATGGTTCCACTCTCCAGATTCATTATATTTTCTACCCTCACTAGAAAGTAACAACCTATTGAGTGCAACACCGATTGCACTCTTTCCAACACCAGTTCCAGCTTCAATAATTACAAATTTCTTTTCATTATCAAATGCCAACCGTGCAAGCTCAATAGCTTCAACCTGTTGCTCTCTTGGAATTTTGTGTGGAAAATACTCCATATTGTTATTCTTCTTCGTCAATTTCATCTCCCCACGCAATCCACCCTGGTCTTTGATTTCTTGCAAAAAGTTCTAAATATGGTCCTTTACTTCTGGACTCAATTAAATCATACATTTCTACAGGTTTTATGCTGTGTTTGCTTGGCGAAATTAAATCCTTTCCAAGTAAAGAAGCAATGTTGTTTAGATCTGTCTTCGCTGAGAACCCTCGGCCTTTTGTTGCAAACAAACAAATCTCATGCTGCCCTCTAAAATATCTTCCGAGTCCAAACCTTGATTTTGCCCACACTATATTTGTGATATATCTAAAACCCAAATGTTCAATAATTCTCAGGCCTTCAGGCAAGTGATTATTTGCAACCCACAAATATAAATGAGCATCGTCTTCAACTTTATTTTCTAGTTCCTTGGACATGATTTTTTTAATTTGTTCTTCTTTTAGAATTTTATAATGACGGTCGGCACCACGCTTGCACTTTCCTCCGCCTCTCTGATACCATGGTGGATCTGCTAAAATTGTTTTATACTTTTTAGACATTTTTATTGCTCACTCCTTCGATAATTTGATCAATAATTTTAATGGTCATATTTGGATCTTTTGTCTTATAGGAAGTTTTTGTAATTTGCAATAAATCATATAGTGCCTTATCATTGCCACCGTCGTCGCACCTATCTCCGATAAAATAAATCTTATCCTCATCTAAATGTTTCATCACATATGTTTTATCCCAGCCATTTGGATAGATATCAAAACTCGTTGAACCGCCAAGCGCAACAGTGACTGGTATGTTATCTGTCTCCAGATCTATCTTTAATTGTTTTATCCATTGTTCTCTAATCTTAAATTGTTGATCTGCTTCCACCCATTCTTTTCTTTCTTTGTCGCCTGCAGATCTTCCAATTGGGCACCAGTTTAACATTGTCCCGCGATATTGAAAAAACGTTCCGGTATAGGGCAAATCATGTTTAACTGCAATCAACAGCTGATATGAAAGAATTGTTTGTAAAATTCGTGTATACGATTTTTGTTCGATCTCACTGATCATGTTAACGTCATGAACAATTTCATACTTTCCTGTTTTTGATGACCATGAATAATGCTTTGTTCCGTTACATGGAAATAACTCGAGTTTTGTCGGATCAATTCCACCAACCTCAAAAATACGATTGCATTGTTGCATTATATAATCAAAATCAGATCCAGTTACGATTCCAATTTTCATGTATTTTGACAATTCTTTTAATTTTTTCACTACATTAAATTGTATGTTTTTCCTTGCTGGCGTTAATGTTCCGTCCATATCAAATAAACAAATATAATTTTTCATCTTTATCCTCTTAATTTTATGATATTTAAAAATGTGAAACCATGAAAAAAGAAAGGTCATACAGAGTTTTTATTTTTTATGCAATACTATTTCAATTTATGATCTTAGTATCGCAAAATAATCGCATTGAAAACCTGTCTACAACATCTATAAAAAATTATACAACTAGAGATGCAACAGTTCAAGTTTTAATAAATTATAGTTCCTTTGCAGATCCTACACAATTTAATGTTTCTTATAGCGGTTCTGGAACCATTGTTGGAATCAAAGGAATGACATTATATGTGTTGACGGTTAAGCATGTTTGCCTTCCAGACGGAGAGGACCGCTTTCTTGAACAGGCTAATATTTCAAGAGAAATAGAAATTCTCGATACAACAGGTGAATATTATCAGGCAAGTATTGTAGCTACGTCAAACGTAGATGATTTATGTTTGATAAGGTACAAGACACCAAATGCCGCGTCAGCAGTTGTTGCAAAAATTTCAGAACGGCCGGCTTATTTAGACGAAGAAATGTATATGTACGCTGCCCCAGCCGGCTTTTATGTTCCATCTGCAATCACTCAATTTCAAGGAGTTTCTGCTGGAAATGCTGTAATTAATAACATCAATACAGCGATATATACAATCCCAGCAGCTGGAGGAAGTTCAGGCGCAGCTGTGATTAATAGTGATGGTAAAATCGTCGGTGTTTTACATTCTACGCTTGTTGAATTCCATCACATCTCACTTGCAACTCCGCATGATGTCCTGATCGAGTTTTTAAATGATGTTGAATATGTTGAGGGAATTAGTATTCTTGATGATTAGTCATTTCGACCCTGTACCGGTCAGCAGTATTCCTAAGCCAAAGCATTGCTTCTTCTTCATTTTCAAATTGAAAAACAGGAGTTGATTGATCTGTTCCTGGTAGATTAAAGCCTGCCAAAAATTTTCCATCTGCAGTAGCCGTCAAAAAATGTTCAAGCCCTGGGAGATTTTCCCAAGTGATTGGGTTTGGATCTTGAGTGTGATAATTTTTGCCGTACCCAACAGCCTGTTGAGCCCCAGGCCACGACATTTGGGCTTCATATAACTTATTCATTTTCTTTTATTATAGTTATTTTTTTGTCTTTATCTATCACTGGCTCTACTTCCTTGGTACGCTCTGTGTATTCCTCTTTGAATTCATTAATATTTTTTTCAATTAACATATCCATGGGAACATCTAAGGCTTGCTTTGGAATTGTTCTTGTGATCTCCAGCATTTTTTTGACTATAAGTTCGTTTAATACTTTCATATTTAACATTTCGTAACCCCTGTTTACGCTGACTTGCGTTCTGTATTGAATGAATTAAAGTATTCAGGCGCCTTTGACAACAGTGTATTGATTAAACTTTGATTGCCTGCTGCTTCTGCAAGTGATATACAATCATCCACTGTTACATCTTTTTGTTTTTCATTCTGAATATTAGCTAATTCAGCTGTTAGGGCGCATAAAATATCTGCATCATTCTCAAATATATTTTTCTTCCTTCCGTCTAGATAAATTACCTTCTTATTAGTTTCAGCACCTAAGCTTGCAGATGGATAAGTATTTCCAAAAAGCTCAAATCCTGTTATAACATCGTTTAAGAAAGCTTCGTTTTCATCATTTCTTTCAATTTCTACTACAGTAACGTTAGAATTAAGCGGATGCTCATAAATTTTCATTTATCTCATGTCCTCCTCTGGCACATCAATGTCAGCTTCTGGTAAAGCATCCAAATCGTCATCACAAAACATTGGATCTTCTTCACAGGTTGGTAAAATAATCTCTGATTGAAATTCTGTTTGGGAGAAATCTTTGTGTTTCTTACATCCAATTAACAACAGTATTATAGAGAAAAACTTTAGCATAACATCTACACTTAATTATCATTCACTCAACAAAGAGTCATTTTTATAATATGCCTTCTAACCATTCATGACACGGTAAAATATATCATCAAGTGTCTCAGCCAAGTATTTTATTTTAATTAAATCTTTTTCGTTTATTTTTACCAAGGACGGGGCATCATGAAGCTGTGCCGACTGGAGTGCAATTTCTTTAAGTGCAAACTGAGCTCCAGGAACCTTTTGCTCGATAAGCAACTTTTCTTTTTCTTCCTTAATCAACTGCTTAATTTTGACTTCTGAAATTTTCATTATTTTCTTGACCCTCTGATCAACATTGTTCTAATCATTTGTCGCAATTTGCTTTCTGTCATTGATAAAATCTCTGGGTGTTTAACTGCCTCTTCACCAACATACACTTCCGCATAGTCAACTGGATTCACAAGATTGTCACCACCTGCCCATGCATCGTCAACTAATTCTTCTTCATCTTTTTCTTCAGTCAACTGTGTCTTGTAGGGATTATAAGAATTTGGAGAACCAAAGCCAGTTCCCATAAAGCCAAACCTATTAAAATCAAATGCCATCCCTTCAGCAACAATGGTTTTGAGTTGTTTTTTAGTGATTTTCATTATTTCCTCGCTTATACATGATAAATATAATTGTATTTCCAAAACCACGGTAAGTAATATGTCAGGAAAAATTAGAGGCGAACAAATAAGAGATAACTCCATCACCGGTGATGATGTCGATGAGTCGACACTTATCATTACCGAACTCAAAGATGCTGATGGTGACACAAAGGTACAGATAGAAGAATCTGCTGATGAAGACAAAATAAGATTTGATACAGCTGGAATAGAGCGTATGGTCATCAACGACTCCGGTCAAGTGGGAATAGGAACCGATGACCCAGATAATACCTTACACATCAGTAGCAAGGGACACACTCACTTAAAAATTCAAAGTGAGGCTGGAAGCTACGCCGCTGTGAAAATGAAGTCGGGGACAGGTGGGTCGACATATGTTTGGACACCAGCAGATACCTCAGACATACGTCTTTATGCCGGTGGAGATGATCGCGTGCATGTAGACAACACTGGAAACGTTGGCATTGGAACATTGATACCTTCAAGTACGCTCCAGATTAATGGATCTGTATCGAAAGCGATTGCAACAAAAACTGCAAATTACGGTGCTACAGGTGACGATTCAACAATATTAATCGATGCTAGCAGCTCATCAGTTACAATAACTCTTCCTGCAGTTGGTGATACAACAGGCAGAATTTATACCATTAAGTGTATCGGGAAGGGCGTTGGTCAAGCAGCAAACGTTGCTACGAACGGTTCGGAAGAGATCGACGGCTCAAGAAGCGATGTTGTGTTGAATGTTAATCAGTCATTGATGATTCAATCTTCAGGGGATGCATGGTATAAAATAGCAGAATTTATAGGACCACCACCGCCGTAAGATTTGATGGGTGGATGATTATTTCTAGAATTAGACATTGATATGATTTAAACCTCTGTCTTTTTCACACCAATTTTTCTAATTTATTTAAGAACTGATCGATTTCAACGGCTATGAAATCCTCAAGGCGACTAATATCATATTCAGTAATATCTCTTGGATCGTCATCTTCCCACTCGAGTAATTCTAACAATTTTGAATATATAAAATTTGGATGAAAAAGATGATTATCGCCTGCAGCATTTTGAAGCCGAATGGCTAGTTCATTTTTTGTCAATATCATTCTAAAGTCCAAGATAGTAGTAATTATATGACTTGTATTGTCAAATTATACTACAGATAAAAAAATAATTTTGTAATTTTTTTGTTTTTTAATTGCGAGATAATATTAATGTTACGCACATTTATAGTTTGGGATATAAATTTATTCTTTTTCGATTTTTGACAGCGTTTTGACAATGACAGCGTCGTTCTTTAACGGAATTTTAAATTGGTTTTTTGATCCATCAACAACAATTATAAATTTTGAATTTATTTCTACCACTATGCCTGTTCTCCACAGGGCACTAAGTTCAAAACTTGAAAAATTTGTATCCCTTACCTTGTAGCATTCACCTGCCCAAGAAACTAAATCACCTGCATTGATATTTTGATTTTTCATTACATAAAAAAACCGCAGGCGCTTGCCTGCGGTCAAACAATTTCAATATTAAATAATATCTTATTCTTTTTTTCGATCAAATTTTTTCGTGACTCGGTCCTTGATGTCACTCAAGAAACCAATAACTGCACCATACATTGACTTTGTTTTCCCCCATAACCATGATCCAAGGCCTGTAATTTTCTCCTTAATATCATTCCGAAGATCAAGCAAAGCTTCAACAGTTTCACTCCAGATAATATCAAGAGTATCAAGGATGATCTTTAATGGCGCTGCTAGCACCCGTAGATATGGATGTTTATCCCGGTGAATAAAAAACCAGGCAAATAAAATACCAATAATCAATCCCTCAAGTCGAGGAAAATCTTGGTGGACTATTAATAGAACACTGCCAATCCATGCAAACAATGATACAAAAATATTAATAACGCCTCCGGCTACACCGGTGACTAAATTTAACGTCTCGTTAAGTAAACTACCCATTACTCTTCTCCTTTCTTATTTTTTTTATGCCAACCCTGCTCCAGTCACAATAGCTGCATACCTCAACATCTTCCAGTGGCATTTCACAGTTGGGGCACAGTTCCGACTTCTCTTCATTCTTGTCATTAAAGATATACAAAATAATTTCTCCTAAAGACCTGATTACTTATAACACTTTTAAGAAAATGAAATTAAGTTGTAATGAGCGCGTCTTGGATTATTTTTTGCAGAAGAGGTTGTTTTAGCCCATCTTTCAAGCCCTTGACATATGCTGCGTTTACCAGCTCCGTAGCATCTCTCAGGAGCTTTCTTCTTATATGGCACCTTGGATGAGTATTTATATCATGTATTGCAGTTGAAAGTATCCTGCAGTAATCTTTAAATGCATTGATATCTAATGGCTCTTTTTTATTTTCCATCTTCTTCACCTGAATTTAAGTATAGAGCATGTTCGAGTAAAGATAATGGATACTTGTAAATTTCTCCACAAGGCCAGAGAACAGTGGCAATCACGTCGCCGTCAATAGGAATACGATTTGGGTCTAGATAATGATAGGACTTTTTGTTGACATCTAAAACAATGCCATAGCCTGTTCCTTTTTCAGGTACAGACAAACAAAAAGCTAGCTTTACAATATCTCCGACTTTGACTACACGTAGAGGATCAATCTTCAGCCTTCCTTAGGTGGAGAGCTTTGTGTTGAAGCAGTTCCACACCCAACATACATTCAACATAAGTTCCGTGTGCGCTCCATTTGACGACACCGGTAACAAGCATAAGTGTATCCGGACTTTTAAAGTGGTAAACCAAATCACCTTCTTTAAAATCGATTCCGGTGACCGGGCGCTCTTGCATACGCCTTTCGTTACGAGATGTCTCTCTATTTGCTCTAGCCTCAGCCTTAACCTTGCGCCGATTATTACGACGCTCCTTTCCTTTGCCAACTTCTCCTTCGACAAATTCTTTTGCCTTTCGCTTTCGAGCTCCGGGTCGTTCTGATGGATCAACGTGAAGGATCCGACTGGGGGAAACCGAAGAAGCTGGGGAAGAATGAAATATTTTCTTACTCATGTTAAATCCTTTATACTAAGCTGACTGTTGGGCAACAAGCTTAAGTCCACGTTCATTGATATCGAACCAGAAAGAATGACCGGCACCACCAAAACGATTCTTATGACAGGCCAATCTTCGACAACCTTCAAGGTCTTTGTCACGTGTTTCAACGTCCATGTGGATCATAGCGTCAATCATGTGCTTGAGCTTTTGAGTACCGGCAAGTTCACCAGACTTGTTCACCTGGCAGATTGTAATGACAACGTTACCAGTTTCCTTGGCCCAAGAAGTCAACATCTCCAAAGCCCGCTCAGCGGTCTTTCGGTTAATGTGTCCGTCTTTGTAGAAGCCATCGTCCATGCATTGAAGTGAGTCAACAATCAGGACCATCCTCTTTTTGTCGCCACGCTTCTTAGCAAGGAACTTATCACAGTTCTCAAGGAGAGTTGGAACGTGGCGTTCTCCACCAACAATGAAATTTGCCTTGAGCTTGAGCCGCTCAGAAGCCAAACCAACTTGGAAGAGAGACTCTTCAGCGGTGTTGAAGCAAACAGAGTAACCAGCCTTTTCATAAGCATCCGCAGCCTGGAGAGCAGCGGTGGTTTTTCCAGCACCAGGGGTACCGGTGAAGATGACAGACATTGAAGGTGTCAGGCCTTGTCCGCCAAACACTCCATCAAACCAAGGAAGACCACTTCCCATTTTTTGCCGCATAATCTTTGGGATTTTAACATTTGAAAGTTTGGTACCCCAAGTTGCTTCGTTTGAAATTTTAATACGCATAGTCACTCCATTTTTATAATTTTCGGAAGGGGCTGAACCATTCCTCCACCTTCAATTATATTATACCACATGGAGCAGCCTTATTCACAAAAGCGACACACTTTATTTCTTTTATTTTCGCCCTAAAACCACGAGTTGTTCCGCCCACTCTGCTGAAGGTTCTGAATCCTTTCCTTTATTCCACACTACAAGAGTAAAAGGGTAGTTGTCATATCCTGGTTCTGGATCAAGTTCAAATCCTATGACAATACCCACCCAATCTTCACAGTCATAAGGTGAAACTAAATCTCCAACGCGGATTTTGTTACCATGAAAATCAACCATCAGCGCCGGAGGGAGAGAGCATGGGATTTTTTCTGTGTGGCCAGGAGAGCCCGGGGAAATTATCTGTTGGTGCTATACCATTATTTGTTTTATCGCATGCCACGTGTCCCCGTGCGCCTCTTGTATCAATGAATATATCGTGTTGTTGGTATACAAATGGCCGGACAGCTTGAGAGCTCGAGCACTCGAGAAATAATGAAAAATTGTGCGGGGTCTCCGACAGCACAATTGACGTCATGACGTCACCGTTGTGGTCATCGATCCCGTTCACACGATCACATCAAATATACTCAAAATCATTGTCGCCTTCCTTATTTTCTTTTAGTTGATCTGCTGGTACAACTCCAATTTTGTGCCCTCGGCCCCAGGCACCCAGTGCCTTAACAAGATCAAGCATCCGGCCAGTTTCTTCAAACCCAAGCGCAGTCACAGAGGAAAGAACACGAAACTGCATCTCTTCCAAGTCAATAATAACATCACCCTTTCCAAAGTCGACCTTAACATTCTTAATAGCCATCAGTGCATGGATCACCGGTCTTTGATCGTCAGCAATAAGTTCACCTTTCATCTCATCCATCAACCGTTCAATCGCGAACTTAGCGTCACGGAGATTCATCGTATTACCTGATGAAGCCTCAACTGCCTTACGGAGTATTTTGATCGCTCTGATCTTTGGAACTGATTGACCAGGGACATGAACAGTTAAAACGGATCGGATCTCAAACAACGCAGCTGCTGGGACAACGATAGAAGTCCCAGCTGGAAGCTGTGATGACGGAACGTAGCTAGACATATATTCTCCGAGGTCTCAGGTGTACGTGTGTCCTACCGAAAAGCATGAGCAATTAGACTACAATAAAACAAGGTAGAAGTGGCAGGATATCAAACTGTGTAAATAGTTGGCAGTATCTAGAAAAAGTTGGCATGCAATCAAACCTTACATAATTAAAAGCACTCATGGTACCGAAATCCAACGAATATCATCAGGTTCCCAGACACCTTCGTTACCGTCATACTCTCGTATAATATAACGATCACCCCGTAAAGGATAAAGCTGAATATGAGCAAACTCACCAGATGCACGAGCGGTGCCCAGTGTCTCGATAGCCAAGACAAGCTTGGCATCGTGTCTAACTCCGTCCCATCCACCGTACCAGTCCTCACCAGGATCTGCTTTGCTAAGTTTGGTATGTGTATCCAATAAGTCCAGAGCTATAGGGCACCCATGTGAAGCCAGCCATTCCGCGCACTCTTTTGAAATGCTAAACCCACCGTGTCTTGTATTGATCGCGACTTTTTTAGTCATAGGTCTCCTCCATCGGGCTATAACGGATGACAGCATTCACCCACTCTTCCCTAACATTAAACAAGTCCCTGTACGTCGATATAGCCTCTTCCTTAGAAGTTGCCCTTATGATTTCGGCACCTTCTCGAAATCCATCTGAATCCATATAGTATACCATGTAAGTTTTCATGCTTGCTCCCATACAGGCTTTATACCCCTGTTTTAATATTTTTTGAATCCGTTTCTATCCACGAGATGAAGGGGAGGAGGGTGAGATTCGAACTCACGTTTTAACCATGCTCACGTCCTAAGGGAGAGATCAGACTCCTCACCGGATAGGTTTTGCATAGCTAGCGCATCCAGCGCTAAGCCAAGTCCACCCGCACAGGCTTTCCCAGCGTTTCAAACCCTTATTGCTAGTGTACGCTAACTCAAGGCCTCCTCATAAAATCTCATTTTATTTCTTCACAAAAGCTATCCACCACAATAGGAACACCGCTAGTGGTCCCCAATCGAAAATTGTTAAAAGGCAACACAGGCCAACAAAACCAGCAGTGAGCTTGAACACTCTTACTATCGATTTCTCTTCGTATGGTGTCATATATTTTTATTCTCCTATTTTATTTGTATACAAGATTTTTAATATGTTTTTTTATTTCCAAAAATTCCCGAGAAATTTCTTACAAAAAAGGGGATTTGGGTTTGAAAAAGTCTGGCGAAAAAAAGTGCGTTGCCTTAGCCTACCGCTGGCGGAGGGGGCTCCAGATAGCCAGAATGGGGCCGTCGAGTGGGGCCCGAAAGGGGTAAAAATGGGGCCATGAGATGGGGCCCTCAGGGGCTGGTCGAACGGGCCCTTCGATGGGGCCCTATCTGGAGTGCTCAAGGGTCCCCCTGCTGTTCGCTTTTAGATTTTGCCTCTGTTTCTTTCTGTAACATTTGTTCTTTCTGTAACAGTTTCTGTTTCTGTTTCTGTAACAGTTTCTGTTTCTTTTTGTGTTTACTTAGAATATCGACAAGCCTGGGCCGTAACTCCTTGGCACCATTTGCTGTTTCAGAGATCACGGCCACGGGTGCCACACGGTACTTGCCTGTGGATACCTCATTGAGACTGACGGACGGAGCGATCAGATCGTCTGGGTGAAAGTGTATGATGTCACATAGGCTTGCCTTGGACTCGCCCGTGAACACAGTGTAACACCGATCAGTAGCTTTCCAGTCCTTGTACTCTAGTATCTGGTTCTTATCTGGTTTGGTAACCTTGACAGTCTTCTTCCTGGACCTTGTAGTCTTGGGTTTAGCTGTCGTCTTTTTCTTTTTAGTTGTCTGTCGTTGCTTTGCCATAATGCAATTTCTTCCTTGGTTATTAGGCAGCTGCCTTTTCCTTGCCGGTCATCTTAATGATGAAATCCCGGCCGCCCATCCAATCCTGCACTGCACCATCAGATGTGATGACCCAGCCACGCTTCATCCGGCTGATGCCAGGGTTCGAAGCATATCCATCGGTGAGGATGAGGTAACCGTCGAAACGGTGCTTGTTCTTTTCTGCGTGCTTCTGTACCGAGGAAAAACAGGTGCCTCCACCGCGCGTACGGTGTGCAGCCATGCCTCGATTCTTCTTCCACACTGCCTCACTCTTCTCATCAACTGTACAGTCAAAGTGGAAGGTGGTAAACTCTGTATGCTTGGCCAGTGATTGAAGTTCTCCGAAGAGGAGCTCCAGCTCATGATTGCTAACCGACCCAGACTGGTCAATGTACAGTGCGATAGAAGCAGTAGTCTTCTTTCGAGCACCAGGCATCAACATTGGGTTCTTCTTATTGATCTTGTTCCAGCTGGTAGACCGGGAAGACCGCTTGGTAAAACCAACAAACTTCTTAAGGATTGCTTGCCAAGGTATTTCATTTGAAATCAACTTTCTAATTTCGGCCTGCATGTTAGCAGGAACTGAACCCCACTGTCCAGTCTTGTCACATTCCTTCGCAGCCGCTGCAACTGCCTGCTTGACCTTTGCTTTTGCCAGCTCCTTTTCTTCATCCGACAACTCATCCCAGCCATCATGGTGATCCATCTCTCCGGGCATTCCGCCACCATCACCGTCACCAGGCTGAGGTTCAAGATCTTCCTTCATCTGCTCATCTTTCATCAACAGTGAAAAGTATTCCTCGGTAGACAGGCCTTTGGGAAGCTCCTCAACAAACTTGCTCATGCGTTCGAACCGTGCTACGGCATCGTCATCCATCTTTTCCAGCTGCTCTTCAGTCAGCGGCTTAAAAGCCTTACCAGGAATGAGGCCACCTTCCGGAAGCTCACGCTCAGGGATGTTAGAGTTAATGGCCAGGTCAGCAGCCCAGTTGTGTACGTTGTGTGGCTCGAGCCGACGGGTTGTCGTGTGCATCAGTGCCAGGTGCATTGCCTCGTGCTTGAGAAGCCCGCGGACCTGCAGCTCAGTGAGGCTGTGCATAAAGCCAGGATTATACCACATCTTGAGGTCACCGTCTTTTGCCAGTACACCTGCAGTTGGAATCGCCTTAGTACATGTCTTGGTCACTCCGCGGAGGACCTTTGCAAAGAATGGCTCATTGAACATGAGCGCGATGATGTGTGGATCGATATCAAACGAATCCATCAGGTCATAAACTAGATTTCCGACACCTGAGGTATCGGGTGCGATATCAGTCGCCGTTCCGTGATTTCCTTTAACTGCCATATTAAACTCCTAAAAATTGTTGAGAAGGAGGAACCTAATCTTTCGATTCCAGACGGCCGAGCTAGCGGACGCGAACAGTGTTCCTACCTTCCTCCACCTTCATTAATATTATACCATAAATAAGTCATGACTTCACAAAAACAACACAAATAAATCAAATCTTTTCACAGTCCTTGATTTGGTAACCATCCATCACAAAAACTGTATCCCCTGCAATGAACGTGTGCTGTTTCTTCACTCCGAAATAATAATTATCCAGCTGAGTCACACCAATGTAAATTGCCGGTGCATCTGCAAAGTTGGCATGCCGGCCCTGTTCATATCTGACTGTGCCATGTAGTCCAATCCCAGCGTGCCTCAATTCAGCAACAGCTTTATCTTGATCCGGACCACCGAAATTAGTATATTCTGAAATCGGTGAGATGTGCCACGCATATCCTTTGCTAGGCTTTAAAAGACAGTGCACTTCTAGATCTCGCACGTACATACTTTACCTTCCCATCCTTTCCATAAGTTATGAACCACTCCTCAGCTTCAAGTTCATCAGATTTATCCTGTACAACATCTATAGGTTGAACCTTTATGATGTCTTCTTTTACAGGAAGACCAGTCACATAGTGTGACCAGCCCGATGTTGTAATTCGTCTAACCTTCATTATTTGGCCAGCTGACGTGCAGCCTGGACAGCCTTAACAACGTCCTTACCAATCAGCTTGTGCATCGCACGGATGTTATCCATGTTACCGCAGCTACTCAACTTGGTCCAAGTGTTGAAGAGGAACTCACCACCGAGACCTACAGTGAAGGCAGCGAGTGCCTTGCATTCCTTAGCCTTCAGCTTGTTTTCAGCTGCGTAATCCACCAGCTTGTCCAGGATTGTCATTTTAATACTGGCATCTGCGTCTGCAATCACCTCAGCGGTTACCTTACCAGAGAGGACATCCTCAGCAGAGATCTGAACTTCGTAGTTCTTAACAAAGTCAACAAAGGCAATGGCCGCTTCCGTACCAACAAATCCGCGAGCAACGGCGTAGATGAGCTCAGGCTGCTTACCAGCAACATTGGCAGGCGCCATGTCCATGTGGACAAGGGAGTCATTCAACCGGTGCCAAGAAGCAGGGTTCGGACAGACCGTTCCAGCTTCAACAGCGGCAGGGTCAACACGCCAATGTTCTGGGTTCTGGGCAACAAACTCAATGAGGATATTGTCCAGCTCGGCTTCCTTTGCCCACTCAACCCAGTTGGTCACAGTAGGCTCAATCTCGGTAACCCAGAAACGACGCAGCAGTGCTGGGTCCATTTCATTGACATCGTACTCGTTACCAACGTTAACAGCTGCAATCACCCGAGTTTCTGGGTGCAGGCGAAAGGCCATTCCATCTGGTCCGTTACCGAGCTCACGGTCGAGGACGATCTGGAAGAAACCCTGCATAACCTGCGGGAGAGACCGGTTGGCCTCGTCCAGCATCAAGACGACAGGTTCGCGGCAAGCGCGGACATACCAGGATGGAAGCATCTTAGTGTAACATCCGGCTTCCTTAGACTTTTCAAGGTCCGGAATACCCATGTCAGATTCGTCCATGGTAGAACCACGAACGTCAATGTATGGAAGGCCGAGCTCTTTGGCAACCGCGCGGGCAGCAAAAGACTTACCAACACCCGTCGGTCCCTGCATCAAAATAGCGATGTGGGGTGGAAGAGTGGTGGCAATTGATTTGAGAGTCTTGATGTCCATATTTTCTCCGGAACTAAATGTTTTTTTCGGGGAGGCCTTCCTCCACCTTCATTAATATTATACCATATCTGGCGGCTAACTTCACAGAAGCAACAAAAATAAGTGTACTATTTTTAAATATATTTTGCAATATTATTCGTCTCCAAATGCCGACAGGCTGTAAACCTCAATGGCTTCTGCAAGCACATCAATATTTGCAATTTGTTCCTTGGCTTTTGCAATCACGCCCAACCAGTATTCACGCTTGTTTGTAAGAGACTTAACGGCACCTTGATTAACAAGCATTGCATTCGTAGCGTCACCCTGCTGATATCCTTCAGGAGAACCGATGTATCCACGATCTGGGTGAATGGCGTGCCCGAAGCATGTGGTAATCATCATCTTAGCTTCGGATGAATTCACTGCTGGGATGCAGACTTCAATGCCGACAGACTCATCCCAACCCCAGCGTGTACCTCGTGGTTCACTCACAGGGATGGATCTAATTGAGCTTTTGAACATTAGGTCACCGAGCTTTCCGGACTTGATAGCCTGACGATAACCAGAGGCAAGTCGCTGATACAACCTGTGAGATGATCTGGTCATCTTTGCCTGTGACCACCGATGCGCACCATCATTATTTGCTGCGTACAGGAGACTTGAAATTTTCCACTCACTCAAGGATGTACCTTGATGTCCGAGCGAACTGACCAGCGTGTATACCTGAACGTCGGTGTACCCCCAACACTCAGGTGCCTCCTTGTCCCACTGTACGCTCTCGGAAATTTGTGCGTCTCGAACAGCTGAAAGACAAGAATTCTTTCCTCGGTACATGTCGTAGACGTAGTATTCTTCCTTACGGTGCCTTTGGCCGGCTCCTCTTGGATAGAGCATTAGAAGATCTTTGAGCATGCGCCAGGCTTCAGTTGTGTCTCCGGCTTTCATACGTTCAAAGTTAATGGGTCTAAGTTTTGGCATAATATCTCCTGAAAATTTAGTGGAACCTTTTCCCCACCATCATTTATATTATACCACAAATGGCAGGGTAATTCACAGAAACGCAATTTTATTTTTAACGTTTTTGATCCTTACCCTGCCAACAACCGCATGCCTTTAGCCACACATTCCGCCCTCACTAGACCCCTAGTATGATGGTGTGGCAATTCCGGGTGGAATTGGCGAAGCTTTCTTTTTAATTTTCTGAACTTTCGCTTTACTAATCTCTGTTCTTCGCGGTTGAGTGTTTCCAAACATTTTGAGATATCTTCACCTGGTGGAATGATACCAAATTCTAGAGCCCCAAGGACTTCTGCAATTTCTCGTTCGGAAAAAAATGTTTTCATCATTGTTAAATAATGTGGTTACTACCTACATTTTGATGCAGACTTCACCTGCTTACCTTGTTATTATTATTCTAATTTTTGTACTCCGAAAACTGGGATCCATGACTACAGTCTCTACAACCCGACTCTCATGTAATTGGATCCTGCGTTACATGGATCCCAGCCGCCGGCGGAGTTAACCTACTAGGTCATCACCTGTGGCGTTTACGGGAAGCGCAGAATTCAGAAAGTTTCGCAATGCAATTCCCTCCTTGACGCTCATAGTAACAGTTCCGTCAGTCATAGCTTCAAAACTATAGCCGCGACCTGACGTGTCATAGTCCTTTGACGTGATCGTTACGATGTTTGCTCCAGCCTTGTGAGATGCTGGGTTGCGGTTTACGCGGTACTGGAAACGCTTGGTTTGCTTGGTCTTTTGATACTTCATATGTTGATTTCTCCTTGTTATTTCAACATTCACAAATAAAATTCGTGACTAATCTAGTATAACACTTAACGGCTAAGTGTTCAAATTTCTTTCAACAATTTTTTTTGTAAATGCATCATCCGGATTTTTAATCACGCGATCTATGATTGCAATATTCTCAACGAGGATTTCAATGAGTGGTATATTGTTGGTAACGAGGGCATGTTGCAACATTATAGCAGCAAGCTCGCGCCTCTCAGCTGACGTCATATTTGTAGGATCCCAATTCATATCTTCATCTCGATATTTAGCTTGTTACCTGTACCAACTTCAGGTGTGCGCTTAATTTTCTTTAGTAAACTATCTCGTAACCACAGCTCCCGACACTCTCCAGTATGAAGAGTAACCCTCACCTGACAGTGACCTATTCGCCACCCATCGTTGCCAACCTCAGTTACAACACACTTCTGTGCACCGGTGTACTCAGGAATGTTTACTTCTTCTCCAACAATAAACTGCATGCAGTCTCCTATGTTCGGGTTAATTATGCCGCTACAACCTCCAGCAGCTCACGCTTCAAATAAGCTTCTTCGCCGTTGGGTAGCATTACTTTTGCCAAGCCGGGAGTAGGATTACCCCAACCAAGCGAGACTCTACAACGCGCGCGCTCAACAACAAGCACATCGTCACGGTGAATCGTAACTGTCACGCATCGCGGAGCGAGCCGGCTCTCACCAGCAGAGTCACACGCAATCGCAAAGCGTTCTTCTTGCGGTGCGGCCGCGATTTCATCGTTCAAATCTTTTCGCCAGCCAGCGCGTTCTTCGCTGGTCGTAGGTCGAGATGCCTGAACTTCTCCGCGCTCATCGTGATAGCTATTGCTGAGCGGGTAGTCGCGAGAACCACCGTTGCGGGTGGTGAAGCATGACTTTGAAAGTTTTACGAGGGAACCTTTACGCATTTTTTCTCCTATGCATTTCCTTACCATCATGTATATTATACACTATGTGAGCCCAATCTTCACAGTTTCGTAAAACTTTTTTCACTTCAGCCCCCGCGAAAAGTAGTCCCATCTCCATCTGGTGTAACATGAGAAACATTTTTGTTACAGCGCAATCGCTTGTACATTGACAGCTTTGAGATTATAATCCGATCGCATGAAACATTCTGTAACAGATAAATGTATCAGTTTCTTCATAGCCGTGGTTGTAATTGCCTTTTGATGATACATTTTACAGGGGTGTGTTACGGTTGTACAATAGAGATGCGAGCTCCTATACGACCGAAGGCCAAGTCAAGCCCACGTGAAAAGCAGTCAAATTTGTGCAAAAGAATACTGTTTTGTATAATTCCCCTCTCAAGTTGAACCAGTGACCGCCGCTCTTATAGACCACAGTGAATGTCGGTTTTGACACCTCTCCTCGAGCACGAGAAGGAGCTGAGCAATTGGGACAGAGACTCGTTGCTAGAAACACTTTTACTGTTACAAAGTAAAGGAAGAAATTACGTAGTTGCTGACGATTGTGACCATGTGTATTACCTATTGTTGTAGTACTAGATATCTAGCTTGCTATACCTGCTTTGCTTATACGTGCTCTACTATCGCTTATTATTTTTAGGTACAGCACCTGGAACCAAAGTGAAACTCGCTTGAGACGTGATGCCCGATTCACATCAGTGGGATCGAACTTGATCTGGCATGTTAAAACTCTAACATTGCTTCTGCTAGATCTGCACTGCTTTTAGCTGTTATTTCAAATGGAGGAAGCTCTCCTTCCACTACACCTCCGTGCTTTATGATTACTGCCTGAACAATTCCCACCGGAACCCAGCCGTACACTGTCTCTGTTGGCATGTCAGGCTCTTCTGCGTAGCCGGCAATGAGTGGCTCAGGTGCATTTGGAAAACCAATCTCTACTGCCTCGTAGGGACCGGCATTATCCTGCGGCTCACAGTAATTTCTCTCGCTTCCCTGCACACTCATTGTAAACCCATCTATACATGTTATTCTTTTTCTATTGTTCATTTTTACCTCTTTCACAAATGTTCAAATTCTCAACTCTAATAAGCTTGACACCGTTATCTAAAAGGACCCAAGCTCCCCGGCACGAATTACCATGCTGGACTTTTATTACAATGCCAGTTCTTCCACCGTGAACCCACGCATCGCATGTGACCAAATTACCCACGTTCATTTATTTTCTTTGTCCTCCATTCAGAAAATTTCTCACTTGACATTCCTCCAGCGACTTGTTCTAATTGTCCATCAGTTAGCTCACCATTGTCAGTATCGACTTCATGGCACAGTTGAAATTTATCTGCTGAAAAATCTGACACCAACGTCATCTTTCCGTGATAGCTTACCGGTAACAGCCAGCTAACCCTAACATAAAGTTTTCCATCTGAACTATAGTTGCACCGTTCGACAACACCCATCTGTCCCCAAAACCACTTTGCATATGTGCCATCATCTACAAACATCACCAAATCACCTACTTTCATTTATAACCTCACAAAATTGCATGATCCAATCTTCTATTGTGTCTTTTGTAAGAACTCTAACTTTTTGAAATTCTTTAGCGTGTCTTGCAGGAGGAAAATCTAAAACAGTTCCAATTAAACCTGGGTGTTTTGGGTCGTGTGCAGCACCCCATCGGTATGTTACTAAATCACCTACTTTCACTGATCACCTCCACAAGGGATTCTGCAATATCCCAGATTTTCCCCACACTTGGATAGTACACCGTGATGCATGGATGAACAGGATTGCTCCCGCCCATTTGTTTAGAAAGAATGATACCCGGTCCGAAGCCGGAAATATAATCGATAACGCGGTTCTTTCTTATTACCATATCACCTATTTTCATTAATTTTCCACCGTCAGTGCGAAGGCCACTGAATTTGCTGCTTTGAGTATGAAACCACAAGAAAATTCTACGTCGAGATAAGTTGATTTCGCTCCATTGTTTTCATAGTGAAGCTGTACATGTTTAATTTTTCCAGTTTGCCCAATTAACATTCTGACATAATTAAATTGCATTAAGTTCATTTTCCACTCCTCATGATCTTCTGACAAAAGTTTTATAAATTTTACGTTATCACCGATTTTCATTGATCACCACCTTCCGTTCCTCTTCATTTTTCACCACTTCTGAAATCCAGACCCACTCATGACTATCGTGCCATAGCACCAACACAGCATCTTTCATCCGATAATCTGGATAGTCTTCTCGCGTTCCTCGCATCTCTAAGATAACACCAGCTTCACCTTTGCAAGCATGGGAATTTTTCCACCGTACAAGATCACCGACTTTCATTGATTATCTCTATCTGCTCAATCGGAGTTGAATAAACCTGCCCATCCCACAGGACCAGTGCACGAACAGCAAAGCCGCTAACAACGATATCATCGCGGATAAAAACACCCAGAACAGGCTTTTCGTCTGGAAACTTTACCTTTACTAAATCACCGACTTTCATTTATTACCTTATTCATCCAGACACATTCCACACTTTTTCTCTTTTTAAAGCCAAAGCCTGACGCCTGAAACAAGTTGAGTTCTTTTGGAATCTCATATAGCCTTCCAAACTTTTCAGACTTGTGCTCTCGCTTGGTCAACAAAATGGTAAGGTCGTGTTTACGATAATATTGATACCACTCATCAAAAGGTTGTTCTGGGCCCTCAAGTAGTGTACGGGTCCTTACCAATCTATCTAACCGATTGTCAATTAGGCCATGACACCGTTGCACACCAGAGATGGATGAGCCTTTGTTTGATAAGAGCTTTTTGATAGCAGCTTTTGAAATATGTGTACTCCTCCAGCTATTTTCAAAAACTGTCTTATCGTAAAAGATATTCTCAAAAATTCGAGTGGTGTAAAAAACACCAAAACCCATGCCCAGTAATTTGCGACAGTGTAAATAGTGCTCATGTAGTCCATTCTGGATTTTTTTAGTTGGATATTTCATTTACAACCTCCAGCTGATATGCATACTCACGTTCCTCGGGGAAATCTAAGTTCCAGAAAACAATTGGATCTATGCCGTCCCAACCAATTATGATACCTCTCCAGCCTTCGTCAACGAGCGGGGTGCCCTTGGAGGGATCAAGATTGGCAGGCTTAACTAAGTCACCTACTTTCATTTGTGCTGCAGAATTCAACGATCACCCCACATTTTCCATAAGGCTTCTTCGCTCAAGGCCTGATTACCAATGATTTTGAGATCCTCAATTCTTATTACAACCATATCACCATGCTGATCGAGGACTAAAACAGCGGGTTCTGGGCAGCTTTTTTTGAACATTTCTTCTTTTATCTTAAGCACTATTCCAACTTCCCCCCAGCAACCTGGCGGCTGGGGATCTGATATGATTCTATCACGGTACACAACCAAATCACCGACTTTCATAACTTATCAACATGCATTGGATTATTTAAACGATAAGCAGCGATATTTGCACCTTTCTCAGAAAAACTAATACAATAACAAACAGGTTCTTTCGTCTTGCAATATTTTTGAATGAGGAATACACCCCACTTGTCACCAACTTTTTTAACTTCCCATTTCACATATCACCTCAACATTTCTTACCATCTTTGGACGAACACGACCGTCTGACAAGAGAACCCGGAATGCTTTACCGCGATTCCCAGGCGTCTTTGCAAAGTCTACCAGCACAAGACCAATCATTCCGGGATCAACATGATGATCATCTTTGACTCTTATAATATCACCTACTTTCATTTAGGACCCTCATATCATTGCTGTGTACAAAATGCTCTAAAACCTGTCCGTTAATGACAACGCACCACCTTTCAGATAAAACTCCGGAAGCTGATACTATTATTGCGGCTTTTCCTTTATGCTCAGGATACCTCAGTTCGTTTAAGAGCACTAAGTCACCCACCTTCACCAATCACCTCACAACTGCCAGTGCTTTGTGTAGTTAAAGTTGTCTTAATTAAATTGCATTGCCTCACTAAGAGCTCCTGCTATAACCGCTGTAGCTATCGTAAACATACACAAACTCTTTGGAATAGAGCGACATATCTTTGCGGTCGGCAAAAAATGCTGTCGACATGATCTTACCAAGCTTTTCGGTAAGCGTCCAGTCATGGAAAACAGGCTTGGACAATTTGTTTACGCCGCCAAGCCTATTAACATGTCTGACCTTCGTACCATCATCTTCAGGCGGTACATCATTTCGGAGAATATCTAGACACTCCTCGACCGCAGCCAAAGTTTTAGCCCCAGTGATCAAGCCATAGTAAATACCTTCAAACAGTATACGCCAGTGGCACGAACCATAGGCTGTCTCTTTGTAAAGCCGCGCATTGTCAATAACAGTGTCTCCATCAGAAGCAGTCCGTTTTGCCGTGACGCTCTTCCAGCTAATATAGCGATTTCCAAAAGAATTGTTATTTTCGTGCCAAACCCTGAAACTTTCTGGCTCAGGTTTGTCAAAATAGAAACGCTGAAATCGTTCAGCAAGCGTTGCAAGTGTAATATTCATAATAAATCTCCAAATATTTAAATGTTTAAATTGTTATCGTTTGTATGCCCGTCTTCGATATTTTTTTACCTTTCGAGGCTTAATATATGGTTTGTTTTTTTCTTCTTCTGTCAACCAACAAAGTTCTGCACATGCACGGTTACCCTTCTTGGTAATAAACTTTGGTGCTCCGCACTGGCATCGCTCAGCCTCGGTGCAGGTGGTCCACGCTGATCGCATGCGCTGAAGCATTCTATCTGCAATATCTTCAATGTTTCCAGTTCGATTAGTGCGCGTTTCCTTTGAAAGTCCGCGGGTCTTTCCATCTTTTGTGAGATACACTGCCGCAACTCTAATTGCATCCTTGCCAGATTCCCTGGCAATGTATGGAAATCCCATTTCTCCACCGACCACAGTAGTATACACCAAAATTTTCATCCCAGGAGGAAGACCCTCTGTTCGTTCATAAATCTTTTCACCGGCTGGGGCTGTTGCTGATCTCTGCCGCTCTGTGAATCCAGCGGTATCAAGGACCTCCAAAATCTGGAGTGCAAGTAGCTCCCTTAACATTGGGATGTTTGGATCATAAGTGTTCATTTTTCCTCACAAGCAAAAAAGTTAGGGAGTTTCCCCACCTTCAATAATATTATACCACATGGAGCAGACAACTTCACAGAAACAGCACACTTTTTGTACATTTATTGCTTCTTTAAATACACAACGATTTTTTCACCACTAAATCCCTCATATTGTAGTATTTCATCTGAGCCATCGGCATTATTAGTAACCACATATGGGCCTTCTTCTATAACTGGATTTCCCTTGACATAATATTTGATTGCGCCTGTAGTTCTATCCCTTGTCATTTTCTTTGTAAATTTAGTGTATGACCCATCCGGCTCTGATCTAAATGTCACTACAAACTCTTCCCTCTTGTTTAGCCCTTTAATACCGGCTTTTCCATTAGCACTCATCCTTCTCTCTCCTTAAGCTTTTCATTAGCTTTTAACAAGTCTTCCTTAAGATTCCACGTTACACCATCTGGCCATAAAACTTGATGGGTACTTCCCTCTCCAGCAAAAACAACAATTCCAATCTCAAGATCTTTTGCTGTATACATCCAAGGATTGTGTTCAACCCATTTATCCCACACGGGTTTTCTTTTCACTAAATCACCAACTTTCACTAGTACCCCTTTTCAGACCTGAGTTTCTCTACACAGCTGTCATAGGCTTCACGATCGCCAAAAGTTTCCGTCGGCAATGCCCCGGCCTTGTTTTCAACCATACAGTCTACAACTGCACTCCTCATCTCGTCTGCTGGTTTTACGTAGAAGTGCCACCATGCGACGCCAACAAGCAAACCTGCTCCAACAAAAACAAAAATATCTTTCATCTTTTCCATTACACTACCTCTTTTAATACGTGGCCTTTGTCAACCTCAATAATCCCATGTTCCTGAGTCATCAAAGTACAAGTTTTTCTTTTCACTTCTAAAACTATTCCGATAGCTGGTACATGGTTCCAATACATTTTTACTAGATCACCTACTTGCATCAATTACCCCTACTTGCATTTTTCGTTCTTTAAAAATTTCATAAATTCACTTGCACCTGAGATGCTTTTTTTGATATTTTTTATATTCCAACGGCGAAGGTCACGAAACTTTTTACCCTC
>Ga0080013_1000943_pt1 | contig 39611 bp, 43 predicted proteins | sample ETNvirenome_6_85_FD_69236 | JGI IMG/M metagenome (GOLD analysis project Ga0080013, IMG submission 69236) | Marine viral communities from the Pacific Ocean - ETNP_6_85 (SPADES assembly) (version 2) | ecosystem: Environmental > Aquatic > Marine > Oceanic | place: Pacific Ocean | collected 2013-06-19 | reverse complement strand
AGAAGTTGAAAAGTTTAATAAGATTATAAAAGAAGTTGAAGATAAACACAAAAAGCAAAATGATGATCTAAATACTAATTATAAGAAAGATATAAAACGTCTTATGAAAAAACATAAAGATGACCCGGACGCTTTGTCCAAAAAACTAGCAGAAGAATTTGGAATTGACCACAAGGAATAAAAGAATGAAGATTACAAAAAAGCTGTTGAGCAAGATTATTAAAGAAGAGATTGAAAAAATGATCAAAGAATCCGATCCTACTCGATGGGAAGCTGGAAGAGGACCGGTCGCTTCTAGGTTCCAAGAACCGCCCCCTCCTGCTCCACAGGATCCGTATGTGCGTGAAAAAACAACGGTTGAGCAAACGATTTCCGACCATGGAGGAGAACCTTGCGAAGTAATCATACAAGCTTTAATGAAAGTTCATGGAATGGACGAAAAAGGAGCACAAAGGGCTCTTGATTTTCATGAACAAGACTATGGTCGAGCATGCTAAAAAGAGGATCAAATAAATGAAAATTACAAAAGAAACCTTAAAAAGAATTATTAAAGAAGAGCTTGAAAAGCAGGCAGAAGTTGAAAAAGCCGCAGAAGAGGCTCAAAAATTTGCTGATACGAATGACGAAGAAGAAGTAGCAAAACGATTTTCAGAAATTATGTTTTCTTTACCGCAAGATCAGAAAGATAAGGTTGTAGATTTTCTAAAGAAGCAAGCAACGGAAAAAGGTGCTTTGGAAGAAGTTTTTACTCCCACAGCGGCAGGAAAACTCGGAAAAATGAGAAGATCACATTCTCAAAAACTGGATGATCCAGATTATCAATCAAATTATCCGAGCCAAGATAAGACAAAAGGATGGCATCCAGCCGTAGGTTTCGCCGGCGCAATGGGATATATGGGAGCCGCTGGACAACTTGGCGCATTAGGTCTAGGAGCAGCCGCCACTACAGCAGCGGCACTAGGGAGTATCTTGTTATTGGGATCTGCCGGGTATATGCTGTTTCATATATTTACAAATAATTGATTAGAAGGAATAAAAGAATGAAGATTACCAAAAAGCAGCTTAAGCGAATTATTCAAGAAGAGATTGGAAGGGCCATGTTCGAAGGAGGGATGAAAGGGCACTATGTGCCTTTTGAAGGAGCCGACAACCCTGCAGATCCGGATCCAGAAGATATTAGAAATGAAACGCAAAAACTTGCAGACGTGCTTGGTATTAGCTTCGAAGAAGCAGATGCTATGGTAAAGAAAAAAACAGCGGAAATGGGAGAAGAACAGCCGCTCGGAGAGCAATCAACGCTCTTGAATGAAGACTTTGGTGAAATTATCTTTGCTGTTTTTGCAAATCTTTTTGCAGAACTTGGTTTTAATGTAGCAACCCACAAGTCGCACCAACGTCGCGGACCAGAGAGAACGAGTCTTCGGTCAGGGACAGAGTCAGAACCGGAGGCTGAAACAAGCTGGGATAGCTATCACCGCAAATGGTCGGATAAATTTCTAGAGGATTATGAGGCTGGGAATCTAACAATCGAACAATATGAAGATCTTGAAAAATTCGCCGACGAAGGTTGGAATGATCGCCGCGCTGTCAAGCGTGACGGCCCCTATGAGGGGGAGCTCCCCGGGTACGGGCATTCCGACCTTATGTTGCAACAATATAAGAGTAAACACGGAGATCCGAGGCAGCTGCCGGGCAAGAGCCTAGATCTTTCCAAGGAGCCCGAACTGCGCAAGACAGGAGAAAAGTGGCCACGTCTTGGTATACCTAAAGGAATAAGAGAAAGGAAAATTACCAAAAAACAACTAAAGCGAATCATCCAAGAAGAGATTGGAAGGGCTCTAGGTGAAGAAGGCGGAGGCGCCGACCAAATATTGGAAAAGTTAGAAACAGAACTTTCTAACCTTGCCATGTTTATAGCGGAACATGGCTTTCAAAAAAAGTTTGAAATTCCAGCCTCCTTTAAGCCGGACCGCAATGGCCACAGAATACAGCCTCTTCCGGAGTTTCAGTCATCCGAAGAAATTGAAGCCTATGCCAAAGATGTAGCAGATGACCTGCGCGGATTTGAAAAGAAAGTGGATGAAGCTGCCGGCAATGTTGTCAATTGGAATTTTACCGATCCTTTACAAGAACTGGTTTTTAAAATAGACCCCGCTAAGTGGGCTGTTCATAAATTATTGAAACTATTTGAAAGCCCTCGTGAAGAACTCGAAGAAGCCATCCGAAGGGAAATAGCCCTAGCGCTAAGATAGGGATAAGAAAAATGAAGATTACAAAAAAACAACTAAAGCGAATTATCCAAGAAGAGATTGAAAATACCTTGTCTGAGGAGGGGTTTTTTAAAAGTGCAGGGAAAAAGATCAAAAAATTTATGGGGTACCATGATCACGATCCAGAAAAGATTAAAAAGTTACACACAGAGCTTGAGAATGTGGTGGAAGAGCTTAATAAAGATATTAACCCTGAAGACGAATATGATTTCGACCGTGCATATGAAATTCTAGGTCCTTCCGATGTCCTTAGTAATAATCTGGCTACTATAAACAGTGGTGAAAATCTCTCCCCACGATCTCTTGATGAAATTTATTGGGCATTACGCAAGATAGCAAGAAGATTAGAGGAATATCAAGAAAAATATGATGAAGAAGGCACGTTGGATAAGCCCGACCTATCGGACTTGAGCGGTCCGATAATGTGGGCTACGGAATCTGTGAACGCATTGAAATTAGATTTGAAATGAAAATCTTACCGCTTATTCTATGTTTTTTGATGATCTTTCAAACAACTGCATTCGCGGCAGGAAAATCAATAACCCTCAAAAAAGATCAAAAAGCACCTTTCCCCGGAACACTTCTAGACGCCAAAGCAATCGCTGAAATCTTAGCAAAAACAAAAAAGCTCAAAGATGAACTCAAGTTAAAACTCTCCCAACAAAAAGAAAAACTTAAAATCCAGCACGATATGAAGTATAATCTTCTCAAGGTTGATATGTCAGCTTTACAAAAAAGATCGGACGAGATTATAAAACTCAAGAACGAAGAACTCACAAGACTTCAGAAAATGGTTTTTAAGCCAAAGAGAGATTTAACAATTCTTTGGTTCACAATTGGGGTTGCCATCGGGGTCGGCTCAACAATTGGAATTGCATTTGCAATCAAAGAGGTTACAAAGTGAGTAAAAAAAAAGATCCCAATTATGTTGCAAAGATGGAAAAGGCAATCTCTGATAAATATGGAGAAGATGCTATCCAAAATCCTAAATCCGGATGGGATTCCGAAAAAGAAAAAGAATATCTCCACCAACTCAAAGAAAAAGAAGCAAAATTGAGAAGTCGAGAATCAAATAAAAAACTACTTAAGAATAAGAGCAGTGTTGTGAGAAACTGCGACTTCTGCGAGAAGAATAAAATAAAAAGAAACAACGATGTTTATTTTTCTAAGTTCGGTTGTTGTTTTGATTGCTATATAAGGTTGATAGAAGGTCGAGAAGAGAGATGGAGCGTAGGATGGCGACCAGAAATAAAAAGTAAATGAACTTTTTGACTTCTATTTATTATAATAAACTTTTAGTACGGAGATAATAAAATGTCCAAGATGTTAGATGTTGTTAGAGGTATTTCTCAAGCACTTTCACAAAAATATGATGGAGCGGTTGATCCCAAGACCGGAGAAAAGGTTAAAATCGGCTTACAAAGAGAGGCAGATATTCCTCATACTGAAAGACCAATAATGGATGGATTCTCGGTTGTTTTCTATGGTGATAAGCTTTGTATCAAATATCAATCAGAAGTAATGCTCAAAGAAGTTCATAGAACAGATTTTCAGGGAGAGATTGAGTCTCGATATGTTAATATCGCAAAATTTATCCAAAAACAATATAAAGCACATACTGGAAAATCTCTAAGCCTTAAATCTTTGGAAGAAGCAGACATTCTTATGCAAAGCATGAATAAGCATAGAAATTGGGTCGAGTGTAAGAAGCATTATAAAATTTCAGCAATCAAGGGCGAGCCCAATCCATATAGTGGGAAAGAAGATTTGGTTCGAGATGCTACAAGAAAATTTATTAGTTTGGGAAAAAACGATACCCCATATTAAGGCTTACGATGTGTCAAAATATTCTATTTCAAAAAAACAAATTAAAGCAGAAATTATTAAATGCGGCAAAAATCCCACTTATTTTGTCAATAATTATGTAAAAATCGTTCATCCGATCAAGGGTCTCGTTCCTTTTAAAACATATGACTTCCAATCCCAATTGCTAGAAGACTATAATAACCACAGATACAATGTTATTCTCAAAGCGCGTCAATTAGGCATATCTACGATCACCGGCGCGTATGTATTGTGGATGATGATGTTTAATCGTAATAAAAACATCCTTGTTATTGCTACAAAATTTCAAACAGCCTCGAACTTGGTAAAAAAAGTTAAATCCATGATGAAAAATCTTCCCGATTGGATGAGGATTGCAAAAATATCGATTGACAACCGAGCTTCTTTTGAACTTTCAAATGGATCTCAAATCAAAGCAAGCTCAACGTCTTCTGACGCTGGTCGTTCTGAAGCTCTTTCTTTACTGGTTATTGATGAAGCTGCGCATATTGAAAATATGGAAGAGCTTTGGACCGGTCTATATCCCACAATTTCAACTGGTGGGCGCGTTATAGCCCTCTCAACTCCCTTGGGTGTTGGAAACTGGTTTCATAAAATGTGTTCCGATTCCATTGCCGGCGCAAATGATTTTTTTATGACAAATCTGCCATGGAATGTCCACCCGGAGAGAGATCAGGCATGGTTTGAAAACGAAACGAAGAGTCTTTCAAAAAGAGAAATCGCACAAGAATATCTTTGTAATTTTAACGCTTCAGGGGAAACTGTAATCCATGGGGATGATATAGATTATCTTTACGAATTGACAGAAGAGCCAAAATATCGTTCGGGATTTGATAGAAATTATTGGATTTGGGAAGAATATCAACCAACGAAGAAATACGTCATTTCGGCAGATGTAGCTAGGGGAGATGGTAGGGATTTTTCAGCGTTTCATATTATGGATGTGGATAATTTAGAGATTGTTGCAGAATATGCTGGAAAACCTTCAATTGATTTGTTTGCTAAATTTCTTTTTGATGTTGGGAATGAATATGGAGGATCTCTCCTCGTAATTGAAAATAACAATGTTGGATATGCCGTAATAGAGAAATTAATAAATATGGAATATAAAAATATTTATTTTTCAATAAAAGGTTCTGGAGAATACGTTGATTCTTATTTGGCCGAGTCAACGAGCAATTCCGTACCCGGTTTCGCCACATCATCAAAATCCAGACCACTAATTATAGCAAAGTTAGAGGAATTCATAAGAAATAAACTAATTAGGATTAGGTCTAAGCGCACAATTAATGAAATGAGGACATTTGTGTGGAATAATGGTCGACCAGAGGCGATGAGGAGTTGTAACGACGATTTAGTGATGTCCTTGGCCATAGCTTGTTGGGTTAGGGATACGGCCATAATACAAAATAGAAGAAATGATGAATATAAAAAAGCTTTAATTGGCGGAATGTTTTTGGCAAATACACAATTAGATGTAAGAGTCCCGGGCCAACAAGGTTATGATCATAAAGCGGATTTAAACAATAAGAAAAGTGACGCAAAAAAACAATATGAAGAGTTTAGTTGGGTTTATAAAGGTTAAAAACTATGGATAATGACAAAAAGGGAAATAGAAATCCGGATTCGAGTCTTTTTCGAAGATTGACAAAGCTTTTTTCCGGACCAATTGTGAACTACCAAGCTCAAACTCCCCGCCGAGAAAGAAGAAGGCAGTTAGACAAGTATAAATTTCGTTCAGCATCGGGACAACAATTTAAGAAATCTGTTTATGATCCCTTCTCTAATTTAACTTACAATTATGTTGCCGCACAAGGTCGAGCAGAGAGGTATGCTGATTTTGATCAAATGGAATATATGCCTGAAATATCCTCTGCTTTAGATATTTATGCCGATGAGATGACAACCTCGACATTTATTAATGAATTATTAAGAATTGATTGTAAAAATTATGAAATTAAACAAATTTTGGAGGATCTTTATCAAAATATTTTAAATATTGAGTTTAATTTGTTTGGCTGGTGTCGAACAATGTGTAAACAGGGTGACTTTTTCCTTTATTTGGAAATCGAAGAAGGAAAAGGAATAATAAATGCCATCGGCCTCCCCACGCAAGAAATAGAAAGAATGGAAGGGCAAGATCCGACAAATCCAAATTATATTCAGTACCAATGGAATTCCGGTGGCTTAACTTTTGAAAATTGGCAAATGGCTCATTTCCGTATTCTGGGAAATGATAAGTTTTCTCCCTATGGAACTTCGGTTTTAGAAGGCGCCAGACGTATTTTTCGGCAATTGACGCTTATTGAAGACGCTATGATGTCTTATCGTATTGTTCGTTCTCCCGAGAGAAGAGTTTTTAAAATTGAGGTTGGGAATATACCTCCACAAGATGTAGAACAGTATGTTCAGCGTGTTATGACACAAATGAAGCGAAATCAAGTTATAGATCCAGACACAGGTCGTGTTGATTTACGATATAATCCCCTGAGTGTTGAAGAGGATTATTTTCTCCCAGTTAGAAACGGCGTTGGATCTGATGTTACTTCTCTGGCCGGAGGTGCCTATACTGGAGATATTGATGATGTAAAGTATTTAAGGGAAAAACTTTTCGCAGCCCTTAAAGTTCCTGCTGCTTATTTAATTGCCGGCGAAGAAGCAGAAGATAAAACAGCATTAGCTCAAAAAGATATTCGATTTGCAAGAACAATTACGAGATTACAAAGATCTATTGTTTCCGAATTAGAAAAAATAGGGATTATTCATCTTTATACTCTTGGGTTTAAGAGCAAAGATTTAATTTCTTTCAAATTGCGCTTGAATAATCCGTCAAGAATCGCAGAGCTTCAAGAATTAGAATATTGGAGAACTAAATTCGAGATTGCAGGAGGAGCAACGGAAGGATTCTTTAGTAAAAGGTGGATTAGTGAAAATATTTTTAATCTTTCGGAAGCAGATGCTTTGAGGAATCAAAGGGAAATGTATTTTGATAAGATTTTTACTGCTGATCTCGAAAAGGCCGCTGAAGAGGCCGCGGCAGAAGAAGAAGCTCTCGACGCCGGCGGAGAAGATGCCGGAATGGATCTGGGTGGAGAAGACCTAGGCGGAGAAGACCTAGGCGGGGAAGACCTAGGCGGGGAAGACCTAGGTGGAGAAGAAGCCGGAGGAGAAGATATGCTTTTGGCCACTCCGGGAAAAAGAGATGAAGTTGTAACAACAACACCCAAGTCCAAGGGTAAATGGTATAAGCCAGTTCCAAAAGAACTAGATAAGCGACGCCATCTGGCCCCAAGAAAAAAATCCATGAAAAAACAATATTCAGATCGTCTGGCTAGTTCATCTCGAGAAAATATATATCCAGATATAAACGCACTAAGTCGTGTTGGAAGAGGCATTTATGAAAATCTCGAGGCTAATTACTCAAAAGAAGAAATAAAAATTCTAAATTCAAATGAAGAGGTGAATGGTTTGATTTCCCAATTGGAGAAAAAAGATGAAAACAAGTAAACTCAAGCATAATAAGAAAAGAAATACCGCTTTTCTTTATGAGTCTTTAATTCGAGAACTTACATTGGCGATTGTTAATAAAAGGTCAGAAAAAAAGAAACTCATAGAGGGAATATTGGTTAAGTTTTTTAAAAAGGGCACAAATCTTCAAAAAGACTTGGATTCTTTTAGGGCAATTTATGAAACAAAAAATGCTTCCCCCAGAAATGCGGAGAAATTATTAGTAGAGTCAAAATATAAAAGACATTCTGAAGTTGATGAAAAAGAATTGTTTAATGAGCAGACCTCTCTTATCAAGCTTATTAACCAAAAACTGGGAAAGCAAGCATTTGGTCATTTTTTGCCAAATTATAAAAATTTAGCAACCATATCCCAAATTTTTAGCCAGAATGTTTCTGTGAAAAATAAAGTTCTTTTGGAAAATAACGTTATCAAGTCCATGATTTCGGAAAATCATCAAGAAATTAGAATGCAGCCAGTTGATAACCTCTCTTTTAATATTTTTCTTAAGAAATTTAATGAAAAATATGCTGATACTCTTTTAAAAGAGCAGAGAAATTTAATAAAAAATTATTTATTTTCTTTTTCGGATAATAAGTCGGGGATTATGATATATCTAGATGAAGAGATCGGACGTCTTAATAAAGAACTTAAAAAAGCTCGAAAACTAGAAGAATGTGTTGAGACAAAAGAAAAATTAAAACTGATCGAAGAAGCTATCGCAACAAACAAAGATAAGAATATCGATCAGGGGATGATTTTGCAGATTTTAAAAGTTCAAGAATTGATACATGAGATTAATAATAATGAAGCTTAAATTTAAATTATCTGATCCCGGACTAGAAGCTGAAATCACTATAGAAGGTTTTAAAACTTTGAATGGTGATTATCTTTTTGATGATCACCCTGAAATAGACATTCTTATAGATAAGAAAAATGGCAAAGTTATAACATTTCCGAAAGAAGACTATGGGACCGAAGCATATGACTCTCAAGACCGCTTTTTGTCTTATTTGACAAAAAAGGGCGCTTTAGATCGATCGAGTATTAGATCCGGAAACGTTGCCAACTCGTTAATGGGCACACTTTTAGAGCCAAAAGAAGATCATATTAATAAAATTAGTGTCTGTATGCTTGGAATTTATAATTTTTTAAAAATGGAAGAGCCTTATTTTAAAGTTATCGACGATATTGAAGATGATTACGAAGATTCTCTTCTTCATCCGGATCCAGAGCATTCAACTGAACTTGGCGAAGTTCCGCAAAGAGAAAAGCAAGGCTCGATGCCTCCCGGGAAATATTATGGCTACGGATATGGCTATCGTCCTTACGTCTACGAGTCTAAGAAATTAGGTGAAAAGTGAGTTTACTTTATTTCATTCTTGTTTCATTTGGGCTTACTAAAATATTAGCTCATTCTAGATTATTAGAGAAAATTCGTCCAAAATATTATTTTTTCCATTGTCCAATGTGTGTTGGATTCTGGGTGGGTGCATTTTTATGTTTGATTAATCAATTTTGCACACTATTTAGTTTTGATGTTTCCTTGGTAAATATTTTATGCTTAGGGTGCTTATCTTCTGGAACATCTTTTATTTTATGCTATTTATTCGATGAAGACGGATTTCGAATAGAAAGGAGTTAGATTATGTGGATACAAAAATGGAAACTTCAACCGGTGAGACGCTGCAGCAGAGGATGCTTATTCGTGCCGGTCGCGCCGGCATAACGAGGAAATAAGAATGTCAAAACAAGTTTTAAGAGAGTATTATGAGCTTTGCCCTAATGGTGTTTGCGAAGATTTACTCACAGAACAAGAAAAGAGGATGATCACAGAGCATAATGCTCTATTTTTATCCGGCGTTATTCAAGCCGCTGATAGACAGAACGGCAATGGGCGGGTTTATTCTCGGCCAATTCTCGAAAGAGAGATAAAGAAATATAACAAAGTCATCACAGAGGGGAGAGCCGTTGGAGAGCTTGATCATCCAGATGACTCTGTAGTAAATTTGAGGAATGTTTCTCACAAATTTACAGCCTGTTGGTGGGATGGAGATAGCGTGAAGGGCAAACTTCAGGTTTTAAACACGCCCGCTGGCCAAACTCTTAGAGCTTTAGTCGAAGGTGGTGTAAAAATTGGAATTTCTTCTCGAGGCATGGGCTCAGTCCGAGAAAGTCAAGGTCAAACTTTGGTGGAGGATGATTTTCAACTTATTTGTTTTGATATTGTCCAAGAGCCTTCGACATCAGGTGCTTTCTTATTTCAAGAAGCAAAGAAAAAACATATTAAAGAGGGAAAAGAAAAAATCAATTCCCTCATCGACGAGATTTTAAGGGACTAAAATGAAAGTCAGCGAATTAAAAAGAATCATCCAACCGATGATTAAAGAATGTATTCGGGAGGTTCTCTTGGAAGAGGGAATGCTTTCAAAGATTGTTCAAGAGACTGCGATTGGATTAACCAACTCAAACATCCTGCAGGAAAGAAAGCAAACAAAACTTTTAAATCAACAAAGAGAGAAAAAGTCCGAAAAAAATAATATTGACGCGCGGAAAAGACTTTTAGATTCAATCGGAAGCCAAAAACTTGGTGGAGTTAATGTTTTTGAAAATACGACTCCATTGGGCCCAGAAGGATCTAACAAAAATCCGTTATCGGGGCAAAATCCAAGTGATGCGGGAGTTGATATCTCATCAATCCCCGGTATGGAAAATTGGGGAAAATTACTATAGGAAGCAATTATGGCAACAAATGTTATTGTGACGCAAAGGAATAATGAATCTGCAGAGAGACTGGTCAGAAGGTTCATAAAAAAGTGTAAAAAAGAAAGAATTATCGAAGAAGTTAGAGATAGAATGTCATATCGGCCACCTTCTGTTAAGAGACGTGAAAAGAGAAAAAGAGCTAGAAGGGCTTTGCAGCGAGAACAAAGAAGAGAACAAAGAACTGTTAGAAAACATCTCGGTGAAAGAGACTAATTTAGGAGAATAGAAAATGGCTTGGAATTATTATGATGTTGGCATTGGTAATGTTGGATCTTATCAAGTTAGTGGACATCCATGGGTAAGTGGATCAACATTGGTTGCAGGATACGAAAAGCAGATTAGTTTTCCGTTTGTAACAAAGTCAATTACCATAGCACAATCAGGAAGCGGAAATCTTCGAGTCCACTTTGCTCCGACTGGTAGCATGACAGGCTTTCCCGGGAATTATTGGGAGTTCAATTCGACCGAAGACGCTCTTACAATGAATGTAAAGTGTACTGACATTTTTGTTTCTTGTACATCCGCAACTGGATTTCAAGTTATGGCAGAACTTACAAGAATTGATAGGAATAGAATGTTTGAATTGACCGGTACAGGAATTACCGAATAATGGCGAGGAAATACACAGATAGCAGCTTTATAATACAAACAACTGCTAATATAAGCGCACAAAGGCGAAAAGCTCCAACGCTTGATCAAATACCCTTTTCTCTTATTCCGTTTACGGTTAAGTCGATGATCGCACAAAATGTTTGCCCTTTGCCTCCATTTGAAGATAAGGCTTATATTGTTGCACAGAGTTTGAATCCAAGAGATTTCTTATTTGAGGTAGAAAAAATGAATTTTGCTTATAGAGAAAGTGCTGTTGACACATCAGCCACCGCTGCTGATAGAGTTATTGGCATAACCACCGGAGGAAAGACTGTAACTCTTCCAACCTGCGCTAGTGTTCGTTCCGGATTTGTTTTAACCATTAAAGATGCCGAAGGAAATGCTGCTTCAGGAGCAAACGCTATAACGATTGCCCGTGGAGGATCTGATACGATTGATGGAGCAACTTCAATTGAAATTATTGCCGCATACGGTTCAGTAACTTTGATCTCAAACGGTTCTGACGAATGGCGCGTGATATAGGGGATATAGACAATGAGTTACAAATATATTGCAGGGGATATAGTTCTTAGTGGATCAGATGGCTTTACTTTTCCAAATAAAGCAGATGCGTCAGTTGATCTGGCTTCTGCATATATATTATCCGCTACTGGAGCCCGAGGTACTCTAACTATCACTAGTAACGGAACGACTGCAAATGGTGCTGTTTTTACCAGTCCAGCTAGTAACCTTATTGTATTATCAAATTCAGTAGTAGATGAGGGTGCCTTTGTTGCTCTTACTTGTCTAAGTTCTAGCCATTCATCAAAGGCTATTGGTCTTACTGCGGCTCCTTACCTAACGGTAGATAATCAATATCAATTTATGTTAGTCAATAGTAGCGGCACAACGGTTGCTAATGATACAGAGATAAAAATGAGCTATATAATCATAAACTAAAATAACCCAAAGGGATTTTAATGAATCTGACTACTATTTATAAAAAAGTATTATTTTACTTAGGAGTATAAAATATGTCTTCGATGTTAGAACAAGCAATTATTGATGCTGGGGCATTAAAAGAAGCCGCGCTGAAAAATGCAGAGCAAGCAATTATTGAAAAATATTCAGAAGAAGTTAAAACGGCCGTCGATGGCCTTTTGGAACAAGATGATCTTGATCTAGGTCTAGACGAAGCCGAAGGTGAAGAAGAAGTTGTGGAGGAAGAAGAAAACTACGATCAATTTCCTTATAAGCACAGAACAGTTGAAGAATCTGATAATGATATAACAATTAATCTTGAACAACTTGAAGAGCAAATTGAAAAGATTTACGGAGAACTCAATCCCAAGGAAGAGAGCATGGTTCTTGTCTCGGAAGATAAGGAAGAGGAATTAGACGAAGAGATCGAGATTGACCTCACCGAAGATGAAGATGAGGAAATTGAATTGACGGAAGATGGTGATATGGATTTCTTTGATGATTCTGACGAAGAAGAAAAAGGCGAAGCAGAAGAAGCTAGTCCGGAAACAGCTAGATATGCTGCAGAATCCCAAATCCGACAGGCAGTTGAAGAAGAACTTAAGGTAGATTACAGAACTGTTCCAACCGGACACCTCCAGCCATTTACAGGCGCGGAATGGGAATATGCCGAAGAAATGAATGCGATCAAAGACAAAGTTGAAGAGCTAGAAGATAAAAACAATAAACAAAAGAAATTAATGGAACAAGCTCTCCAGATTATTAATGTCATGGAAACAAAAAATAAAAAATATGGAACAACAGTTGAGCAACTTAAAACAAAGCTGGTTGAGACAAATCTAACCAACGCAAGATTATATTATACGAATCAAGTCTTATCTAATCCCTCTCTGAATGAGCGACAAAAAGGAAATATTGTCGAAGCATTATCACGGGCTGATTCACCTAAACAGGCTAAAACAATTTTTGAAACACTTCAAAACACGGTGGGGGGATCCGGAAAAAGATCTCCAAAATCACTAAGTGAAGCAGTTGAAAAACGAAGCTTGTTAACTGTGTCTCCGAAAAGACGACGAGAACGAGACACAATCGAAGAGGCTATTTCTTCTAGATGGCAGAAATTAGCCGGAATTAAGTCGTGATTTATTTTAAAAGGAGATTAAAAACATGTCTGTATTAAAAACATTGACAGAAGGCATCGTTGATAGGGATCTTCGACAAGAGGGGGAAGCCCTGCTGAATAAGTGGGAAAAAACCGGTCTGCTCGAAGGCCTTGATAACGATTTTAAACGACAAGGGATGTCACGTCTCTTGGAAAACCAAGCGAAGCAGCTTTTGAAAGAAGCTTCTTCCATGGCGGCCGGCGACGTAGAAGGATTCTCTTCTGTTGCTTTCCCCATCGTCCGACGTGTATTCGGCGGATTAATTGCTAACGATATTGTTAGCGTTCAGCCTATGAGCTTACCCTCTGGACTGATTTTCTTCCTAGATTTTACATATAATAGCGCTAGATTTGGCAATACTGTTGATAAATCCATTTATGGTGGATCCAAGGTTGCTAGCGAAATTACTGGTGGTGTTGATATTATCACCACAGCTTCTCTTAGTAGGGGCGGCCCCTATTTGATGGGTGGTGCGTATTCTAGCCCTAGTGGAGCTATTAGTTCCGCCACACCGGCACTTGTACGCAAGTTCTTGATCAACGTAGGCGGAGGAGCAGCTCTTACTGAAGCTGACAAAAAGTCTATTAGATATGACCCAGATATCTTGGCTTTGTCTGGCTCGGACACGGCTTATTGTGTTATGCAATTTCAAGCATCGGCGTCACTCTTTTCAGAAGGTGACTTTGACAACCTTACGGCATTTAACTTCACCCGCGCCCAACTGGCGACCGGTATAACCGGTCTTGGTGCCGGAACAAACTATGGCTTGGTTCGTCGCTTGACTCAATATTCCGGTTCGGGAACAACCAACCTCATTTTTACTGTCTTTGGTACATCCGCTTCAGCCCAAGTTGATTTTGGTGTCGCTAGCGGAGTCCAGACCAACGCCCTTGTGAATAGTACACAGCTTGTTGGTGGTACTTTGGCTGGAACCTATCCAACTAGAGACAACTTCAACATCGGCGGAGCTGTTGGCTCTGTTCTTGGCGCGGATCCATGGGGACTTGAAGGCGCGGGCGACACTACTTCACAGTCTTTTAACGGCCGCGGCGTTGATGTAATCCCAGAGATTGACATCAAAGTGGACAGCATCGCTGTTACCGCTCAAACCAAGAAACTGAAAGCCAAGTGGTCTCCAGAATTGGGTCAAGACCTCAACGCTTATCATAACTTGGATGCAGAAGTGGAACTTACCAGCATTCTGTCTGAGCAAATTGCACTCGAAATCGACAGAGAACTTCTCAACGATCTCGTGAACGGAGCAACTGCTGCTACGCGTTATTGGTCAAGAAGCCCGGGAATGTTCCTAAACAGAACAACCGGAGCCGAAGTTGGCGCTGCTACAAAAGCTCCTGACTTCACCGGTACCGTTTCAGAATGGTATGAGACTTTGGTTGAAAGCATCAACGATGTTTCCGCTGAAATTCATAGAAAAGTACTTCGAGGCGGAGCAAACTTTGTAGTTTGTTCACCCGAAGTTGCTAACGTTTTGGAATTCACCGCTGGTTTCCGAGCTAGTGTAACTGCTGATACCGCTAAAGGTACCATCGGCGCCCTCAAAACTGGAACTCTTTCGAAGAAATTCGAAGTTTATGTAGATCCCTACTTCCACAGGAACGTTGTTCTTGTTGGCCGTAAAGGTTCTTCATTCCTTGAGTCTGGTTATGTGTACGCACCTTATGTGCCACTGCAAGTTACTCCCACCATCTTTGGTGTTGAAGACTTCGTACCTCGCAAGGGTGTGATGACTCGATACGCTAAGAAAATGGTTCGACCCGACATGTATGGTCTGGTTATTATCAGAGGGCTTGATGGAGAAGACGGAGGTAGTTGATAGTTCAACGCCATAGAGCTTGAATGAGACTCTTGAAAACCCCGGATCTTTTTATAAGGTTCGGGGTTTTCTATTATCTACAACTAATTACTACAAGACCTTTCTGCCACAGGAGAAACTGATGAATGGGTATACCTACTTTAACCCCAGACAGCCAAACAAGCGCTAATATACTTCCCGCTACCGGAAGTACAACAAATGTGACTTCCACAGCCGTACCTTTTGGAATGTATTTAAACTCACCAGATTTCATTTCCGGCGCTGTTGCTCAGGTCGCATATACTTATAAAAAACTTGGAGGAGATCTTCTCGAGGTTGAAATAACAGAAGAACAGGTATATACAGCTTTTGAAGAAGCAACTTTAGAATACTCGTATATTATTAATATTCATCAAGCAAAGAATTCTTTGGGAGATTCATTAGGAAACACAACAAGTTCTTTTGATCATTTGGGAGAATATAAATCCGGATCACTATCTGCTAGTTTGAGCGGTGGGAATGTTGCCTTAAAATATACGAAATTTGATTATGGATACACTAGAAGATTTGGTGATGCGGCATCAGCAGAAGCGACTGTGGGAGGAACACAGCCTTTTTATTCAGCTTCTTTCGTACTTACTTCAAGTACCCAAGATTATGATTTGGTTGCTGCTGTTTCTGGCAATATTGAAGGCGGAGCGCTCACTTCTTCTATTAACTATACAGATAAAAGGCTTCTCATTCGCCGTGTTTATTATGTTTCTCCAAGAGCAATTTGGAGATTTTATGGATATTATGGTGGCTTGGGGGCAACAGGCAATTTAAGCACTTATGGGCAATTCGCAGATGATTCAACATTTCAATTGGTTCCTGTTTGGCAAAACAAAGCTCAAGCAGCGGGATATGAAGATGCTATTCGCACCAGAACTTCTCAATACTCATATGAGATTCGAGATAATAACTTAAGAGTTTTTCCAATTCCTCCAAGTTTGTTGAACAACAAGAGAATGTGGTTTGAATTTACAGTTGATACAGATGCATGGGAAAGCCAATCTGGAAGGCCGGGTGGAGTCGACGGGGTTAATAACTTGAATACGATTCCGTATGCAAACCTACCATATGAGAGTATTAATTCAATAGGGAAGCAATGGATTAGAAGATTCGCTCTGGCACTCTCTAAAGAGATGTTGGGACAGATTAGAGGCAAGTTCACCTCTATACCTATTCCGGGCGATGCTGTTACTCTGAACCACTCTGAATTGCTTGGTCAGGCTAAAGAAGAGCAAGATAAGCTTCGCGAAGAATTAAAAACAATTCTTGACGAAATGACATATGTAAAATTAATCGAAAATGACGCTTCAATGACAGAAAACGCACAAAAGGTATACACTAGTGTGCCAAATTATATTTTTATGGGCTAGGAGAATCTAAATGTCGACAAAGAACAAATGGTCACAACCAGATGCTCCGCCACCCCAAATGTTTCTCAATCAAAAAGAGAGAAATTTGGTAAAACAGGTTAATGATGAATTAATCGAAAGAGTGATTGGCCAAACAGTCCTCTACTATCCGATCGATCTGGAGTCTACACATTTCCACCCTCTTTATGGAGAATCTATGGAAAAAAGTTTTCTCCCTCCTGTGCGTGTCATGGCAATGGTTAAGTTTGATGGACACGCTACGACCGCAACTAATTATGGAATTGATCGCCTTCAATCAATAAGCATTTCTTTTCATAAAAGAAGACTCACAGAAGATCAGAATCTTTATGTGAGAGTGGGAGATTTTGTTTTATACTCCGATCTTTATTACGAAATAATATCGCTTGAAGAACCAAAGTGGTTGTTCGGGAGAGGAGATAAATCTTTTGAAATCGGCGCTAAGTGCATAAGAGTTAGAGAGGGAACTTTCAATGCCCAATAACAAAATGGATAACAGTTTAGAACACGCAGATGTTGTATATCTTCAGCCTTCAAATTTAGAGAATATTGATATGGCCATGTTTGAATGGGTTGACGAGCATTTAAACATTAGCGCAAATACAAATGAAGGATTTAAAAAAGTCCCAGTTATTTGGGCAACCGCGGAAAGATCATTTCAGATCAAGAACGATAAAGAAATCCATGATTCCGACGGCGCCTTGGTATACCCTCTTATCACGATTGGAAGAGCAGGGATTGTTAAAGACCGAACAAAAAAAGGAGCGGTATATGCTCCTCTTCCGGAGGTTGATGATTATCGTGGCGGAATAATCAAAATTACAAAAAAGATTAATCAAAATAAAACAGCAAATTTTGCAAATGCTGATGCGCTCAAAGCCGGAAGCAGAAGGCAGATCAATTTTGTTTTGCCAAAAAAAAGAAAAAAGACAGTTTATAAAACAGTATCTATTCCAATTCCGGTATATATTGATGTTTCATATGAGGTCAAAATCAAATCATATTATCAGCAACAAATGAATGAGATGATTACGCCATTTGTTACAAACACGGGCGGAATTAATTATTTTCCCTTGAAACGTAATGGTCATTTTTATGAAGCTTTTATTCAAACCGATTATGGAGTTGATAACAATATTTTTTCCATGGGCGAAGAAGAAAGAACATTTCAATCAAAAGTTGATATTAAAGTTTTAGCTTACCTTATTGGCGATGGAGCAAATCAAGTTAAGCCGATCAACGTTGTAAGAGAGAATCCAGTCGAATTGAGAATCTCGAGGGAAAGGTCGGTATTGGGTGAGGAGCCGGATCATAACGATGTTACAAAAAAATATAGAGAACTTGGCGAAAATCCTGAAAGTTTAAAATGATTAATTATGATTATTGTTCCTTTTGACTCTTTTCAATCTATTTATTATAAGTAAAAGTTTAACTATGCATAGGAGATAAATGTATGTCTGCTAAAAATTTTAGGTTTAGATCTCCCGGGATAAAAATCGAAGAGATTGACGAAAGTATTATTAATGTTCCAATTGAGTCGGAAGTCGGTCCGGTTATTGTCGGGCGATCACAATTTGGGCCGATACTTAAGCCGGTCGTTGTCTCTAGTGTTGATGAATTCACGAGAACATTTGGCGTTCCTTCCCCCGGCGGATTTGCGGATTCGGATCTTTGGCGTGGGGAAAATAGAACTGCGCCGGATTATGGAGCATATGCTGCTTTGGCTTATCTTCGAAATTCCGCTCCCGTAACCTTTCTTCGTCTGGGTGGCGTACAGCATCCCAACGTAGATACTAGTACAACTTATGGCCAAGCCGGTTGGCAAACCACGAAAACCACTCCGGCTACACTCTTAACTGATAATGGTGGAGCTTACGGGCTCTGGCTACTTCCATCCTCATCAGCAGCCGATAAAGCGTGGCCGCTGGGAGCTATACATGGAACTGGTTCTTTAGCCGCAGTCTTTTATATGAATTCAGGATCTGGAATATCCGTTATGAGCGCGTCCACCACCCCACGGACAAAACAATTGTTACCTTTTTCAGGACAAATGCACACGGCGGATATCCAGTTGCAACTTACTTCCTCGACAGCCGGCGGTTTTGATGGCAAGACTGTAAAAACTATGCGAGTTTCAATGGATCCCAGCAAGGGCAACTTTATTCGTAAAGTTTTTAATACTAGCCCTATTGAGACAAACTCAACCGTGGTTGATTCGGGCAAAAGTGAGCTTTATTGGCTTGGAGAGACTTTTGAAGACAACATTAAAGAATTGTCTGATTCGGCTGGAACAGGGTTCGGAACTTACGCGTTTATTTCTCCTTTGGTTCAGGGAAGTGTTGAAAAGGGTAATTATCGCTATCCTGCCAAAGCCGCAAAAACGGGATACGTAATCTCACAGGATTTGGGAATAGCTTCTGAATTTGATCCACTTAATACTCCCACACAGAGACTATTTAGGATTATCGGGCTAACCGAAGGATCGTGGGCTTCAAAGAATTTAAAAATCTCTATTTCAAATATTACCTATACAGCCATCGATCAGGATGCCGATCCTTATGGAACTTTTAACGTGGAAGTTAGATCCCTAGGTGATTCTGATGACAATCCGGTTCTTCTTGAATCTTTTGAGTCAGTCAACCTGAACCCGCGATCTGCTAGATTTATCGGAAGAGTTATTGGAGATCAATACCTTAAGTGGGATTATACTAATGATAAAATTGAAATTTACGGAGACTATCCAAACAATTCAAGATATGTTCGAGTTGACGTTCATCCAACTGTAAAAGCAGGTGGCGTCGATGCAAAACTTCTTCCGTTTGGATTCCTCGGCCCAGCAAGAAGAAAGAAATTCCAGATTTTCTCCGGAAGTACCGGTGGCCCAGCACAGACGACCTTTGGATATACTGATTATGCCAGTTCTTATGCCTACGATACTACTTCCTATAATCAGGGCGAGGCTACTTCTTATATTTTCGACCAAACTGGCAACGGTGAAAAGGCCCTTAACAAATATCGATTTACAGGCTCTTTGGTCTGGCCGGATTATCTTCTGCGCGTAACAGCTTCAAACGCTACGCGTGGATTGGCAAAAAATGCCTATTTCGGTATTAGAACTTCTAGAGCAGATTCGGGAAGATACCCCTCCCCCGCATATGCTGATCTAACTTATCCACTTGAAGAGGAAAAAGATTCATGGATAGCAGATAATTCTACGACTTTCCGCACATTTGCCTTTTCTTTGGACGATGTAAGACAAGCTTCAAGCTCTACAAAAGGTTGGACAGATAATGCTATCTACGCAACCGGTTCTAGGGTAAATACAGTGACTGGATTTAAATCAATAACCCAACTGGGAGCATATTATAAAGCAGAAGGATCAAACAAAGTGGCAGCATATAGGTATCAAAGCGGCGACGGCTGGAAAGTCGTGTTAGATGCTGGATATAAAGCCTTTACGATGCCGATGCACGGCGGTTTTGACGGAGTTGATATTAAACAGAAAAATCCGTTCTCAATTGTTAATATTGCAAAAGACGGTGGTTCGAGCACTGATGGCCGCGGCAACTATGCTTGGTACTCAGTCTTAACAGCCATAAAAATGCTGAGAGATCCAGAATTCTTAGATTTTAATCTTGCAGCAGTTCCGGGATTGGTTGATTCAACCTTGAACACTAAATTAGCAGATTATTGCCGAGACCGTGGTGATGCTTTAGCAATTTTAGATATTGATTCTGGTTATCGCCCCATCGAAGACATTAGGCCTTCGGAATTGACGGCAACCGGAAAGCGAGGTACAGTTTCAGGCGCAGTCGCCGACAGAAGAGATAATCTTAGTACAACTATTCATAGTTATGCCGCAACATTCTATCCATGGGTTGATATTCACGATGGAAGAACAAGATCTGTTGTTGCGAGTCCTCCAACAGTTGCGATGATGGGCGTTTTTGGAAGAGTTAAACAAACTTCAGAAGTTTGGTTCGCTCCTGCAGGCTTCTCCCGCGGTGGGCTTTCAGATGGCACAACAGGATTGAGGGTTGTCAATGTTAAGGATCGCTTAACTTCCGCGGAAAGAGATGAACTTTATGATCATGGAATTAACCCAATTGCAAACTTCCCGGCTGAAGGAATTGTTGTCTTCGGACAAAAAACTCTTCAATTGGAACGAAGCGCTTTGGATAGGATTAATGTTCGTCGTTTGTTGATTTACCTTAAGCGGAAAATTGGCGCAGTAGCGAGAAATGTGCTGTTTGAACAAAATGTTGAATCAACTTGGAATAGCTTCTCTGGTGATGCAAAAGGAATTTTGGAAGAAGTGAAAGATGGTTTGGGAATTGTTGATTATAAGTTTGTTCTCGATGGAACTACAACAACACCGGATATGATTGACCAAAACATTCTTTATGCAAAATTGTTTATAAAGCCGGCTCGCGCAATTGAATTTATTGCTCTCGACTTTATTATTACAAAAACAGGCGCTCAATTTCCAGAATAATAACTAAAGGATACTATATACTAGTAAAGGCAAGAACATAGGAGGGCAATATAAATGCCTAGTAATAAATTTTGGCATATGAGAAATATTGAGCCGAAAAGGAAATTTCGGTGGGTTGCAAACGTTGGAAACGGGAATGTTGTTCAGCAATATGTGATTCAAAAGGTTGCAAAACCTGAATGGTCAACGACAGAGAAAGAGCATAAAATATTGGGACATTCGTTTTGGTACCCGGGCCCTGTGGTCTGGAATACAGTTGATGTGACTTTTATCGATATTGCAGGATCTGAAGAAACCGCCGACGAAGGTAATGCCTCGTTATTTCTGTACCAAGCAGTTCAAGCTGCCGGATATGTCCTCCCATCAGGCCTCAATGCGGCAACTTCTGCAGGTGTGACGAAGGCTAGATCCGCCGCAGCTTTAGGGAAACTTGAAGTTCAGCAATTGGATTCTGCTGGTCAAGTTACGGAAGCATATTTTTTCCACAATCCGTGGATTCAAAAAGTTGTTTTCGGTGGCGAATTCGATTATTCAGCAGATGATTTTATGACATGCACAATAACGTGTCGCTATGATTGGGCATCGATAGAAGCAGGCGGGATTCAACAGCCTCCATCTGATCCAGCTCTTGTGAGCCAGATTGAATCCAAGGGATTGACCGAAAAAGGTTTTGATTGGGGTACCCGCCCAAAAAATAGCGATTGATCGAGAATAAATTAACTTAACCGATGAGGTGTTAGATGTCAGTTAGAAATAACGAGGAGCGGCTTGGGGCGGCTCCTAATGAAGACAGCCCCATTCTTTCCCAAAACTTACAAGATCCCTTAAACTTTGTTGTTCCCACGATGCATGTCGATCTTCCATCAAAAGGCCGATACTATGCTGAAGGGCATCCTCTTTATGAGCAGGATTCTCTTGAAATTCGCTTCATGACGGCAAAAGATGAGGATATTTTAACTTCTCCGAACTTGATCAAGAAAAGAATTGTCCTTGATCGTTTGGCTCAAAGCCTGATCCTTAACAAAAAGATCAGAGTTGAGGATATTCTTCTTGGAGATAAAAACGCAATCCTGATTCAAGCAAGAATTTCAGGATATGGCTCATATTACAACGCAAAGGTTTTATGCCCTTCTTGTGGCGAAGAACAAGAAGAAGAATTCGACTTGGAAGAATGTATTTCCATGGATTACGGAGAAGAAGAAGTTGAAAACACAAATTTTGTTGGAGACTCTCTCTTTAAAATTGTTCTTCCGAATACGAAAGCTGAATGCGTTGTAAAGCTGTTTCGCGGCAAAGAAGAAAAAGAGGTTCTGAAGAACTTTGATAAGAAAAGCAAAGAATCAAACAATCTGACACATCAGCTTAAATTGATGATTCAGTCGGTTAATGGATATGAAGATAAGAAAGTTATTGACTACTTTGTCGATAATATGCCAATTTCAGATTCACGAACCTTGAGAAATGTTTATGATAAAGTTAACCCAAATACAAGCTTAATTGCGAAATTCCAATGTGACGATTGCGGCCATTGCGAGGACCTCGAGGTTCCTCTCACCACGGACTTTTTTTGGCCTAAATGAAGAATACATTGAAGGTGTCTATGAAGAACTGTTTCTCCTGAAGTATCATGGAGGGTGGTCTTTCTTTGAATCTTATAACTTGCCTATAACAATTCGTCGCTGGTTCCTGAAGCGTTTAACAAAACAACTCCAAGCCGAAGCCGATGAAATGAAAAAAGCCTCCGCAAAATAACATATTATTTCTGTTCTTCCCTAATTATTGTATATAACTGTGTTCTATGGAGATAAACACTTATGTCTGATTGGAGACCAATAAATATATTTTATGCTGCCGATAATCCTTCCGGTGGCCAAACAGCCGCGGGTGCAGATGCAATAGCCGCGGCCATGATGAAACTGCGAGAAGAAAGGGAAAGAGGCTCCGAGCAGATGAAGAGAGATCTGGAACTCCGGATCCAATTAGATACCCAGCTTGGCCTTCATGCAGATAAGATCCAAAATGAAATTCAGCTATCGGAATTGCGGAGGAAAGAACAGGAGGATATGCTGGCCATCCTCAATCAGCAAGTTGCTATTGAGGCTGCTGCTACAGCGGGGCAAAGGGAAATAACAGCCGCTACGACAGCACAGACAATAGCACAAGAGGCTTTGAATGCAATGAAGAAGGCATACACCGGTGATGCCAAGAAAATGGACAAAGCGGTAGAAAAGGAAACTGCCGCTCTTCAACGAGCTAACGAGATACTCGAAGAGAAAATTGACTTGCACTCTGGGGCAATAGAGAATCAAGAGAAATTGACTGAAGCCCTCGCCGTCGGCGAAAAACAACTGATAAAGAATATAGCAACTGAGTCAAAAATGCAGATCTCAAAGAAAAAGGATCTAGCAGTTCAGAACGAATCAAATGAAGCCATGGGCAAGGCAGTCGCAAAATCCCCTGCCCTTGCTAAAGGCTTGGAATTAGTTGGAAAAGCTGGTGCATATGCAAGAAATCCAATGGCCGCTCTTAACACCATGTTCTTTGCGATGGTTGGAAATATAATTGAGATGACCATGGCTTATGATACTCATCGAGCAGAATTGGCCAAGACTACTGGAGGAACTGGAGAGTTCAATCAGGAATTGTCGACCGCCATGAATACCGCCGCACAATCAGGCCTTTTAATGGCAGAAGCAGCCGCGGGAATGAACAAACTTGCGGGAAGTTTTGTTAACTTCAATATGGTCAGCGCCGAAACAAGAGTGTCTTTAGGTCAAACTGTTGCGCTGTTCGAGAATTTCGGTGTCGACATAACCGAGAACTTAAATACCGCAACAAAAGGTATGGGATTTTCTGCTAAAGCAGCAGAACAACTCCAAGTGGACTTGTATGCAACCGGTACAGCTTTGGGCCCACATATGACCAAGAAGATTATGAGCGAATTTGGCCCTGCCATGGCCTCTCTTGCTGCTTTTACAAAAGACCGCGCCATAAAAGTCTTCAAAAATTTAGCCGCCCAATCTGCTGCAACTGGTTTGGCGATTTCCGAATTAACCGGCTTGGCTTCCAAATTTGATACATATGATTCTGCCGCCGAATCCGTTGGTCGCATGAATTCGTTATTGGGCGGAGATTATTTGAATTCGATTCAAATGCTCAACGCCACAGAAGGCGAAAGAATCAAAATGCTTCAGAATTCTTTGAAAATGTCCGGAAAACAGTTTTCTCATATGAGCCGTTTTGAAAAGAAAGCGTTGGCTTCGTCTGTTGGAATAACGGATATGACGAAAGCTATGAAATTGTTTGGAACATCTGCAGAAAATCTTGCGATTATGGAGAAAAAAGCAAAAGACGCTGGTTTGACTATTGATCAGTTTAAGGCTAGGCAAGTAGCGACCAAAGATGTTTCAAAACAGTTTCAGGTTGCCATGCAAAACCTTGCAGTTGCATTTAAGCCTGTGATTGATGCGCTGACTTGGATGACAAAACTGCTTGCAAAGGTTTTAAGCACTCCGTGGTTAAAGTGGGTAATTTTGGGTACTGCAGGTTTTGTGGCTCTTGCTGTAGCGATCAGAAAGACAACGATGGCCATGGCCGCTATGAAAGCAGGTGCAACGGCCATAAAAGCCATGGGGGTAGGGAGTTTTCTCCTCGGCAAAAAGATGCCCGGAAAAGGGGGGGGTCTCATACCCAAGGATACTTCTCCGGCACCGGTCGCCGACAAGAAGCCACCTAAGCGTAGAGGCAGATTTTTGAGAGATCTTTCGAAGATAAAAGCCAAACAAATACTATCGATCGCAGTAGCATTGTTAGCTTTCGGCGCCGCAATAGTTATGATTGGCGCAGGTATTTATATCGCCGCAAAAGGAATGGCACTGTTTGTTAAGTCATTTGACGGGATGTCGGTGGATAAAATTCACGCTGTTACATATGCTCTTCTTGTTTTTATGGGTGGAATGGTTGCAATAGTGGCCATATTGGCTTTTGCGGCACCAGCGCTCGCCGGCGCAACTATTCCATTGCTCGCATTTGGTGCGGCAATACTGCTGATCGGTATTGGAATTGCTGTAGCTGCTTTTGGAATGTCGATTCTTGTTGGCGCTTTTACAAGCCTGCAAGATGTTGATTTGCTTAAAATTGCATTGGGAATGGTGGCGGTAGCCGGGGCTATGGCGGTACTAACTCTTTCTGCATGGGCGGTTGCTGCGTCGTTTGCTGCTTACATAGTCGCGGGAGTCATATTGCTCGCCTTTTCTGTTGTTTTGGTCGCAGTCGGCGCAGCATCAGCAGCAGCCGGCGCCGGAATGGCGTTGCTTAATAAGACTTTGGGTTCTTTCCTGAATGATATCGGGATTGGAAAACTGGGAACTGCCGCGTCCTCGCTTGTGAAGTTTGCCGGCGCAGTCGGTATATTAACTGTATCGTTGGCCGCCCTGCAATTGCTCTCAATTGTGACCGCAATTACCTCTTTCTTTGGTTTAGGACCGTCTAACGCTTTAGCAGGGTTTATTTTTGGAGTTGCCAGCGCTATAGAATCTATTGAGGGAGATACTATAAAAAAGCTTGTTGGCATGTCCAAATCAGTAGGAGATTTGAAAGATAACTTAATAGCAATGGGGGATATTGATCCCAAGATTGTAACCACTACAACAGATGTGTTTGAGCAAATTGCAAAAATAACACCGGGAAATGCCAAGGCTGCAGCTTCAGCCGTGCAAGCGCTTTCGAAAGCTGTTATTGATATTCAAAAGCAGAATAAAATTGAACTTGAATTAAAAATAACACACAATAATATAAAAGCAACTGATGATTCGTTGCATGCATTCACACGGAAACTTAATAAAAAGCTTAATGAAAGTATGGCTTAGAGGAAATAACTAATGGCAGTCGGATATTTTAAACATGGCCTCAGAGGTGGTACAGATAAAATTGTTGAGAATAATGGAATATATTTGGAATTTTATCATTTGCCCACCAAGAGAGTTGTTAAATTTAAAGCTTTTATAACTGATTATAGCGAATCATATAATGTTTCTTTTAATGAGCAAGATGTATATGGTCGCATGGATCCTATCGCAACTTATCAAGGCACAAAAAGAAAAATTAACTTAGCATGGACTGTTGTCGCAGAATCACATGCAGAAGCTTGGGAAAATTGGAAAAGAGTTCAGGATTATATTAAAATGATGTATCCCTCATATAAGAAGTTTATTTATGAACAGAAAAAAGGATCCAAAACCCCGGAAAAATTCTCAGCAACAACACTTGCTTCACCTCCTTTGTTGAAAATGAAATTTATGAACTTGATAGCTGATACATCTGTGCAAAGCTTAGAAAAAACACAGAAAAGATCTCGTGCTAAGGGCTGGCCGATGAGAAAATTTGTTAATTATACGGGAAATGGAAACGCAGCAGAAGCCGGCCTTTTGGTTGTGCCCGGATCTTTACAAGTTAATCCACAATTTAGTGATCGGGCGCCTTGGTTCTATGGAGGCTCTAAAAAGCTTGATCCACACGTTCCGCCACCTTTGGGCACTCCTCGCCCGGAAGAGTTTGAGGATTATGTAGCCTCGTCTCCTTTTATTATCCCTCATGAGATTCAGATGTCATCAGAATTTTCAGTTCTTCATCAGCATGATTTGGGAACGCAAACAACAGTTGATGTCGGCGCAAATTCCAAGGCGGGGAAGAAGGTGGCAAATGCCAAAAAAGCGATAAAAGCCGCTGCTAAGTCCTACGCCGCCGCCAAAGGGGTGGCCGCCGGTCTGGCTGCTGCGCAGAAGGGAACTGCTGCAAGAGCAAAATTAGCGAATGCGCAAAAAATCCAAAAAAACCTGACAAAGAATAAGAAAACAAACGTGGATCCAAAAGGGTTTGGCAACTTTCCATATGGTAACAAATAATCGGAGTAGAAACTATGCCAGATAGATATGCCAGTAGAGATACTGTTAGATTGTCAAAAGAAGACATGTTTAAACAGATCAAAGAAAGGAGAAATCTAAATTCCGTATCGTTATTTGGAACACCTAAATTTGAACGAATTACTGATACTATGTTGGAAAACTTAAGTTATGAAAGTTATACATGGTCTCGCGGAGATCGATTTTATAAATTGGCTCATGATTTTTATGGTGATGCGTCTTATTGGTGGGTTATTGCTATGTTTAACAATTCGCCCACCGAACATCATATTAAAATCGGTGAAGAAATAATTATCCCTCTTGAAATGGACTCTGTTGCTTCTCTTATGGGAGTTGCCTAAATGGGAAAGAAGAAAAATGCAAATAAAAATGAATATTCTTCTCGTGTAAGGAGAGCAGAACAATGTTGGTTGGTTGGAAACTTGCAGAAAGTAACAACCAACAAGGGCCCTAGTGAAAGCCAGCTGGACCAAAAAAGACATGCATTCCATACACATCATATATCGCTGTCACGTAAAGCAAATTTTTCAGAAATATTGGGAAAGTATTTTATTGGGCCCGAAATTGGAACGTTGTTTGATCTTAAAACTCACGAATTATCTGCCATAGTTCCTAGGTTGAATTTCTATCGTGTTGAAACCGATCCGAAAACAGGAAAAGTTACTGAAACGAAAGAATTTTATTTTGATTCTCATGTTAGTAAAGAAAATGTTGCCAACCTTATGTCCGGCAAATCTGAGCGTTTTGGCGAAGCGGGAGTGCTGGGTGTTAACTGGCAGCTTCTGGGAGGGCAACCAGCAGAAGTTAAGAGATATGTTCAGGTTGATGCGGAATTTTTCTTTTCTTCAATTAGTGTTCTGACCAATGGCGAGACCCCCGGTCGACTTTCTTACTTGGACTTATTTCGCAGAAGGGGCCCATCAGAAGGTTTTAGACTGAGACTCGATGTTGGATGGCACCTTCCTGAAAAAAGTTCGGTGATTTTCAAAAGCCAAAGAAGAGCTAATGAAGTTCGAAAAGCGTTGGCAAAATCAAATCAGACCATGTGGCTCCAGTTGAAAAATCATGATTTAAAATTTAATCAAAATGGGACAGTCAACCTTACAATAACATATTATAGCTCTCTAGAATACGATCTGCAGAAAATAAATGTCATAAAAGATATGAGATCAAAGAAAAAGAAAAAAGCCCAAGAGGAGGATTTTAAAAAAGCAGAAAAGCTTTATAAAGAATTGAGCGCAAAAGGCTGCGAGCCGAAGAAAAAGCATCGGTTAGCTGGACTTATGGACACTTCTAATTATAAAGACTATCTAGCAAATAAAAAGAAAATGAAAATGCGCCTTGACTTCGCACAAAAAGTGCAAGGCCGTGCCGGCTTTGCAGTCTTGCGAGAGATTAATAAAGTGCTTCATGAGCCAATATTGTGGCAGGGCGGCAAAATATTTAGATCGAGAGTGTTTCAAATTCGAGTTCCTTCAATCGAATTGGGGTTTACCGACGGAAATATTATCACAAAAAAGGGATGGGCGGGGACTTCATGGGGCCAGAAAAAAGGCGGCAAAAATATTCAAAAAGTAATAGAGGATTATGGAGTTGTACTGGAAATCCGTGGCGCGATGGACGTTGGCCAACCAACTCCAGTATATTCGGTAAGCAACACTATTTCAGCTCAACTAACAAAGGCAAGTGGCAAGAAGATAGATCCTAAGGGCTTAAAAGAATATAAAAAAATAATGAAGAAAATGAATGATGAACTGCTTGCTGAACAAAAAGATAAAGATCTCTACACAAATTTTAAGTATTGTTATTTAGGGGATATTATTGATGCGGTTATTATATCTTGTTTGAATATCTATGGCGCCGGAGGAACGATAGCAAAAACCGGAGGAACTGCTGACTCTAATTTAAATTCAATATTAAGCAATATGAAAATTGTGTTTGGCACAATAACATTGCCAACTTGGGTGATCGGTGCTGGTTCGAAATATGCCGGCGGCGAAAAAACAATATCCTTGAGTGATTTACCAGTATCTTATAATTTGTTTAATGCTTGGTTTATAAAAAATGTAATTGATGCCGGAAAAGCTAGTTTTCTCTTAAAAGACTTTATAAGGCTATTGTTGATAGAATTGGTCAACGCCGCAGTAGGAAACGATTGCTTTACGGATCAGAAGAAACATTTTGCAAATTTTGCCAGAAACAGGGTTGAAATGGCTTTTCACACAGTTCGAATTTCAAATTCAAATGGCGGCGCCAAAGAAGTCTTCACAAAAGCCCCGGCAGGCGAATCTTTATCAAGCATACCGATGCTCAAGAAGAGATTGTCAGTAAGTGCTTTGAAAAACCTTAAGTTTTCAGAAGCAGATCCTGATGATCCCGATATTACTATGGCAAACTATTTGTTCATTAATGCGGTGAATCAAGCAATGAACAAGAGGATCAAAAATCGCGTAAGAGACATGGAAACAGGTATTTTTCATTTGAATATTGCTCAAAATTCCGGCATAGTTAGAAGTATTTCTTTCTCTAAAACCGGCGCCGATTATTTGGAAGAGTCTTTGTTGGAAAATTCAAAAAATAGAAGAGAATTGGATGTTTTTCGAAGAGTGTATAACGCTGATGTTGAGTGCTATGGAAATGGCTCTTTTTTGCCCGGACAGATGATATATATTGATCCCACAACTGTTGGAATGGGAGATCCCGCTAAAAAAATCTCAACAGCCCGGGCCTTGGGCTTGGGGGGATACTACATTATAACAAAAGTTACTAGTTCAATTAAATCTGGAGAATTTTATACGAATTTTACGTCTAGATGGGTTGGATTTGGAGATGGCCACAACCTATTCCCAAGTGCCGCTGATAAAGCCGAGAAAAGGCGTAAGGCCGCGGCCGCAAAGAAGGCCGCTGGTTGTGAGGGCGAAACAGGCTGGAAAGATAAGGTTAATGTTTTTAAATCTATTGATGATCGATACAAGTATGATTAAAATTGGAGATAAAAGTGGAAAAGTTAAATCCAGACACATTTCCTATTAAGAAGGATCGAAACTCTCAAAGCCCATTTGCCGGTTTTGAGGATGATGATAACTTCACAATTACCGGAGATATTGCAATTTTGGAGAATAGTAATGATTCTTCTTTGAAAACAGCTTTTCGAAGTAGGGCGTTATTTAAAGCAATGGGCACCCCGGTCTGGATTCCTAGGGGTTTTGATTTTCTTGACAAAGGATCTTATTATGGAAAAGTTGACACTTTCGGCCGAGCAATTTTGCCGAAAAGAACCAGCTTAGTTGAAGTTGACGATAAGTTTTTAATTGATGAGGAAATATTTTTAAACAAATATACATATCAACTATATTTGAAATTTTATGAAATGGTTAAGCTCGAATTTGCTTTGGATAAGCAGCAACTTAGCCAGTTTATGGAAGTATTCAAAATCGATAAAGGTGCCGGCCCGAGAGAAGAAATAGAAGAATCATATATAACGTCTGTAGGCAATATGATTAATGAGATATATATGAAGGAGGTATTCGATGATACCACCAACATAAAAGATACAGCCATGGATTTTGTTTCCTATTTGGATTTAATATTCAAATTGTTTACGTTGCACAAAATTGATAAAAGCGCCTTCTTTAATGAATATGTCAAGGGCGGGGAAAATTCTATGTTAAATTCCGGCTTGATGTTCGAAATAGAGAATGTTGAACAGGTTGCATATGATGATAATGCAGCAAAATTTGCCGCTTTTTATCAATATCCTATGTATAACCGCGTGGCCGGATATTTCCTGATTAATGGGCTTCGTTATGATTCAAATGTTCCATGGAGGTTTGCGATGGATCTTAACTTAGATGCTAGCAAAACAGAGATAAGCGGAATATCGAAAGAAAAGTTTTTTGAAAATAATTTTGAATTAGCTGAAGGCACTGAAGAAGAAATGGAACTGTTTTATAGGGCTATTTTTAAATCATACCTGAATTTGCTGGAAACAGCACCTTTATATTATAAAAGCGAACAAAAAACGTTTTTTTGCTCTAAAAGCTACAGGGTGAACAAAGTATCAACTGCTCAGTCATTTGATAGAGAGATATATTCGGAAGGGCAATTAGAGGAATTGTACAGAAATAGCTTTAACAAATATCTGATAAAATACGCTCAAATATTAAATTCTGCATACGGCAATCGTCCTGATGTAAAACAGATTTTACTCGATCTTTCGAATAAGATCAAAAAAGGACTTGACAAAAAGCTCTTGGTGCGCTATACTTTCAACAAGATGAAATATTGCTAAACCAGAGAGGCACACATGTTCTTTCAAATTTTTGAAAACCAATTCTTCCATAATAATCAAATATTTAACTTCCTTCCGGATGGTTGCGACAAAACTTGGGATTATCAAGCGATCTTGGAAGATCACAATGCTGATTATGCGTATGTCTGGTCAAATGGCCTTTCTTTGGATGAATCATGTCCAGATACAATTTATGAAGATTGGTCAAAAATCAGTAAAAAGATCAAATCTTTTATTAAATCTTATCAGATAGTCGGCGCCGACACTTCAAAATTTAATATCAAACAGTTAATTCCAGAAAAATTCATTTTTAAATTTTTGTTCTATAAAAATCATATTTCTCAACATGTTTTCGAAAATCTCGAAAAACCACATGATTATGACTTTATGTGCGATCTTCATAAAATGTGTTCCGAGATCGCCGAAAAGCCTTTGAAAATCAATTTGGACGATATCAAATATTCACTTCGACACAAAGATGTCTTCAAAAAGATCCAACGTGCATCTTCATTCGTTCAATATGATGCCTATAAGACGATTACAGGACGTTTAAGCATCAAGCCTATGTCTTTCCCTATTTTGAACTTAAAAAAGGAATGTAGGGGCATTATAGAGCCATATAAACACTGTTTCGTTGAGCTTGATTATAATGCGGCCGAATTGAGGACTTTTTTGGCACTTTTGGATATTGATCAGCCCGAAGAAGATATTCACAATTGGATTGGCGAAGAAGTTTATGGAAACAAGTTTGAGAGAGATAAAGTAAAGCAGAAAGTTTTTAGTTGGCTCTATGATCCGAAGAAAAATGATAAAAAACTGGAAAAGATCTTCGAAAGAACTAAAATTTTGCAAAAATACTATAATTATGATGAAAAATATATTATAACTCCGTTTGGGAGAAAGATTGAATGCGAAGAACATTATGCTTTGAATTATCTTATTCAATCTACAACTTCTGATTTGTTCTTGAGACAAGCAATTAAAATATGGAAATTATTGAAGGGAAGAAAATCAAATGTGGCTTTTACTATCCATGATAGTCTGGTGCTCGACTTTCACTTATCTGATAAGGGAGTGGTCGAGGGATTGCTAGAAGAGTTCTCTAATACAGAATTGGGGAAATTTAAAGTTAATATTTCCGGAGGAAAGAACTTCGGCGAAATGAAAGAGATGAAGTTATGAACATTATCGGCCTAGGCCAATGCGGCTGTAATATTGCAGAGAAGTTTGACAAATATTCTCAATATGAAGTTTATTGCTTCGATTCTGAAAAAAGGAATCATAAAAATTTTAGACTCTTAAAAGAGCAAAAAGAACATCAAAAATATGAAGAAACGTTTCCAAAATATCGATTTAAACCAAAACATGATGAAACAATCTTTATATGCGCATCTTCTGGTTTAATAACCGGCGCCAGTCTAAGATTGCTCCATCATTTCAAAAATACTGAAATTAGAATTGTTCTGATCCTTCCGGATCAATCTGAAATGCTCGAGACATATGCTCTTCAGCATAAACTTATATTTAATGCTTTGCAAGATTATGCGAGATCGGGGATGTTTAAGGACATAATATTGATTTCTAATGAAACACTAGAAGAGACAATTCCGGACTTAACCTTCCTCAACAAATATGATAAAATAAACGAAGTAATAAGTTATTCACTTCATATGATTAACGTATTCGATAATACTAAACCAGTATCAAAAACAAAGATCGATCATAAAGATCACTGTCGAATATTATCAATAGGATCATACGATTACAAAATAAATGAAGAAAAAATGTATTTTTCTCTTGACAATCCAATTGAAAACATGTATTATATATCCATACATCAGGAAAAACTTGAAAAGGATTATGAGTTGGTGAAGATAATAAAAGACAACTTTAAAGAAAAAAATAGTTCAAGTTATCAGGTTTATTCAAATAATGCAGACTATGATTACGGTATAGTCATAAAAAGAACTCATTTTCATCAAGGGCAACTTTTTACTTGACAAGCCGAAAATAGTATGCTATAATGTAAAACATAAACAATAAGAGGAGAAAAGATGAAAGCGTATGTTGGAACATTTATGAAAAAGAGTGGAGAAGTAAGGACAATGACTTTTATGAAAGTCGATGATGTGCCGGAGGGGGTCTTACCGGAAGCAAAAGGAGGAAAAAGACCAAAGTTGCAAGAAGGTATGGAGTTAGTATGGGATGTTGAAAATCATTCTTATCGTATGTTTAATCATAAGACTGTTGTAGGAAAAGTAGAAGTAGTAGAAGTTGATCTAACCCAAACACAAAAACAAGGAGTTTAAAATGGGTATTGATATGAAAAAGATGAGAGAGAAATATAACACTCTCAAAAGTAAAGGCGGCGGAAAAAAGGATTTATTTTGGAAACCACAGGATGGAGATCAAGTGATCCGTATTTTGCCCACCGCTGACGGAGATCCTTTCAAGGAGTTTTGGTTTTATTATAATTTGGATAAAGGCCCTGTTCTTTGTCCGAAGAGAAACTTTGGCGAAGATAGTCCTGTTCTGGATTTCGCTTCTTCCTTATACAAGGAGGGAACACCAGACTCTATTGAAATGGCTAAAAAGCTGTTCCCAAAGCAGAGATTCTTTTCTCCAGTTCTTGTAAGAGGCGAAGAAGGATTGGGAGTTCGTGTGTGGGGATATTCAAAAACAGTATATGAGCAACTGCTTCAGCTTGTCTTGAATCCGGATTATGGCGATGTTACTGATGTGGACGAAGGAACAGATCTGGTACTTAATTATGGGAAGAAAGCAGGAGCACTATATCCATCAACAAAGTTAACTCCAAAGCGAAAAACTTCTCCCGCTTGTGCAAAGGGAGATAAGGATTGCAAGGAACTTCTAGGAGAGATTCCTGAATTTGATGGACTCTTTGAACGCAAAACTACTGCGCAAGTTCAAGAACTTCTTGATATATTTATGCAAGGTGGAGAAGAAAAAGACGAAATCAATAAGTACGCCGCTACAGGCGACGATAAAGTCACCAAAGCTTTTTCCGAACTTCTTGGTAGTTGATCATGGCCGTAAAGAAGGCAAAAGCTGGAAAGCTCAATATGGCGGAAATGAGAAAACTGCTGAACAAAAAAGCAGGGATCGAAGTCGCCCATGATCTTTCTTCGGATAATCCAACTGAAGTAAAAGAATGGATTCCAACCGGAGCCCGCTGGCTAGACTCTATAGTTTGTAGAGGAAAGCTTGGCGGAATTCCGGTAGGAAAAATAACTGAGATTGCAGGCTTAGAGTCTACCGGTAAATCCTATATGGCAGCGCAAGTTGCCGCCAATGCTCAAAGAATGGACATTGACGTGGTTTACTTTGATTCTGAATCAGCAATTGATCCTGAATTCCTGCAAAAAATAGGAATTGATTTGGACAGGTTCCTTTACGTTCAGGCGACCTCTGTTGAGGAAGTTTTGGAATATATTGAAGAACTGTTGGGATCTGGGAATAAACTTCTCTTTATTTGGGATAGTTTAGCACTCACTCCAAGTAAAAAAGACTTGGAAGGAGATTTCAACCCACAGTCTTCGATGGCTGTGAAGCCTCGTATCCTCTCAAAAGGGATGGCGAAACTCACAGTTCCTTTGGCAAACGCTCAATGTACGTTTTTGGTTCTAAACCAACTAAAGACGAACATTACAATGAGCATGTCAGAGGCAATGACAACTCCATGGTTCACTCCCGGCGGAAAAGCTATGCATTACGCATATTCTTTGCGTATATGGCTTACGGGTCGCAAAGCGAAAGCTTCTTTTGTTGAAGATGATAAAGGTTACAGAATCGGTTCAGAGGTTAAAGCAAAGCTTGAGAAATCACGCTTTGGAACGGCTGGGCGAAGATGTAACTATAAAATCTTGTGGGCTGGGGATAAAATTGGAATCCAAGATGAGGAAAGTTGGCTTGATGCGATAAAAGGTTCGGATGCCTTGACAAGTGCAGGGGCATGGTATACTTTGAATTCAAAGGGTAAAGAATACAAGTTTCAGGGTAAACAATGGATTGAGAAGCTTCAAGATCCAGAGTTTAGGCAAGCTGTTCTTGACGTGATGGATGAAGAGGTTATCATGAGGTTTGAATCTCGCACAGGGGAAGCGAGCAAATACTACGAAGAGAAGGAAGAAGAATAGGTGCATGGAGGGTGAAAGCCCTCCATTTTGGTCTTGTAGCTTAGTTGGAAAAGCAACCCCGTAAAAAAGGGGAAAGACGTAGGTTCGAGACCTACCGAGTCCATAAAGCTCAGGCAGAGCAATAACACAAGAAAAAACACAAAGGAGATTATTATGAATAATAATAAAAGTAAAAACCCATATGAACTTCGGTTCGAAATTTTTCATACTGCTCAGCAACGCGCAGAGCAAAAATGGCGAGAAAATTTAGAAGACTATAGAGTTTGCCAAACTTTATTGGCAGAAGGGAGAAACGTTCCTCTTCTGGAGAAGCCAGTTTATCCCACTTTGAATGAAGTCTTTGATGAAGCAAAGTCCATTAAAGAGTTCGTAGAAAATAAACATTAATTTTAACTAAAGCTTCTGCCTGAGCTTATTTTATTATGGAGGGAAAATGGCTACGTTATCAGCACAATTGCAAAATTTACAAACAGAAATTAATGAATTATTGGGAATAGCAAGTTTGCAGACAGCTTCGAACATAGAAACAGAAGTTCTCATGAGAGAGCTAGAAAAAAATGTTTCAGATTTAAAAGCAGCAGTTTATAAACATCTTTATAGAGCATATGGCCACTCTAATACAAGAGCGCCTGTTGTTGCAAGCGAGAAAAAAGAAGAAGTCAAAAAGAGGAGCAAAGGCTTCAGATTACCCGGATTTGGTAAAAAATAATGCATGAACAAGTAAAAGTAGCACTAGAAACTTTCAAAACTTGGAAAGAAGTTCCCGCTCCAAAGCGTGGAGAAGTCATTAGGCAACTTGGAAACAAGCTCCGAGAAAAGAAAGAAGAATTAGCGCAAATAATAACCTCAGAAGTTGGAAAGATCTATCAAGAAAGCCTCGGAGAAGTTCAGGAGATGATAGACATCTGCGACTTCGCTGTGGGGCTCTCTCGTCAACTCTACGGGCTTACAATAGCCTCGGAGAGGTATAGGCACAAGATGACTGAACAATGGCACCCACTGGGCGCTATAGGCGTTATAACGGCTTTTAACTTCCCGGGCGCTGTATGGGCATGGAATGCGGCTATTGCGGCTGTTTGTGGAAATACAGTTATTTGGAAGCCAAGTGAATTAGCAAAAGAAACAGCGAAATATATCCACGCAATTTGCGAAGATATCTCAAAGGAAACGGGGCACGAAGGTGTTTTCAATCTAGTTTTGGGTGATAAGGGGTCAGGACATCAAATGGCGAGGGATAGGAGAATTCCCCTCATCTCTTTCACAGGATCTACCAAAGCTGGGAGGAGTGTATCAGAAGTTGTCGCCCGGCGCCTAGGAAGGAGCCTTTTAGAACTTGGGGGAAACAACGCTGTCATTGTAGCTGAAGATGCTGATTTAGATTTAGCAACTCGCGCCATTCTTTTTGGCGCCGTTGGAACAAACGGTCAAAGATGCACAACCACCAGAAGGCTCATTGTTCATAAAGATGTTTCAGAAGAATTGATATGCCGTCTTTTAAAAGCTTATGATCAGGTTGTGATCGATGATCCGATGTATGAAAAAACGCTGATGGGCCCCTTAATTAGTCACAAGGCAGTTGAGAAATATGAATTAGCGTTGAAAATTGCAGAAGAGTTTCAGGGTGGGGAGGTTCTTTACGGTGGCAAAGTAAGAGGCAGGTATGTAAAGCCGGCCCTAGTTAAGATGCCCTCACAAACAGCCATCGTCAAAGAAGAAACATTTGCTCCGATACTATATATATTGGAATATGAAACTTTGGAAGAAGCTATCGAAATAAATAATGATGTCTCTCAAGGTCTTTCAAGCTCCATATTCACAGACAGTCTCCGCAAAGCAGAACAATTTTTGTCTGCTGTGGGATCTGATTGTGGGATAGCAAATGTTAATATTGGAACTTCTGGTGCAGAGATTGGCGGAGCTTTCGGTGGAGAAAAGGATACTGGAGGAGGAAGGGAATCAGGATCTGATTCTTGGAAAGCTTACATGCGAAGACAGACCAACACAATAAATTGGTCAGACAAGCTCCCCCTCGCCCAAGGAATCCAATTTGGAGATTAAAAACTTATGAAAGAAGATGGCATTAAAAAAGTCGCAGTTGTCGGGATGGGCGTCATAGGCAGTCTAGTTGCGCTGATGCTGAGGCTGTATGGCTATGAAGTTGTAGGAATTGATACTCAAAGAGTTAAATCAACAATTCCGATTAAAAGAGGTGATGTAGCAGACAAAGACTTTTTATCAGCTTCTCTAGATGAATGCGATGCAGTTATTTCATGCTTACCTTATCACCTTACAAGATTTGTTGTCGAGGAAGCATTTGAGAGAGGTATTCACTACCTAGACGCAACTGAAGATACACAGATGACAAGCTACATCAAAGACCGTTCCAAGAACGCAAAAGGAGTTATGATTCCTCAATGTGGATTGGCTCCCGGCTTTATCGGTATTGTAGCGTCTCATTTGGTGCAAGGTTTCAAGACCATCGATACGATCAAGATGAGAGTTGGAGCATTACCACAGAATCCATCTGGAAAGCTTGGTTACGCTGTTAACTGGTCTATAGAGGGCTTGGTAAACGAATACATCGAAGAGTGTGACATAATCAAGGAAGGCAAGGTTCAAAAGGTTTCTCCAATGACTATGTTGGAAACACTTAGAGTTGATGGAACTGAATACGAAGCCTTCACAACTTCCGGCGGCTTAGGAACAATGGCGGAGACTTATAAAGATAAAGTCAAGAACCTAGACTACAAATCTATTCGCTACCCCGGTCACTGTAAGATGATGAAGTTCCTCTTGGATGATTTGAAAATGAAGGACAAGAGGTGGGAACTTATGAAGATACTTCAAAATGCTCTCCCGCCTTGTGAACAAGACAAAGTTGTAGTATATGCATCAGTTACAGGAGAAAAGAATGATAAAATTCAAACCGTTGAGTTCGTAAAAGAATACGGACCAAAAGTTATAAATGGAATGCCCTATAAAGCGATTGCGTGGACAACAGCCGCCGCGATGGTCTCTACATTACAATTGGTGGATATGGGTCATCTCCCCGAGAGAGGATTTGTTAGCCAAGAAGACATTCCATTTGATAAGTTACAATGGACAGAGTATGGAAAGCTATTTTCAGAGGAGGAAAAATGAAGATCATAGTTGACATCGATGAGACTATTTGTATAACCCCAGAAGATAGGGATTATACAAAATCAGTTCCAATCAAAGAAAACATCGAAAAGATCAATCAACTTTATGACGAAGGTCATGAAATAACTTACTGGACGGCAAGAGGTTCCGGATCAGGAATTGATTGGAATGATTTGGTGCATAAGCAACTAGAGGAGTGGGGTGCGAAGCATCATTATGCCGGCTGTGGAAAACCGCAGTATGATTTATTTATATGTGACAGGGCGATTAACGCCGAAAATTATTTTAACAAAGGAGTTTGAAAATGGAATATTATCCGCAAATTGTTTATGGTGCTGAATGGAGTAACAAGTTTATTAATGTGCTTCTTGAATGGGATGCAGAAGAACACGGAGAATTTGATGTTGAGGATTATGATCATCGCGAACTCTTCGAGGAGCTTTTATATGATGAGCACGAAGTTGAAGCACAAATTAAAGAATTTAAGTGGGCTAGAGGAGGGTATGTGCAGGGTCTTGAAGGCTTAGAATGGGGCACCCTATATCTCGTTGTCGACGAATATGATAAAAAAGGCAAAGATGTATTAGAGGAAAAACTTGATATTTCTTTCTGTGAGGGAAGATATTCTGAATTAGGATAACGCCAAACCTTTCCTGAAACCTATTTATTAATATAAACAGCGGATTTCAGGAGGGTTTCAATATGCTATTTTCATATATTAAAGATCCGCGACACAAGAACTTAACCATCCAATTCATCACTGGTGCAGAAAGGGCTCTCGACCGCCGTGACTATGCTGTGGGAGATTATATCAAGGGATATCATGGTACAGAGGTCTTATATGGAGAGTTTAAGGCAAAGGATGGTAAATGGATCACTTATTGGATCGCAATTCGAGAAGGGCAAATCGTTGGCGCAGAAAAAGATAGAGAAGAAGTAAACAAGTTTGATGTCGCTGTGAAGTACGGGGTAACACTTAAAAGGTACATAGAAAAGAGCAAAAAATGAGCCCAGTGATGATGTGTTTGATGATTTTGATGTCTTTTTTTATGGGATATTTTTTGGGAGCGACCGATATAGATTTTGATGACGAAGAAGAATAGGAGAGTATATGCCAAAATTAATAAGAGATAAAATTCCCCAGATTATAAAAGATTCTGGAAAAACGTGTGTGGCTTATATAGCCACGCCAGAAGAGTACAAATATTTCTTAAGAGAAAAATTAAAAGAA
>Ga0080013_1000942_pt1 | contig 39637 bp, 45 predicted proteins | sample ETNvirenome_6_85_FD_69236 | JGI IMG/M metagenome (GOLD analysis project Ga0080013, IMG submission 69236) | Marine viral communities from the Pacific Ocean - ETNP_6_85 (SPADES assembly) (version 2) | ecosystem: Environmental > Aquatic > Marine > Oceanic | place: Pacific Ocean | collected 2013-06-19 | reverse complement strand
TGTAAATGACCAGTTGTACCAGTTCCGTATCGTGTAAATCTGCCAGCAGCATTACCACTTATCCATACATCTAAAGCTTTTTCTGGGTCTGTTTTTCCGATGCCGACTTTGCCTGACGTACCGTGTATCATCATTTTAGAATCAGCTATAACTGCTGAATTATTATCAGCCACTGTATCAACTAAAAAGTGTAAATGACCCCTTGCATTTCCATCACCGATACCTTCTTGCACAATCTTTGTTTTTACATTGTTTGTATCACCAGAATTTCTATAACCAAGACTTATACCAGAAAACTCATTTGCTCCATATTCACCATTACCAAAATGAGCAGTCGTAGTATCGGCAAGAGTTACGGATAATGTGTGGTTTGGTGACGAGGTTCCGATGCCGACGTTGCCACTACTATTAATAATCAATGCATTTGTAAAACTAATAGTAGTATCAGCATTGCCAGTTCCTCCTACTGCAAAAGTATGAGCGCCTCCATCCATATAGTGCATTGCTGAATAACCAGCATTGATACGCTGATACCCTGTGCTATTCCATTTAACATTTTCAGCAATAAATATTTTAGTTTCACCGCTATCACTTCTTGCAAATATTGAACCTCCTGCTCCTACTTGCAAACCTACAACATTACTTTTCCAATCAGTTTCTGGAGTGACTCCTACACCGACATCCCCACCAAATGTGGCACTTTGTGAACTACCAAGAGTCAGGGCAACTCCTCCATCAACTGCAAATATAGTTGATGCCATATCATAGTTCCAGAAATAAAATCTATCATTTTCTGGGTCTAACGCCATTTTCATTCCATCAGTAATAGCCTCTCCAGCACCTCCAGTAGAATGACTAGAAGTGAAATGTAATACTGCATCAGCACTACCACCACTTATATGAAGGTCAACACCAGATACAGGAGCTATACCAATACCTACAGCCTCAGAAAATGTGGCACCAGATGTAGATGCATACCCAGAATGGGTGTGGTCGCTAAAAGAGACTTGTTTCCAGGTTCCCATTACTTAGTATTCTCCTTCGCCGCCTGGCGTTCAAATCCCTTGCCAATCTTATCAAGAATTTTAGCCACTATATGCGCATCCTTCCCATGAATAGTAGTTGCCTGAATTGCTTTTATAATAAACATTAACTCATCCGCTGTCAGTCTCATCAAGATACCCCTTATGCATAGTTGCAAGTTTCTCCATCACCCTAAAGGCAACTTCAAGTTCAGAGCCTTCAAAGGTTGACTTCAGAATAAGTTTTAAAAGAAAGTCGGTGTCTTTTATACTGAGTGAGGCTTTCTTTACCACCGATTGCCTCACTGCTTGAGGAACCAGTTTGCTCATTATGAAGTCCTTATATAAAGATTCCCAGCATCACCTTCAAAATGGAATGTCCCTATACCTTCACCATTAGTAGAACCTGGACCAGAATCACCAAACTGCATGACTGCTATTGGTATCCTATTCCTAGCAGTAGATGCCGCATTACCCAACGCCCAACCAGTTAAACCGTCAGCATCTCCAGTACCGTCTGTATGACCAGCCCCTTGGTCTTTTGCCCATGTAATGGAAGGGTTCCTAGATTCGTTACCAAGTACAGCAGTAATTGTGCCAACATTACCACCACCACTGCTACTTAATGTTATTGAAGGTGCTGATGTATAACCGCTACCATGATTTGTTACAGTAAATGAATCTTTTTGGACAACGCCCAATGATACTGAATAAGCACCAGTTGCACCTGTTCCCCCTCCGCCAGAAGTTGTCCAAGTCCCTGCTGAATAACCAGTGCCAGAATGAGCCGCAATATTTACAGAATAAACACCATCAGCAGGGGAATAAGCCTCTATTTGTACTCCCGATGAGGTGGCAGAACTAGTATCTGGTAAAGTAGTCCCAGACACATTGGCAAGTGTAATTATTTTATCCTCAACAAGCAATTCACCAACATCCACTTTTAAAGTATCGCCAGATACAATTAAGTCGCCAGTAACAGTTAAATCTTGATTCACGGTTAAAGTACCTGCTGGACCGATTGATGTAACTGTAGGTTGTGCCGCATCAATATTTATTGCATCACCGCTTACCGTTATACCAGTCCCCCCCGCATCTGAATTTATCATAGTGCCATGAACGGCATCTGCCGCTATTACACCAGCCGCTGTCACATCCCCAGAACCGTCAAAATTGACATTCCAAGTAACATCACCTGTCATTGCAATATTATCTGCAGAAGATAGTGCTGTTGCAGTAGCCGCATTTCCAGTACAAGAGCCTGAACTGCCACTAACATCCCCAGTCACATCTCCCGTAACATCGCCTGTAACATCTCCAGTTAAATCACCTGTAACATTACCAGTTAGCGCAGATGTTATAACACCCGCTGAACTTTCAGTTACTACCTTTGCCCATGTTCCCATGATTGTTCTCCTTTACTTATTATGTTCCAAGGAACAAGTTTGTGCCATCAAAATATAAACTTCCAGCAACCGCTGTTGGTGTACTACTCTGAGTAGCAAGATTTAAGACTCCATTGTAATCAATGGAAAATTTTTCCACACTATTATTAGAAAATGAAGCCAGTATTCCACTAGTTAATTCCCCAACACTTGGCGCATCAGATGAGTTCCATTCGAACCTGCCATCATTATCTGCATCACCTACACTAGCAAGATGGAGTAAATCAACATCTGTACTACCATTATCATGTTTTAAATAACCCGTAGCAGTATCATAAAAAACAAGTTTTTTGTAAACATCTTTAATTAGATTGGGACTAGAGAGTGAACCCGCCATATTATGCCCTCGTATAAGTTGTGGTTGCTGAAGAAACCCTAGAAAAAGAAGGAGATAAAGCAGTAGCAATTCTCACAGTACTAGGGGCTGTTGGACCAGTTAGCCTGGTATAAAGAAGAGTGCCCTCTATATCCTCAAAAGAGACCGAAACATTATCAAAGCTATAGGTTAAAGTGTCAAAAGACTTTTTACCTATGCCTGAAAAAGCACTCCCTCCAGTCCTGCCTACTCTCTTAAAAGTATACTCATTAGTATCTTGCCGTACATAAGCCATTAGAAATCAGTCCCCTGGATAATCACAGAAGTTCCATCCCGACCTTTATAAGAATAAGCCCTGCCCTGTTTTAAGCCAAACTCATATTTATCAAGGAAGTGCTTAGCAAGTGGAATAGTTTCAGCCTGTCTTTCATATCCATTTGCTATTACACGATTAATAAGAGCCTCATGAAATTGCTCTGGAATCTCACATTCTTGTGTCATCACACCAGCATCAAGAATTTGAAGATTAGATTCTAGTGAAACCCCTAAATATAAATCATTTTCTACCCAACCATCACGCTCAGGAACCTCACCTGAAAGTAAGAATTTATCAGGACGCTGAATATAAAGAAGATGAACCAATGTACCATCTGTAGTCGGAGATGTAAATTTATCTGTATCAGCATTATAATATGCCAATAGGACACTATCTCTTTCTGCCCACCAAAGCCACTGGCTAATATTTAAATTTTGTCTTTCCATTAAGTCAAGTCTCTGGTTACTGGTCTACCTACCAATTTCTTGATTGTTTTACCATCGTAATCTACTGCTTTTATTTTAATTATATGCTTTTTCAATTTATAAACTCGCTGGTCTTTAACAGACTCAAATTCATCAATAGACTCAATCATTTCGGTTCTAAAACAAAAGTCATTCATAGCATCATTCAAAGAACGAACAATCTCAGTTATCCCCATATCTGGGTGATGTTGCTGTACTCTTTCTATCATTTCTTTGAGTTTCATTAAATCTGTCCCTCCACCTTACTATCACTAACTCCACCCATCCCCTGGTTTCGTAAAAACTCAGTCTTGACATTTTTCAAGACCTGCATCTGAGCATTGAGTTTATTCATTATTGCAGTAGCTCTATTAAGCTCCTGACCCACTGTCTGAAGAGTTACCCCTACCATGTCCTCATCCTCATCAACCAACCATTCCTGTACACTGGTAAAAGTAGATTCTGAATCACCGCCAATGCTATCAGCAGTATCAATCATATTCTGAGCCTTGTCTATAGCATCTTGAAGTTGATTAATCTTTTCTACTAAAATTATATCAGATGCATGAAGTACAATATATTGTTTCCAAAGGTCAGGGAATAGTTCAGAGGTTGTATATTCAGTACCAAAAGCAGTCTCAGTATTATCTTTTATAGTTTCATTAGCATCATGTATTGTTTTAGCATCACTATTATATACTAAGTACATAAACCCCTTGGTAGTTGCATCCGTGGTTGCTGTATCTGGAAATATTCTTAAATTAGATTCAAAATCTATTAAGTATGCTGGGGAATATGGTTGAGCAAAATATATACTCTTAGCATTTGTTATATCATAAATCTGTTCAGCGGAAACAGGGAGACATACATAACTCCCCCTAACTATCTTGACAACATCAAAAACATTTTTAATTGCCAAATTATATCCCGCACCCATTGATGTATCAACTGGTTGTTTCCTTGCAAAACTAGATAGTAGTGGCGCATTATTTACCTTAATAACACCAAGAGTATGGTCAACTGCTTGCTTTATAGCATCAGTCGTATTGAGCCCACTTATTGAACCACAATATTGTTGCATTTTAGAAGTGAAAGCCATATGCCCACCTAATCGGGGGGAAAAAATCCCCCCGATTGTTATTGGTTAGTACCCTAAGTCCACTTCATAACAGCGTGGGTTTCAGGAAGACTAATCTCAAGACCTGCTTCGGTCAAGACCATATCTTTCCGTCCATCTACGTTGTTATTCTGTACGTTAGTTACGATATGCGTATCACGGGATACGCCATTACCAGATAACGGGCGATACTTAACATTAGCCATATCAACAGCAACTGCTAAGTTCTCGTCTTGACCCCTGAACAGAGGCTCAGCTACAAAGTGCAAATTACCAAAAATGGTATTAATCTTAGTCACTTCGTGACCAAAAGCACCTTTAATATTCTGAGCATCTAATCTGTAAGAAGCAGTAGTAAGAGTGTTGCCCAAGAAGGAATCAGCATCCAACTTGTTTAACCAAGCTATAATCTTGCGAGAGCAAAGAACAAGCTTGTCACCACTATTTCCAGATTCAGGAGCAAAGAAGTCCTTCATTGCATCAATAAAGTCACCATACACAGAACCTGCATAAGTAAAGTTAAAAACTTTACCATTAGCTTCTGTATAAGGGACTATACCATGCGAATACCTAAGAGGTCCTGAGCCACCCTCATTAGCGGCACCAATGCCAAAAAGCATAGCATGCTCAATGTCCATTTTGTGCTCCATGAGTTTATCAGCCCATACCCGACGATATTCATCAGGACGTCCACGATAGCGGGTGGCAAGAGAAGTACCAGAGAATAACTGAATAGCTGTCTTAAAAATCTGACAGTATCCTTCTCTATCATACAGTTCGTCTTTCCAGCCCTCGGGGTCAGTTGTTCCCTCACCCCATGCGCTACCGATAACCTGACCTTCTGTACCTACTTCAATATCAGTCTCAGCAACTGTTTCCAGAGCTGTGGCTGTAATCGATGTATAGGTAGCGGCAGTACTTCCATTATAAGCGGCACTTACTCCATCACCTGCTGTAACAGCAGTGATTTTCATAGCTTTGCCACCAATCCGCACAACTTGTCCTACTAGGAGAAATTGAGGAGCGGCTGTGTTAGTTCCACCACCTAAGGTTAGGTCATTCCCGTACTTATCGTAAGTACATACAACTTTCAAAGTGTCAGCCGCATCCTTAGCGGTTCCATCATTGTCAGTCTTAGAAATAAAGTTACGACGTTGCCATTGATGACGCTGTTCAAGGAACTTGAATACGGGGTCGTCAGTAGCTGACTTTGCAACTTTAGATAGATAGACAAAAAACGGAGACTGCTGAGGAGCAAGCTCGGAGACTCTCTGACCGAAATTGAAAATTCGGCGGGAGTCATTGATACTTACACCTTGCGGTGCATTACCAGTACTATTACTATATGCCGTAGCCATAGTTAGTTACTCCTTTCCCTGGATTAAGTATTCCAAGGATTTCGTTTGTTGTAGTCACTAATCATAGAATCAACAATGGAGTTTTCACTATTAGAATCAGGTGATTTCGTCTGAGCCGGAACTACCCCCATAGGGCTAGGCACACTTTGCGCTCTCTTCCTCTGTTCGAAACTATCCGATTGGGGAGTTTCTGTCAAAGGAGGATTTACCGGAGTAAGATTTCCACCATTCTGTAATCTATATAATTGGAAAAGATTATCAACAGTAATATTATTGGGGTCATCCATAACCTCTATAAACTTATTAATCTCATCGGGCGATGCCTGATAAGATTCAGCTAGATGTTGTGAAATCTTCCTCATATTACTATCATAAGCTTCCCTATCCGCCTGTTTCCTTTGAATATCCTCACGCTCCTGGTTCATCTTTTGTCTCTCTTCTTCTACAACGGCTTGAGTGTATTGATTATAAAGACGATTGTACTCGTCCATATTATCTCTCCAGCCATCCATAGCATCAAGATACTGAGCTGAATCAGAGCTTGGGTCTTCATAAGCATCAGACCTACTATAACTAGGAGGTTTCTGAGGCTTTTCGGGAGGCGGCGGGAACTCCATTTTTGGTTCCTCTTCTTTCTGAGGCTGTTCAGCCGGAGCCTGAGATTCAAGTTTCTCTAGTCGACCAACGAGTTCCTTGTTCTCATTTCGGGCTTTATCAGCTTCAGATTGCCAATATTGATAACGCTTGACATCATTATCAACGTCGATAGGTTCTGCCGCTTCCTGTTGAGGTCCTTCCATCAACGTTCTTTCCTCTAATTGAGGATTAACTGGAGAAGGTTCTTCAGGATTCAAAGGCTCTTCCTGAGCCTCCTTATTTGCACGGAAAAAGTCATCTATCAAGCCAGTGTTCTCCTGCTGGTTATTCTGAGCATCAATAGTTTGCTCAAAAGCAGACTCGGGGGTCATTTCTGGCTGTGAAACTATGGGTTCTTGTTCGATGCCCGGAGAATCCGGGGTAATCTGTTGTTCCATTAGTATTCCATTCCTTGTGTTTTCGTGCCTCTACTTGGACTTAGAGGGTGACGATTGTTGTTTTGAAGAACGAACTGCTTCACGCACCTCACTCTTCACCTGTCCAAGAGCATCATCAAGGCGTTTCTCGAATAGTTTGCCGGACGCTTTGCCCTGGGTTGAAACCTTATCGAGGTCTGCCTTAAATTTTTCTAGTTCAGCTCTCTGTTTAGCATGATATACTTCTCTCTCACGAGTCTGCATATCACCCTTGAGCTTTTTAATTTGTTCTTGAGCTTCGTTAAGCTGAGATTGTAGTTTCCCTACCATATCAGTCCTTTCCATTACTCCTTCCATGTCGAAGACCTCTGTCTTCTTTAAAACTTCCTGCTTATCTATAACTCCCTTTTCATAAGCATCCATATAAAGTTCAAGCTGTGCATACCTATTTGTAGGCAATGTCGAACCCGTAACTACAATAACATCGTAACTTCCACGGGATATGTCATTCATTACTTGAACTTCACCGCTTTTATCATCATATAATTTCTTATTAATAGCAATCTCAGACAAGGAATTATTCGGCTGAACTAATCTAATAATTTTCTCAGCTTGATAAAGCTGTTGCATGAGAGGAATAGCTATTTTACCAATACGAACAAGTCCCGTTTCTATATCCTGTAACTTAGACTTTATCTTCCTCTGTCCAAATTCATCAAGAGCCACAGTAGCCTTATATGTATGAGGTGCCGCTTCAGAATTACCCTGCATTAACTCATAAAGACCAAGTGCATGGTCAATATCACTCTTGGCAAGCGTTTCATTCTGATAAAGATTATTAGGTAATGGCGTAGGAGCTATTGGCTGTGGAGCACCATTATCCATATCCACTTCTATAGCTACACCAGGCTGTGACCATCTTGTCTCAAAATCCTGCATATCTACAGAACCGGATGGTATTAAAATCTTTGTATTTGTACTGGTAGTAGCATGAGCAATAATTAGAGACCGTGTCTTATTTATATATTCCTGAAGGTCTTTAACCATCCTGACATCAGATACCGGGTAGGGTGTTCTGTTGTGAATGTTCATAAAAAACACAATAGGATAGTTCTCTATTGGTAATATGCGGGAGTATAAGTATTTATCCCCCATGATGACGCACATTTTGACCCTCTGGACAGGTACAGACACGGTCTCAATCATACCCTGCTCTACTAAGTCAGCATAGGTTAATTCTTCAATCTGGGGGAGTGGAGGCGGGTCAACATCTTGCATCTTTGCCTGTTCAACAGCTTTTTCATACTGCATCATCATCTGGTCTATAATGCCCTTAGCTTTCTGAGCATCAGTAAAAATTTGACCATTTACAGCTATAGCAGGTCTAGAAAGATACTCTTCCATATCCTCTTCAGGATAAACCTCTTCAGTCTTATCTATATTGTTCTTTACATGAAACCGCTTTACCCAAATCTTATAGTAACGCTCAAAACCCCTTATATACTCAGAGTTCTCTCCAAAGTTCATATCTGTCTTAGTTTGAGTATCCTCTGGGAAAACAATTCCTTTATCATCCACTCTCTGAGTAGTCGGTCTATCAGTATGAAGGTCACTCTGAGAATTTTCTATAGCATCCTTATACATAGGATACATCTGCATAGCCTGTTCCTTGGTGAACATTCTACTAATAACAATATTCTCCGCATCATCACCAAGTCTGTCACGGGCATTGGGGTCTATATAAATATCAAGAGGGTCTACGTCCTTAATACAAACTTCTCCCCTGCCATAATCTTTCAAGGGGTCAACATAAACCATCATACAACCCAAACCCATTGTGTAGTAGTCATCTATGCAGTTGCGGAGTGCCTGAGTCCCATCTGATATGTACCACATGTATTCGAGTAATCCATTAAAGACCTGTGCAACTTTATTATCTGAATCTTCACGAGGAGAGACTCGAAATTGCGGTTTGCCCGAGGTAAGTAAAGCCTTTGCGGCTTCGACGGCAGGATGGATTCGGTTAACGACGAGAGGTGCTTGACCCCTTTCAAGTAAAATTCTTTGCTGTTCAGCAGTCCATTGCCGACCTAAACGGAACTCTGCATCTTCCTGAGCTTGTTGTGCCCAAGTTTCACGTTTCTGAGAATACCCCCGCCAAATTGTACGGGTCTGTTCAGCTATGTCTTCAGGAACTTCCTGTTCTTTTTCAACGTACGCCATCGTACGAAGTTATAAATTACATTGTCATCCAATCAAGGAATTTATTAGATGTTTTTTTCTCATCAGAATTTATGTATTCCTTTTGCCTACATGGTCTAATTCCTACCATTGCGTAATATATAGCATCGAGTATATCATCATGTTTTCCCCTGGGATAAGAAAGAAACTCTTGTTGAGCAACTAAATCCTCAGGTCTAAAGTAAAACTCACCCCTAGCCAAGGGGGCTACCAAGGATAGCAATCTCTCAGACTTTCTTTGTCTTGGTTTTATGCCTTTTTCGAGTCCTGGTATATACAAAGACTGCTCAAACATCATTTTTCGTACATTAGCCCTCAATGCTTCTTGGTAGCCCACAGTCTCAATTTTCATACGCTTTGGGCTGAACTTTTTAAAAATATCAATAATTTTCTCTGGCTGAAGCGCAGGGTCCAGCTTATCACGGTAAATATCGATAATATAATTGTTCCCATCATTGTCAATGCCAATAGTAGCAATGACAAAGAAATCACTCCTAGCGGCAAGAGAAGAAGCAGGGTCAATGCCGCAATAGATATCAACAGGCTTTCTAACTGTATCCCCATCGATTGTACGAGTGATAAGATTCTGACCTCCTTCCCTCTTGTAAGTATAGTGGTGTAATTTGATATATTCCGGCTTAAATGGCGCATTGTCTGGTGATTGTGCTTCATTCATATACTCCTGATAAAATCCGTTTAAATTCCCCACACTCTCAAATTCCTCTTTTATCTGCTTTATCCTGTCTATTGGGAACCTTTCCTTCCATATACTATCGCCATGTTCGTCCCAAATAGAAAACCACAGTACATGCCACGCAGTACTTTCCTTAGCCCAATATAAAAAACAATCCTCGCTTATAACCGTACCAATTAGAACCACTCTACCGTCATCAGAAAGAGACGGGATAACAGCTTCTGTCATCCACTTCCTGTTCTTGGCTCGCCCCTCGGCGGTAGCCGCATTTAATTCTGACTCATAGTCGTCTACGACTATAAGATTAGGTCGAGTGTCGCCCTCAATAAAACCACGAACACGCTGACCCGTACCAACAGCCACAATACGTGAGCCATTAGCCAGAACAATATCATTGTTAGTCCATCTCTTTGCTGTTGTAGGTCCATAATCTCCAAACATCTGAGTAAAATTCTTTGAATTTTCCAGATGATACTTGATTCTAGAGAGGAAATTAATGCTTTGTGACTGCGATTCCGAGATAATAACTATAAATAGGTCCCTGTCTGACGGCTTAAAGGCGACTTTGTGCAAGGGGAGGATTAAGGAGGTCACAGTACTCTTAGCCGTCCCTCTCGGAGCCGCTATTAGTACACGCCTTAAAGTCTCATCAGACAGGGCTTTATATATTTCATGATGGAACGATGGTACAGAACGATTTAAAGCCGATGGGAACATAGTTTTCCCAAAAAGACCTATATTCCGCTTTAATTTCTTTAAAGCATTCTGCTCTTCCCATTGTTTCTCGAAATTCTTACTCTTCTTCATCCGATACAGGTTTTTCTATCTTCCTTGTGGCTATTAACTTATTTTCTTCCTCATTTATATTATCAATGAGTGTCTTAGTCTGCACAGCCTCTATCCTATCTGTAGTAGTTACAGTCTCCTTGTCCTTCATCCCATGTATTTCCATACCATCATTGACAAAACCCCTGATTGCATTAACATCCTTCTTATCCTTCGCCATATCAATGCCATCCTTCATCAAATTTACAAAATAATCAGCATCCATAAGGTTATCTGCTAGTAATTTCTGCGCTTCGTCTCTTTTCATACTCTTGAAAACCTCCGTTCTCATGTGACGCCTTAATTTACGTCTTTTTGAAGCACTCACGCTCCCATAAACTTTATCTATAGCAATATCACGGTCTTCGGTTAAAGCCGCCCATAGAGCTAAATCCTTGTAATCCTCACTACCACAGCGCACTTCAAGCCAGCTTTTACCCGACATTGTAGTATTTGTTACTCTACCACCAGCACAGAACTTAGTATTAGGGTACTTCGAGTTATACATTATGTAACCGAAGGGAGCTCTGTAATAACAGGACTTCTGGTTATCCTTCTTGGTATAATACTCCTTCTTTTTGATAATAATAGCTACATAATCATCATCAGTTAAAGCCCAATCTCCCTCATTAGCGTCCTTCCAATGAACAAAGTCTATTCCATCAACAATAGCCTCATTCTTCTTATAGACCTTATAATGAGTAGGACCCCTGTCTTTGTGGTTTATCGTCACATTGTACAATCCTGCGCTCCTATCTCGCTCCTATCTCGCTCCCTAGCTATTTCTTATAAACACGCAAAAAGAACACCTTATAAAACCATACCCTTATTCTCTTTAATAAAGAATGGGATGGTTCTGAAGTGCCTAAATGCCTCTCTAGCCTGTCTAGGGAAGTCCTTATAGCAACATTAGTGCAGATAAAGGTTATACAGGTGAATGTGAATACACACATCATTAACCACCATGCATTTGTCTCTGCACTTGTGAATAACTCCCAAGTAAACCATTCTATTGATTCAAACATACTCTTTCCTTTCCTTGTTTAAAAATCTGGGACAAGCTTGTGTTTCCTTAGTATCTTCCAAGTTACCGCCCCATTTATAATGCATTCAAGCAAAAACTTCACCAGCTTATCACCACCATCATACCTGCCCCCTAATCTCCTAGGGGGGTATATACGGTCCTCATTCTTATATAACTCAATAACAAGCTGGGCTACCTCCTCGAATGTAATGCGTCTTCCCCACGCCTCAATAATCCAATCATCATCTCCCTTATGTCCCTTGACGTAGGTAATCCAATCAACGGGGCTTTTCGGTTGTATAGCAGGGAAATCTCCCCTAAACCCCGTATTATCAGCAGTTCCAACCACATCAAAGCTATCCTTAGTAAACTTAGTAAGATTCTCCCCATCCTCTCTAATCCATCTCTCATATGCATCTACTACCTCCTTATATCTCTTTTCACGCCTCTTTTGGGCGTTTAAACCACAGACTCCAGCCAAGTCATCCCAAAGCACCTGGTAATTCAGCTCACCATTGTCCCTGAGATAGCCTTGCACTGTTCTGTAATCAATACTGTCTTTGTTGTACACGGCGAAGCCTCCCCTTATTATATTTTATCTTGAACACCTAAGTGCAAATAAGAAAAAAATATTACAAAAAATGTAAAACCCTTTTGTTATTAAATACAATACCTATTATTTACTTTAAGATAGATGCTCTAAGTGACGCCACATCAGTGCGTTACAAAAACTAGGGCTTTACGGCTGTAGTTCATAATTAATATTAAGGGGGTAATCCAAGGATTCACGGTAAAAAAAGTTTCAAAAATTACTGCAGAATGGGAGTACGGGATATACATCGCACCGTACCCGTCCGTTTTTCACGGCATGGGGCCTTGGCCCCAGTTGATATCAACACGCTGTGTTAATATCCCTTGGGACCATCCATGCATGAAAACTCGGACAGGTACTTAGTGCCCGGAGCCCCTGCTTGTTTCTGACAAGTATGGAGATACTAAGTATTTCCATCATTAACCCATCACTAACCTTAGGAAAAGGATATTAATATGTCAATGAACATACTTAGTATATCCAACACCAAGCAGGGCAAATTCGACAAGAAACTCAATGAGTTTACTGCCGAAGAGTACCGTGGAGACACGGTATACAGTAATAACCGTTTCAAGGTTAAGACTGACACTGCATCGGAATTCCCGGCAATGCTGTCCGCAGGACAGATAACCGAACTAGTGGCATTCGCCAAGAGTTCTGGCATTACCCTGAATACCGATGATGGGGACTATGAACTCTCACGGAGAGCAGAGCATCCCGAGAGAACTGAAGGCGTTATCAAACCAGCTTGTATAATCTGGTATTATAAGCCTGTTCAAGTCCCCCTTGGCAAGTTCAACTTCTCGAAGTAGAACTACTGGAACACTCAAACCTGTGCGTTGGGCACTGAATGCATACAATAGTATTTGCCATTCCTGCCCAGCCACACACAGGTATACACTTATGTATTTTATCACACAAGTGAAAGGAATCGGTTAATGGGAGTGTCAAAGAATTAAATGTACAATAGGTATGACAGTGTGCTCTGATACAATCACAATAGTCAATTAAATAGTGTTGAATGATACACAGCCTAGAAGTTTATTAATACTGGGGTAGCATAATGAATGCGCCAGGTTGGGTGGTACCCAATATACCTTAAAAAGGGCAGGTCTGAAGAAGTGCTAGTGGAGCAAAAGGCGACTCTAGACACCTAATCCAAAGATTCAGACTTGTTCAATGAGCGTTGGATTGCGAGGTATAAACCTGGAGATGGGGTATCGAACCCTCTCCCAGTTAGAAATTGAGTGACTGCTCAAAGAGCCAGTGGCAGTTTAATGGACTGTGTATAACACTGGCTCAACCCTTTTTATAAATCTGAATGAATTATTAAGTGGTGTGAGTAACCGAAAGGCGAATCGCCATCACTGTAGGGTTAACGTGACCCTTTAATGCTGTTTTAATGCGGGTAATTCATTTAGATATTAATGATGACAGCCATATTTTTGCATGTTAAGATGCGTATTCTAAGCCTTTATGCAATTCTTAACGGCTGTCTGAGGTTAAGGGCTTTAATGGGGCTGGAATTACCGGGCGTTAAGCTACAAGGTATCTAGCCCCAGAGATTTCATATTTAGGCAGGGTGACCTAGAGACGTACTGGGCGATACTATGTAAGTGCGCTTGACGTATCAAACTAAAGACGTAGAACGGCTAAATGACACCTGTGAGTACGTGCGATTCGTTACCGTATCATTTTGAGGGTTCAAAGTAATCCTGCCTAAAGATTTATAACTGTGGCGAACTAGTGCATCACGCAGGTTCATACCCTGTAATCTCCGGTAGAACACTACTGCCGGAGAGCCACAAACATTTGCGGGAGAGTGAAATGGATTACACACCAGGCTCATAACCTGGAGACACTTGGGTTCGAATCCCTTGTCCCGCAACAATATTTTATTAACTAACAGCGGAGGATGTTATGTCTAATTGGCATTTTATCATCAATGGTGCTCTACTTACTGTTAGAGCAAGCAACGTAGTGCAGGCAAGTAGGCGTGTAAGACGTTTATTGGAGCATGATGGTGGCGGAAGGGTTAATAACCCAATGCAGAAGATTGTAGTAGTTGACTGATGGGAAGAATGAAAGATGCCTATTTGGATTACGTATGTAATACCCTGGGCATCTCTCAGGAATACGCATGTACACTTTCAATAGCAACCCTTGAACAGATGTTGAAAGGAATGGAAGAGCGTATTCAGCAGGAAGAAGAACGTATCGAAGAGAAAATCGATGATGCGTTAAAAGAATATGACTGGGGCGTCGATGTAGACGAAGATGGTCATATATTTATTGTAAATGCAGAAGGAGAAAGAGCATGATAACAATCATAGATGGTTGGTTTCTTGATGTCCTCCTTGTAGTGGGTTATGTAAGCCTTTTAGCTACTATGGTAATGCTTATAAAGGTAATACAGGCTTTAAATCAGAAAATTAGCAAGCTAGAAAGCGACTTGGATTGGTGGAGACAAGAGGCACTCAATAGAATGAATTTTTCTAAGAAAGTGCTAAGACGTTGACGCTCCACCCAAAACGCTCGGTTCCAATCGGCGGTGACCCAGCTCATATAGACTGTCCAGAATGTGATTCAGATAACACGATAATCGAAGAATACATCAGCGAGTACGCTCCTGATGAATCCGATTTAGGTATTTTATGCCAAGACTGTAATCACGCTGTAACACCTGATGAGTTAGGTCATCGCTTCGAGCCTTGTTATATTTTAGAAAATGGAGACGAAAATGGCATTGATTAAGAAGAAGAGGAGAAAACTTTCTCCAAGACTTGAAAGTTTGAATGATATGACTACGGCCTGGATTATAGATGCTTTTAATGCACAGAAACAGACTAAAAATAGGTCGATACAGGAAACTAAAGGTCGCAGGAACTGGGTAAGATTTCAAAAACTAATGGTATGTCCTAAGTGCAATTTTGTATGGCAACGGATTACTAATGGTCAGAACCGTTATAAAACGAACTGTATAAAATATAGAAACATGCCAACAATAGGCTTAGAGCGGACTATTTGTAATAGATGTAAACCCGTAAAGGAGACGTAGATGAGATATCTCTACAGGATGTTTTCCAACATCTTTAAACCATGGAAGAAGGGACAGCGTACCTTATGGTACAAAGTCCGTCAACTTGAAAAGAGTATGGCTCTACTTAATAGTAAAATTGATGGTAGTCATAAATTTTCAACATTCGAACTGGAGGCGTTATCGGCAAAGATTGGAAAGCTTAAGCCGAAGCGTGGACGCCCCAGAAAGAAAACCTAGGAACCACGCAGACGTATCAAAGGGGACCATATGGCTAAAGTACTAGTTCAAACCTTTGGTGGTGTTGTTAAATCGATGGAAGCAAACACTCCTGCTGATATAGCAGAGTCTTTGGGACAATCGTTGGATAATACCACAATTAACGTCAATTCTAAAAAGGCTGAAGCCACTACATCTTTACGAGATGATGATTTTGTCGCATTCGTAACTGATAAAGTGACTTCTGGCTTAGTATAGTCTAGACGAAAAGATTCGGTCTATGGGGGGTATTTATATCCCCCAGCCGATGACTATAAAATGAAAATAATACATTGGACAATTAAAATAGGGTGGGAAGACGGTACAGAGGAATACATTTCCGATATTCCTAATTGGGTTGCAAACCCAGTTGATAGTTTTCTCACAAGTTTAGAAGAAGAAACTGAAGAGGAGGAAGAGAATGGAGAATCAAGCAACGACGACGAATAGTGAGTCAGAATGGTATAAGCTACAGAATGCTGTAAAAAGCTGGATACTAAGTAATGCTCACTATCAAGGCGATAGAATGGATAGGACAACTGCTGAGAATACAGCAAATGCTTTTCTTAATAAAGTTTATGTCTATGACATTCAGGATGATTTTGAACACAATACAGAGAAAGTCTTTAAAGTATATATTGGTCATCCTAGGTTTCGTGGGACTACTAATTATACTTTACCCGAACATTCATTACAGTTTAATAGTGCTCAACCGAGTAATGTAAAAATATTAAACACAGGAAATGACATGCCTGAATGGTGGTCTACTATACAAAGTTCTTTCACTAATACAGGACTTTATCCTTTATTAAATTGGGGTACAACTAGTATGCATCCGCATATTAATCCAGATGGACAGCCATGTTTAGGTGGCTGGAGTAATGCATGGTCTTATGCAATTTCATCTGGAGATATCCCATCCTTAATAAATGTAGCTAAGAGTTTTCTTAATACATGGACAAGGGCTGATTCATATTGGGACATAAATAGACAGTACAGAGATTGGGATAACATATTTAACTATCCACAACGTGGCTTAAGTGAGTTCTTTCCTTTCCAAAAATGCCTTCAACATGCATTTCTTTGGCAAAGGTTAGCTAGGAATATTGAATCATCATACAGATGGAGTCCTAAGCTTACTTGGAGTTGGTTAGCAAGTAATTATGAAATCATTCAACAATTATGCCATGAAAATGGTGATGATTACAAATGGAAGATTTATGATTATTATTTAGCTACTGTAATAAGTAGTAAGAATACTGCGGATACTGAATCAGGGAAGTTAAAGAAACTTAATTCTACTATTCACATGTTAGACCGAATGATAACAGGGATTACTGATATATTAACAGAAGAAATTGGATGTGCATATTGGGTTTCTAAACGATTGGTTGGTGATGCTATGCTCTATGGTCTTGATAAATTGGATTATGGTACAGTAAAACGTATACATTTAGTTCAAGATAGCGATGGGAATTATCCCCCTGGTTGGAATCTCTCTACTTTAATACAAAGAATGAGTGAAACCTTAAATTCAAGAGCAAGGGAATTGCGACCACAACAAGCTCGTGTTGAAATGATTGATATTGGAGAAGTATTTGAAACCATGCGTAATGCAAATAGAGGGAAAAGCATCATTAATAGAGGCTTTCTTTCTGAAGAAGATTACTATGTGGTTTTGTTGGATTACATAGGTTATGGACCAAGATGGCATACGGGAACTCGTTCATCTACACAGAATACATTTCATATACTTGAGAACATGTTGACATTTGCATATAATGAAAAAGTCTGGGATGCAAATGAATTGATAAAAGTTGGGATTGAAATATCTGAAGATGACTATCTTAGTGATAGAAATATGTTAGATGATACAGCACCCTTTGATAATATGTTTACTCTTTTCCATAATGTAATTGATGATGAAGAATCGAGGAATAGAATAATATATCATTTTGTATGTCTTGGTATAGAAAGATACACAAAAATCTGTATGAAACAGTTAAACGGGAGAATGAAAAATGCAAAAGAACACTACAGATGGGAAGAAGAGGTTGTTCAACCTGGGAATCCCAGAACGAATGTTGCATAAAATCAATTATCTATTAGGTCGCTTCAATAGTGAAGAGTGGAGTGGACCAGCCTGGTACGAGATAGTTGAAACAACAAAAACAGGCTTTCCTAAGAATGTTGTCTTGAGGTTTTTCAAGGCAATTCATTTAGGGAGTGGTGCTGAAACCGAAATAGATGGTGACAAGATGGGTAAGCTTTTACCCAAAATCTATAAGAAAATACCTGAATTAAAGGATTATTATCTTGGATTAATTCATAGTCATCATACTATGGGTGCATTTATCAGTAAGACAGATAAAGATACAGCACTAGAACAAGCATCAAAGGACGGAATCTTCTTTTCTACAATAGTAGCAAGTAAGAATGAACGCTTTGAGACATGTCTGACATATAAAGACCAGTTTGGTTTTGACAGACTAATCAAAGGGGCAACAGAGCCACTTATCAATGTTGAAATAGATAAGAGTTGGCAAGCTGAGGCTAATTACATTCAGAAAATGAAGAAGAAACAAGATGTAAAGAAACCCACTACAACCTATTACAATGGTTTTGGTCACCTTAATTCAGTTGGAGGATATGGTAATTATAACTATGGGGTGAGTAAATACAGTGGAGGTACCAAGGCAGATTGGGATATAATGGAAGAGCTAATTGAAAGTTATGAAATGAATAAGATTACTTATCATGAGTTACTTGAAGAGGCTAAGAAGAAATGTCCTAATATGGATATACACCTCTGGGTGGATAATCCTCATCAACAAACTATTGGATTAGTTTAAACTACAAAGGGGGCATAAGCATGCACACACTCCGCTTGTTGCCCTGGCTATTATCAATGTGGGGATTGGAAATAGCCCAGGATTGCCCCCTTTACCTTTGAGAAACTAATAAAATTAGTTTAATTAGTTTAATTCTGAGTTTGAAAAACTTATAAAATAAAGGAAACATACTGATGGACAGTAGATTCTTAAGAAACAAAGACCTAATACCTCAAGAATGCTTAGATGTAATAAGTATTATAGGGTTAGGCGGGATTGGTTCATTCTTAGTACAGGGATTAGCCATGATGGGATGGAAAGATGTACACGGATATGATAGCGATGATGTAGAGAATCATAATTTTAGTACAACCTGTTACCCACTTAATACAGAAAATATTGTAATGAAGAGAGTAGCGGCTCATTCATTATTTGATAGCTATTCTGATGATACCCAGGAGTTTCATCCACATGAGCATTTTATTGGAGGTGCTCAATTTTCAGAATTAACTACTAAGGTGATTGTCTGTACTGATGATATGGAATCAAGAAGGATGGTTTATAATAATTGGAAAATGTTTGAAGGAAGAGAGTTCCTTATAGACCTTAGAATGGGTGCTACAAGCGTGGAAATCGTTACTGTAACAAAGGATAATGATAATTATATGGATACATGGGTTCCGACTCATACTGTACCGCCAGCACCATGTTCACAGAAACATACTGTATTTGCAACAATGCATATTGTTTCCTTAGGACTGTCTCAAATGTATAATCTTGTTGCTAATTTAGCACATTATGACTATATTTGGACTAGCCTGAGCCCAAATATTGTCGAATTTGGTACTCTAATAACTCCAAATCTAAATAAGGAGGTATCACATGATACAGGTACGCAAAGTATCAACGGATTGGAAAGCAATGCCTTCCGGTCTGACATATCTTATAATAGGTCAGCCTAAAACTGGGAAAACCACAGCCGCTTCAAGGTGGAGTACAAAGGGTCAAGATGGTGTCATATTACTTGATGCTGACCTTGGCTCTGATTTTGTTGATGGGGCTAATACTATAGCTATTAGTGGTTTAAATCCGCCAATGAGACCTGTAATGCATAAAGGCAAGCAGGTAACAGATAAAGGTATACCTAAAACTGAAATTATTCCACCCGAAGAACGGGGTTTCAATCATCGCTCCGGTGCTGATAAAGGGACCCCGTTGCCAGCTTATTCAATGGCAGAAGTCTATGGATGGCTAAATACAGAGTGGGATAAACTTCCATATGATACTATAGTAATAGATACTGTTGGTCAGATTAACGAATGGATTGAACATTCTGTTGTTCATGAACTAGGTATCACAGCTATGGGAGAGGGTCAATGGGGAGCCGATTGGGGTAAAGCTAGACGTAGAAATCTAGATATTGTCAAACGGTTTCAGACTCTCATCAAGAAGAAGGGTGGAAATCTTGTTTTAGTAAGTCATTCAAAGACTTCACAATTACAAGATGGGAAGGTGCAACTAGCACCTGAACTTCCAAGAGGACTCGGTTATTCATTAGCGGCTAAAGCTGATATAATCGGGTATACTACAGCATCAAAGGAAGATGGTAAATACTATATATCATTTGAAGCTTATGATGAAAGGGTTGTAGGCAGTCGCTTAAAGCCTCTTTCTCAAAAGGTTTTATTATTTGATTATGAAGTAATATCATCTGAAATCCTTAACTACAAGGAGGAAAAGTGAGTAATACTCGTTTTCGCCCTGATGACCTACAGTTATCCGGTAACGGTAAAAGCTGGATAGGTTTTCAAAAAGTAGGGATTGTCGATTGGGAAGACCGAGCAGACCAATTTGATTGGGCTGACGTCTACCTAGTTGCTACTCTTAAACAAGAAGATTCGCAGTATCCGATAGAGATGAAACTTGCGGGTTCTTATGATAGAGAAACAAATGGCAACATTAAAACCTGTACACTATTGAAAAGACTTTATTGGCTTTTTGATACTATAGGCTTTGACGGCGGTCCTGATATTGGTGGTACTATGGTAGATGCAGATGGTGAGGAGTTAAATCTCGTTAATCATCTTAATCAAAACCATGTTACTAATCCATTGGACCCTAAATTGGAGTATATAGCATACATTTACAAAGAGAAGGGTTATAAAGACCCGTCTAAATTGTATAATGCTGTATTTCCTAAGTTGGTTCCAAACACTCCTAAAGGTTTAAAAGACATCGAGGGCTACATAGCCTTTATGAAGTCTAAGAACCTTATTAAGGAGGTCATAGAACAGCCGACTCCTACTAATGGAGTCAACACAGCATCTACAGAGGGAACTACTAGTTTCTAATGTATGTTGAAGTAGCAATCGGGAGTCCCTCTAAACGGGGGACTCTCGTTTCTATAAATGATGTATGGGATATCGTATTTGAAAGTGGAGAGAAAGATGCTGTTTACACATCTGTATATCAATATGATGAAGAAGCTGTAAACTATATAAATAAGAAGGGTACGCTTAAAAAGTTTGTTGGAACTAGACATATCGATTCAATACCTATTGATATTGATAAGGGTCAAAATTCAAATGAATATACCCTGTCTCAAGCACAAACCATTTTATATCATCTACAATCTGAATTAGGATTGAAAGATGGAAATTTTGCAATATTCTTTAGTGGTACGGGATACCACATTGAAATAAGTAATGAATGTTTTGGCTTTAGACCAGGAGCTACCCTTCCTTTTATGGTTAAGCAGACAATGGTAAATAATGTTTTACCCAATTTCAGAATAGATGGTAGTGTCTATAGTAGGACTTCTATCATACGCCTTCCACATACATTAAACAAAAAATCAAAACTGTATAAAGTTCCTCTTACAATAGATGAGCTTTTTGGAGATGTTAATACTATCCTTGAATTAGCTAAGGATAGAAGACTGTCATTTGGTCAACATGACCTATGGGGAGATGGTAGTCTTGAACACTTAATAGACACTGATGTACCTGATATTAGGACAATGAAACATGTTTCAGAGCCTAATAATGTAGTACCTTGCATACAGACCTTATATAATAATGGTCCACAACAAGGCACTAGGAATAATGTATTATTAAGAATAGCATCTCATTTTAAAAGACATGGCATACCAAGTGATGCCACTAAAGCATCCTTGCTTGCTTGGAATGATAACCAACTCGAACCAGAGATAGTTATGGAAAAGGTCGAATCCACATATAACTACGGATATCAATATGGATGCCATGATGAGATTTTAAAATCAGTTTGCAACCCTAAGTGTATTTACTATAAGAACAAGAGTTACTTAGTAGATATCAAAACAACACGGGATTTACAGAAAGACTTAGAAGAGAGACTTACATCTGATTTCACAGGTAGAATGATTAACCTGGCACAGATGTTTGGTCTTTATGATAAGGACTGTGATATATATCCTGGTGAGCTAGTAACAATATTTGGTCCTACTGGAGCAAATAAGACAACATTGGCTCAAAATATTGTCCTTGGATATGATTTCCACAATGATACAATCAATACAGATTGGCACATGCCAACATTATATCTTTCACTAGAACTTAGTGGCTGGTATATGCATCGTAGAAATCAACAAATTGTTAGCGGTCTTTCAAAGGAAGAGGTAACAGGGAATAATAAGTATGTCTCTAAAAAGTATAATAGCTATTTAGAGCATGTTAATATTCAAACAATCTCACCAACAACTGAAATGATTTTGAAACAGGTAAGAGAATTACAGCCTAATCTTATGGTCATAGATTACATTGACTTGATAGATGCTGGAAAATCTTACAGAGGAGAATATGAACAAGTTCGAAACATAAGTCACTTTCTATCTAACCTAGCAGTAAATCTTGATATCATTATTATACAGATATCTCAGGTTTCAAGAGAGTATTCAAGGAATCAAATCCTTGATATTTATGCTGGTAAAGGTAGCGGTGCTATAGAGAACGCATCAAGAAAGGTAATAGGAATTAACGGTACCCAAGATAATCCAACAAAGCAAGTATCTCTATTTAAGAATAGTGATGGCGACTTATTTGATGTAGACCTTGAATGGACACCTTCATTCAGATTACCAGTAAGGAGAATAGAAGCATGAAAAAGCATGTTGTAAAAACAGAGGTTTCTTTAGATACAAAGATGGCACTAATGAATATTGCTCAAAAAGAAAAACGTAGTATGCGAAAACAACTGGAATATATAATTGAACAGTTTATTAAATCGCAAATTATGGTCGAAAGTATTTCTGGTAGTAAACCAAAAGCATGGAAAGGACCTTTGTCGACTAGTTTAAAACAAGCATTAAGAAGTAAAGGATGGGATATTCCTAAGGTAGAAGCTTTACTGAAAGAGAAAGAAGACGATGCAGAAATTGACAACTAAAGAACTCATAGGCGAGTACATAGACCTTCAGGTTCAATTAGAACAGGAATTGGAGGATAAGGGACCAATAGAGGATGCCTTGGTAGGTGTTAGTGGTCAGATTAAACGCAAAGTCGATAACATAGATGTATTTATGGTGGGTATTGAAAGAAAGACCCATATGATAGATGCTGAGATTCTAGCTTTGAGCGATGAAATAAAGAGACTAAAGGTAAGGAGAAAAGCTACAGCGTCATTAAAGAAATACTTTAATGAAACTCTTATACCTATGGTTATAGAAGAAGTTGGAAGAAACGGTGTCTATGAAACGAATACAGCTAGATACAAGTTATTTGAAACTTTCGGACCAGTAATAGTATCTGATGAAGATGCTGTTCCAGATGAATACAAGAAAGTAGAGATGGTAGAGTCTTTAGATAAGAAAAAGGCTCGTAAAGACCTTACTTCTGGTGTAGATATACCAGGTTTCTTTATTCAGAAGGTAAAGCGAGTAAGGAGGTCTTAATGGGACGAATACTAGATATAGCATTCCCTCAAACAGGAATGATTATAACTATATTCAGATTCTTGCAATTTGCAATACTATTTGACAACAACTTTGTAGATTTTTCATTCTCTATTTGGAGAGCTGGAATACATCTACACTTAGTATACGAGGAGAGGAATAGATGCCTAGAAATCGTAAAACACAAACAGACATAATACTGGAGTTGCTACAACAGGGTTTAAAGGTAAATCCTCAAATGGCACTCAATCGGTGTGGTTGTTTTAGACTTGCCGCTATCATATATGACCTCAGACATAAACGAGGTTATGACATTAAGATGAACAAGGTGAAAAGCTATACAGGCAATCTTTATGCTGAATATGAGCTTATGCCTACAGCATAGCCCAAAGGGGGGCAGGTTTTTGGAGACTATCCATATTCTATATCCTGCCCCACCTTATTATAAAGTATGAAGCTAGATAAAAAACAATTTAAAGATGTGCTTGAACCCATACATAAACACTTTTGGGAGAAAGCATATAAAAAACTTTCTGCAAAGATGAGTGTACTATACAGCAGTCTAAAGAGAAGAAGCGAAGAATATGATGTAGCTTTTTCAATAGAAAGAGACGAAATAAGAAAAATGTTCTATGCCTCTTATGGTGGTAATTGTAAATATTGTGAGAAAAGACTCACTTATAAAACCATAGCATGTGACCATATAGTACCACTATCTAAAAAAGGAGAAACTTCTGTAAAGAATCTCCAATTAATTTGCAAGACTTGTAATACAAGAAAGGGTCCTCTAGATGAAGAGGACTTTAATATGCTCATTCAGCTAGTACAGGAGCTTCCTGCTGAAATAAGAGTATACGTAATGAAGAAGCTCGCTAAGGGAGGACGTTACTAATGAGTAATTGGACTTTTGAGGATAATATCCCTATACCTGAAGTAGACACAACATGGCATAAGCGAAGAAAATCTAAGTATGGTTTTCTGGCAGAGCTTAACCTCAACCAATCAGTTTTCATTCCTGAAGACAAGTTCAAGAAGGGCTTAGTAAGTCAAGCTTGTAATCGTATAGCAGGGAAAACTAATAGGAAGTTCACATCTAGAACTCGTGTTGAAAACGGAAGATACGGTACAAGAGTATGGAGAACGAAATAGGCAGTAAAAAGCCAGAAGAAGAGCGTTTCAGAAAAACACTCTTTCCAAGGGAATTAACTTTAGTATTGTCTGGACTTCATAAATTGCATTCCGAAGCTTATAGAGAAAATAATATGCCCCTTACAAGGGAAATTATGGCTCTAATAGACGAACTTAAACAAGGTTCTGGTTGGAATGACAGCGATGAAAAAGGACTGATACTATAATAATAGGAGAGATGGGGGTTTCATAAATCGTATTTTCTTTGAACCGTGTATGTGGTCAGAGATAAGGCGACAAATGAAATGGTATGGCATATCACCAACATCTCTCCTATAAATTGGAGAAATATAATGGAAAAGAAGAAAGAAAATACAGTAAAAACAAACGAAGTTGCTGATTCTATTGCATACTTAGCAGAACAATTTCAAGGAGAACACACAAACAAACGTATCGCCTCTACTAATATAGTAAATGCGTTAGACGAAATAGCATTTAGTTTATGGGATGGTTCAAGAGCTAATGGCTTTGATGACACCATTCCAGATGCTTTGTTTGCTGTTTCACGTTCTTTAGATAAAATAGCAGAAGCAATATCAGCTCACCCATATGGTAAAGGGAGTTAAACTATGGAGTTTACCTGCATAAAATGCGAATTTAAATTTCACCACACCTTAATGGACACAGATGAAAGAACATGTTACAGCTGTTTAGAAGAGGATGAAGATTCAAATGACTTTGGACCGCCATATTCAATGGCTAACATAAGCGGATATAATACAAAAAGAGGTAAAAGTGATGGAGCAAAAGAGAGAGAATCAAAGAAAGATTGAGAATGCCAATAAAATAGATGGTGGAGTGTGGGTTCATAATCCTGGTACAGCACGGATGACTCCAGCTGACTTAATAGAATTTTACCAAGGATTGCTGAAAACTGAACAGATACAAGAAGGCGGACCAGCTCACACGAGATTAAAGTATTTATTAACTAGACATAATAGGTGGAAAAAATGATAGACCCATTAAGGAAGACAAGCGTTGTCAACATAATATACAGTACTCTTGAAAAATATAGTGGTAAGCAACTAAATTATGACGCAGTATGGTTCGACATAGCAACAGAAATATCAGATGCATATATCGATATATTAGGCACTTACATCGATTCACTTATAGTAGAACATGAACTCCAAGATAAAAGGAGAGAAAATGAGTAAATCAGCAATTAAAAGTGTTGCTCGAAACAACTGCGCTAACTTCAGCAATGATAGGTGTTTAGGGGTGATGCTTAGAACGGAAAAATATAAAAGTAGCCCTAATGTAATTAGGACTAGACTATATCAGTGGGTTGATAAAGAAAAGGCAAACGGAAAATGTACTATAGACAAGGGGTGTGATTACTTTAACTACATAGTCGCACCAGGACTCTAGCATGCCGTAGCCTACTTGTCGGGAAGAAAAGGGGGCTAAGGCCCCCTTTTTTTTAATACTTAGTGAAAGAAATCGACATTTCTATTCGTCACTTTGTATTGCATAGTAAACGGGACCACCTACAGCAATAGCCGATGCTAGTCTAGTAGCCCCAAATTCAATTTTTTCATTAAGCGGTATCTTCTCACCAAGGGACTTTTCCCATACATCTGCATTCTTTTTTAAAATCTCCCAATCTCTCGTTGCAACTGCGCCTCTAGGTTTCTTTTTTCCAGATGTATCAAAATCTATTTTCTTTGCCTTTCCCCTAGGTATAACATTTTCAGGAGTATAGCGCTGGACCTTTGTTAAATCTACGTCTCTAAGTCTACCTGTCAACTCAGGAATACTTTTTTCAGTAACCTGGCTTACGTTTATAGTGTCTCTACCAAGTGAAACACCAAACAGGTCACGCTTATCAGTAGCAAAATAAGTAACCTTACCTGGCTTTTTAGGGTCAAATATTAAGTTGCCATTATAACCACCCCAATCGTAATTCGATTTTATCTTAGGTGAAAACTGTACCTGAACCTTACCATTTGCTAGCTTTGTTGCCTTTAATCCAACTCTACTAGAACTAGCATGTTTAAGTACATCTTCTGCTGTGAATTTAGTTTTTCCCTCTAATAGTTTAAATAAGTTAAAAGCCCTACTGTCAAATTGCATACCACGCATTACATCTTGAACGGGATGACTTGTTATTTGTAAGTATTGAGTTCCCTTACCTAACTGGATGCCCTGAGCTTTGACAGAATTTTCAAAAGCTTCTTTTCCAAGTAATTCAGCCAATTCTTTTTCATCAGCCGCTTTTACATACTTAGTAAAATACTCATCCAAAAATCCCTTTTTGGTAGCTTTATCCCCAAATAGAAATCTCTGATTAGAAACATCACTTATTACCTTATGATGTAACTGTTTTTGAGCCCTTCTAAAATCTCTAGTGCCCTCCTTTATCTCTCCTTTTAGTGCTTTAATCTGCTTAGGCGTTAGCTTGTCACCTTCGTACTTACTATAAATTTCCTCCATCTTTTTGATAGCCTTTTTTTCCTCATTCCCAACCTTTACAATAGTATTATATGTTTGCTGAGACATACCACTTTTTTTAGTCGCATGAGAAACTCTGGGACTTACAAATCTATTTAATATTCTAGCAGTAGCGGGTACTAACTCTCCAACAGTACTAGTGTACTTTTGAAGTCCGCCACCATAGAAACTACCAAGTTCATTATTAACGAAGTTATCTATTTCTGAAACACTACTGCTTCTATATGCCCTTGAACCTTTTCCTTGTAACTTTCTAACTGCAGTAGATACTGCTTTAGGAGCTACTAATAATCCACCAAGAGCCAATGCTCCGAGAGCTATCTCATCAGAAGACTCTTTAACTGTTTCGGTAACAGCCTCTCCCTTTTCGGTTTGAGAACCAAGTACGCCTAAAAGACCTAAAGAACCCAGGTCTCCCATACTTGGTTTAATATTAAGCTTTTCAGCTAATTTAATCAGACTCTTCGGGTTCATTCTCTTCTTCTATACTAGTTACCATAGTTCCACCTATCTTATTAGATGTGACCATGTTCTCTTTTCTCTTAACACAGCAATCACATATACCATCTTCATTCATAGTAGGGCAATCACACTCGTGACAATGAAAAGGTATAGGCATTATCCGTAAATAAACTTTCCACCGAGACGTTCCCCTCGTTCTGTCTTTACTAAGTCAGCTATTTGCATTACTGGCATACCCGTAAACTTTGTTATTGCATAATATGGATTATCTATAGCACCGCCTGGTCCGATTATATCTCTAGCCAATCTTCCAAATGGCGGTATAGTCCATAAATAATAGTCTGTTAATTTACTATAATTATCTGTCATCATTCCCTTGAATAATGGAGGTAACAGTCTCAAGGCTGGAGGAACCACAGCTTGTAATGGGCCAAGTGGTGAGCCATAAAAGGCTCTCTCTTTTTCCTTATCATCACCCATTAATAAGTCTGCTGTATCTTGGAACCAGTTCCATGGAGCTGGAAGTGCATTTTCAAACAAGCTGTACATAAACAAAGAAGACATAGCAAGCATGAACGCATCTGCTTGCGCCATACGTACAAACTTTTCATATTGTGGAGTTCCTTCTTGAAAACCATGAATATGAGCTTGTCTGATTGTATCGTTACGAAAACGCACTGAATTCCAGCTCCATAACTGGAACCTAGAAAACACCCTACCCAGTGTGCTATTAGTCCAAATAGGTCTATAGGGAGCACTATATAGAAATTGTGTACCCTTTACTCCCTGTTTAGCCATTTTTATCAGGAACGGATTATCATAATCTTTAATCGCTCCACCAAATCTTTCTTTTGCCATTAAGTAATGAGACATAAAAGCATCTCTTCTAAGCATACGTTCAGGCAAGCGCATAAACGATGCCGCAAAATTCCAGGCTGTATCAGTCACTCCATACTTTTTTCTAAGCTGGTTTAGACTCGTATCAGACATTTCTGGGTCTCTCTTTATTTTCTTTATAGCATCTTGAACAAAATTCTCAAATCTTTTCGTCTTAATCTTAGGATTTAGACCTGCCTCATATATTAGAAATTCCTCTATAATACCCAGCTCATTAATCCATTGTTCCACATCCTTCATACTCTTCCACTTAGGATTGACATTGGTTTGTAGATACTCAAAATTCCTGCCATTCCAGAAGTTTTTTGAACCAGCACTAATCCAGGTATGTACAGTACCGCCATATAGGTTAGCTATAGAGCTTTTAGGATGAGCCAATAATGATGCTAACTGCCACTTAGCCTCTAAAGCACCCCAGGCTTGGAGCTGGCTATATTCAACACCACTTAGTTCATCAATAGTAGTTTCGTCTAAGTTCCATTTTTCTAATTCTTTTCTACCAAGACCAAGGCGTTTCTTAATATAATCTATGCGTTTCTTAGCCTGTGAATCTGCGAACCACTTATAAGGTGTTGCCTTTATCTTCATCTTAGGGTCATTCATAATATGCTCTGGTATATGTGCTGGATAACCCATCATAGACTGAGTATATAATTTGAAGAAATGCATCCAACGGTCTGTAAGCTCTTTATAGTCCTTTACACCAGCATCTTTACTACTTTTAAGAAACTTCTCATAAAAGTTCTGCATTTCAACCCTGCTAGCTAGCTGACCAACCTGCTTATTAAATGTATCTATAATATTCTTCATATACTGTTCATAAGCCTCTGGCTCTCTTGACCATCCACCTATATGAGCATTACGACTAAACTGATTACCGACACGCTTTAAATCGTGCATTAATATATTTTTAGCTTTTTGTTTCTTCCCATCAGCATGAGCCTTTAGAGCATCTTGCATAACATCAAAATTTTCAGTCATTTCATCCTTGCCCATAAAATCACCAGTAAGCTGTTTATATTGATAGACAAGCTTGCGTAATTCAGCCTCTTTTTCTTTCTTAGTGATATTTGGGTCTTCAAAGATATGCTCAATAGCCTTATTTAATCTATTGCTAGCAATCTTTCTATCAAACGATATATGAGGATAATAAGCATGAAATGGCAATTCACCAGTAACATCAAAAGGCGTAATCTCTAACTGTTCCAAAGCTTTTTCCCATTCCCCCTTTTTAAGCGTTCCTTCTGGAGTAAGGCTTAATATAACCCTCTTAGTAATCTGTCTAAATCCATCTATACCAAACTTTTCAATAGGAATCTGCTCATGTTTTCTATTGGTTTCTGTGAGGTATTCCATAAATTCCTTACGAAGTTTCTGGAGGCTCCCTCGAGTAACATTCCCAAATGAATCAACACCCTTGCTCAACCAGCCATCTATAAATGTTTTATCTCCTACAAGCCATTTATGTGTCTTTGCATTCTGCTTAGTAAGCCCTTTATTTATCTTTTTTATAACCTCATCTCCCGTCATTATTACCGTGCCCTCCTCCATAGGGATTCGATAAACCTTGTCCTTTAATTCATTATATTTACCCTTAACACTCTGCCAATTATTCTCATAATCCATCTCATAATGGGTAAGCTGATGGTTATTATCTTTATATTTTGGACGAAGAACCTCTTTTATCATCTGCCTTTCTCTCGTAGCTACTGCAATATCATACAAAACATCACCGTCCTCAACAGCAGAAGTAAATGGTCGTAACATCTTTTTGAACTTGTCCTTTTCTTGTTCATGTCTCTGCATGGAATATTCTTGAGCATTAACCGCCCATTGCTGGAGATTCCCCATCATACTGGACGGTCTTTTTATCTCACCCATAATAGTATTACCACGCTTATCTTTATATGGACCAACATCTTTTACCCAGTCTGTCATAGCTGGAGACTGCATTAGACTTCTATCTACATTCTCAGGGAATGTCCAATAATAAGAATGTTTCAAATCTGGATGTTTTTCCTTACCAAGCATCCAATCCATCGCTTTTCTAAACCAAGTGCCATTACGCATTTCTTTAAGATATCTATCAAGGGTGAGCAAGTCCTGTTTGTGAGCCTGGTTAATATTCTTACCTAAAAGACCACGAAACAACCCGTTAAGATTACGAGCATCAAGATTGTGGTAATGCTCGAGGTGGTCCTTGATGGAAAAGTAAACTTCTTTAAGCTGAGGGTCGGAAACCTCACCTCTATTGATACCTTCAAATGGGGCAATTTGTTCGAGGTAGGTTCTGTCTGTTTCTGAAAGGTCAGATGTCTCAATCATCTCTCCTTTTATAAGATTCCCGTTTTCATCTCTAAAACTAGTGACCTTGTCTTTACCTGATTGTTCCTTCCTAACAATTTCTTTTTCAGCATCGGATAAATCAGTCTTAGTTTTACTAAGAAGGGAATCATAGTCGTCGAAAAACCTTTTTATATTTTTATCAGATACCGCTTTAGAGTTCATTGCAACTCTCATTAATGATGTGTTCTTAGCTTGCTTTTCTAGCTTTTCTAATAATTCTTTGTCCCTCAGTCCACCTCTTTGTTTAAGCTTGGCTATAGAATCTAGGTGTCCACGCTGAAACGTACTTAGTAGGAATGTATCAAGTAAGTCTTTCTCTAATGTAGTTTTTTTGCTTTTCCATCCTCTTATTTTCTGGTCTATTCTTACCTGGTCAATCTTAGCAGTGCCCTTATCTTCTATACCGAAATTATCACGCCCCAATTCTCTTAATTTTCTATTTTCACTTGTTTCGTCAAAGGAGTGGTCCTTGACTAAATCGTCCTTATCTTGTCTTCTTTTAGCCATTTGTACTGACATATCCTTAATGACCTCTGCAAATTTCTGTGTTTCAACTATAAATTCGTTTGAAAAGTCCCCCTTTTTGATAATATCGGTTATAGTTTTCAAAGATGCCATATCACTAATATCATTTACAAGAAAATCTTCTCCCTTTAAAAGTAATTTATATAAATGGTTCTTTCTATAACTATAACTGTCTATTCCCATTTTTAGACCCCAAGGAAGTTCACCCATTACATATCTATCATTATCGGGAAACTGTTCATATATAAGGTCTTTGAATCTTTCCTTATCCTTAGCCATAGCCTCAATACCCTCTCTGGTATATAATCTATTAGTAAAGATTCTATCTATATTTTTTCCATATGGGGTTTCAAGTGATGACCTGCCAAGTGTTTCTAATAAACCCTCATTCTCATCTACAAAGACTCTATGTTGGGCAAATAAAGCATTCAATTTTTTATGGTCAACATGTCTATATATATTATCGCTCCAATTAACATTCTTCAAGCTCTCTGCTACCATAGGCATTAAGGTATTCCTTATTTCCTTTGGTAATACATCAAGAGCTTCAACCCCCTCCTGAATTTCAGAAAATGTATGAGCCCTGCCCTCTACATAATTTTTACTATATAAAACTTTATTTACTTGATTAAAAAGAGAATGTAATCCCCTCCCACGATAATCCATGCCCTCATAATCATCATGAAATTCTGTAAGTTTTTCAACGATTTTCCCGTTTTTTTGAATCTCATAATTAAACAATGTATCTAAAACCTTCCTTGAAAATATCTCAATCTTTTGTAGGCCAGCTTCATCCATTGGGTCTGAACCCAGAGCAATAGACGCCCTAGCCATTTCCCTAAATCTTTGTAAATCCATTTCATTCGTCTTTATTTTAAAAACAACATCATACTCTTGGTTCTTATCACCTATAATTACTGGAACCCTATATTCTCCCTTATTAATGTAAATTGTTCCCTTTCGTGGATTACCATCACTGTCTTTAACTATCTCACCATGGCGAGTTAATACTATTTCATTCAAAGCTCTTTCTTCGCCACTATAATTACGCAAAGCATTATATGCGCCTATAACAGCCGCTCTATTTGTAACCGCAAACCCAAGCATATCTCTACCACTAGATGCACCCTCAGACATAAATTCTCTCCAATATGGACTATATTGAGAAGCAGTATTCCTTCCATCTGTTTGTATTTCAGCATTATCAACAGCAAGCTGTTCCCTATATGTACCTAAACCATAGGGGTCTTTTGCATCTTTATTAGGCTTTTCAAACCCCTTGCTCCTTAATGGCGCTGGAGCCATTTCATCAATTAACTTACCTAACCTAACTGCATGGCTATCAGATACGTTTGGCTTAAAATATTTTAAAGTTTTACCAACTAATTTCCCAGACTTAATATCTTCTAATATCGCTTCTCTCTTCTTGGGCATATACTCTTTATCACCAGTACCACGCAACCAAGCATCATATCTCTCTATAGCCTCCTCTCTATTACTAGTTCTTATGTGTCCTTTTTTCTTGTAATAGGCTGGGTTTTTATCATAAACCGTAGGAAGAACAAACGGATTACCATACTTAGACCCCCTCATTACATCTACTCCACTTGTTTTAGATATTTGTGTTTTAATCTTTGTACCGCCCCAATCAACAAATTCATTCCTCTGGGCTTTATACATATCTTTCCAGCTCTTCCTAAAACCAACACTTTCACCACCAAAAAATATAAAAGCTTTATCACCGTCTAAATCAGCACCACCAAGCTGTGACATTGTCCTGGGGTGTAATAAAGAACCGTATCCACGCACACCAGTAAATCCCCTAAACTCTAATACATTTGCCCCGCTCATAGAGTCCATAGGGACTCTCATAACAGTTGCATTAAGTATCTCTTTTACAATTTCCTTGCTCTCTCCCTTATATACCCCATCCTCAAAGTCCTTCCATACATCAACTAATCTGTTTCTCCCCTTAATAAGTATAGGGTCATTTATCCTTAAAGACTTAAAACTATCATCAAGATAGAAAATATCGTCTCTATTTTTTAATTCCTCTGTTTCATGGCGCAACCCGATTTCCCACGGTCTCATTCTGGCAGTAGCGCTATTCTCAATCTTTGGTCTTGTTAATTGAGTTATAACAAAATTACGCATAGCAGTCATACGATAATCTCTTGAAAACTTATGAAGATAAGCACCCATTGAACCCTCTGGATAGAGCTTTACAAGCCTATCAATTATTGTTTCAAATTCACTTGCTATATCAGCAGTCCTCTGTAACTCAACCCTTGATATTTCAGACTCTTCAGCAAGAGACTCAGTAATTTCTCTATTAAGCCTAAGTATCTGCTCATAGGCTTTAACAGTGAACTTCTCATATTTCGGATTACGCATAATCTCTAAAAGCTTCTGTACTGGTATTTCCTCAATGTTATCAACAAGCTCTTTTATATTATCGTCATTAGTTGGAGTCTTTATAAAACGAGAAGAAACTTCTTTGCCTTTTTCAGTACCATTAAAACCCCTATTAGAAAGTTCTTCATACATCTCCCTAATAGTTTCAGGCTTTATATCCTTATATCCATAGATACTAAGGGTGGTAAACATCTGCTTAGGGAGTCTCTGATTCTTTATATACTTTTCGCTTGTAATCTCAGACATAATAGTCCTAAAGCTCTCTATTTTTAAGGGATATTTAGAACCGCTAAACTCTATTCCACTGTCAGCCTCAATAAGTTCACCAATATCCCTGGTGCCAACCTGCTTAGCGGCTGTTTCTGGTATAAGCATATGTAAGTCATTGTCTTTCATATATTTTTCAAGTCGAGGAGATGCAGTATGTATCATATATTTACCAAGCACAGCACCATGTTCATCATTTGGAGCCACTATAAAGGACTTATTCACCTTTCCCTTGGTAGGAAGCCCTTTATCAAGATTTAATGCGTCTACGACCCCTTCTCGGGCGTATATAGCACCATCTGTAATCTCTTGGTAATCTTCAGCAGGGCTATCAAGAGTCTTTTTTATACGTTTATCCGCATCTTTAAAAAATCCTACTTGGAAATGCTCTCCATTGCTTTTTACCCCAGCATCACTCATATGCCTAAAAACATGGGCTGGATTAGCTGATAATCCAGTATTAAACCATATCTGTGCTCTTTTATTATACCCCTTTGGAGTATTAATCATACCATCACCAACAGCCTTCGATAATCCAGCTTCAAAATCTATTAATACGTTATCCTTTCTTATTGAATAACCATTATTAAGGACATCATAAAGAGCATTATTAATATACATCTCCTTATATTTAGTAGCTGAACCCTCTTTTATATTAGGATGCTTCTCCTTCCACCTTTTTAAACCAGACTTATAAAGTCTTTTAAAGTCTGCCTTGCTTTTTATAAGATTGGATTTTATAGCATTATATTCTTCTTTAGTAATCTCTCCACGCTGAAACCTTTTTCTTTCTCTAGTCCATCGTCTTTTCCCATCTTTAATAAATGTCCTCTGCATTGCATTAAAAAACTCATTTCTCTTCTTTATATTCTTTTGAAGCATAGGGTGCTTACGAACAAAATACATCTTCTTATTATCACCCTTACCACCCATATAATAATATCCCTGTTTCCACATTTTATTATGAACCATATCAATAGCCTCAGAAACTTCTTTCTTAGCTAGATATTCTGCCTGAAGCTTTATTTCTTCAGCATCATAATCAGCCCACTTACTTTCTTCTCCATATTTTTTCTTACTAAAGCTCATAGTTGAACGATGCCAATCCTCTCGTGCCTTTAGTACACGAGTTAAATCATATTCCTTGCCATTAAAAACCATATGGTCTAATACTCTAAAAAATCCTTCTTGTCTTTCGGGAGGTTTATTATGATAACCCTTATAAATTTCTGTATATATCTCCTCCATTATAGTTGGCTCTTGGGATAAGTCTTTCTTATTACCAACAGTATTAGTTTTTCCTGTTAAAATCCCAACGGTAGTCTCTTGCTTTTTAGTCTCCGGATTAACCTTGCGTATCACCTCTATCTGGTCAACCCACCTCTTCTTTCTTGTGTTCTCAGCCCACCGTCTCCACCATCCTTTTTGTTCAGTATTAAGATTCACCCCATAAGTATCTGCTAGATATTTATAAATCTCTTGCTCTGCCATATGACCAGGTCTTCCATCTCTATCATGATGCTTAGTCCATTCTTTATATATATCATCCGCAATCTTTATCCTTTCTACATCGTGACCAGCGCCGCTTTTCTTAGATGCATTTTTCCAAACATCCTCCATTTCTGTTTCAACAAAACCACCCTTACCCGCAACCTTACCGGGCAGGTCAGCTATTCTGGCTATATGCATGTCTAAGTCATGAGGGTCTTCAAAGCGAGGGTCATCTTTATACGTATCCTTATACTCTTTAATCTCTGTCTTACTTAAAGGATAAGAAACCTCACCAGTAACCTCGTCTATCTCCATCCCCTTTCTATAATCAGCAGAAAGTTTATGAATATCTTCAAGACTTATATTGCGGTCCTTTATAAGGTCAAAAACAATATGTCGAGTTTCCTCTGGTCCAAAAAAGTCATTAAAGTCCTTCTTTACTATCTTCTGCATTTCAGAGGTAATAGTGTCCCACTTAGGATTAAGTTCGGGGTCAGGACCGTGGTCTTTATTTATTGAATCATTTATATACTCACGACTCACTCTTGTTTGATACGGGGTCTCCTTGAACCCGAAGAAAGCACCCATAGCATAAGCATATACTTGTTCTTCTGTTGTTGCTTGTTGCATTGTTGCTGGTAAGCCCTGAAAAGCCGCACCTGCCATAGTTCTAGCTACTAAATCAGCATGTTGACCTGGCTGTAAATCTTTTAATCTGGGACTGCCATTAGGCTTTAACTGGTGTGGCTGAAGTCTTTCACCAAATCCCTTTAAGTTTCCTATCCCTCTAAAAGCCCCACCAGCAACAGCGCCAAAACCAGCACCATGAAATATTTCATCTACACCATGTGTCCAGCTTGATACACCACTTGCTACACCAAGATGGAACGCACCAGATGCCATATCTTTAAAAAGCTCATTATTTTGCATGAATTTTGGTAAATCATCAAGAATAGGCGCAACTTTTTCAGCAACCTTCTTTTGAGCAAGATTAGCCGCTCTCATAGGAATGCTTTTTCCACGCAATCCCTGAACAGCGCCAGCTATTTTATAAGCACCAATAACCTTACTACCAAGTACACGAGCACCAGGTAAGTAACCCACAAAACCAGCAAGATGACCCAAATTTCGAGCTATAGCTTGTCCAGTACTATCAGGAGCCTCTCCTATGTCTGTACCAAGTTTTTTATCAACCCACTCTGGTGGTAAAGTAGTATAACCCTCAATCCAACCCCTACCGAAATTCTTGAGAGTTTTTGTTATGAGTGAATCTTGGTGGTCCTCTGACCTTGCAAAGGGCTTTTTATAATAATAAGCATGTTGCTCTAAGGCATCAATATCTTCTTCCCTATCGTCAAAGGCTTCTGGGAAAAGCTGATATTGAGAAACCAGCTTAGAGATTTCTTCTTCACTAAACCGAGGCTTAAATTCGGCAGGTTCAGCCAATTTGTCCTCCTATTATTCTAATTCACTAAGTAAATCATATAAAGCATATACATCATAAGCTACTAATCCAGCAGTTGCCGCTGTACCCCAGCCCATAGTTGGGATACCAGCAATAAGTGAGAGTAAACTCTTGCCAGCTATCTTACTAGCTAGTTTAACTCCACCTTTTTTAGCAACCTGTGACATTACAGCAGGAGCGCCTCTTTTTTGAATAATGCGTTGTAATTTTTTATAAACAGGTTCAGCACCAAAAAAAGCGGCAGTACCAGCGGCAGTACCAGCAAAGTCTCCATATACATCTTGATTGTGCTCACTAGCGCCTAAAACACTAGCCGCTCCAGAACCAATCGGATTAAATGCCGCTCCAGCTAAAGCTGATATACCAAGCGTTTTCATCATACCAAGACCCTTTATAGGTCCTAAATCTATTTTCTTAGTATTAATAGCAGTTCTTAAACCCTCACCCTTACTACCAAGCTTAATTAACTCATTATGTAAGTTTCTAGTTGTAAAGTCTTTACCGCTATTCATAATCTTATTTATAGCTGACTTTAACTGGTCTCCCATTTTTTGGGTAAACTTCCCATCCTTTACAGCAGAATTTATTCCTTTTTGTATAGAGCCCACCTGATTGGGATTAATTATATCATCAATAACATTAACAGCTTTAGTGCGTTTCGCCTTTAGATTACTACCTGGAAGTGTACCCTTAATACCTTTTTTCCCAGCACCACGACTCGTGTACTTTAAAAGCTCCTCAGCACTTAGAACCGTTTCCTTTGCACCAGCCTTCTTACTTCCCATTCCAAAGAGCTTCAACCCTTTATCTTTAAGTCCCCCTAAAGAACTAATATCACCTTTCTTCAGTTTTCTATAGCCATAATATGCTCCTCCAGCACCAGCTACCCAAGGAGCCGCATCATATATTGCGCTACCAATGCCAGTTAGCTTTGGACTGCCATACTTAAACCTTTCAAAAGATTCTCCCACATCTGACAAGCTACGCCATGTTTCAGGAGTATTAAACTGATTAACAAAACTAAGAGTTTCATCATCAAGTTGAGACATAAAAGAGGAACGAGTAGTTGTGTCAAGACTATTTAAATATTCAGTTACATGTCGACTCCAACCATCCTCACTAAACTTCTTACGGTCTCTTATTAAGCTACGCTTTACACCATTAAGTTCAGCCTTTTTACCAGCCTGATAATACTGTTCAAATGCTTGTAGGTTGCCACCTACTTTCTCTTTCCAATCTTTCAGTTTTTTAGAACGAGAATCCTCATTTAGGAAATCAAGACTATTCATATTAAAAATAGTAGCTTTCTTACCACTAGGATAGTTACTAAAAATATAATTTTCTGCTTTCTTATTTAGAATATAGTCTTTCTCAGCTCGCTCTAGTCCCTTAATCTTATATTTAGCAACAGCCATATTCATAGCCGCCTCAGAACTGCGTCTCTGTTTTTCTGACCAAGAGACATTAGACTCTGGTCTAGATATCCCCCTTAGTGGGTCATATTGCTGACCACCAAGATTTAATGCTCTAACTTCGCCCATAATTTCTCCTTGCCATATCGAACAGCCTTCTCGAATTATTCATTGATACATGCCCACCATCTTGGTAATGACCTATATCAGATATAAAACCACCATGTCTTTTTGTTAGTTTAAGTGGCTTATACCTGCCATACTCTCCTAGATTATGCTGTCCAGAACCGCTAGCATAGGTCAATAAGCTACTAAGCATACCGAGTCCTTTACCGCCTCTTTGCCACAATGACCCTTTTTCCTTCCCCCTAAGAACATCTTCGTAGTTTTCAGCCTCTCCTTTATGGGCATAATTTTTTAAGTCATCATAGGTTATAGCATCGCTTTTAGATTGTAATGTATCAGCTTTATATTTCAAATCTGCAAGAGTAGCCCCTTTACCGCCAAACCAGTATCCAAGTTTGCCCATTCCTGTTTTACTTGCTTCATCAAGAACGCCTTTATCAAACCTATGGTAATCAGAAGCCTCATCAGCATCCCATTCTTTGTTCGTCATCCAATCGCCTTCTCCAAGATATTGCTCTACCATATCATTGCTAAACATATTGCCATATGCACCTGGAATCGGTTTTTGAATGTTTCGCCTTGGGTTATTAAGAGAAAAAGCAGATTGAGGAGCCTGTATGCGAAAATCTTTGGGAGTCCATCGTTTAGCCATAGTAACAGCTGGTGGTCTATTATCAACAGCAGGAGCCGCATCTTGAGGTAGACCAGAAATTTCTTGGTCTAATTCAGCCATATTTGCGTCTAATTCAGGATAATCACCAGTAACATAGGTCCCCCCTTGAGCATAAAGCTCAGGATTAATCGTGTAATCCCTAGAGCGTCCCTTTTCATAACCACCCCTAAAGTTTCTTAAAGCATCTCCAAACTTGCTTCTTAAACCCTTTTTAGTACTAATCTCAGGAGTATCTACCTCACTAGGACCAAATCTTTTAATATCAAGAGGTTCTCTTTTAGGCGCATTAGCAATCTCTTCTTCCATCCTTGTTTTATATTCTTCCATAGGCTTAGATGGTGCTCCAGATGGATTCATCATTGCAATGGCTTTATTTTGTTCCTCTAAAAGCTGTTTACTATCTAAATCTCCCTTTATCTTAGCCCTAATCTTG
>Ga0080013_1000941_pt1 | contig 39652 bp, 53 predicted proteins | sample ETNvirenome_6_85_FD_69236 | JGI IMG/M metagenome (GOLD analysis project Ga0080013, IMG submission 69236) | Marine viral communities from the Pacific Ocean - ETNP_6_85 (SPADES assembly) (version 2) | ecosystem: Environmental > Aquatic > Marine > Oceanic | place: Pacific Ocean | collected 2013-06-19 | reverse complement strand
AAATGCCGCAGTTCCGAAGTCAAAATCCGTTGAGTTTGCGACGGTTAGATAATCTCCGGTTCCGTCAAAATATGCGCTTGCAGTGCCAAAAACTTTTTGCCCAGTCTTGGTTACAGCATTGGTCGCGGTGATACCGCTGCTGTGGTCACTAGCAGAAGAGTCAGGAAAATCTGCCCCGTCGTCTGAACCATTCATGTGAAGCAGAAGTTTAACATCGGAACTATTCCCGTATTCTTCTGTATAAATCTTTGCGTAGTCAGCCGTCGCGGAAGGTGCAGAAGCCTGTTCTTTGAGCGCCATTGCCCCATCAACGTCGACCGTTTCTGCCGGTGCGGTGACCCCGCCGAAGCCAACGTTGCCGGTATCTTTCTGAATCACAACTCTCGGATAACCGCCGAGGGCACCCTCGCTGCCTTGGGTAATCTTAAAACTATCGCCGTCGTCATTATCTATACCAACCCCATAATTGGTATTGCCTTTCACCTGAAACCATATCCTCGGATCTGCGCTGCTCTCATTGTCCGTTTCTATGTGTATAGCTGCGGTACTTGCGTTCGGTGCCCAGACATGCAAAAGACTGTCGGGGTCTGACCCAAGTGTCCCAATTCCAACGTGGCCCGTGGATTCGACCTGGAGGCCAGGGTAATGAATCTTGTAAGCTTGCGGCGAAGATACAGTGTTAGTCGTTGTAACGGTGATTGACGTATTGCTTCCACGGGCTGTAATTGCTCCCGAACTTGTACCGTCAGCGTAAATAAATTCCGCACCAATGTGGGCATCGGTCCAAGTTGTACCTGAGCCGGTTACAGTTGTTCCTGATTGGCTTGCTGTTCCTGTCTCATACTGAACTGGGGATGCTGAAAAGAAATTCGGCGGAGTCATGATGCCAACGCCGACACGATCAGTACCGGCGTCCGCGAATAAGAGGTGTTCGTTTGTGTTCCCCTCAACCCGGAAGTCCATCGTCTCGTCACCATCTTCGTTGATAACTACTTCGGTGTCTTTAATGGTAATCTGGTCTTCGTTGCCAGAGGTCTGATCATCAACACCTTCGTGTCCTGATGCACCAGCTCCACCGCTAGGGGTTTCTGCTGAACCACCTGTTGAAGCTCCGCCAATTGTACTGAAAGCCATATCGATTCTCCTTTTAGAATCTTACTATACTTAACCAAGCTGACAAGTAAGTAAGTTAAATCTTACCCAAGTTGACTTCTATAGAGTATTTATCCGCAGCCACACCATTCGTAAGAGTAGGGGTATTGATTCTGAAATATTTGTAGTTGAGTGGGAAGTCTACCGCAAAGTTAATGCTCGCATCACCAGTAGCCTTTGAGTAAGAAAGGGTGGACAAGGTTGCCGTTCCCGAACTTGTCGATGCGGTCTGGAGAGGATAAGCGGTAGACTCATCGTTAGACACATCGATACCAAAGGTAAAGGGTGTCTGTGAGCCACCGGCCCCTGAATTCGTAATGCTGACAAAGACTGTAGCCTGGTTATACCCTGCGCAGGGAATCCAACTACTGTTTGCTGTAGTGTCTCCGTCCTTTGCCGAGATACCAATGTCTGTTGCTGACTTATTTACTAAGACAGACAAGTGATGACTGCCCTGTCTCGACGGACGAGTGCTGTTTGTTCCGAGTGCCATTTCTTTCTCCTATGTATTTCTACGCTGCTCTACAGCGTATGAACCTGCTAGTTGTGTTCCAGGGAATCGGCCTTCTACCCATTTGGCTTGAGGCTTAGGCCCTGGTTTTTCTTCTTCGTCTTCCTTGTCGTAATTGGCGAGCATAGCGCCAGACACTACAGGATTGACAACCTCGACGCCTATCAGTGCGCCCATTAGTTCCTTCTCTCTTTGGGGAATGTCCTTACTGAAGTTAGGATCTGAGAGGCGTGTCATAAACTCCTTCGAGAGCTTGGCCGATGCTTCGGGATAGTATTCCTGGAATGTGTCAATCTCATTTTGAGTCAAGGTCCCAGTATAGAGTCCTCTCATAATGGCACCAGCGCCATACTCGAGAACGGCCAGCTTTTCACCAACCTTCTGGATTTCAGAGTCAGGAGGCATAATCTCTTCACTAAACATGTCTGGCTTAATTGTGGGAGCTTCACCCAATACCTTGTTTACGTTCTTTATATACTGGACAAACTGATTCTTTACAGCCTCCTGAAGTTCAGGAAGATAGGAGAATTCAGCAGAAGCATGGGCAGTAAGTTGCTCCATCACATCCGGCCTACTCATTGCTGCGGCAGTCTTCTTCGCGCTCTTGAATTCCTCTACCGTAAACTTGTTATTAACAGGCATACTATTCTTCCTCTCCAGTGACGTACTGAGCAATGAACCTAGAGCCTAAGACCGCAGGATATCTACCAGTTGCTTCGCTACCAGGACCATCATACATCAGTCTTGCTCTGCCGATGGTTGAAAAATCAATATCAGCCTGATCTTCGAGGCTTACAGCCTGTTTAGCGCGGTCTGCCTTTGCCATTTTCTTTGTGTATTTTGACCTGCCTTGATTCAGCCAGACGAAGTATCTCTCTACTTGAGACGAAACAATGTCATCGAAAGCATCCGAAGCTGCAAAGAACTTTTGCATATTGGCCAAAGCTCTAGCAGGATTAGCCATCATGTCGTAACCGTATCGTCCAGCAACAGAGGCAGCACCAGCGATAGCTCCACCGACAGGACCCGCAACACCCCAACCGATACCAGAAGCTAAGGCACCAGTTCCCAAGTAAGGCAGAAGCCCGCGATTAGGAACCGCCTGTGCCTGCTTGGCCTCAGCGTCAAGAATGGCAGACCATTCCATAGCCTTCTTCATATTTCTCTTGAGGTAAGGATGGGTTTGTCCAATCCTATTTTTAACTCTTCCACTAGCAGCCCAGGCAGCATGCGCCTCTTTCGAGAGTGGACTTTTTTTGCCTTCCTTGAACCAGAAGTTTTTTGACATCCAGCCCAACAGAACATTGTTAGCGCCGACGTATTCCTCAAAGAACTTTAATGACGCCTCCCCTCCCTCGTGGCCTAGTGTTCTAAGAACTCCTTCCACCTTGGCTTCACTAATTTGAGGAACCTTTGGAAACTTCTCTAGCGGGATGGAAAATCGCTTCAACACTTCGTCATGCTGGGACTGCCTTGCCACCATCATCGCATTGAATTTTCGTTTATATTGGTTCATCTTTCCGAACATGGAAAAGAACTGGTTATCCCTACTCCAGACATCACTTGACTCTGTAAGGAAGTCGGTAAGATGGCCCTTCATCTTATCCGCCCATTCCTCAGAGTGAAGATCTGGCTTAATAGGACCATGAGGAATCGTTCGGTGAATTCGTGCTGATAACTGCTCTAGCTTATGGAATATACCAGCGTTAAAATCTTCATTGAGTATCTTCTTAACGTCAGAAACAGAGTTCCACATAGCGACAATTTGCATCTCTTCAGTCATTCCGGGAATGTCGTATTGTGGCGACCTGTCCAGGAGGTCTTGGAATTTCTTGTTGGCTAATCCGCTGGACTTTACTTTCTTTTTTGCACGGTCGAGTGAACCATAATTTCTTCTGACATACTTGTGAACAGTATTCTGGATGGAATCAATGTCCTTAAGGATGCCACGAAGCTCATGCTCTCCCTGCTGAGTTAGCTGATGCCATTCATCCCCGACCTCTACTTGCTTAGATCCTCGCTGTAGAAAACCTAAAGTTTCCGACCTTAAGACATCAAGAAATCCACCAGAAACCTGAGTATCGTTAACACTAAAGTTTCCGTTAATAAGCCTTTCGGCCAGTAGCCCACTACTTGCTGCACCTTGTCTGCCTTCTTCTATTGCTCCGACTGCAGTCTTGATCGTGGCGGGAGAGTGCCCAAATTGAGCAATTTTCTTTATAGTTTGCTGTAGCTTTATCGCCTGACCCATCCATGAGGTTGTTTCTTTGACCATAGGCTCTATCCGCTTTGCGAACATTTTAGCCTGCTTGTGAGCACCCTCGCGATTCTTCAGTTCTTGGACTGTTTGCTTTATGTTGATTTTATCAGCAGCCTCGCCGAACTTAGTCTCGACGTGCATGTTGTCATGGCCTTTTGCAATACCATCAAGGACACTATCCATAATCTTACTGTCAAAGGCCCAATTCACAGGCATCGAGGCAATCTTCTTACCGGTGGATAATAACTTCGCACCAACAATAGGCGCACCCATGAAGACACCAGGAATGGCGACACCTAATGTGGTTCCCATTCCAACATTCCATAGGTAGTTGCCAGCAATCTCGTCCCAACTTCGATCTTTCTTGTAGTCCTTAACAACATCATGGAGGGAGTAACCAGCGCTATAGACCATAGCCTCTGCGCCCATCCCATACATGCGAGAAGCAAGCCCTCTAGCTCCGGCCTTCTTTAGCTGTTCTTCTGCCGCCTCTCCGAGAAGCTTCATTCCCATTTTGGCTTGTTGGCCTTTGCCAAACTTGTCTACCAAGACAGGGGCAGCAGTAAGCTTTCTGGCATACTTCAGAAGAGATTCGGCACCTTTTTTCCCTAGTGGGCTTTTAGCCAAGAGCCTCATCATGGTAGGAGTACCAGCGGCGGCAGTGGTCCCTCCTGTTGCTGGAGCCAGCGCCAGTGCTGCAATAGTGGTCATTATGTCAGAACCAAGCATCCAGCCTGGGTTAGCTTCCATAATACCAGCAGCGTCATCGCTAACGAGTCCAGCAATGGCAGGAGCAATACCAACAGTTAAAGCACCAGCAACACCTAACGCAGCTGCGGTTCCCTCTCTGCTTCCATAGCTCTTTCTCTTGGTATAATCGGAAACCTGCTTTGCATTCATATAGGTTCCGGCGCTCTGAAGGATGTACCTTTTGGCATCCTCTCTATTCATGTAGCTGGCTCGACCTAAGCCCTCTACGTCCTCCTTGTCCGTTACATGAATAGGGGTTTCTTCATCGGCAAACCCATAGCGCTCGCTCTTCAGGTAATCATAGACCTTATCATCGTCTACTTCACCGATAGCGTTTGTCTTAAGATTTACTAATCTAGCCATACTTATTCACCAATCGGCTTGCCAGGAAGCTTGTCCCTACTGACTGGCTTTGATGCCTGATTCATCTCGTTCACTACTTGCTTGTCTGTCTTTATCAGGTTTGTACTTGTTTTGAAGCCAGCGTCCAGCTCTTCATCTGTTGTTTTCTCTACCTGAAATTGGTCACCACCCAGCTCGGTAATAAGTCGCTCCATGTACATGCTTTGGTCGCTAAGTCCTTTTTCATCATCTCCGAATGATAGTATCGCTTTTGTGATTTGGGTCTTTCTTATATCGTCAAGAAGGTAATATCCCCTCAGGGAACCTAGTCTTGCTGCCTGGATAGCTCGTTGAAGCTTCCAAGTACCAATTTTACCTGTATCCGTTTTTGGGATCTGAAGCATACCTCGAAGCTGCTCGATCTCTGTAAGGTTTCCAACATTACCGGCGAGTGTTGCAAGCGAAGCTGCAAGCATTTCTCGAAGCTCGGTCAATGCTGCAAGCTCGTTCCCTCGCTCATATCCGATATCAACAAGGTTAAAAGCTCCTTTAGAGGCAAGCCACTTTGTGATGAGCATTGATGAACCATGCTTCTCCCAAATTCCTTTTGCTTTCTTAAGATCTCCCATCATTGCAAACAAGCCGTGCATCGTCTGCTCTTGCTTAGTAGTGAGTTTCGTCTTTCCTCTTCTGGCTCTTTCTGTAGCCTCCGCTCCTGCTGCGGCAAGAATTAAACCAAGGGCTCTTTCCTTATGCTGGCTAACAGCACCAGTTGAACTTATTTTTGAAGCTAGTTGGGATGCAACCTCTTGCTTGACTGTTTGTTTAATACCCAACGCCAGTTGTGCTTTTTCTCCTTTAATCTTGGCAATAAGCTCGCCAGCGATTGCCTGTGATTCTACAAGACCGTCTTTTCCAAACTTAGCCTTTGCTCTCTCCAATTCGGTATCATAGTAATCCAGCATATCTGCTTTGGCCTGTTGCATTGCTGCCAGCTTGCTGGTGGTACTAGATCTGTATTGCCCCAAAAGGGATTCAGAAGCATTCTGAGACGCATATGCGCCAGCAAGGGCAGCTTCTTGGGCCTTTATGTCCATATTGATAGCGCCGGTAATCATGTCCCATGCCATGAGCGGGAAGACTTTCCCCTTCTTCCTCATTGCTGATTTCGCGGTAACTGCGATATTTGCTATCAGCGCTATTACTGCGGCGATGGTATAAACAACCTGGCCTACGGTGTGGTCCCCATCTTCATTTATCCACGCAAACTGGCGGTAAGGGTCTGTCCTGTTCTTGCGTATCCAGTCTGATGTCTTCTTTACACTCTTGAGTTCGTTGTCTTCTCTCTCCTGCCCTGCTCTGGCAAGCCTGTCCGACTCATTGGCGATGAGCTGTATATCGGCTGCCTTACGAATCTCAATTTCGCTTCTTGCTTTAGCTTCTTCTTCAGCGGCATAAGCAAATTCTTGCTCTTTTACCTCTTTAGCTTGTAGCGCCTCTTCGGTTGCTCTTTCATATGGAGAAAGCTGTTTTATCAGGGCATTGTGAGCTTTGTCTGAGGCGAGCGCAAAATCCCCTATAGTGGCGACTGCCCCTTCATGTTTCTTGCCCTCGTTCCAGAGGCTTTGTGCCTTAGACATTGCATCACTATAAATCTCTTTGTTGGTGCTTGGGGTTTTACCAACATTCGTAGGCTTTCCATCCTTATCCGTTGTGACGGTGATGCCTTCTTGGGGCTTACCTGTAAAAGCGCCTGCCGGTGGAATCAGTTCTTTGGTTTGAGCATCCATGTATCCGAGTTTTATTAATCGTCGCTCTGCCTCTACAGGGTCATACTCCCAATGCCAGTGCTCGAACCGACCACTTGGGTGTTCGATTCCTTGCGGTAGACCTTCTTCTTTCCCGAACTTGTTGTAATACTCGGTGTCATCTCCTCTGAGAATCCACCCGTTCTTCAGAAGGTTGTAGCCCTCATGCTCAGTTGCCCACTTGCCTAAATCGCTTTCTCTGAATGCAGCATTGGTGGGCAATCCACCGGGAGTTAGGCCAGCACCCTTCCCGAGAGTCTTCTCTAATCGAGCAGCTTCTTCGGCAAGATTCATGAAAACATCAATAGCCGTAGGTTGTCCTCCACCACTGGCATCTAGGTTATGGCTACTTTTATAGAGGCGGACTAGGGCATCAGGCTTTAGATTCTCCTTAGTCATAGGTCCATTCGGATCTATGAACATGTGGGCATACGTTTTGGGGTTATCAAAGATTCTCTCTGTAGGATCTTCCCGGAATCCACCATGATCTGCATTCACGAAAATCTTGAGATTATAGCGAGCCGCATCGTTCTGAAGATTTACCAATCCACCCGCATAAGGATAAGCGCGACCAAGCTCTTGGGTGGTACCGTCTGAAAGAGGTAGTGAGGTAACTCCTTCTGCTGGAGGCGGAATTCTGGTCGGGGTTGGAATCTCTTCTTCCGCAGTGGCTGGAATCTCTTCTTCCTCAGGCTGTTCAATCTTCTCTCCTCGTGCTTTTGCTAATGCCAATTTTGCCTTTTCAGCCAATTGCTTCGGGGTTTTGCTTTCTTCCTGCTTTAGTTCTGTCGGGGTTTTCCATCCGACACGGCCGCCTAGCGCGTGAGTTAGGTCATCCCATGATTCATCGCCTGCTTTTACCCCTTTGATATAGGGCTTCCCAATTGTCTCAACGAGAGGCTTGTCGATGAATTCTCTCATGGGTTGGCCCATTTTGGGCAAGCCCAAGCGCGAGGATAATGGTTCGTCCTTACGCTGTTCATGGCGCTCCTTGTCGGATAATACAGGTGCTCGCGGAGAAGGAGAGAACTTAGTCTGCTTTGGGGCTGCTCCAATTGTACCAGAAGGAGGTGCATTAGGAGGAAGAGGTCTTCGATCCTTCATCTCAAGCATATTAAGTAACTGCATCTTTAGGGATTCAGCCTCTTGGCCGGAACCTTCTCTATTGGCCTCTTCTAAAAGACCTAAGAGCTTATTTGCCCTCTCGTCTGCAATAGTAAACTCTGGATATTCTTGTCTTGCCTCGTCCGTAGCCCAAACCATTAGATTCCTCCAGCTCCAAGCATTGCTTCAATTTCTTTTAGCCGTTCATGTAAGTCACCCAAGGCTGACATCGTATCAGATTCAGGAGCACTTGGTGCACCTGGAGCACCATTCGTAGCGCCACCCGAGGAAATATTCTCAAGGAAATCATAAGAGCTATTAGCAGGAAGAGGCATCTTAGGAGGAGCCATCCCAGGAGGAGCCATATCGGGAGGAATCATTTCATCCTCAGGCCCGCCAACATCCCATGACTTTTTCCCTGGCTCACCCACTCTTCGTTGCTGCTGGTCCTCGAAGGAGGTGGAGTTAATTGCCCTCTCTTTATCTCTTAATAGAGATAATGGATCACTCCTCAGGCTACCTGGTGCAGTAACCCCCATAGAGCCAGAAATCATCTCTTGGGGATTTGTTGTTCTCATACTGGGAGAAGGACCGAATTCATCATAAAGCGCACCACCGGCCATTCCGCCAAGAGTGCTACCTGCGGCTTCTAAGATTGGAGCTGCGACTGGAGCACCTGCGCCAAATACAGGAGCAGCGGCGGTAAGAGCAGCCCCACCGGCCACAGCTCCCGCAGTTGATGCAGCAGCTTTTCCAGCGGCCTGACCAACCTTGTCTCCTTGAGACACTCCCTTATTGTCGTCAGTTGCGGCCTCTGAAACATCCTTTGCTAGTCCTGTCAGAGCACCTGCAGCAGTGCCGCTACTTAACTTGTCCCCCAAGAATTGGGCAACCGCAGCAGCACCCTCGCTCTTTGCTATTCCAAGCGCAGCCGCTTCGCGTTCCTTTCTGTTCTTGGCTGATCCTAGCTGATAAGCACCAACACCAAGAGACATTCCTCTTTGAATGAACTTAATCTTCTCTTGAACAGCAGCAGTTGTTTCTGCTCTAGATCTTGCATCTATCTCATCCGGAGTTTCCGAAGAATCAAACTTCATTGTTTCAGACAGAGGACGTTCTTTGTAACCAAGGCGACCAGGTTCCTGAAGGGATGGGAGATTTAAAACATCGTCTTCAGGTCCACCAGTATTATAGGAATAGTCATCTTCAGGACCGCCGGTATCCTCACGCGGTAGATTGTAGAATCTACGATACTCAGCCTTTTGCTCGGGAGTCATCGTGTCCCACACTTCTTGGGGCAGGTTCTGGCCACCCGAAGGAACAGTATTGTCATCGCCGTAAGTAGCCTGTTCGTCTGCCATCTCTTGTTGACCTTGAGGCGTAAACCAATATTGGTCCTGAAATTCTCCTTGCTCGTTATAACCGGGGGCACTTGACCTGCCTGTGTGAACTGTATCGCTCTCCTGCATATTAGTTACTTGTAAAGCAGTTTGAGCCTCTAAATCAGAACTCCAATAATCATGCGTAAGTTGCTTCTTTAGTCTATCCATTGCCGCTTCTAATTCAGCACTATACTGCTCCTTGCTCATACCCATTTCTTCATATTTTTGGATAAGTGAATCTCGATGCGATAGAAGATCCGCCTCTACCTTCTTGTTGATCTCAAAGGTTTTTGACTCGATAGTTGCTTTTGCATTGGCTACTTGAAATTCTCTTTCTGCCTGTGTCTGCACAAATTTTTGAGTAGCTGCATCTCCCTCGGCGACTGCCCCTCTCACTTGCAGTCCCACATTTTGGCTTCCCCGTGCTCCTGCCATTCTTGCTATGATAGATCGCTGAAGAGCATCGTGCTGTCCCTGCATCCCCCTTGTCCAGCCACCACCAGCCAGCTCTCCAAGGGCGGATGTTCCTGCGCCAGATGGTGCTTGAGGTCCAAACTGCTGTGAACGTCCGCTCAATCCTTCTTGAAGAGCGCGGATAGCGCTAAGATCTGTCGGCGGTGTTGATCCGGGGGCACCTGGCGTTGGTACTCTACCAGGGGTATTCGTGTGTGGGGGTGGCGGTACCGAGGTTGCTCTAGGTTGAGGCTCGACCGGATCTGTTAGTCCTGGACCTGTTGGAACAGGCTTGCCGGGATCCTCGGAAGGATTCCCAGGAACTCTGCGTTCATCCTCATAGCCTGGTGCTGCGTTTGGATTATAAAATGGATTAGGTTCTGCCATGACTATCTCCTAGCTGTTCGACCCTATCGTTGAGGTGCTACTTAGTTTTGCGTGTGAATCTCGATATCCATCAGACCTTAACCCAAGCTCAATAGCTACCTCTGATAAAGTATATCCACTATCCGTGCTACCGCTATTGTCTGAATCAACAATCTCAAATTGAATCGCCTGGCACTTTTGCTTGGAAAGAAGTCCTCTGAACTGAAGATCTCCAGCCCCACTTGCTGAGAATGTATACGTGTTTGTAGCTGGTAAGGTGGTTGAGTCGTAGTCGTAATAAACATTAACGGTTAATGTCGTTGCATCCTTAGACTCCCCAAGGATGTGAAAGGCATAAGCACGTTGGTACGATTGGATTCCTGCAAGATTAATCCATGCAGTCTTGACCTTCATGGGAATGTACTCACCATCATCCGCGTAGCTCGTTGACTGGACGTAGGTAATGGGGTCTTGAGAGGATTCTTCCTTTATCCCAATATACATCTGCTTATCCAGGGCTATACTGCTTAAGGCAATCGAGCCACCCGCCCCTGATCCATGAGTTCCTTCAAGAACATCAACACCCCACTGACCTGACGTTTGATTGTAGGTAAGCATCTTAACTCCGGAAGGAGTCCCGCTAACTTGGGAAAGAAGAAACAAGATTAAGTCCTGTTTTGGGTCACTAACAATATCTCTAACAATATAAGGAGTGCCGCCAGTTGGATTAAGGGCCTCCTCCACAGAGGCACCAATATAAGAAACCTGCATATTTCTACCGAGGAGCCAAATCTTAGAACCTGTCTTATTCTGGGACACGAAGAGAAGACCTTCGTTGATAAGCTTTACTGGGGAATTACGCATAGCTCCGGAGGGACTAGGGATCCGTTTTGCCTCATAGAAGCCACCAGACCCCAAATTATCAGGACCTTCGCCGCCAACAAGGAAGATGGAGCGCTCTGTAAAGATAAATAGATTCCCATCCATGCTACCAAGGGCATTGGGCGGGTCTGAAATATTATCGGGAGTCTTTATGTAGAGGGCTTCGTTGAATCCTATACCAAAGCCATCACTAGCAAGTTTGGAATAATAAACAACATCACTCTTGCCGATAATAAAGAGTCTATCTCTATGAGCAACAACATACCTCGCAGAGAATGGGGCTTGTTTATTTGCCAGTTCTCCTGAGTCCGTATAGAGAAACTTTCCTGTTCCAGCAGTAGCATCAGCAATATTATCGACGAATGTTAGAATTCCACTACCAGCAGCGTAGGTAGTGCTCTCAATCCCAAGCGAAATCGTTGTAAGATGATTGTAGAGAGATCCGCCAACCTGCGTTCTATAGAGAGCAAGGCGAACATCTTTCTTATATTGCAGTCCAAAATGTGAACCAAGATCAAGATCTGCTATATCTATAGTTACCTTTTCATTACTACCATCAGTAGTGACCGTCACGGCATCAGAGGGCTCGCTTTGATGCAGGTTCCCTTGGGCGTCAACCCACTCATAAACAGCCTTGTAATAATATACTCCATTGCTAAGATTTCCCGTATCGGTAACAAGGGTTGCCCCAATCATTGGTCTATCTAAAAAACCAACAGTATGGAATTTCTCACCGTCGTACTGAAACAACCCCTTATCTGCCACATACAGAATGTCATGCAGCATAGCTCTACTTGGGGCAGGAACATCAACACGCTCCTCGTTGTATCTTCTGAAATCAAAGAGATGTGTTGTCGAGTTAAGAACCAAGGTTCCAGCCGTACCAAATCTATCGAAAGAATGACCAACAGGGATAGAAACACCTGTCCCGTTGAGGTGGGCAGCAGCACCAGTTACCGAGGCTGATTGCACAGCGTCAGGAAGCCAATCAGGAACAAAGGTCGAGACAGGGAGATGATCTCTTTCCCACATAGGGAGAATCTCGTCGATAATAGCAACGTCATCAATAAGGATCTGATTTACAGCCATCGTGCCGCCAGATTTATAAAACTCCAGCTTTGTTAGCTCACCCGCCCCGGAAACAGCAGTGATGAGACGACTATCAGTATGTCCAGTAGAGCTAAAGACTCCACCATTTATCGCGAAGGTGAGACTGGTCCCTGCTATCTGAAAGAATTTAACGTGAGATGCGTAAATCAGAGGAGGGTCAAAGGTAATTGTAAGCTTTTCGTTTGATCCTGAGACAGTATAGTGCGCCGGATTTGCATGACCAGTTAGCATATTTGTGGCAGCATTAGCGTTATTCGTTACATTGCGGCTAAACCTGTTAGGATTATCATTCGTGTCAGTGTCGCAAAGTGAGATTGTGTTTATCGGGGCATCTGAAACATCAGTATTCGCAGTAGGATTATCGTCGTGATAGAATCCGACCGTGCATGGCCCTGAGCCCATAACAAAGGCCATTCTTCCTTTTTGCGTAATGAATTTTGAATTGAATACCGGTATATGGCCAGTAGCGGCTGCGTGAAGATTGTCAAACCAGGCAATCACAAACTGACCAGTTGCTCCGGTGGGAGCACCATACCCATACTCAAGAAAAATTTGAACGTCTTGATCGCTTGTATGAAGAGGGTTAACGCAATCCCTAAATATGGCACGAGCAACATTGCTTGCCCCAAGACCCCAATCAAGGGTTGTTGTTATCGATACGGTGCTAGTGGTAACGCTTTCAGGGGCAGTTGATATTTTCGCACTTGTCCCATCCTGATGGAATGTGCTTATTTTGTTTGCATGAGTTCCAGAGACTCCAGCCCTGTGGATCTTAAGATGGCTACCATTCGTCAAGGAAACTCCGATCCCAGGTGTGGCCTTTAGTGAGAATGAATGGTCATCTGTATCAAGAACATACCATCTTGTTTGATATTGGGGTCCAGAAGCCAGGAGAAAGGATGTGTAAATATGTGCATATCTGCTCGTGGAGGCATTGCAAGCGTCAAAGCTTGCAACGGTAGTGGCATAATTGCTGTCTACCGATAACGGGTATCCGTCATTTCCGGCTGCAAGAAGAGTCACCCCTCCGGCCTTTACCGCCCCATCCTTATCCTTTAGCTTAGGATCTGCCTCAGTCGGATCAAGAATCCAATACTTTAATGCCTTCTCATCCTCGCCGAATATATAGAACTTGCTGTCTAACCACATTGGGCGAATTCGTCGCCCATTGTTTCCAGAGTTTACTGCTGTTCCTACTTTCAGATCAGAAATGACAAGCGCATTAGTCTCTCTGTCGAGGATTGATACCCTTTTATCGTATACTGCTTTATTGTTCGCCTGGTCCCAGGAGACATCAACAAACGTGACACAAGCCCATTTTCCATCAGAACTAAATGCTGTATTGGAATCTTCTTGGCGATATTCCGATCCCTTTGAAACAGGAACCATCGTATAGTCGATACCGTCAGAGTATCCTTTATCGCCTATAAATTTCTGAGAGCCGTAAGCGAGAACAGATGCAGGGTGAAGGATGCCTGTGGTTGCTCTATCGCTACGCTCAAAGTTTCTGGAAATGAGCGACCCTTTATAATCAACTAAGTCGCTACTGGCTTGATCTAAAATTGTCCAACCGCTTCTCTTATTAATGGCTCCTATCTTGTCGAATCGTCCATTCTCAAGAGTAACCAAATGCTCCTTGGGCAAGATCTTATGGTCTACCTTGCCCTGTATACCATTGGTAAATTTGATACTTGCCTTGTGTTTTCTTAATGGCATTTAGAATATCCAAAATGAAACAGTTAACTCATCACTACCTAATATGCTCAAGTTGTAGTAAAGAGACTCGTCGCTACTTGCTTGAGGAACAAAATAATCAAAAGTCTTTATAGCTCCAGTTGCCTTATTTCTGATCAATACAGGAAAGGCACCTTTAAACTTTCGGCCTAGTCCATGACCTGCTGCGACTGTTGTTCCATTTAGAACGTCGACTGTAACCAGCTTTCCGTCGAGAATCTCCTTGTCCCTAAGAAACCCGATAGATTCTTGAAGTGTAGACTGAGCCCTATTTGCCTCATCATTGGAGCTATAAGACGCATCAAATCGTTTCATCTAAAAGCCCTCAGCCAACCAGAGCGAGTTCCGGTTAATTCATCTTGAATACCTTCTGACTCACCTGCATCTCTATTGGCTGCTGCTTCCTCGATTCTTGCTCTAATTGCTTCAAGTTCTCTTTCAATAACAGTGGTACTAAGCTCCTCTTTTTCCTTCATCTTGTAAACTGCGGTGATGATTGCGTACTCTTCCCAATTTGACATAATGAAGCTGTTAACTTCATCATCGTCCTCTTCAAGATCTGAGAATGCAGGAACATACCAAAGCTTAATAGTTGAAGTTGTATTTGGCTCAGGAATGAACTCAATGCCATCCCCTCTAATTTGATACTGGTAATCCGTATAACCACCGCGACCAGTGATCGCAGTTGCAACGTATCTGTCTCGTTCTGCGAATGAGAACCGACGGACCCTAATTGTTTCCCCGGAATCAGTCGCATCCACACCAAGACACTTATAGAAATTTCTAATCCCTAGCTCGTCAAAGGTATATGTGGTCTGACCGCTAACAAGACTGAACTCCTTAGAGGTGACATAGTAATCCTCAAACTTTTGAACGAGGATATCATGCAGCTCACCAAGACCGACATTGATATAACGGTCAATCTCAGAATCGGAAAAGAAGTTATTCCCAACAGCATCAGCCCTGGTTCTTGCTCTGCTCCGAAGTTTAGAAAGCTCAGTCGCCATATCAAGTCCCCACGATAAAAACTTCGCACTCAGGAACGCCACTTGCGGAAGTAAGGATAAGATCATTCGCGATAGCCACATCTGGATTCATATAGATGCCACCAGGCGGAATAACTACATCTACATTTGATGTTCCTGCTGTGGTAACTCTGGCAGTCACATTAATAGCTGCATCATTGTTCTTAACTATCAGCATCGTGATGCCTCCAGAGAACATAGATAAATCAAATGTCTCCCCGTTGTCATCGCAATTGACTTCAAAGTGCATGTATTCATCAGGAGTCAACGCATAGGCCGCTGGCCTAAACTTGGTTCTCGGAGAACTATAATCCGAAACCTTAGAGTAGACGCCTTTGACTTCCAGCTTTGCAAAATCGGTAGGCATTACTCAGCTCCATGTTCTTCCAAACAAGTAACGATTGCATCCTTTAACGCAGAAACAAATCCTTCTTCGTCATCCTGATTGGCAGCTTCAAAAGCAGCCTTGGCAGATTCCTCGAAAGCTTCGCCGTAATCGTCATCTTCTTCTTCTTCGTACTCGTCTTCTTCTTCCTCTTCGTATCTGCCTTTTTTCTTGGAAGATTTACCACCAAGCATAATAGCCAGAACGTTTTTACCCTTTTTAGGCATAAGCTTCTCCAAGAAAAAAACAGAGGGGCACTAGGCCCCCCTGGATGATTAAGAATCTGCTACTTGAAAAACAGCAATGAATGAAAAGTCGGCATCTACTACAGCCGCATCTTCATCAATCGCCTCTGTTCTTACGCAGAGAACGGCATTGTTGCTTCCCTCAGTAAGACAACTAAAGGTTGCCGTAATATCAGTCGCAGTTGCAGTAGCCGCAGCAGAGAGTTCAAACGCTGTGGCACTTGTAACAGAAGCAACATACGCCCCCGATGGAATGCCTGCACCTGAAATAGCCATCCCTGGCACAATCAGAGTACTTGAATTCTTAGCGCACGTAGTAGACCCGCTGGTTGTATCAACCGTACCATCCGTAAAGTCTGCCACGTCTGCAACGAAAACATTATCAGCCGTTTCGCAAGAGCCAACAAAAGAAATAACCTTCTCATAACCTTCACGGGGAAAGGTTAAGCCATAAAGCCCTGTTCCCCGATCTGTAGGATAAAAGCCATTTCCTGCTGTAACTGCAACAGTACCAGTGCCTTCAACGCGACCAGCGATGGTCACGAGATTTTCACTATGATGAGAATTAAATCCACTCATAATTAACTCCTTAAGCTAAAGCAATTCGGCAGTTAAAGCCGGGTGCCTTGCATAAAAGGTTTCCGTAATAACCCCATCGGTACTCTACGCCATCTTCATTGGCCTGACGAAGACCTTTCAGCCCGTCAAAATCAAGAATTCGCGGAGCAGCTCCGAGAGATTTAAATTCCCAAGTATCCAATTGCAGCAAATAAGCTACATTGATTGGACAGTTATGGTCTGCATAGATGTCAACCATTCCGGTTGGAGTAGCAATGCTAATACTGGAAAAGCCAAATGTGCCAACCTTATCTTTTGGATCATACCGACGACGGGAGTTTCCACCCGCAGATACAGTGCCAACAGTATGTCGACCTTCAAGGTCAATGGCCAATGATGCCCAATTGGTGGGATTCATAAAGCAAGCATCAGGACGACCACCTTCACGGGAAGTTTTCACTGCCGCGTTAATGATGTCTTCGCTAACACTTACACCACCACCCGAAGCAGACTGACGCTGACCACCAAGGCGGGTGGCATCTACAGTACGATCAACACCAAAGAATGATGTAGAAGTTACTGCCGAAGGAATCCAGGCATCAATTCCTGAAATCTTTAGCTTTGAATTTCCTGTCCCATTTTGAGCATCACCTTCACAATAAAGATGAAGGTCGGCATTATCACCAGAAGCAATACTCCACGCTGCCTCCATAGGGCTACCAAGGGTAAGTGTTCCAGCCTCACGGTCAATACCAGTGACCTCAACAGCAGTGCCATTGTTCGCAAGAGTATCGCCTTCAGTAGCAGTACCCGCAACAATACGCATACCAACTTCAAAGTTTGCAGCATCCGCAGCTTGGGTGAGAGTCAGGGTAGTTCCATCATCAGCAGCACTATCGTCAAGCTGACCAATAGAACCAGAACCGCTTCGATAGATATCACTACCCATTGAACGAGACAGAGCAAGAAGAGCAGAGTCAGTCTTTGACTTTGCAACATCAAGCAAGGAACCTTCGTTCCCATCTGCTGCCAACAAGGTTTCGTTGTCTACCGAAACAACTGCATAGTCTTTAACGCGGGTTACAACGAAATCTGACAACTTCGTTCCGTTCCGATTGTTCTGTGCAGTTTGAAAATTAGCACTACGCCCATTAGTCACGCCGTATTCAACTGCATACGTAGCGTTTCGTCCTGGGAATTTTGTACTTTTAGGGATCATGGCCAATAAGGGGTTATTCTTATAGACCATATTTTCGACCTTCTTATACGGATACATGTGTTTCATGGCCGCATCGAAGTTCGTTAAATTAAAACTTGGCATAGCAAGTCTTCCTTTCTAATTTAAGTGAACAGTTTACCCTTCCAAAAATCATAGATCTCGTCATCGGACATATCCTCTGCCGGAGTCTTAGTTGGTTGAGTTTCTAAATTGTTGGACAATGTTAATCGCGACCGTTTGCCCTTATTATTCGATGCTTCCAATCCGTGGTACTTTTTAAATTTTGCTATAATGGCAGGATCATTAAAGATATTAGTCTCTTTTTCACCCAGGCCATCTTCTATCATTTTACATGCTTCATCAAAACCAAGCTCTACGCCGGTCTTTTGGTAATATGCTGCAATACCTTGAGCAATGTCCGGTGCGGTGCATTGCTCTTTAGTCAAAGGATAATCATCGGTAGACTTTATGAAGTTATCAACCTGAGAATAATACTGGTTAATGGCTCCTTGCTGCTCGTCGGCAGTATGTTTTGCTAGTCTAGCCTGGTCTCTCCTTTGTAGTTCTTCTCTAAGCTCCTTAATTTGTCGTTCTGTACTTGATAATCGAGTATCCTCAGACGGGTTATTGACCCCTGTAGAGATTCTATTTGTCCAATCAGAAAAAAACTCCAACGGATCAACACCCTGAGCCTCAAGAAATTTTTCAGGATTACTCATAAAAGCATCCCTTAGACCCTCGGCAGAGCCTACTCTTTGCTCTCTAGCTAGAATCTCCTGCTCTCTCTTTTTGAACTCGATTTCTTTTTTTCTTTGTGACCTATCCTTTTTTACGCGAGCACTCCAAGTGCTATCAGGCGCAACCTCTTCTTTAGCCTCTTCCTTTTTCTCTTCCGCTACTGTCTCATTTTGAGACTCTTCTTCTGCATAGATATTAAAATCAGGCAATTCTACATCCGGATCAATACCGGGAACATGTTCTGCTGTCTCATTTTGAGATTCTTCTACTACTGTTTCTGCTGCTTCTGACATTTATTGTGCTCCTAATGGTGGTAGTCCACCCGGTGGCGGTAGTGCTCCAGGCGGTCCAGGCATTGGCGGTCCAGGAGGCATCCCCATTGGAGGTCCTGGTGGTGGCATCCCCGGCATCCCCGGAGGCATTCCTGGCGGCATTCCTGGCGGCATACCCGGAGGCATTCCCATCGGGTCTACAGGCATCATGCCGGGCTGTTGTGGTTTTTGTGCTTGGTCCGTTAACGAAACTGCTTGTGCTATCCAACGACGCAAAAGTTCAAGTCTCGATTCTGGGACTCCTTCTATCTTGCCTAAGTTGTAAGACTGCTGAACACGCTCGATTCCTAATTCCAAATTGAGGTAAGGCTCTGGCGGCGTATATTTATTCTTATCGATCATATCATCTATAATCTTATCGATTAGCTCAATATGGGCATTCTTTAGCTTGTTGCTTCTATCCAAGTCTGGAAATTCTAAGAGCTGATGTGCTTCTTCTTTTGTGAACATGCCATTCATGTGCATTTCTGTTACGCTCGCGAGCTTTGCCGCAGGCGTTTGAGGAAGAGAACCAATAGGTTGAATGCGCATAATGTATTCATCCTCCTCCATGTTAACTTCACCCCAATTAATCTTCTCAACTCCTGAGTTGGGAGAGAAGCTGACTGATAGATATTCTTCTCCATCCTCAGTCGCATCTTTGACTAAGGAAATTAATTGCTTTGAGATCTCGACGAAGACACTCTCGTAAGCTTGTCCAACAACCATAAACCGCTCTGACTCAATATCGGAAAACTCTCTGAGTGCTCTTCCCGACTCGAGTCCGACAGGCTTTTTACTTTGTGCTGACAACTGAGAAATACCCGTCATCTCGTAAGCCTGGTTAACAAGTCGGTCTAGGTGAGAGAACATCTCCCCAGAGACAGACTTGGGAACAAAGAACTGCGGTGGTGTTCCTCTGTATCGAATTGCCCCCCAGACCCTATTATTCAAGTGAGCATTAACAATCTTGCTTGTATCCTCAATAAATACTTTTGGAGTAGCAAGGTGCATCTGTTGCTGAATTTGAGCCAGCAACTTGTTCACTTCAACTTGGATCCCCTTAACTTCTCTAGCTAGACCATTGCCCCAGAATGAGACTGGTGATTCCGTCCATCGAACAAACACAAACGGAAAGTAATCCTTATCGTACTCTTCATCCATCAGGGTTACGGTTGGAATGGATATAATGTGGCGACCATCACCCGAATCAGGGCCAGATGGGAGATGCCATGCTTCATGACACTTAATCAGGTCTGAATATCTTTGCTCTTCCCCCTCGTCATCTTGAACTTCTTCAATTGATTCCAGGATTTGTCTTTTATACTTTGGAAACTTTGCTGCCAGGACATGACGAGAAACCAGTTTTGTTTGGAAGATCTGACGCGGCTCTCCTGTGCCTGCCTCAGAACCATCAACGGTCAGCTCTACGAGCGGTACTCTTTCGAGCTTAGTCTTCCCGTGCTCCATGAAGACTTTGATAATACCTGTTCCAACAATACAGGCATCCAAAAATGCCTTTTGGGCAATAGTATATGCCTTTGTGGAGTAAATCTGACCCTGCATAAACTTATCAAGGTTCTTAGCCTTGCGTCTTTGGGACCAGTCGCCGCCAGAAGTTAAGAATGAGATACCCGGACGATGCTTTGCTATCTTCGCGGTAGCTGCCTGACAGAGGGAGTGGATGATATTGAATGTTAATCGAGGTCTGTTGTTGCGATATCTGAACGAATCTTCAGAATTATTAAGAGGACGACCACCGTACAGGCCGACAAACATACTTAAGTCGTTGTAGAAATCATTCTGATTATCCCTAATGACAGTAATATACTTGTCGATTGCTAAGTGAGGATCTTTCTTAGCCTGCCACCAAAATACATCATCAAATATTCCATACATTATGAGTTTGCACTCCAGTAGAGCATTTCCTCATCAGAGTACTCTGGCGAAGCAATGACGTTTTCGTTCTGTTCGGCAGCCTCTTGGGGCTCTTTGTCGTAATTATCCATTGAAAATTCAGTATTTGCAACCTTAACTGCACCATCATACATCTTATGTGCGAGAGCTACTGGGCTAACTACCTCGATCTTAATCTCATCTGTCTCGTACTTGGTGACTCCAAACTGAGTAAGAATCTCCAAAAGCTTCCGTAATTTTCTAGGGTCTTGCGCCATGTTCTCTATCCTTGCTAATAGTCTAACTGTTTATATTAATTATAGAAAGCGTCAGAATTTGAATATCCAACGCCCCACAGATCCTCATCGTGACCGCTATCTTGCTCTTGCTCTTGTAGCAGCCGTTCTTCTATTTTGTCTTCTAGTTGTGTATAGTATTCAGCAGTTCCAAATTTTGGAGGCTTTACCTTCTCCTCGTAAAGAAAATGCCGAGACTCCATCCATGTATATAGTGCCGCATCGCTCAGGTGGTTATCAAACCGCTTATCTTCAGCAGTTCCGGCCTGATTGTATTGAAGCTTATCCCATTCTTTCAGCAGCTCCGAATCCTTGCGAACCTTAATTAATCCTCTAGCCAGGTCAGCATTCATCATCGTAATTAGACCAATCTTGTCACCGCTCTTCTTCGCGGGCTCGATTGGCAAAGATGTCCTAGCCTTAAATGTTTCGAGGACCATACGACTAGCGCCACCACCAGTATCGACGACAATCTTGCTGAAGTTGAATCGAGATTGATACTCTCGGATAAGATCCTCAACATCAGAGGTGAGCATATTCTTCTTCTTGAACTGCTCTATGATGAATAGCTCTTCATGGTCCTCAGAGAATGCAGCAATGATAAATGCTGTCGGGTCGTGATATCCTAAATCGATTCCCATAATATATTCCCAGAAGCAGTTCTCCGGTAGCTCGTCATAGAGGTTCATCTCAGAATACTTGTAGACGATTGACCGGTCATCCTTGACCCACAGGCCCAGATACTCGCGCTTGTAGGATGGTTCGGTAGGGTCTAGGATCCCCGCCCTAACATCGCGATCGATAGATTTGACGGCTTGCGTCATATAGGGATTATCTCTAACAGACCACTTATGGACCGAATAGCCATATTTCTCTAGCTCGGTAATGTCGAAGAAGAAGCCAGCGCAGATCTCATTGGGAGTGCTAATCATGGCCAAAGTTCCATCACTATCTAAAAGAGCGGGACTAAGAACGTCGCGGACCAGCTCCTTCACGTTGATATTGAAGAACGCAGCTTCGTCAAGAACTGCCAGGGAGAATGCGGCACCACGGAGCTTATCCACATCCGAGGCATCGTTGGCACCAGTGAAGATGATTTCTGAACCGTTGGGGAACTTGGCTATCAGGGTGGAGTTGTTGAATTTGATTCCGAGTCGATACTGCTTGTCAGCCTGCTTCAGCATATTCCAGAGAATACGTTTCGCAGCTTCGCGAGTCCTAGCAATATAGACGCATAGAGTCTCCGGCCTATCGATAGCCTCTTGGATGAGGTATCGCGATACTGCGAAAGACTTTCCTGCCCGTCGAGTACATAAAGCGGCCTTTCGTTTGCTTGGGTCGTTGATAAAGGAAAGTTGTTCAGGGAACAGGTGTCTCTTGAAGTTGAGAGTGATATCCGAAGTCTTTCGGACGATTCGAGCTTTTTCGGGGATTCCAAAACGACCAACTGCGGCCTCCAATACCTCTCGCCCAGACAGGGCCAGGTTAGGCTTGCGCGACAATGCCTTCCGTCTGGCCTTGGTTTTTGGGCTGAGATTCTGTTTTGCCATTTAACTTATCCACCAGTACTGGCAAGTAGAGGGAATTGAACTTCAACCCCCACCGCTTCTTCAAGTTATACTTCTGACACCAGAAGGACCAAAAGGCTGTCGGGACAGTCTCCTCGGGAAATCTTTCACTGAGGAGGCTTCCGCCTATTCCATGGTTCCTCAGATTCTTCTTCACAAAAATATAGAGGAGGACTGGAAACCCTATCTCTTCAGAATAGGACAGCCAACCAAGGATATGGTCAGAGTCTTCATCCGAACATGCTACTAAGATAGTGCCATTATCTACGCAACTGTCAATAACTAATCGCGTCATTCGCTGAACACCGGGGATATTGTAGTCTACTGACGACAACCAGGAGTGATATATGAAGTCTTCATCTAGTGCTTTATAGGGTCTAATCTTTATCATTGCTTCCGCTTCTCTTTATCTACTTTTTGGACCTCGATTTTACTTTGGGAGCGTAGAGCTTCTCTTTCTCAGGCGGCTCTCGTTCAGCAGGTGGTCCGTACTCTCCACCTGGTCCGTACCTTCCCGGAACGTCACTGATCTGCTCTCCCCTGTATTTCTGCTCACGCCTACGACGCATCGTTCCTTCGTATCCGAGTCCCTGCTGGATCTCCTCCCAGAGCTTTTGCTGATTCCTTGGGTCTTCGTAGTATTCTTCCCTCGTCATTCCTGGTGGTCCTCCACCCATGAATCCTTCATCCGTATAAGGAACCTCTTCTGGATATTCATAACCTGGCATTCCTTCGCGATAAGGGCCGTGTCGGGCTTCTTTGCCTGCTGCTTCCATCATAATACGACGAATCGCTTCGCTGAGTGGCTTACCTCTCTTTGATCCATACTGGTAGCCTGACCTGTAATCTGGAGGAATAGGATCTGGTGGTCCAACGAATTCTTGAGCATACTCAGGACCACCATACTTCATGGCCTCCTCGTGGAATGGTGCGCCATACTGGTGCCCAGTCTCGAAATCTTGTGGTCCTCGTGGTCGTCGTGAACGACGAGGATCATCCCATTTTGGTTTAGCTACTGGTAAGCTCTCTCCACCAGGGCGACCTGCTCCAAACTCGAATCGCTCTTCATCGGAAAGCGTCTGCAACAATTCACCTGGGGTTTGAGAATCTAGTCGTTGGCGAGTTGCCTTTAGAACGGCCTCGGTAATAAGTTCTCTATCGGACTTGGGTTTCTTCTTAGCCATCACTTCCCCTTCTTACTGGATGCTAGTCCCTCTCTTAATGTTTTGCGGGCGAGGGCTCTAAGCTCGTCATCGGTCATCGAGGCAAGAGCGTCAGTCTTCAGCTCTTTCTCGATGCCAATTAGCTTCTTGAGGCCATCATAACAGAGATCGAGTGTCTTTAGATCTTTTTGTGTAAGATCATCCTCTTCCTCAACCTTGCGACGTAGTCCCTCAATCTGCTTCCGAGTAATCATATACAAGTCATGTAACAACTTATGATTATCCGCATTTTGATAGACCGTTACTGTGTGGTCTTTCGCCATATATGTACAGAATTCTACCTTTTACCAAATCCTGTCAAGGGAAAAGTGCCTCTCCCGCCCTAGTAGAATCAAGCACTTACAGGACGACTTGACAGATAGTTCTAAAATAGTACATAGTCTTTTTATCCCCCTCATACAGTATTACTAGTAAGCCTAGAGCAAGCAAACGGATTTTGAATCCGTTCTGTCAGACCCTTCAAATGGACCTGGAATTCAAGGAGGGTAATTGGCAACTGGACTGGGCGATTGAATCGGGGCCACCCCCCTCGAGAGATCGAGCTAGCTGAGAAGATCATCGCTCCCACCGTGTGGGGAACCCGTTCCCCTTGCCCCCTGGCCATGCAAAAGAAGACGACTGAAGACACCAGACCCTATGGAGGGAAGCCCTCCAAACCTCCCCGTGCCTCCGGCGGCCTAGCAGGGGCTCCGGACAAAAAGGAAACGCGCCCTTATAGTGGGCGCTTAAGAAACAAAAGGAAACGCTCCAATGTCGCTGAAGAAGGGGGTCCCGACCCCCTGAACCCCCTGGCCAAGCAAGACATCCTCCCATGATTGCCCTAGATAGAGTGGATATCCAGAGGTGTCAGATAATCCATCCCCGGTATAATACCTGTTTCCAATAGCTAACACATTGATATTGCTATCCTACATGTTTCCTTCTGGATACTATGTGTCACCACTTTGATACAATGTTTGGTCATTAAGAGGATCAGGACTTACTCGCTTTATGCTCGTTCCGGCTCTGTCAGGGGTCTGCGTCACGACGAAGCGTCGCGACCGAGCAAGCTCGCCCTTTGGATCCGGCGTAGTAAGAGGGGGGCCCGCCCCCCAATCCCCCTGGCTAGCTCAGGACTGCCTCCATGCGCTTGCCCACAACTTACCCACAAGCGCATCGCGTCACTCTACTCGGCCTTTGGCCGCCGTGACGCGCTGCACACATGCGAAGCGCATTTTTGTGGATAAGCTGGGGACAAGCTTGATCTGTTGCTAGACGAGGAGCAGGAACCGCTCCGCTCAAGACAGGAACCGCTCCGCTCAAGAGTTCTGCCAGGAGAAGGCAAAAGCCAGAACAGAACGCAAGCTTTTTCTTCATTTTTTATGGTAGAACGTGTTCTAGTGGTTCCCAAAAGAGCCCCGGCCTGGAGCCCATATCGTTACCAAAACACACCAAAAGTACGTTTTTTAGTAGAACGTGTTTCACCCTATTAGGCCGATGCTATCGAATCACCCAAGCACACGGAATCAATAAGGAATCCCAACCCAACGCGTGAAACCGTGTACCAACACAAAAGAGCGAGTTTCCCACAACTTATTCACAAGCTAAACCCCTGAAAACATTAGAGCCAGCCGAACCAACTGAAAACCACCCAGCACAACTTACTTCCCGCAGCTCCGGAATTGACAAAAAAAAAGGGGGACCAAAGGCCCCCCCAGTTCATCCTATAGCCCCGCCACCTAAAACGGAGGAGATTCTTTAAAGTTCGGGCCGCCCAAAGATTGAAGCGCCGCAATCACATGCTTATGAGCCGCAACAAAATCAAACCAAACCGCCCAGTCATCATCAGAATCATCCCACGGATAGAAAGGCCCCCAGTGGGGCGGCATATCATCAGCCGCCACCCTAAACACTTTTTGACTAGGCAAGCCACACAACACACACTCACCCTCGAAAGTCAGCGCAACGCAAATTACACAACGCACCAAATTCGTTTCAAAAGCATCAATGTGTGAGCCGAATTCTTTAATAGTAATTCCTGTACTAAGCATCGTAATTCCCCACCTTTTAATCTCGCAAATCAAAACTAGACTTGAACTGGTTAGAAACAGTCTCGACCACCGGCGAATGCTTGTGGCCTTCCCCAGTCGCAGGAAACGATTCAACAGCTTGCGCAATCATCTTATTACGTCGCTTGGTTTCGGCCCCTTTCTTGGCAGCGGCAGAACGCTTCGCTTTCTTATCGAAGGCAGCTTGAATCGCAGCATCGCGAGTTTTAGCGGATTTTTCATTCTTGCTCTTTTTAACAATAGTAAAGCCGCGCTCCTCCTTCACTGGGATACCAACCTCAAGCCATCCGAGAACAGACCGGGCTATCTCCTCCCAGCTTGACTTCAGCTCGTAATCATCGATACCGCGGTTCATCTCAGCCTCAAAAGCATACATAATAACCGGAAAAAGCTTGCGAGTTTTCTCGGGAATATGAGCAACCGCAGCAGCGGACTCCGCCAAAAGTTCCACCATTCGATAACGAAGCGGACAGCGTTCCCCAGTCAGAACGTCACGGTAAAACTTAACCTTTCGTTCAGTGGGTTCACCGCGGTCAACAACCTCAAGCCCAACGATTGGAGTGACATCATCCCGACACTTAGCACCCTTTTCGCCCTCAGGCTTTCTAGAGAACTGAAGAACCACCCCGCGATAAGCATCACCTGAAAGCTTTCGTCGGCCGTTGCGTTTTCGTTCAATTCCCCATCGGTGGAGATGAGCCTTAAACTTGAGAATAAGAGCACTTTCCTGCTCTCCATAAATCACCTTATTTAAAAGCAGATCCCGAAGCCATCCGGCCTCCTCTGTTCCAGATTCGAGCCTTGTTAAAAACTCCGAAGTGTTAGCCAACTCAGCAACTTCATGGCACAAATCATCATAGCGTTCCGAAGTCTTAGGAAGCTTTGACGCTTCCAGCCGAAGACGAATCACGCGCTCTTGAGTGTCAGAATCTAAAGTCTTAAGTTCAGTCCAATTGATTTCCATTTTTTATCTCTTTCTTTCGTTGCCACTGCTCCCATGCAGTGGGCGTTCCTTTGGTGGAACGTCCCTAGGTTATTATATACAGGGAGACCAGGCCCAACACTTCGCCACTTTTTTTTCACTTAATGTCGATTTATTGTAAACTTTCCGTCATTTCGCGTACTTTCTGAGAATTGGCGGCCCTAGAGCATACCACTTGACGCAACGTGTCTTACTTACCTACTGGTTGGTAGCTAAAAAAAATTTTTGCCTCCGGCGGCCCTGCCGGGGGCCAAAAGGTAACGCTCCATAGTCGCTCCGGGCAAAAAGGAAACGCCCCCCTTACGGGTGGGGGGCGAAAACTTTTCATAAAGTTTTATCAAAATGGTCTACGACGTCCGGGCAATAAGGAAGCGCTCCATAGTCGCTTGAAACCGCTTCGCTCGTTGGGGGGCCGCCCCCCCAAGCCCCTCGCCAGGTAACCAAAACAAAGAACGATAATGTCTCCAGGGTGTTTAGTATATTGTAGATTAGGGTAACCAAGTCCTAAGCTACAGAAAATCACAGGGTTGGGAGGAGGATAAGACCCCACCGTCCACGCGAAAATTCTGAAAATTCTCAGAAGCAAATTATTAAAAAGGAATCGAAATGTTCAAATTATTAAGCAAGCTTCCAAAAGCAATAGAACAAGCAAAACTCTCAATTAAAAATATGTCGAGTGAAGTTCCTAATGAGGGAGCAGAGATATTCGTAACATTACCCAGGTGGGTTGTTGTGGAGTTCCTTGAAGTAGCCGAGCAATATCAACTCTTATATTCGATAGTTATCGAAGCAATAAAGAAAGATGAAAAATAGTTGTCAGAAAGGAGGATGCCGATGCGTCCTTATAAATGGAGATATTACGAAAAAAATTGTCCCGTACTGGGGTGATTAGCCGTCAATATATAGGAAAGGGAGATCCTAGAGATGATTAAGACTTTAACTAAATTATTTGATTCAAAACAAAGAGATAATGAAATTGATGAAGATCGAAACTCAGAGAGATTTGAAGAATATCTCGCAAGAGAGGTGAAGAAACTCGATGGGTTATCGGAAAAAGATAAGAAAGAAGCCCAGTTCCAATACGAGAAAGAGCGTCGTCAACGAGAGCGAACAGAGCGGGATGATGAGGTAATGGAGGAGTTCGCAAACGCAGGAGAAACAATGCGAGCGCAGAGAACCAATACCGTAAACCGCAGTAAGCTCATGAGTATGGATGAACTCAAGAAAGAGGCAGAGCGAATCAACAAGCGAGGCTACTGCTTCTTTCGATAAAACCGAAGAGCCCGCTCAGTCCGTGAGCATGGGTAGGTAAGGCTAGGGAGCCTTGTTGGACGCAACGGGGTTCCCATGCTTTAATCGAAGCACTTAATCCAAGCACTAATTCTTAACTGCTTGGATTAATTTACCCTGCTTAATGCTAAAATAAATATGGGTTAAGCAGGTCCCCCTTATGGATATCTATCTTTATCCTATAGGGGGGAGAACAAATGTTCAGAACTTGCTCAATTCCTACGTGTTAAAACATGAGCAAGTTGAGCAAGTTGTGCGAAATTCGCGGGATTCGCAGGATTCGCAACCGTAACCACAAAATTCCTGGGGGGGAATCATGAGATTAAAAGACGCAATAGACCAATACCAGTCCATCGTTTACGAGAAGGCTCTAGGAGATAACGTAGTGTCCTTACAGGCACGTAAAGACTTGTCCCAACTGAGTACCTTCCTTACTAAAGAATTCGGCTCACACACCGTTCTGAAGCTCCAGAATGAAATGCTTATTCTGGCCAAGAATCAGAAGAAATGAGTGAATTAGAAAAAAATCTAAATCAATTAGAAAAAAGTCTAAGTGATCTTAAATTGGAGATAAAACGCAAGAAGTTAAGTAGAACTGATAGACTTTTGCTTGACATCCTCTCTGAAATCACCGACATATTAATGAGTGGCTTCAAGGAGAAGAAGTTACTTAAGATTAAGAGGAAGACTAGTAACCCTCTTAATGAAAAGGAGATAAGAAATGAAAAAGTGTTATCACTGCAAGATTTCCTTCACTCACGGGGGAGACCCGATAGACGGAAATGACTTCTGTAGTTGGAAGTGTTCAGCAGAATACATTGACTCAGTTAGAAAAATTCAAAGGGGGAGAAATGAGATTAAGAAACAGACGAAAGAGATTTAAGCAAAATTGGCTCAAGCTGTTCTGGCTTGCAATTACAGATGGAGGAATTAGATGAGTGAAGTTAAGAGTGAGTACCCAGGCTATCCGCCAACACAGTACGAGCAAGAACTTATGGACGCCATATTGGCCCAACAAAAGCTATTCTCAGACCAGCTAGAGAATGTTCTTAACATGTCTGAGATTCAAAATCAGCAAGCACAATTTATTATAGATATCGGCAAGACACTTGAATCAGCCCACGCAGGATATCAAGACCTCTTGGATGGTGTCACCAAGCTAAGAGTCATCGTAAGTAAGATGAGCAATAGACTTGATAAGCTAGAGACAAAACTTAACCAATAATGGATGTGTTTGAATTTTACGGGAGCTTGGCGGGCATTGGGTTCGTCATCAGTTTTATCATTAAGGAGATAATCGAATGGGACATAAACGAAAAGGACAAGTAGCTAAGATGATGCGAGCAGTCAACGCAGAGGCATCCTGGGGTGAACGAGCACGACTTACTGACGAGCAGCAGATTCAGGCGCTAGAGAAGCGTCCAGGCTTGTCACGAAGAGAAGTGCTTAGGCTTCGAGAACGAATGAAGATTCTCGTTGGTCCATTACACGGTTAAGGGTGTCCGAGGTATCCTAGTTCTAGACTGGATATCGGGGGAGATGCACCGATAGAAAGGGGCTCCCCCCACCCTTTTTCACCGCTAGGTACAGGTAGCGGGATACAAATAACGAGGCGTTAGTACACGCCTACAAGCCTGAGAAGGTGGAGCCTGTATTGGTACCCATTAATTTGGGACGCTGTAGCTCGGTTTGGTAGAGCACCTACGTGTATAGGAGAACGCCGTGCTTGCTCGTGAGAGGGGGTTGATCGCCTTGGTAACGAGCATAACGGGTAGTATCCCTGAGGGTTGATCGCCCACAGAGGAAGCACAAGGAGGTCGCGGGTTCAAATCCCGTCAGCGTCTACAGTCGATTAAATGCTTGGGAAAGCAAGGAGATAAGATGACAAATCACAAAGTAGTGATCAATAATTGTTTCGGCGGATTCGGAATAACACTTAAGTGTGTCCAGACGATGGCTGAGATGGGGCACGAGAAAGCCATAGAGATACTTAACCACAAAGACTTTACCGGCAAAAAAGAACCACGATGGGAGGGTGATACTGTTGGAGACTATAAGGGATTCTATCCTCGCAGCCTGTATGAGAACAGGCATGACCCGATTCTAATTAAGGCAATCGAAAAGATAGGCACTAAAGAAGCTTCTGGTGAGTGCGGGGAGCTTCTTGTCTGTGAGATCAAAGGAACCCAATACGACATAACTGACTATGATGGGTGGGAAACTTTAACCACTCCCGAGGGCAAGTGGAGAACAATTAAGCCCTGCGGAATAAAATGGAGCTACGAGTAACAACGCTTGGGAGAGCAAAGGAGATAAGATGTCAGAATACCATAAAAAATTCACCAAAGTATTAGTTAAGGCTGTCCAAGATTATCTAGAACACAAAGAGCACTACGAAAAGCTAATTAATTATGTTGGCTCACGGCATGAGCTAGGCAATTCAGAGCGACAATTTAATGATGACACTCAAAAGGAGTTGCTTCTCAGACTACAAGATCTCGTAGCAAAAAACCCATACAAGAATGGGGATAAGCAATGAGTGAGAAAGTAAACAAGATAGTCACTGAAAGAATCATCGAACTGCTTGAGCAAGGGAAGGTTCCTTGGGTTAAGCCGTGGAAGTCTAGAGGAGAACGACCCAAGAATGCCATCTCTGGTAAACCCTATCGAGGAATCAATGCTCTTATCTGTAGTGGTATGGTCAGTGGGTACAGCGATTCAAACTGGTACACCTCGAAACAATTAAACAAGTTAGACCTGAAGCTAAAGCCTGAGTCAAAGTATACTCCGGTAGTCTTTTGGAATTGGATTGACAAGAAGAAGAAAGAGGGAGGCACTGAGAGGATCCCATTCACCCGCTTCTACAAGTGTTTCAATCGGCAACAAATAGAAGGCTCTGAAGTTCTATGGCCAGTCGAGGATGCTGAAGACAATAAACCAGTCGAGGAGTGGGAGCCTGAAGCCGGGGCAATTATTGAAAAGTATCAAGCTGCTGGTGGGCCTAAGATCTATCGGGATGGGGTTAATGCCTCTTACAGTCCAAGCAATGACATCATTACAGTACCCAGCAGATCTGACCATACATCCGCGGCGGAGTACTGGAGCACATTCTTCCACGAGGTAACTCACAGCACAGGATTCGTTGGGCGGCTCGACAGAAGGGATGGGATGAAAGGACTATTCGGAAACCATGACTACTCCAAGGAAGAGTTAGTGGCCGAAATGGGAGCCTGCTTTCTCTTGGCTGACTTAGGAGTTGAGAAGCATATTGAGAATTCAGCAGCCTACATTCAGGGGTGGTTGGAGAAGTTAAAAGGAGAACGAAAGTTCTTAATGCAAGCAGCACAGCAGGCAGAGAAGTCCTGCGATTATGTCAGAGGAGAGTCATACAATGACAAGCAAGCATGACGGGTTTGAAGAGTTTAGAGATTTGGAACCAGAATATTCAGAAGAGGTAGATCAAACAGTTTACGACGGCATTGTTCAACATGCTTGCGAAACTGCAATAGAAGAAATGGTAAACACTGGACAGCTTAGCGAGTTATTCAAGATGTTTGCTGAGGTAATTCCTAAGATCCAAAAGAAAGAATTCAATGAGTCCTCGAGAACGGGAACTGATGTTACGCCTGTTTAAGGCCAATCCGGTACTAACCACTGAAAACACATGTATAAAAACCGTGTTTCAATATGCTCTTAAGACTGTTGTGGATGATACACATCCAGAACTAAGCAAGGAAGAGCGACTAGATATATACTGCCAAACTCTTTTAGAAGTAGAAGAGTTGATGCAAGAATTTAACAAAAGGGCGAAAGTCCTAAACTAAGGAGATAAGCAACATGCCTTCAACATCACAAACAATTCACGGTGCTCGTAAAATTACCTTTAAGACCGAGGTGGTTACTCCATCATCGGAACCAGAGAAGAAGTATGCCTGGACTAAACTCCGGGTTGACGATGGAGCTGACTCAGAGATTACAGAAATCTCTCTTTTTAACTGTAATGCACTAGTCATTGATGATGCCGATAAACTGGATGTTTTCTTTGTGAAGAGTGCCGATGGAAAAACTCGGTTAGAAATTGGTCTATCAGACTCAGTGCTAGGCGTCGAAGATGTCGAGCGAACAGATGCCAAAATCTTACCCTTCACCACCCCTGCCAAGAAAGAGGAGTAGTAATGAGCTACACCGCAAGTAGCATGAATGCAGGACTAGCTTGCCCTAAGCTATACAAGTGGAAGTATGTGGACGGATGGAGTTCCGTCCCTTCTTCCGCAATGAGCGTAGGCACTTTAGTCCACAAAGGATTGGAAGCTTACTGGCTTGGTAAAGACCTCTTCAATGCTCTCATGGATATGCAAGACATCTACACAAAGGATGACTGGTGGCAGAGCGAAGAAGGTTTGATTGCCTATGTAAAGTGTCGAGCATACATCAAGGGCTACTATGAGAAGTATAGCTGCCAAAAGTTCTCGAGGCCTACAACCGTCTGGACTGAGAAGGAGTTTGAATTTACCTATGCCGACGTAACCTTCAGAGGAAAGCTTGATGCTTTGGTGATTGACCATGAGAATCTAACAGCAGAAGTCATCGAACATAAGACAACCAGTCTCTCTCTTGAGGTGGGTGGTGTTTATTTTGACCGGCTTCCAATGGATGTTCAGTGTACCATCTATAGACAAGCAGCTCTGGAGATACTTGCAGATCCATCAACAATGTCGTTGCCAGGCTCCATCCCTGAATTGCCTACTGTTACCTATGATGTAATTGGAACCAGTCGGGCAGCTCCGAAACAAAAGACTAAGGCAATGGGGGGAAAGTCAGTAGTCCGAAGAAAGAATGAGACTGATGAGGAACTGGCCGCAAGGAAGGAAGAGAATCATGAAACCATAGAAGAGTTCGAGAAGCGAATGACTGAGCTTTATAGAGATCCTCTAACCCCAAAGTATGTAAGACATGAAGTTTCATGCACGATGACGCAACATACTGACAGGTTGACTGAGCTTGTGAACTATACTAAGTTACTAGCTAACAGGGAGTTCTTAGAGATAAGGAATTCAACATCATGCGGGAACTATGGAGGCTGTGCCTTTGTGGATACTTGCCTTGGAAGAGCACGACCGAGTGATTCTCCAAAGTTGATTCAGATATCAGATAGACACCCCGAGCTAGATGGAGAAGGAAACAATCACGTTTTCTATAGCTAAAGGAGATAAGATGGAATTTGATTTATCAATTACAGAAGGACCAAAGTTACCGCCAAGGGTGGTGCTTGTTGGTGGTCCAGGCATGGGTAAGACTACCTTCGGAACTAAATGCCCTGACCCTGTATTCATTCTCACTGAGGATGGATGCGCGGCTAAGGTTTCCAAGATTCCTCCAGTAGGAAAGTTGGACAAGTGGGAAGATGTGATGGCCGCAGGTCGCTACTTAATCAAGGAGGACCACGGGAAGAAGACATGTATTGTTGACGTTGTTAATGCCGCAGAAAGTCTTTGCAAGGATCATATTCTCAAGACCAAGTTTGACGGACAAATGCTACCAGCGCGAGGTAAGGAAGGCTATATGCAGTGGGGCCAAGGTGATAAGCTTATGCACCAAGAGTTCCTTCGACTCCTCAACTGCCTAGACATTCTCCGCAATCAAAAGAATATGATGATTGTTCTACTTGTTCATGAGGGATTGCATCGCCAGGGTAACGCCTTGGGTGATGACTTCCTGAAGATCGGCGGAGCAATGCACAAGTATACGTGGAATGCAGTGATGGAATGGGCAGACCAAATTGGCCACATCACCAAGGACCATGTTGCTGTGATGAAGCAGGGCGACAAGGTTGCCAAACAAAGAGGAAGCAATAAGAGAATTTGCTACTTCGATGGTGGACCAGGCCGTGACGCGAAGAGTCGTGCAGGTTATGAGATGCCTGAAAGTATTGAATTCTCTTATGAAAATTACATGAAAGCACTTAAAGGAGCTTAACTATGCCAGCATTAAATCATGAACCAGAAGAAATTAACGAAGGATTCCCAGAAGGAATCTACAACATTCGCGTGAAATACGTCGAATTCCCATTCACATTTAACTCCGGCAATATCGGGATCAAGCTCCAGTTTGACGTTTGGAACAACGATGGAATTGGATTCACATCCTGGGAAAACGTTGTAACGTCTCTACCGTCCTGCAAGTGGAAGCTTAAGGAGCTTTGCTTCGCTCTAGGTATTGACTACGACAACCCCGAATTAACCTCAGAGGAGTTTGAGGGCAAGGAGGGTAAGGCCAGCATGAAGAGAGAGGCAGGCAGCAAGTGGTTGTCTGTTGACCACTACCTCTCAGTGGATGCTGTTGATGAGAAAACAGACGTAAAAACTGTAGACGCATCACAGGATTCAGTGCCATTCTAAAGAGCGGAGGGGGTGCCTTACTTCTCCCATGTAATCCCTCTGAGTTCAGTCCTTATCTCCTGCTCTCAGATGGCACCCCCTCCCCTCACACCTAACCGTATCCAAGGAGCTATCATGCCAGAATTAAAGCTGTGTACATCGTCACGTCTTCACCCAAAAATTAAGAGGCTTAAACGTAAATTGGGTGCAGATGGAGTCTTAGGACTTTATAATCTCTGGTGCTTTTGCATCGAGTATCGCAAGGATGGAAAGCTTACTGGCATGGACTCTTTAGATATTTCGGAGGCAGCAGATTACCCAGGTCATGAGGATGAGTTTGTAGATGTCCTTATTGGCTTGAAGCTGCTGGATGCTAACGGTGGGATGTACGTTGTTCATGACTGGTGTAAATACAACCAGGTAGAAAAGAAGAAAAAGAGTTCAGGTCGTTCTTCTGGCTCTTCAACACTGTCTGCGAGTATCGGCCAAATAGTTGAATACTATCGAGCAACACATCCCACCCGAGGCAAAAATATCAAGCCTGGTTCTTCTGACTGGAAGAGAATTCGTAGGGCTATCCAAGATGGTAACACTGTTTCAGATTTGCAGAAAGCTATCTTCGGAAACCAGCTCTGTCCTTGGCATCAGAACGTGCCAGCAGGTCATAGCATCGAATACATATTTCGCAATCAATCAAAGATAGAAGGATTCATAGAGCGAGCTAATGATCCTGACCGATACGACCCGAAACAAGAGCAAGTAGGCCACCACAAGGGAAGTGAGAAATTCAATGACGGAGATCAAGCAGCTGGATTTTAGTGCCGACTCAGACGATGAGTGGATGCAAGCATGTTATCGCATGTACACGAGGCAGAAGCAGGTAGAGGCGGCAGAGGCAGCAGAGGGAAGGGAGTTTTGCCCAGTAGAGGAAGGACCTAACATCGGGGAGAAACTAAGCTGTCTTCGTGTATGGGGAGTTCCCGAGAGAGTCCTTAAAAACCTAGAAGAGTTGAAAGAAACAAAGTTCGTTAAAACTGTGAGAGACTTCTCTCTTTGCCCAAGGGAGGCATGGTGCCTAGTACTGTCCGCGGGCAAGGGCGCCGGTAAGTCTACTGCGGCGGCAGTATGGCTGTATGACAATGTTCCTCTGGAAGGAGCGCCAACCTACAAGACTCGCTATTGGTGGAATGGAACCAGACTTGCTCGAGCTAATGGATATGCCAAAGAGTACGAGAGAATGATGCAATCTAAATTCATGGTCATCGATGACTTGGGAGTTGAGTACCTGGACAAGAATGGCAACTTCCTTCAACGACTGGATGAGCTGATTGACGAGCGGTACTCTAATTTTAAACGAACAATCATTACCACTAACCTGAATGCAGTAGCGTTTAAAGAACGTTACGGAGAGAGAGTTGCTGACAGGATGAGGGAAGGCTTCGCATGGGGCGGGGGATTCGTTGAGCTGTCGGACGATTCAATGAGAGCAAGGAGATAAGATGCCTAACCTTTTTCAAAAGAGCACGTTGTTTGCCACTCCCGAGAGTGTTGAGCAATTGCAAGAATATGCAGGGCGTTTCACAGGACCAGGCGAGGCAGTTATCGCGATGACCCTCATGGGAATGACTTGGAATCTATGCGCGAAACTGTACGAGGAAGAGCACCCTGAAGCTGAGGAGGAGAAAACAAATGCCTAAAGACCCATCATTTGACAGATACCTTGACGAGGAGATTGAAGAGCACTCGAAGGATGAACCCCACGATGAGTATTGTGAGGAGGAAGGCTGTGCTGAATGTGAAGAAGAGGAAGATGTTCCCACTTCTGATTGTCCTATTTGGAAGCTCAAGGAGACTCTTGAGAAATTAGGAAGAATAATGGAGGACGAAGATGAGTGATGAGCCTGAGTGCGATGAGTGCAACGACAAAGGCTGCTTTTTTTGTTCATGCCCTGGTGACTACGATCCATACATAAGGGAGGACACTAATGAAGATGGACGATGACTTCATCTGGAAATTTACCATCCTCGGCAAGCCTGTCAGTCAGAAAAATGCCAAGCGTGTAGGAGTAGCCAAGGGAGGTCGAGCCTACATGTACACACCAGTCAGCGTCAAAGCATGGCACAAGAGTGCAGTGCATCAGATAGGAGTTCAAATCTTAGAAAATGATTATCCAACTATACCGCATAAAACAGAGATGGAAGTCAGGATCATATCTTACCTCGACAAGGGCCAGGCTATTGATGTTGACAACCTAGCCGCGGCTCCACTGGATGCAATGGAGAAGGCAGGCGTCTATAAGAATGACTATTGGATTCGATGTATTATCAGTTCAAGAAAGAAAGACTGGGTGAAGCCCAGAGTGGAGATTGAGATAACCAAATACAAGGGGGATTAAATGGAAGATGGACCAGGACCAACACTATCCTATGGGATGTACGACCCGCCAATACCTTGGGGAAAATACATCGCCAATTTTTTAATTGTAACAGGACTGGCTACATTTGCACTCACGGCCTACCTGGCATCAAACAATCATCTTGAGGCAGCTCTGTATGCAGGAAAAGAAGGGATAGAGAAGAAGGTGACCCTAAAGCAAACAGAGGGAGAGCAGACAACGATTACTCGTGAAAACAGAAAGTGGTTACACAGTGTCGCAAAAGAAGGAGGGGAATGATGGCACTTTGGGGGAAGAAGCAGAAGACAAGAAAGCATTTAGCAAAGCGAGATCTAGAACAAGCAACCAACGCACTAGGATATATTAACCATGCCGCTTCTACTGTTGCGGCCATGGCAGCCAAGTATCACCAGAGATATTTGATGGAGGGCTGTGAGGGGGACAATGACTTCATGGCTATTTGTGACACAACAACTACAGCGCTGAAGGAATCCTATGAAATCCTGTACCAAATCGTCGAAGAAAAAAAGAAAGAGGGAGAATAAACAATGGAAAAGAAAGCCACAGTGGTTAAAGAAAATCATAATCGAGAGGACCAGCATTTTACGGACGACTGGTACCGAGACGGAGCAAGACTCGGACATTCAATCAAAATCCCCCACTCCATAGTAGATAAGAATAAGGATGCTCGGGAGCAAATATATAAAGAGTTTGAGAAAATGCAGAATGCTAAGAAGACTAGGGCAATGCTGCTTATGACCGTAACAAGTATCGGGATTATCTACTTGATATTGTTATTCGGGTTTAAGGTCTGACAATGGCAGATCTTCATACCACCAGTTACACCCGCCAACAGTAGACCAAATGTCTGTATGAAGTGGTGGGGGATATCAGCATCAGTCATTTCGTTGATACACTCCATTACTTCATGCCAGAAGGTTTCCCATTCTAACGAGGGCTCTAGTCCTTCTCTTATTTGAATCTCTAAATCTTGTATGCACCAAGAACCGAAGATGAACTCTCCAGGCTCAGTGCAGTCAGGGACCTCTACATATTTTACGGTGACAGTATGTGGCCCAATTTTGATAGTTTTTGGTAAGGAAAGTTTCTTATCTTCCATTAATCAGCTTCCCTTCCAAGACACAGGAACCGTTAACTATCGGGACTGGTACTAGGATTGGAGTCCCATCGTTCATAATGTAAGCAGTGCCGAAGCCGGTGATTGCAAAGCGTTTCACCTTACTTGCAGGCATGTAGTCTTTCATGGCATCAGGGTCACCTAACCAACCCATCGTTGCACCGGTAATCAACTCTCCAGTCTGGAGCTTCTTCTCGATAACCATTGCCATTCGGTGAGTATGTCCAATGGCTATCGACATACCAGCCATATTAAGAGACTGACTATGAGCACTCTTACCAGCATGACCGATATCGTGAGCAAGAATGAGGTTACCGATACGGAGGTGATCCAAGTAGTCGAAGTGGGAGAACCCGAACCTTTCAAAGTCGAGGAGGCCGGGGACATTAATCATGTCGTATACCTCGGGAGCTTTAGACATCAGATACTTGTAGACCCGGTTCTCATGGTTCCCCATGATGAAGTGACGTTTGGCACTACCAGCAGCATTATCAATTCTCTCAAGGAGCTTCTTGGCAACAGCCACTTCTTTGGCAAATCCCATGATCTTTGATGGAGACTTGTCATGACGCGACAAGCTATAGACATCCAAGAAGTCACCAGTCAGAACAAGGTGATCTGGCTTGAATGCTCTCAGAGCCTTCAGGGCGCATGACACGGCTTTTTTATCGTGCCAAGGACAGTGAGTGTCGGGCCAGATGAATACCCGCTTAAGAGCCATTGTTCCATTTCCAGCTAGTATCTACCCACCGGGCTCTTTTAGGATGAAGTGTCTTGGCTGGTCTTTGGTCTACATGGATTCGTCCACTGTAAAGACCAAGACCGGAAGCGTGCCACCTGTCCGCTAATACATATAATTCCAACATATCCATCTTACCTCTTCTCCCTGAGTCCCAAAAAGTAATATCTGCGGCATAGAGGGTATGATTCCTGGGAATATGCCAAGAATTAGGTGAGCCTCCAACAGCGGTATTATGCTTGCGACATCTTGCTCCAGACGTAACCAGTATTCCCTCACCCAAGGAAACTCTCATTCCCTCCAGCAGCTCCAACAGGTCAGATGATACTACCACCTCGCAAGAGCAGCGGCACTTGCACTCAAACTCAGACTGAGAAAAATGTTTACTTAGCTTTCCCATTGAGAATCTCCCTAACTGTCTTCAGCTTGAGCCGAATTGCTCCGTGTATTGCTATTATATCCTCGTTGTTTTCTGCGACAAGAAGTAGGTCTAGTAATTTCTTAACGTCTCTTACTAGCATTTGTGCCCTGATTGAAGACACTTACCATTTCCACTTAACTTTGACCCCGGCACCGAAGTCCCCAAGGGTGTCAGTCCATGCGTCGGCAGAAGCGAATAAAGATTCAGAGACTCGGTGATTATAAACCAATCGACCAGTAAGCTTCTCAGGCGTTACGTCGGCAGTCAACCCAAGATGGCCACTACCGACTATTGCTTTGGGTCAAAGATACCCAAGTGCTTGATGGCATTAGACTTAGACTCACCAGCCTTGGTGATAGCTCTAGCACCAGAATAGCCAAGAGCAGTTAATGCAGCAGCAATCAGCCCTAACCCCTGGAGAACAGTATTGTTTTCAATAGCACCAGAGCTCAAGATGGCTCCAGTAAGAATTGCCACCAGGCTTAACCAGAACTCTGTAGTCTTGTAACCTTTAGTCATTGTCATCCCCCTGCTTTGCCCAACGAATCCTAGACTCCTCTCGGAACTCATAGAACGCTCGCTGGAAATCTTGAAGTTTGTTCCGCATCTCTTGGACTTGATCCTCAAGAGCTGCAAGTCTGTATTCTACAGAACCACCATTGGCCTTCTGCATCCCCTTTTCAACGAGCTTAACCAGCGCCATCACAACGCCAACCAATGCGGCCGTGGTGTAAGCGCTATCTTCCATTACCAATTTCGCCCGAGTTTGTACGTACCCCCGTTGCTGTCGACAATGCAGATATTGGTCACCGGGTATGCAGAATGGGAAGGGGTAAAATTTGAAGTGTAGCGACCGACCCCTTTAACTATCGTGAATTCGTCAATGTAACCGTAAAATGAATCGCTGTTATCTGCGGCCCACGTACCAATTTTAAGCAGCGGG
>Ga0080013_1000940_pt1 | contig 39656 bp, 30 predicted proteins | sample ETNvirenome_6_85_FD_69236 | JGI IMG/M metagenome (GOLD analysis project Ga0080013, IMG submission 69236) | Marine viral communities from the Pacific Ocean - ETNP_6_85 (SPADES assembly) (version 2) | ecosystem: Environmental > Aquatic > Marine > Oceanic | place: Pacific Ocean | collected 2013-06-19 | reverse complement strand
GCTATCTGGTTTAATCCACGCGGTGAAAGAGAATGAGGGCTCGAAGGGGCCACCGGTGGCGCCGAAACTAAGATCGGCTCCGTCACCCACGGTTAGTTGAGATTCGCCGTCCACTCCATTAAAGGCGATACTTTTCGAATTGAAAGGACCGGGGGTATGGCCATATTCCCAATTATATAAAAGTTCATTAATGCCAAGTATATTTCCTTCCGGGTCTGATCCTTTATCTTCTAATGTGGGGAATTGCCATTTATATTTGTTTCTTTCTAAAACATGACTTTCCACCAGGGTGCGGATATTACCGCCATATTGATCGCTAATGTCGGCGGAAAGTGGCACTAAATAGCCAAGAAGAGTATCTAAGGTTTTGTCAATCCATTTATAAAAATCAATATATTTGTCTAAATCTGGTGTATTGCCGACGCGCTCGAAGAAAAGTTGTCGAAGTCTTTCCATATGTTTATATTTTCCGCGATATTTATTGGCGGGGGCTCCGACCAAATTATTGAAATCTTTAATCGAAGAAAACATTCTTATCATTTCTTCAGAAATGGTTTGGTACATACTCTTTTCAATATACATATAATAATTTGTTGGTCTAAGCAAATCGCCTTTATTAAAAGAAATATCATCATCGGTCAGAACATTAACCATGTCTGAGCTATTAATATATTCTGGTAATTGTTTCTTGGCCGAATAAACATATTTTCTATTAACTGCGGTAGAGGAGTTAACTGGAAAATTATAGCCTTGTGGCAAATATTGTTTCCCTACAATGTCCCCAAACCAACCGTAACGATTTTGTAAACTTACCGAACCAGAAGAGAAATCTTGACTAATAAACTCTCCGTTGGAGTCAGAACCGGTTAAAGTATCAAAAGTCCAATTTAATGCTAATGTATGAATTTCTGGAACGCGCGTTCCCGCGATTGATGTCTGATATAGGAAAGCACTTCTATAGGGGTTAGCCGGTCCATAATTTTTTACGTCTTGTGCGTGCTGTTGTATAGCTCCGGTTGGCAAATATGATAACCAAACTCTAGTAGACGAAATACCAGCATCGGATTTTTGTTGTAGTGTGCCAGAGAAGTTTTCTCGGTGGGCGCCAATATAAATGCTTTTTGGATTGTTAATAAATGCTGCTCCACTATTATGCGCAATAGAGCCAGTTAACAAAAACTCATTTTTAATAGTGTCTAATACTTTTTCTACGCCATAGAATTCGACCGTGTGGCCTTTATTCGCAGCCGATCCGCTACTGCCATCCGGCAGATCCGCAATTGGGTATACGGATGGCCTCACAGAAACAGAAAAGGTCCAGCGAGTGTCATCGAACACTTCATCAAAATAGCTACTTGTTAGTGTTGGAATAACTGTTGATCCTACGCCGGTCAATTTAAAATGGCATCTCTTTGAATGATCTTGGTCTCTAATGGCATAAACTTGGAAATTTGCGTAGTCATTCGTTGCCCACGTTAAATCATTTTCGGTAGTTCCATTCACTTGGTGCACTCCAAAAAGAGAAGCAGTTGTAAATGGGACATAAGATCTAAAAGATTTATTACGTGTGCGGTCATCAGAGGTCACTGTAGTGTTGGCGTCTGCGAGACTGGCGCGCCGTGGGAAAGCGGCTTCAGATTCCATTGTAAATGCCATGTAATCACACCTATCACCGGTGCCAGAAATAAATGATGTAGAATTTGAATTTTCGCTTGATGTGGCCGGAAAGACAGTAGCTGTTTGAGTGTCAGTTATAGCAAAGTTAACATACTTTTTAAATTCTGCTACTGATGAATAGCTATCTTTTAACTGGTAAGTTACGCGGTTTCCGTATGTGTTTATTTTATAGATCTCATCGTCAAATCCAAAACAACGAATAAGATTTCTAAAAGACTTTTCTGTTCCTTTTGTTTTGTAAATATAAATAATGTTATTATAAATGTTTTGATAAATGCGGTTTTTTACATCATATAATTTTTGCTTAAAAAGCGTTTTGTCATCTCTGTTCCTAAACTGCGCTAGCGAAGTTGCATCGGAAAACAACTCAGGAAAATATGAAAAGCCAATAGATTCTAGTAGTCTGTCAGAAAAAGGGTATGATTTAAAACTCGAACTTAAATAATTTTTATGCTTTAGTTTTGGAAGAGCCCAGATTTGATTAGCCAAAGAATCGAAATAGCTACCAACAATTTGAGTAAGATTTCTTAATGGGGAATACTCTTTAGCTTCATCTTCTTCTATTATCCAGCTTGGAAGGGTGTGATATACTGATCCGTTATTGGAATAGTCATATATGCGACCTTCCTCAAGCTTCTTGTTTCTATAAGCTGCAACATCCGGATGGAAATAATAAAGAATTGGATCTTTAAATTCTCTATCAACTTTGCCTGATTCGACCATTGCTGAATTGGTACTTCTACTAGAAGTGTTATATCCTACAAAACTACCATTGCTGATTCTGCCAGAATAGTCTAAAACAGTTTTATCAACTGAAGAAGTTAATGTAATTCCTTCATTAAATTTATAATAAACTCCTAAATCAGTATTCGCATCATCAGTATTTGTGCCGCCGCCGACTGGTTCAATCATTTGCCGGCCGATTTGTTGAGATGTTCGTTGGGTTTTCCAGAATCTAAATTCGTCTAAAGATCCTGATAGTTTGCCCCATCCTAATGCTGGTGTTGTAGTACCAGAAGGGGCCGCTGCTAAAGCGCCAATTGTTCCGCTTAAATTTCCACTAATATAATTAATTGATGAGCCCGTGACGATTGTTTCATTACACGCGCCGTCGACGAATAAATTGATTTCAACGGCACTTCCAGTATTTTTAAAAGTAAAAGCATAATGATGCCAAGAGTCATCTGCGATTGAAGATGTATCTATGTTGCTTCCAATGGTCTCATATGAAAAGCCGCTGACACCAGACATATATGTAACTCTAAATGGGCTGCCGCTGGTAGACGCGGTCAATTCAACTGTTAGGCGTCCATAATTCGCGCTAGAAGAATCAAAGCCAGTTGTACAAACATCAAAAAGTAATTCTTGGTTGGTCAATGAGGGGCCCAAAAATTCACTTTTCTTCAGCCAAAACTCAACTGTATTCCCGTCTATTCCACCAATTTTAAGATTAGATTCTCTATTTTTAGAAAGGTCCCACACATTTGCATAACCACTTTTATAGTCACCGGTGGTGTCATCAATATCTTTTCCTTTAGAGCGCTGTGATGTGTGTGGGCCGCCCTTTATAGAAATATATTCTTTTGTAGTCGGCTCTCCATATCCATCCGAAGTGGCACTCTGTGCTGACCAGCCTTCTGCCGATAATATAATATAACCATTCGTTCTAGGATATTCATTTTCAAAAACATGGAGATCTAAGTAAGATGAACTTAATTCCCATTGTACACGCTCTTTTAACGAACCATCATAGGGATAAGTTTTATAAATTCTATCAACAGCATCGATATAATATTTCTCAGCAGACCCAAAACGAGCAAACTTGCTGAACTGAGAAAAGTCAACAGGAGGAATAAATCTTTGCTTTTTATTGAAATATTCTGTCATATATTCGACAGATTCTACTTCTTGTCCTAAAGTTCCTCTATCCTGATTAGTTAAAATGGCATCTTTTTCATTAAAAAGTTTTTTGTAATCTTGGCTCATACATTTTCTACTCTAAAATTGAATTGTTCTGGTTGTTCCGTATACTGACTATTAAGATAATAAATAAATTTAATTGCGTAAGTGTAATCTGCTTCTAGTAGGGACATGTCTAAATCAAAATAACTACCACTGGTGTCGTAAGATAGCCGTGTATTGTTGTCGCTCCCTGTTCCATAAGAAATAACATCCAAACCATCGTCTGCGCGGAATACTTTATAATAAGCGTCTTCTACTAAATCAATGGGTGCAACTAGCGATGCAACGCTGTAAATATTCGGATTCCAATCTTTTTTTCTGGTATATAAACGCAATCTAGCAGTTGTATTTTGATTCGAATAGGAAGTCTTTAAATTTGTAATTTTAGATATATATTGCTGATTCGGATTAAATGCCTGGCCGGGCCAGACTTGCGTTAAGCTTGCCGGATTAATTGTTCCTGTGAAATATTCTGTGCTACTGCTATGCCAAACATCAAACACTCTCGTTAGAGAAGTGGATCCGGTAAAAGAGAAGGATGCTGAATAGAGGCCTGTCGAAACATACCCTCCAGTAACGTTAGTGTCCGCGGCACTAACTACGCCGCCGCCGGCACTTAAAGTTAATTTTGAGCCTGATGGTGCAGAGTTATTAGAAGAGCCGGAATAGATACTAACTAAAATACTTCCTGTTCCGATGTCTGGAATGTTTTTTAGTTGTCCGCGAACATAATTATAAAGATAAATTGTATTCAAGTTATCTGCGGCGGGGGCCAATGAACTGCTGTAGTAAAAGCTTCCTCGATTATCTTTAGTGGAAGAATCCCAGCGCGCTTCGATATAGGGGCGTTTAAAGAAAAACTGCGATCCTCTTGCGAAGAATTTTTTAGTATAATAAGAGCTGGTTCCCTCTTCCAGGGAAGACGACAGTCGGACGCCTACACCATAATTTGTTTTAGAGCCTAGGACATTTCCAGAGCTGTTGATCCACTGCTCAACCAGTGGAGTAATATTTAATTCCATATCTTCAAAACCGGTATCAAACGAAGCTGTAAACGAAGATGATGCGTCTACTAAATAATCACCGCCTTGCGTTGTCCACGTTCCATCATCTTCGACGCTAGCTGAAATGTTCGCTGACTTCCAGTTTGCAACATCTTCATCCGAATACTCTTCCATGTCTAGACCAAGACCTTCGGCCCACGAACGAGATACTGCGGAAACTACTAAATTAAAATCTTTTGGAACCGTTTGTGAATGTCTAGCATTAAACATTCTTAAATAAAAAGACACGCTGCCGGAGGCTGGAATATTATTTTGTGCCCTATCGTAAGATATGTAGTCGGCGCCGGATCCAGTAACTGGAAATTTAATAAGAATTCTTTCTAACTCAGAAGAGGATGTGTTAGCTTGTGCATAGATTGAAAAAACTTCAAGAATATCTGACTGGCCCATATTTCCACTTACTCCGCGAGTAGATAAATTTGCTTTGTAAGCATTCGTTATTGTTGTGTCCGCATCTGCTGTATATCTTTTAATGGCCATTAGAGTACTGTCCCCCCTATGTCGGAATCAGGAAATTTAATTTCAAAAATAGTATCTGATGGTGGAGTAATGTATCGGCCGTCTGCGGACTTTGCTTCTTCTATGCTTATTGGAGAGTCTGCATATAGAGCGCCCGCTTTTGATACGACATCAACTTCTACAACATCTAATAGATCCGACACTGATTTCAATACCTGATATATGTCTGTTATCAAAATAGGCTCACCAATATCAAATGTTTTACTAAAGGCTACCTGCAAGGCAGCAGTGCAAGCATTTAAAACATCATATTTGTTTGAGCCCGGATAAGCTAATACTTTGAATTCGATACCCACATTAGCTATTTTGGCATCTAATATGTCAATGGTATCATTTATCATTCTATATTGATTAATCCAAGTTTTCAGGTTTGATTTTAGCGCGCCATTCGCTACAATTAAAGTTCCGTCAGTGTCTTCAGACATGGTATACATATTTATATTTCTCTGGTTGTAGGAGTCAGTGTCTAATTCAATAGATACCCTTTTAAGTTTACCAAACTTAGAAGGCATGTTATAAGCCATGCTAACATAATCCTGTTTTGTTACGGCTCTATTTTGAGCGGCAAAATTTCCTAGAGCCCGCTGCTTTATTTCGCTAGGCGTTATTAAAGACATGTCTCCTATAACGGGGTCCTCGTTTGTAACTGACAAACTATTAACTACGGTATTTTTCTTATTCGTGTCTAGGGTTTCTGGTGATGTAAATTGTATGTCTGTCGTTCCCACTCTTGTTATGGTGCCGGCCGCGGCATTCGCATTATTATTAGTATTTATTCTATAAACTATTGTTAAAATAGTATTCTCTGGTACGACTCCTAATTTATCAGTTTCATTTAATATTGACGGGTCAAAGGAAGTATCTGAAGTATAATCTTTGCCATGCAGCGCCAATACCACCTCAGAGGGGTCCTGAACAGAGACGGGCGTCTCGTCGCTGCCATACCCAAATTGTAGAAAAACACCAGTTGGAGTATTGTCAACTACAAAGCGCCTGGAAACGGCCACTGGTTTTAAAATATTGGGCACTGTATTTGAATTGTTGCCCTTGTTTAAAACAGGAACATATATTATATTCTGCGTAAGATAATCTACTTCAAAATATTGATTACCGTTGGCATCAGTTACCGAAAGAATTTCACTAACATTTTTTCCGTCTATGCCAATTCTTAAAAATTTCTGAAATTCGTTAACAGAAACTTCTTGTACCGCTAATTCGCCAGAGACTATTTGGCCTGATGCTCGGATAGCATAAGAAAGGGGGGCGCCTGTGTCGGGATTTTGTTCAGCCAATACAACCGGATTAGTGCTTTTTGAAAAATCCACACTTTCTAATAGTGTAAAAATAACATTTCCAGTAGAATAAAATGTTGATCCCTTCTTTAGAACCGGCCTATAGCTATCGTCAGGGCCCGGGAAATTAGTTTCGGCGGGGATGGTTATGAAAAAATTGCATATTCCAAAAGAAGATGGGTAGGGTTTATACTTGTATCCAAGCTCTTTGCTTAATTTTAGTATATTATGAAATTCCATAGAGGTGGTTAAAAACGATTCATTTGCTTGGTAGTCGACGTAAAAAGATAATATATCACCAACGTAAGAAACGGTATCTAACATTAAGGAGCCGAAAGAAGCTTCAGTAAAATCCTTATAATTATCGGGATAATACCTTTTAACATATGATTCCAAATCTGACCTGATCGAATTAAAATCTCGACTAGTATAATTTATTGATGGTTTTATCTTTGGCATCTCTAATTTTCCTTATTAATTAAAAATCAGTGGGAATAGTTAATTCCAGAGTATCATTGAAGTTTAAATTTGAAATATGATACTCTATTTGTAATGTCATATATTGAGTTGATTTATAATTATGTGTTTCCGTTGTATTTAAATTCGCATCGCTTCTATTGATATTAAGAATTTCAATATAGGGCACGAAGCGGCGTGCCTGTTCAACTATTTTAGCAGAAAGGTTTTGCTGGGTGCCTACCTCTGTTTCAAATAAATAATTTCTTGCGCCGACTCCAAATTCCGGATGTATGATTCGTTCGCCGGGGGCCGTTAATACAACCATTTTTAAATTTTGTTTAGCGACCTCTGCTAAAGTTTTGTTTAACTTATAAAAGCCGTCAACAGGATCAGGTTGTAAAGGTAATTTTGGAGAAAAGCCGACTGCCATTTTTTTATTCCTCTTTTTAATAAATAGCAGTTATATTAATAATTGTTTCATTTTTAACTATAAACAAAAAATCTAAGCTTGGTGGCCAATAAAACGGTCAACCATAGCCCCCACTATCCTCCACGCCCCAGCCCCCGGGGGGTGTATATATATTCTGCGTCAGCCCATATTCGGCGGGGTTCTCCAGGCCGTCGGTGTTCTTGATCATTTGGCGATATATCGTAATCTGGTCTCTAAAGGCTCCGGCTGTGGGGCCTCGCCAATGGCAAGAGTCGTGTCCGGACAGATTGTTGAAGACTTTAATATAAGATCCCGCGGGCGCGTCGGGGTGATATCGAACAACATTAGAATCCAATGGTCTATAGAAAAATTGATTGTTATAGGCTGCAAGATCTTTGGGATTTGGGTTGGCATCCGGTGGCCAGTACCATTGTGCCGTAAACAACTCGGGCCACCACAGACGGCGATAGTAGTTCGACTCTTTGTACCATTTTTTGCCGATACATTTACCAGAGTGTGGGTGGCCTGAAAATCCATATAAATAAAAATACCAGGCTTCGTTCCAGCCAAGGCCGTCAGGGGCGTCTACCAAGTTAAGGTCTGGCTGATTTCCAAATTCATCGAGGAGGCCCGTGTTATCCTCAAAGGTGTTTATAACCTCATTTGTGAATCCCCACCAGGTTTCGTCCTCGATCCTAGCTAGCGGATGGTGCATCTGATTGTGGCCCGGGCGCGTGAAGCCACCTTTATAGGGTTTCGGTAGCATGTTGCATGCTTCTTCCCAGCTGGCGGGCTCTCCAAACTCCTCAAGAAGAATTTTTTCGCGGGCGCCCCAGACCGCGGTACCGCGGGCATCGAGTATATAAGCAAAATCGTTGTTGTCACCCGCAATAATTCCAGCGCCGACACCTTTCTTTATTTCGGCTTTTTGTGCGGACGTCCATCCACTCCAGCTGGAGTATTGGCTGTTATAACTTACAATAGCAAGTCCCGGGTCGAGACCAGCTGCAAGCCACGCCACAGGATTATATGAAGTATAAAATGGTGGTGGCTCCTCCCAGCCGGTCTCTCTTGCTATATGAAATTGCCATGCACGTCTTTTGGCTTCGTCACTTAAAAAATGCCAGGGTGTTTCTGACACTACAGCATCTCGGTAGCCCTTAGAATGATATTTACAGGCGCTGCGGCCAATAGAATTTAGATGAAAGCCGGAGTGGCCGTATCCGCCTCCATACCGATTATCATGTATGCATCCGGTCGGAAAATCAAAAAGAGTTAGGCGGCCGGGCCCACAGGAATATCTACTGGAAGCGTTAGGCTTTTTCAGCCACTCTGCATCGTTTGTAACTTGGTCGCCAAACAGATAGTCTAGTATGTGCCAACTGGGGGGCGGCAGGCCTTTCGCCATGGCTTTGGCGTACTTTTTCTCTAGGAGCTGCGTAGCAGTGGGCTCCGGCCAAACAGATTCTGCTTTTTCCTCTAGCGACTCAATATATGCTTGGACGTCTGGTGGACATTTTTCACCGTTGTCTCCAAATACATCTGTAGGCGCGTCGTCGCTATCTGAACTCCACTTTGTGGCCATGGCCTTGGCTATAGCGCCCACTGGAGTGATCGGGCCTGGTAGAAACCATGGAGTCTTCCATGTCGGATCAGCAATGTTGGCGGCCGCCTGAACAACTAATTTAAGAAACTTTTTAAAAATTTCCTGGTTGGAGGGGGATTTCGGAGGATCTGCTACCGTTCCTTCGGCTTCGGCCGCGGCGTCGTTTGCAAAACTATAATCTCCATTAATCGCTTGTGTCGCAGCGTGGATGAAGCGATTAAGAGCCTTTTTCGTTGGAGCAAATAATTGATTTAAAGCGGGGTAAGTTCCATCAATATAAAACCGATACATAAAAGAAGTAGCTAGTAATAATTCTCTAACAGGGAGTAATTCATTTACAAATATGTTTGGCTCTTTTGACCAGCTGGTTTGCCACCATTCGGGCAACTTCTTTGGTGGTACTATTTTTTTCAATAGTATTTTTTTGAGTGGGCCCAAGGTTTTTTCTTTTGTCTTGTCGTTCCCAAACATCATAAGCATTGCTCTAGAAAGTGCCCACAAGCTTGGTGCACCGGTTGGAGCTGTGGGTGAGCCTGTAAAAACGAGGGGCGCTAGCTCTTTCATATGAATTTGGTCTTGGAATTTTTTCAAAAAGTCATGAATATTCCACCAAATAGCGGATGGCAACGATTTTAAATACTCAGAATTTTCTATATAATTTGTATAATCGTAATCATATTCTGCCTCTTCTATTGGCATACAAAGATATTTTTCTGTGGGCGTTTTTTCCCAAACAAATATTTTTTCTTCATTAATTTTGGCAAAATCTTTTTCTCCCATAAATGCAGCTGCCGTCTTAAGCAAATCGCTCTCTGTTTCTCCCCCTATTATAGGAAAGAGTAAATTCAATCGTAACCCAAGTGCAAAATCAAACCATAGGTCATAGGGACTATCATAAATAATATCTCTTATTCTTATCCAAAGATCTTCCGCTCTCTTATAGTTATAAAACTGGCCCGCGGCTCCATCGATGCTATATTTGGAATCTTCGATGCCGTGCAGTTCAGCAACTCTATGCAAAAACCCATTGCTTTTTGTAGCATCTGTTACTCCCGGGCGGAATTCTTTGGCAAGACCAAACATATTTATAGCAGAGAGAAATGTTTCTGGGTTCGTATGGGAGTCATAAAAAGTTAAAACATCTCTTGGGTTTGGCGGAAACAGATGGATTGTTGCCGGAGTACGAGAAGGCATAAAACTATTTAATGCAAATTCTGCTGACATAGCTCCCCTATTGAGCCAATGATATCTATTTCCCTTGCGGTCTCCCCCTGGAAGGATGTCGCTGCCCCAATGATAGTAGGGTTGGCTTGGCGTCGCACCCGCTTCAAGTGACGGGGTGGCCCTTTGTTTTTCTTGGATCCATGAAGAAACTAGGCGAGTAAATGGTGTTCGGCTTCGAGACCAGGTTTCATTCACATTCTCACCTGCGGTGCCGGCACGGGGCTCGAAGAAAAGCCCAAAAAATAAAGAGTTAAATTTATTAAAGTCAAAAGCACCATTATTATCAATTTCGGCGACCATGGTCGAGATCACTGCGTCGGCGTCGGCGCGCCGGTTGGGGAGAACGCCGCCTTGGCATGCCGCTGGAAATTTAAATTGGTTCTCGGCTTCCCAAGTTTTTTTCATTTCCCACGCAGTCTTAAACTTTTCCCAAAATTCTTGTTTTGCCTCGGCGTCGCCGAAGTCGCCAGATATTTTAGTTTTCATCCGCATATACGGTTGAAAAAATAAGCCGCCACCCCAAGGCTGACCCCCAAGTATTGGCCAATCGTTTTGGCTTTGCCATCCTGTAGACGAGTCAGCAGGCCATGTGTTGTCTGTGACTCCTACTTCTTGAATGGGGCGCATGGATGACAATTTTTGAGTAGTCTCCGGATTATTCTCGTGTGGGCTCATAGGGAATAGGCTTGGAGACCAATATTCCGGAGTGGCTAAAACTGCATATTGCAAAAGTCGGGCGGAGGCTGCTGCTTGAACGTCAGGATCATCAATATCATCAAATGTGTGAAACTTCTTTGTCCAGGTTGGATCTATGATGCTTTGAACGCGGTTGGTCATGGTTTCACTAAGTTCATGGGCAGTTTCTTTAACTAATATTTCTAGACAGTCGCGCTTAGATAATACAGGCTGTATTTTTCCCAAAGGAGCGTCAATTGGTGGTGTTGCGTTCGGAAACACCTCTCCTAGCTGTTGGCGCCCCTGTATGATTTTTTCTGAATAATCTAACATGGTGTCGTAGCCGACGCCCGGCATTGAAGCGTCGATGGAATCAACGATATTATCTACAATAACTGCCATGTATGCAGGAGATTCTACAATATCTGCAACTTTTACAAAGCCAAAAATAAAAATATTTTTTATATATTCTTCAACTATACAAATTTTTATCATCACTTTGTATAGCCCATACACAGTGGCAATTTGAGTTGCATCTGGTGTTTCGAAGCGGCCGATGATACACTCTAGGGCTTGTCGCGCCGCGTCTTGATCCTTGGCGAGGCTTGCAGGGTCTAAAAATGGTCTTTTTCCCAGGCCGGCCGCGCACGATTCTTCCATCTCTTCATCTGTTAGTGGTATTTTGCTAAACACACGACTGGTGAATAAATCATTTTCCGTGCCCCCAATAAAAATGGTTTCAAATATCAGATTAGCGATTGTAGGATAATGTTCTGTTAAAAACGTAGATTGGGCGCCTGCCAGGCCGGCGCCAAGCTCGTGGAATAAGAGTGAATTCATAGCTGGTATTTTTTCAATAAGAGTTTTAAAAATTCCCAAAGTTAAGTCCTCTTCCCTAAAATCTTTTATTCGGTGAACATCTTCGGGGGGGCCATTGGCGCTAGGAAATTCATATATAATCTCACCACTAAGTCGATTCCTGACAGCTATTTTTATTTGGAAAGATTCTGTTTTTAATGTTGTATAAGGAGATGGGGCCGTCACCGCATTAGAAGAAAAGTTAATTGTTAATAGTACCTGATTTGTTGTTTCAGGAATATCATATACAAAAAGACGAAATTCAGGAATATTTATTCCTAATGTTTGGTTGTTTCCTGCCGCGGTCTCCAAAAGATTTTTTAGGCCGCCGGCGACATATTTTGCTACGCCCCAGTCTGATCCTGCAATCTTTATTAATTCAGACTGTGCTTTCGATCTTGCTTTTGTAATCATTTCGTCTGAAGAAGGGTATTTCTCCGGCTTATCATCTTTCTCACGGTGAAGTGGATGTGACTTCGGAAAATTCAATTTGGCTATATCTGAGCGTGTTGGCATATATTTTTTAGTCAAATCTATGTGAAGCTGGAAGATGTCTTGGGCGGCGCCAGAATCGTTTAATATAATTTGTTTATAAACGCTAAGATTATTATTAAACAATTCATTAACTGATTGAAAAAGATTTTTGTTAAAACTGTCGGCTAAGGCTAGTTGCGTTGAGTGACTTTGGCTTGCCAACATAGGCTTTTTGCCGGCTTTCTGTGGGCTACATGGACCACAAAAAATGGGCGGCAATGCATTTTCCAATTTTTCAGGGTCAATGGCTGGTAGCATGTCAACGAGATCGCTTAGCAAATCGTCCTGACCCTTTTCTGCTAATTTTATAACATCTTCTGGGTTTATATTATCGGCTAGAGTGCTAATAGTATTGGGATCACAAAAATCAGCAAAACGAGCCTGGCTTTCTTGGAATTCTTCTTCGGCGTCTTCCCATAGATCATCATCAATCATTGCGCCAACGGAATTTAAAAACTCGTGGACATTCGATATAGGTATTTCTGGGATAAGTGGTTTACAAGACAAAGCATCTTCTGAGGGTGGACCGCCTGCAGCAGACCACGCTGCGGCCGCGGCGGTTGGGGAGCCTCCTTTATATGTTTCAGATAGTGGAGTGTCCGTATCTGAAGTAAACGTCACTCCATTTTTAGCTAACGTGTGCGCAGCTTTTTTATATCCGGCATCAAAAGAATTATCGCCACAATTAGTATTAAAAAGTCGTTTCATTTCACTAGGAGTAAATTGCCTGCCTAGCTCTTTAAGGCTACTGACCAAATCATTTATATCAGCACTAAGCATAGCCATGGTGCCTATTTTTTTAAGTGTCTTCTTTAATTGGGCAAAATCTCCATCTTTATAAAGGGATGAATTCATTATATAGTCTGTTGGATCGAGCGTTTGTTTCCAATTTTTAATAGCACCGCAAAGATCTTTTAACATGCCTCCTAGTATCTTGTCTTTAGCATAGTCCAATGCAACCAACGCAGTAGCTAGCGCGGCGGTCTTAATCGCCTCTTCGATGGCCTTCCCAATAGCATCCCCAAAACCTTTGGTATTATCTGTTGAGCCTGCCGATGCTGAAAATATTCTTCTGATGGATGCATATGGAAATGTTGACTGCTGTTCTATTGTTTGAGATTTATTTTTACCGGCAATGTCTATAATATCTTCAACTTCATCTTTCATCTCTTCTGCAAACTCAAGCAGTTGTTGCACGGGGCCATAAGATGTTAAAACACATTCACAAAGTTTTTCTTGACCCTGCTCTTCTAACCACTTCAGCGCCTCTTCAGACATATCATCTGCGGGGCGGCCAAGATTTTTTCGGAACTCGGGATCCGAACAGTAAAGATCATTAACTGCTGCAATATCTGCCTCGTTGGACAGGCCGGTGGCCGTATCGGGATCAAAGGATTTTTTAAATTTTTCTGGGAACCGCGCGCGCGCTTGAGCATAAACATCGGTGAACCGGCCTCCTATTTTTTGCTCTAACTGCCCAATTGCTATTTGGCCTTCGGGGCTTTGGCGCAAACAAGGGTATAAGTGCGTTCGCATATCGTTTATTGTCATCGCGCCCATAATGGCTTCACATAGCTTTTCTTTGAACTTGCTATGCGGCGTGCACTTTACGATAGCAGTAACTCCTATCTTAATTAATTCTGTAATTGGTACTTGGTTGACTAATCGAAAATATAGTGTCCGCAGGTCAAATATGTCTGCCGTAAGGGCACTCATAAGTACATCATCGCCGCCATATTCTACTTTTTGATTTGCTGCCCCAACGATTCTATTTCTTAAGTCTGGGGCTAAAAGTTGAAGGGGGTCCTGAGAATACATTCCTTGTTTGGTGAGCGAGGCAAGTTTTTTTGTTACTTTGCCGACCTCCGCAAGTTTTTTTGCTTTGAACTCTGCCATAGTCTCCGACGTGTCTTGTGTGACTTCTGGCGCTGGATATACAAAACGCTTCATAAATCTTATCCATGATTCTTGGGCCGAGAAAAGAACTTTTTTCTTGTTACCCTTTAGGTATGAGGCGTATTTTCGTACAATTTCAGGGATATAATATACAAAACCATTAATTCTTTGAGAATCAAATGGAGAATTAATTTTTAATTCGTCAACTCCTTTTTTTAAAAGATATGCATTAATATTGTTTTGATCACATAGGCAATCAGGCTCTTCGCTATAAGCAATATATTGCAAATCTAATGTTTCTGTAAAACCAAAAGTAAAAGCAGCGGGAGAAGTAGAACTTAATAAAGGCTTGTCATTTAAAGCTAAAACCTTATCTAGCTCTTTTGCGATTTTTGATACTTTGCCTGCGCTGCAGACTGGGTCAAAGGCAGTATAAACTTTAGAATCGGATATTTGTTCAGCAAAATGAAGTAATATACCTTCTAAATCGACCAAATCTTGTTGTAACGTTTTTGCAAACAACATCACGGTGCGGGTCGATTTTTCTAAATCTACACAAGGGTTGTCTTTGGACGGTAGCGAATCGATCCAATTTCTATCAAACATCATTTTTAAAGACAGGTTTTGATATTCGGCAGAGCGGCCGTCGATATGCCAAGCCTCCGCTAACTTAGGAAATGTTTTCCCAGATGGAGTGTCTGGCTTTTGTGAATCTGCCGGCAAGAAAGCCATTGTTTCAGCATCTTTCTTGTGGTCTAAACTAATAGCTTTGGCTAAATCGTGGGCCAACTTTTCGAGGGCCCATGCTTTAGCTGAGTCTGTAAAGAGTTTCGCGGCTGGTGACTGTTGAAAATCTCCGCGTCCGCGTGGGCCGTCCTCCGGAATTCCTAGCAGACCGTCTTCTCCGTATAATTGTAATTTTCTGTTAGTGGAAAATGGTTGCAACGCAGGATTGCTAGGTATGTTTTCGTACACCACGGGAACAATGTAATATTTTTCGTCTTTTGACAAAAAAGTTCTTGTTTCAAGATACCACTTTTTATAATTCGGAACCCCTAGGGTATTTTCTGCTAACTGGGTTTCGTCAGAAAGAATAGTTTCTGGCCCCAAACCATACTCTTTATTTTTGTTAGCTATGAATTGTTCCTCGGACAAGACAATCTCACTACCAACTTGAAGGAGATCAAATTCAGCGATGAGATCATCTATAAATTTGGCCTCACTAGGTTCATATTCTTGCGGTGCGGTGTTGTCTTTTGTTTGTCCTATCCACACAACAAACCCCTTTTCGGGAGACTCTTTGAGTTTTTTATATATTTCTTTCAGTGCTTCTTTAAATCGTTTTATGTTTTTAGCCATATTAGCCTCTTATCTATTTTAATTAATTCTTATGTGCCGACTCAGAATACTTTTCCGAGCATTTGGTGCAAGAAATTCCATTTGTAAAAGTTTATTAACAGCAGCAAGATCCAAAAAATTCTTTTTAATCTTTATACCTAGGGCGCCAAGCTTTGCTCCTGCCGGAAGAGTTTTCGCGAAGCCCGTTTGGCCCAAAAAATACAATTTCTCAGATGGCCGGCCACCGCCAAATGAGCTAACGAACAATGAAAGCGCTTGTGCTACATAATCAGGATGAGTGTGGCTCATTATAACATTATTATATTCTTGTTGGTGCTGATAAAAGAAATCAAGGGCGCCATTAACTGACTGGATTAATTTCAAAATCTCTAATAGTGCCTCTTGCAAATGAAAGCCGCGTGGTATGGGCTGCATCATTGGAAAGCCAGAGGGCAATACTACATCGTCCGGATTCGCGCCGTACATACCAAATTCACTACCAGCAATTAGATCAATAGGGGCAACTGATCTAAGTTTTCTTCCTTTGGAGTTAATTTCATCGGCGCCAGATATAATTTTAATTCCGTTTCTTCCAATTATTCTAACTTGGTCGGCCTTTGCAACGACGGCGGAGCGCGCGCGGACATTGCCAATCGTACCCAGAGGACATTGAAATTGATCATCTACGTCGCAGTTTTGAGAAATATAAACTCGTGCAGCATCGCGATCAGATGTTGGGTTTTTGGGGAGGGTTGGGACCCTATTAAGATATTGGCTTGCAGAGTCCAGACCTGCGATAAGATCAATGTGCGCACTGGCAAAGCAGCCTTGTTGGCCTCTTCCCTTGCCGTATTTTTTTATTTCATCATTGTTTAGTCGGTCACTTCCAAGGATTATGTATGACCCATAATTACCTCCAATAACTTTTTCATCATCTCTTTTATTTAATTCGGGTAGCTTTTGAGGGTTTGGCGAACCATCAACCCCAGCGAATGCGCCGCGTTCTTCTTCCGTTAATGTGGACCCGGGGCCGAGCTTCGGATCTCTACATTTTATCATATTTGATGTCATTTGCTAAATCCTCGTATAATATAGTTGCTAACCATAAGCACACCCCATCTGTTCAAGGCGTCGAATGGCGGCCCGGGGGAAATCTCTTGCCTCGTGGGAACTTTCTTTACGCAGTATTCTCACGTGAAAATGATCCTCATGCCCTTTTTTATGTTTGAGCAATTTCATTATATCTTCAACAAACTCAGGCTTTCCAAATAAATGATCTTTAAAAAATAATTTAAGTGCTCTATCTACTTCTAAAATTTTAGCTCTTCCAGTTGGGCTGTGTCCATCGGTTGCAATAAAGTTGGCTCTTTGTTTTATCGGCTCAAAAAATTTCCTGTCTAAGAAAATTACTTTGGCACCATGTAGTTTTGATAGTATTATAAACGCTAAGGCTTTGTCAACATCAAGCTCTTTTGGTGTGATAATTCTGCGGTATGGTCGACCAACTGGAACTGGGGTCAGACCAGTTGTATCTAGTTGGGGCAGCACGATATCAACATCTGTCCCCTCTCTGTGGGAGTCGTGTCCCATTACCTTATCCACTCCGTTCGCTTGTGACGGTGATATATCTTTGATAACCCAAATGGTGGGCCTGGTGGCCCTCTTATGCGGGGACTCCGTGGCCGACAGGGCGGCGGAACCGCCCGTTTGGGACCACATAATATCATCTAAGCCTTTAAAATATTTTCCAAGTGCTTGGGATCCCCATAAATAATTTTTGTTTATAGGCGAAAATTCAATATTACCAAACTGTGACGTTTCATATTTTACGAGACCCAGAGGGTTCACGCTGCAATTTCTTTCAGTTGGTGTGTTAAACAATCTTAAGGTGGCATTTCGGGTGGTCCCTAAGAACTCTCGGCATGCTGCGTCGCTAATTTTAGCGCGTCCGATTTCTTCTGTGGATGGCGTATGATTTTTTAATCTGCCTTTTTTGTATAGTGATATTGGCTTTAAATCAAATTCTGCTACTGGATTCCCGAGGGGATCATATGCTTTACCGTCTTTGTCAAAAACTAACTGGGTAGGAGGTATTTCTGAGGCACCTTGGCCTGGGGCAGATCCTGCTATGGCGGGTGGGATGAATGAGGGCTTTGTAGGCAGCTGCGGGACGGGAGCACTAAGTAGACTTGGTCGCGAAAAATATGCATAGGGCAGTGCATTATGAGTGGTCTCAACAAGCTCGGCATATATGCCTTCCAACGGGTTCTGTAAAAGTTTAGATGCAAGTTGCTGCGCTGAAATTTTTACCGCCGATGGGGGGCCGATTGGAGTTGGCCCTGCTATCACTTGGACCTCGAAATCTGTGCCGAGAGTAACGGATTGCGAGCTGCCAAGCGCAATTTGTATAAAGCCAATTGTCGAAGTCCAATTTGCATTAAATAAATCTATTCTTCGAAGGCCGCCGGGCTTGCTTATATTGTGCAGTTTGCTTAAAATATTCTTTAATGTTCGTGAAGACCCCCCATGCGCTTTAATTGTAAAAAAGCTGGGAGGGACCGCGGCAGTTATAACTTGTTTAGGGGTGCTATTCGATTTCCAAATAGACCATTTTGCTTTAATCGTCTCTAATACTTCTTCGTGAAATTCGTTGAAAGTGGGGGCCGCGCCATTATTTGTTGGGTCAGACCACAGTTTCGAGCTAGCGCTGGACGGGCTAGGGTCTATATCTACCAAGACAATAACCACGTTACGGCCGTCTTCTACCATCTTTTTAAATTGATTTTCTAATGACAATTGATATGTTTTTGCTGCACCGTTCTGGCCGATATCGCCATGCAAATAATAAATAAGCTCATAAGGACTCAGCACGGAACAACGATTGGGCTGTAATATTGCAACAGTTTGCGACGGGCCGACTAGTTTAGATCGATATAATATTGCTTTCCCATGAAATTTTTTAAAAACCTCTCTTACATTCATAGGTATGCCCGGGTCTGTATCGAAATAAGGAGTTTGCTTTTCTTTTGTAGGTTTTATTGTGGCCATGGGGGATGTTAAATTGTTTGAAATTGGTGTCCATTCCAAAACCTTGGCCTGGGAGACAGACGGCCAAAATTTACATAAAATATTTTGAAATGGGGCTCTTAAACGAATTAGCTTATCTGTTTCTGCTGCGTATTTGAGAAAAGAAAAGCCCCTCTCATGGTCTTTTCGCGCCGGATCTTGGTATGATTGTTGATCTAACCACTCTTGCAGGGATATCCCTGCCTTTTCCGCCATCATTTCTGCATATTCTGCTGCGACATTCGCCGCGGCATCGGCGGCGCCGGACGGGCCTTCGGCGCTTGGGTTAATAATGTCCTGAACAGTTTTCATTTTAATTTTCGACGTCAGATCTGCAATCACACTGCCAATACCTTTTTTAAAGGACGTTACTTCAGGAGATGCTTCTGTTTTACTAGCCAGGGTGCCTATAAAAGTAGCGGCTGCGTTTCGCGGAAGGGCTGAAGATTTATCATCCCAGACCAAGTGTATTTCTATCTGTGGAGGGTTATCGCGATCAATATTTTTTATAATTTCAAATATATCGCTGTCTGCATAAAAATTTCTTTTGGGCGCCTTGTCTGTACTGCTATAGTCTGCATGGAATAAAACTATTTTTGTTGGATTTAATTCTTTTAGTTTGCGCATTCGTGCCAAGTTAGATATGGCAATGCCCCCTTTTCGGTCGGCCACTAGTGTGATATATTTTATATTTTTTTTGTCTCCTAGGCCAAAATGTTTTTGTAACAAATTAATGACTTCTACATGGAGGAGTGTCATGTTGCCTGCTTCGCCGCTACTTACTGTTGGCGGCACGGATACAGAACTGCCTTTGTATCTTTGATGAGAAGTTGGAACTTTTGTGTCTAAAGGCTGAATGATCTTATAGCCTTGGTTTCCACCATTATATTGCCACGCAGCCCATTGACGATCACTATAGCCAGATGATTCAATGCTATCTGTGCGGCCGGTGGCAGCGACTGTTTGGCTTCGAGGCACTCCTAGAATATTAGAGGAGCCTTGTGACCACAACATTTCGGGAACAACAAAGACAAAATTGCGGCGTGCTCCATCTAAAGTGAGTTTTTTCTTTGTCATTTCTCTTAGAGAATACCACAATTTATCCCATTCTTCATGGCTGTTTTTAAAGCCGCCTGTATCATGAAACCAATATATTATTTCCAGGGGTGCCGTTGGGTCTGTTCCCGTTGGCATATATATAACGGTGGAGCGGCCTGGCTTTCCATCTGCAACGCGTTTGCCGTCATCTGATAGCATACCGACACTGTCTTCTTCGCCATTATTTTTGCATACCCCAAGCCAAACTATTCCTTTGTATTTATCCTCTTTTATTAGTTTTTCTTGGAATAGTGTCAAAAGCCATTTTTTGTAATTATCGCCAGTAATAATTTTATTTTCATTCATTCCAATTCCGGAAACCATAGGAGATCTGCCGGTGTTCGTTTTAGATAAGTTTTTGCCACTGCCAATAGGATCTCCTGTCGCGCCGGCGTTGGAATATTTGTTTACAACATCTTCTAGGCACTTTCCTTGTGGTACTGGAGAGTTTCCTTCGTACGCGGCGGGGTCAACAATTTCACTTTCATTCGAAGGGCCAAGATATTCAATATTATTATTCGTCCACCTAACTCTAACTTGCATTCCGGGGCGGACAGTTTTTTCCATCGCCTCTAAGTTGGCGGCCACCGCGAGTGGTTGGTGCGAATCAATGCGGAATTGGTCCACTTTGCATAAAATCTCGTCTCGCATAGTTTGTAAGCTATCCGGCACTGGGAGAGCAAAGTGCATCTCTGGAATGCGTATTCGATATACTGCTAATCTTTTTGACTGCGTGCCGTCATCTTGTTGCGTGCCTTTTTTTATTGTATTTTGAGGTACGCATGGACAAGTTGGGTCCCGCGGATTAAATGTCTGTAGCAGAATCCCTTGTAATATTTGACCTTCCTTAAATTTTCTTGCCCCAAAAACTTTTTTAATTGTGCGGGTTAAAACTGAATATACAGTTTCAGATTGAAAATCTATAGACTCTTGCCAGTTTGAAAGATCTTTGAATTCTGGGTTGAGCAAGCCCGGTGATGCGGATAAAATCTTTGGTCGACGTACAGCTCTGTCCGGCTTACACTCTGTCACTTGCTGCCTTCTCCTTGAATTAGATCAAAAAGCTCTTGTTTGTCTTCTTCATCCAATTCAATGGTGCCTTCCTGCTTTTTGTTTAATATGGCAGTGATTTTAACTAATTGTTCGTTAGAACGTTGTAGTGTTTCAACGTACTTGGAAGCAATTAAACCCAATTGTTTGTGAGTTTCAAGATCTCCGGCCTTTTTCATCTCTATTAACAATTCAGTTAAAAGAGTAGAAGTGACGGCTCGATCATCTCTTATATTAGAAAGCGATTCTTGAATGTACTCATTAACATTTTTTATTATTCTTTGTCCCATTTTGTTTTAAATTCCCTATATCGAACTCTTATTTTATTTAAACTACTAACGACTTGCTTAGTATTTAAGCCTGTAATTTCTCTTATGTATAAGTAAATAGCTTTTTTATTAAAAATTTCTATGTTTTCGGACTCTTCAAAAAGAATTTTGACAGCTTGAATAACTTTTTTTTCATTATTTCGAACAGGTAATTTTTCCCAATTCTTTATCTGCTGCTTAAAGTCACTCCAAAATTCATTCTTAATACTATCTTCAATAAAGGTATTGTAAATTACTAATGGGTGTTCTGTGTGTCTGCCGGTGGGAACTGATAGGCAGTGCCTACTAATCTCCACCTCTCTCCTAGATTTTTGAGAATTTTTTTTAATTTTGTGGATAAACCAGTTCTTTGTTATAACACTAAAATATGAAAAAGCTTTTGAGCCCCTATTGGCGTCATATTTGTCTAATACGGTTATTAGCCAATTTTTGCATTCTTCTCTAAGACAATCAATGTTTGGAAGAATGGTAAACTTATATGTGTATACAATTTTATCGACCATCTCGCTAAAGGCTGGTCCGATATACTCATTATATAATTCATTTCTTTCTTTGTGGTCGCAAGACAGGCAATAATCTATAATAGCCTGCTCATGGACTTTAGTAAAATAGTGGTTCTTTTTTCTTTTGCGGGCCATACATTATTCTCCATCCTCGTATCCTTCGCTTTCTTCTAAATCATAATTTATATCGTAAACGGAACGAAAGTCCTTAGCCGTTTCTGCTACTACTTTCGAATGTTTCATTAAATTTTCTAATGTCGTATCGCCATAAAATCTTTCTAAATTATATACTTTATCTACATGCTCTGTATATTCTTCTAAAAGCACAAAAAGAGCTTCTAATTCTTCAGAAATATTAAGAAATTTTTTTATTAACTTAACAACATACCATATTAAAAACCCACTAATTAAAATAGATACTCCTAATAATATTTCAATCATTTTTCTTCTCCAAATTATTCTTTTGTTGGTTTAAGTCTTGTTTGGCCTCTTCTATAAAGCTTTTAACGTGATCACCAACTTTTTGTTTTTGTTCTGGTTTCTTCTTTATGCTAGAAAACATGGAGGGCCTTCTAGTTAAAGAGCCAGAAATCTCGCATACTTCACAATCTTCCATTGTTTCAGTCATTGAATGACTAACTGTTAATTCGCTTCCACAATGGTTGCAGCCATAAATATAAATGGGCATTATGATTTTGGGGCTTCGGGTGGGTCTTCAAGGTCTAAACTCTCTTGAAAGTTTTTTTGAGTTTCCTCAGTAAACTTAACAATGGGCGCGTTCATTACAATAAGCCCTTGTTCTGAAAGCTTGAGCTTGAATCCCTTTAATACCGGTACAATATCGCTTTGTTCCATTAAACTTTTTTGGAGAGCCATCATAACTGCTCCCACTGCTTGATCTGACATATTCATTTCTTTTGACATATTATTCTCCTATATTTTAATATGCTAATTGTAGTTCGTCTTTTAAGTGACGACTTGTTCGTTTTTGTACCTGTGCCCATAAAACATCGTATAAGGGGGTTTTTTCTTCGGTATATAATATTTTGGTCACAAGCCCCAAACTCAAATCCCAACGTCGGGTGTGCTTTACTAGAACTCCAACTCCCAATTTCATGACTCGCTTACTGCTCTTCCTTTTAATTTTTCCCAGTCTTTCTCTGGTCTTACTTCGAGATTCTTTTCCCAAACCGCTTTTAAGACTTTAGGATCTATATTTAAATTTTCAGCTGTTTTAATTAAAGCGTTTAAATCTTTAGGAAAGCACGATCCGCCAAACCCGCTTTTTCCATCTGGCCCGGGTGCTGAAAAGTGTGTTTTCCCCAGTCGGCTATCATATAAAGCGTACTCTACTATTTTATCATAATCTATATCAATTTTTTCACATATTTGTTTAATTTCATTAGAAAAACTAACTTTTGTGGCTAAAAAACAGTTAGTGAAATACTTAACCATTTCTGCAATTGTTGAACTAGTTTTAACCAATGGCGTCTCAGGAAATGCTTTTCTGTATAAATTTTTAACCAGCGTTGAACCTGGGCGCGGACCACCAATAATAATCCTTGTTTGGTTTTTGAAGTCTTCAATAAAATTAGCCTCTGTTAAGAACTCTGGGTTGAAAATAACTTGTATATTTTTACATTCAATGTTTAATCTAGCCGTAGTGTTTGGTGGTATGGTTGACTTGATTACAACGACATTTTCATTATTATAGGAATCAATATTTCGTACGACCTCGTTAACTATGTTTAAATTGCACGTGCCATCTTTATTCATTGGGGTAGGAACGCAAACGAAAATTATCTTTGCTTTAAAAGATAACTCTCTTAAGTTTAAACATGTTGATTCTCTCTCTTTAAATTTATCGTAAGTCTCAATATCAAAATACTTTTCAAAACCTTTTTTAAGCGCTTGTCCCACAAACCCTTGGCCAACAATTCCAACTATCATGTTTGTCTCTTTTCAGACTGTTCTTTAATCCACAAATATGTTTTTTCTATCCCTACGTGCAAAGGCTGTGAATAGTCCCAACTCAGTTTTTCTCGAATTAAGTCATTATTAGAATTTCTGCCGCGGACGCCGAGCGGGCATCTAAATCCATATTTATTTTCAAAATCTTTGCCGTCTAAATTATGAATCGTTACTTCCTTTCTAGAAATTTCAATAGCCATTTGTGCCAAGCCGTTAATCGAAATCATCTCTTCTGATCCAATATTTATTGGTCCAATGAAGTCCGAATCCATTAAACGCCTGGTGGCTTCTAAACATTCATCGATATATAAAAAAGATCGTGTCTGCTTTCCGTCACCCCACACTTCAAGCGAATCTCCAGGCTTTGCTTCTGCTGCTTTTCTACACATCGCTGCTGGAGCTTTTTCTTTGCCGTTGTCCCATGATCCTTGCGGGCCAAATATATTATGATATCTAGCTATTCTCACATTTAGCCCATAATTTCTGTGGAAGGCCAAATAAAGACGTTCACTAAATAATTTTTCCCACCCATATTCACTATCTGGTAGCGCTGGATATGCGGAAATTTCTCTGCAGTCTGGATTGTCGGGATCAAGCTGATTGTGTTCTGGATATATGCACGCCGAGGAGGAGTAAAAAATCTTTTTTATGTTCTTTTTTACGCACTGTTCAGCCATGTTTAAATTAATTAGCGCAGAATTGTGCATAACGTTTGCATCATTTTCTCCGGTAAAAATATAACCGGCGCCTCCCATATCTGCAGCAAATTGATATATCTCATCTATATCTTTTGTAACAACTTGGTCACAAACTGAGGGGTTTCTTAAATCCCCCACCACAAACTCGTCAGCAACTTCATAAGCGTTAAAAAACTCATGTTCTTTAATGTCCACTCCGCGGACCCAATATCCTTCTTTTTTAAGTCTTTTCATCATTGCCCCGCCAATAAATCCACCGGCGCCGCAAACTAATATTCTTTTCATTTTTTTCTCCCGTCTATTCTTTGAAAAACGTCTTTCGGCTTGTCAGCCAATGGAGCTTCTCTCTGCTCGGATAATTAGCGTCTGGAAGAATTCGCCTCATGGCATAGCCCACCATTCCCGACCAACCGGTTATTAAAATTTTCATTTTAAGATATACCTCACTAATTCTAAATCTTGCATCGTATCTATGTCAACAGAACTAAAATAAGGCATCTCCACAAAGCCTACTTTTCCACTGATCAAGTTGTTGGTTTTTAAAAAATTTTTCACATAAGTTATATAAAATGCACCATTTTCTCGATACAGAGGATCCATATCCTGAGTTCGAGGCTTTTGGCCTAAATTGTAATTTAAAGGTACCCCTTCCTTTGTCCAATAAAATTCGCGAGACTCACACACTGAAATTACCGAGTCATAATTTTTAAGTTTTTTAATACCTTCCAATATGTGCTGTTGTTTAGTTAGCGGGGAAGTTGGCTGCAAAAGTACCACGACACTGCTAGCAACTTGTTCTATAAAGTGATGCACTGCATCGCGGACGTCCGATGTGGCAGTTGCCAATTCGTTTGGACGTTCAATTATTTTAGCGCCACAGGAAGATGAAATACCCGCGATAGAATTACAATTGGTGCTGACATATACCTCTGAAGTTATTTTTAGAGCCTCTTCAATGCAATATGATATAAGATGCCTATCATTTATTGTCACAATATTTTTATTTTTTATTCGCTGCGAACCGCCCCTTGCTGGTATTAAAATGGACAGATTATTGGTCATAAAATTTCTTTCCTATAAGAGTATTAAAGTCAACTGAATTTATGATATCAACCATTTGAGTTGCTGCTGTGCCGTTTCCATATATATTTTCTGAATGGATATAACTGTTTCCAGTATCAAAATTCTTAACCGCTTCAATAATTTTTTGTTTGTCATGAGGAACATCAACGATGTTAGAGGTTCTTTCTCTCCCGTCTTGACGAGTTCCAATATTAATTACAGGAATATTAAAAACGTGAGCTTCGCGCAACCCACTGCTCGAATTGCCAACAAGAAGCTTACAATTTTTTAAAATATTCAAATAAACATTAAATGGTAAATTTTTCGCTTTTTCGCAAATTATGGATTTCTCTTTATAATTAGAACCATGATTTCTAATTGCACGAACAATGCTTGAGGCCCCGGCGTCGGGATTTGGATATATTACAATACTTTTAATACCAACAGACTGAAGCGCTTCTAATGTGGTCTTCATTTGTAAATACGAATTCTTATACTCAGTAGTCACCGCATGCTGAATAACTACCGCATAGTCTTTTTCAAAATCAATCTTGAGGTGTCCATAATCCTTCACGGCCTTGTTCATTTGACTAGCACTCAAATATTCTTGTTTAAAAATATAATCAATAGCGGGACACCCCACATTGAAAACAAGATCCGGGTCTTCACCCATTCGTATTATCCTTTGCGCACTTTTTTTAGTTGAAGGAAAGTGAAGGTGGGAAAGTTTAGTTATGCTATGTCTTAAAACTTCATCGATTGTGCCACTAATCTCGCCCCCCTGTATATGAATGACTGGAATATTGTTAACAGATGATGCCAGGGCGGCGCTCATAATTTCATAGCGGTCCCCGACAATTAGAGACGCATCTGGGTTTAGGCGCTGCAGTACTGACGGTAATTCAATTAGCGCCATACCCATAGATTTTGTCATTGCTGCGGTTCCGACGCCCTGTACACTAGTATCAAGTATTTCTTCTATTTTAAACCCGTCTAATTCGATTTGTTTAAAGGTGTCGCCGCAGTCGTCAAGAGTGTGAGCCCCAAAAGCGACAATCTTTAATTCTAAATTGGGATGATTATTTATCTCCTCTAAAACACTTTTAAGCTTAGTATAATCCGAACGATACCCAGTGATAGCTACTATTCTTTTCATGATACCGTATGTCTCAACCTCCATCCCGCATCGGTTTTTTTCCATAAATGAGTAGATCTAAATTTGTCGATTGTTTCCCAAAACTCTTCTTCGCTAGTATCTATATATTCCAGAAATTCTTTAAAGTAGTTTGTTGGAAATTCACAATCGTATTTATTGACTAAGTGTACCCCCTCTTCTCTAGTTATCTTGTCATTTCTTACCTCTTGCGATGCATCATAAGTCGCTCGGCCGATACCAAATTTTATTAATGTAGTATAATAGTGAAAAGGATCAATTTTATCATCGATGCTGCTGTACTTCGAATATGAGCCTTGAGTCCTTTCTGTATTTGCTTTAAAACTAGTATTCTCTGCTGCGTAGTAGTAACATTCTTGAGGGTCCCATTTTAGATAATACCCCAAATAGTGAACCTCAACTTGTCTTTCAATCAACTCCTCAATTGATGGGGGGATATAGGGTGTAAAATCATTTTTATTAAAGCCATAGGTATCAATAATTTCTTGTACTGTCTTGCCACCAAATCTCATTTTAAGTGGATTACTGGTGGAAAAGAACTCCATATCCATCAAAGCATTTCTGTTTTCTTCTACCGTATTACCATATTCAGCTTGATTCTCTCCATACATCACTAATTTAACACCAAATCGTGATGCCACCAAAGGACCGATAATACGTTGCCCAATGATAAAAGGCTGGAACGGGTGAAGGAGATTATGAAACGCCAGCTTGGTTAAAATACGATGAAGTTTTCCATTGGGAGTAAATAATAAATTATCTAGTCCCCCTTCGAGCATCCAATTTTGAAAATTCTCCCACCCAATATTGGTGTACAAGTGGGGTGCCCAAGTCACGGTAAGGGGGTTCATACCATATTTGTATTTAAGAACATGAGAGGTAAAAGCGCTATCTTTACCGCCCGAGCCAGGAACTATTACATCATAACCGCCATCCGTCCTTCTAAACTTGTCCAACAGGGACTTAAGATCATCTTCGCGTTCGCCCCAGTCAACAGTAGACATTTTATCTTTATGGTAATTACAGGCCGAACATATTCCATCTTTATCAAAAAAGATTGTAGGCTTTTTATCTACCTTTTGGTGTTTAAATTCAACAACCGAACTAGGTCTTTGATTAGAAATAACACATTTTTGGCAAAATTTCACGTCTTCTGGTAAATCATATGAAGTAATTTTATTCATCGCTATCCATACCTCCTATACTTGTCACAAACTTTTCAATTAATTTTAAACCATTTATTCCACTTTTTTCAGGATGAAACTGATATCCTGTTATATTTTCTTTCTTAATTGCTGCACAGAAATCGTGGCCACCATAATTGGATACGGCCCATATATCACTAGGGTTGTTAGGAAGAGCTATATAGCTATGACAAAAAAAGAAATCGGCTTCTCCACTCTCATATTTAACTTGCTCCCAACCTATGTGGGGGACAGAGAAGCCTGAATTGCATTTCATTTTTTCAACTGTGCCCGATACTAGTCCAAGTCCTTTCACCTTTTCGAATTCATTACCTTCATCCATCAATAATTGCATGCCCAAACAAATACCCATAATGGGACGCTTGGAGTCACAAAATTGATAAATTATGTTGTCCAGGCCCAACTTTTTAAGATTTTTCGCTCCATATGCAAAAGATCCCACACCCGGAAGAACTACAGCATCCGACTCAAGAATCTCTTCATGACAAGACGTCAAAGAAGCGTTTGCATTAAAAGAATTAATTGCGTTAGCGATACTTTTTGTATTACCCACCTTATAATCTATGATAGAAATTTTCTTCACAATCTTACTCTTAGATTGTGCTGCCGCATTTCATTTTTTATAGAAAATATATCGCTCTTTTCGTAATGAAGCACCGATCCAATTACGAGCCCATCAAAACAAGCTGCTTTACAAATATCATTTATATGAGACAAATTCCCGGCGCCTCCCGATACTATAAGAGGAACGGTGACTTTGCCGCACATACTCTTTATCAGTTCAATATCAAACCCTTGTTGTGTGCCGTCGCGATCAACGGAAGTTAACATTATTTCTCCCACTCCCAAATCTTCCAATTCTGCAGCCCACTCTTCGACGTCTTTACCAGTTTTTTCCCTTCCATTATCAATATACGCTTCCCATTTTTCCCCCCTTTTTTTAGTTTCTATGGAACCAACGATACATTGCCTCCCAAACATACGAGAAGCTTTTTTAATAAATTCGGGATTTTTAATAGCCTGTGTGTTTATGGCAACCTTATCTGCTCCTGCATCTAAGGCCATTTTTATATCCTCGATTGTTCTTATTCCCCCCCCCACCGTGATAGGAATAAAAACTTCTTTACATGCTTGATCGATTATATCATATAAGCCATTGCGATCATATAAGGAAGCTACAGCATCCATAAAAAAGATTTCATCAATCCCGTCTTTATAATATTTTTTAGCAAATTCATTAGGGTTGCCTAGTTTTCGAAGCCCATCAAACTGTATTCCCTTAATTACGTTTTCACCCTTAATATCAATTCTAGCTATTAAACGAATTTTACTCATCATTATAGCCTATTTTTAGAACTGTGTTTTTTGGTCGCAAGTGATAAATCAACTTATTGATAATGTCATCTTCGCTTTTATAGATTTTTCCAAGCATCCTAATGCTAGACATCTGATGGCTCGTGGGTTCTAAACAAACCTTCTGTCCAAAGACCCTAATTAGCTTCTCATTATTGATAAAAATTGTTTTTTTCTTAGGGGGTTTTTTTGGTGATATAATTCTTTTAAAGAGTATCTCGCACATCTCGCCAATAGCCTCTTCATGTTCAGATGTCATAAGATCCAATAAAGCCTCTTTAATTACCTCTACTATAACCTCCCTGTTTAGAAAAAAAGCTATAGCCATATATCTGAATATTTTATTGTGTGTGTAATTTGTCAAGTCATCCACATCAAACATTTGATCAATAGACTCAAAAAGTTCTCCACAAGTTTCCTTAGTATACCCATCAATAATATTAAGAAATGTATTATTATTTGATTCCATAATCTTTTTTATAATATCAGATCGTTGAAAATTATATGATATCATGTACTCATATACCATGTCAAGAAGTCTCGAATTATGAAAGAGCATGACAATAAGATGTAATCTTCTGCACTCAAGGTATTCTGCAAACGTCATAGACGACGTTTTAACTATAATCCTCTCAGTTTCAATAACCTTTCTTTTTTTACCTAAAATTTTATATTCCCTAAAACATTCTGGAATAGGTCTCTCCTTGGTCTCAATGCCATGTTCTCTCTGATATTCTTCTTTTTCGAACTCGGTACCCTTAAGAATTATTGTTTGATACTGCGCGAATTCTTTGGTCCCCGTGTCTATAAGAGTTAAAATTCCTTCGCAATGAGATTCCATCGTTTCGTTTGGAAAACCCAGCATCATATCAGCATTACTTTCTAAGTTTTTATTTTCCATGTCCTGCTGGATGTCGCGGTAAGCTTTCAAATCGATATTCTGGCGCTTTACAGCACGTAGCGCGTCCATATTAAGAGATTGCATTGAACTCCTTAGAAATATGGACCCCTCCTTCAACAAGCTTGTATTCTTAATGATGGTATCTGCTCTATTTTTACCTGTCGAACTTCCTACGAACTGAGGAAAATCATACCGGTCCTGACATTCTCTGATATAGCGACAAATCTCTTCATCTCTCTTAAACATTCCAAAATTGGGATCTGTCATCTCAATCATTGTAATATCAACATTTAACTCCTGTATTTTTTCAGCTATATAATTTAATTCGTCTCTAAATCTTCCTGGTGGGAACTGTCTCACTTTTTGAAAATATTTTCCGCCCTGCTGACAATAAGTGCACGTGAAAGGACAACCCCTATTTGTTTCCAACAAGGGTGACTCTCCATCCTTAAAAAATTTATCAAAAAGTCCCATAAGATACGGCGACGGGAACTCATCCATGGATGTCTTGTCTTTGGCCATTCCTAGTCTGTGTTCGCCGTCTTCTGGTCCTATATGATATTCACTGTTTTCAACTGCGCATGTATAGGGAAACCCACGACGTTTCGCATCCTTGATTGATTTAGTCTCAATAAAAAACTCTACAATTTCTTCTGCAACAAACTCTCCGTCACCATTAACCATCAGATCTATCGATGGGTTATTCAGTAGAAATTCTTTTCTTTTGTCAGCAACTATACTAATATTAGGCCCCCCTAGAACGATCAATGTATCGGGATATTTTTGTTTAATATTTGAGGCGAACTCACAAGTCAAATTTTCGTTCCACATATAACTACTAAGCATCACGATATCGGGTCTACTAGTTTTAAGTGCCGTGTTGAAACTAGTAGGGGACTTGAAAAGATCAACCTCGATTCGACCTTTAAAGACCTGTTCCAAGTGAGCCGCTATATAGCCTATCGCCAAAGGAAAACACTTATTCTGAAACTGATTCTCGTTCTCGTGACATAATTGTGCTAAATAAATTTTTGTTATTTTTGACATATTGTATAGAAAGACCCCCATGGTAATGTTTGATTAAGCGGAGCATTGCGCATAACAGTAAATCCCCGGTTTTTTTCTACATTTTTTATATTTGTAAATCCACATTCTTTAAGAATTCTTTCCATTTTTGCGGGATAAAGTGGATTAACATGACTACCAGAATACATCCCCTCCTTCTCTATAATTTCTGCCACAACTTGCGCTAAGATATCAAAAGTTTCTTCTGGTCCTTTTGAGCTAAGTATCGATCTAAACTCTTTTTCGTCAATCTTCCGACAATTAATCGTCTTTTCTTGTTCTGATAAAATTTGAAATACATTATAGAAAAAAGAATCAAACTCGCTAAATCCTCCATATTTCCAATTTATTGTCTGACCATTCAAATACATGTTCAGCAACTGCATAGAATTCGGGGCAACAATTCGCAAAAAACCTCCGTCTTTCAATATTCTAAAACATTCCGAAACAACATATACCAGATGAGAATCTAGAAGATGCTCAAAGGTATGACTAGAATATATCAAATCATAATAATCATTTTCTTTGGGAATAGCATCCATAGAACATAAATCATGGTCAATAGACATGTCTTGTTCTTTATACCGATTGCCAGAATATTGTAAAGTATCCCAACTTCCCACAAATCCCAGTGGCTTTAATTTTCCGCCCACATTTAATCCCCTCATGGCTTTTTTCCTATAAACATTTTTTTTATTTGTGTTCCACTTTTGATATTTTGTAGTGCAACCTTTCCTAATACATGAGAAAAATTCTTAGCTAAAATCTCTCCGGTCCCGGGGCGTTTAACCCAAATATTGTCCATACTGAAAATATCTCCCTTCTTGATGTGGGCGGTGGCAACGACGGAGGCGTATGCAAAATTAATTGTTGTTTCCTCTTCCTTCAATATTTCCTTTGTGCCCCCCAAAGATTGATGAATGATCTTGGTACCTCGTATCAAATCTTTTAACTCGGGGGTGTCTATAGAAATGGGGATATCGGGCCCTTCCCACGCCTTATCAGCCGTATAGTGTTTTTCCAAAATTGAAGAACCAAGAGGAACTGCTCCAAAGCACGTATAATTGCCCAATGAATGATCGCTGAGTCCGAGTACGGCATCGGGAAAAGTATTTTTCATTATCCCAAGCGAACCAAGACGAACTAAATTATAGGGGGTGGGATATATGGAGGTACAGTGAAGTAGGGCAAAGGGAATATGTTTTTTTCTAAAAATTTCTACTGCGGGGTAAATTGAATTTGTATCATTCATCCCCGTGCTTAATATTATTGGTTTTCCGAAATTGGAAATATGCTCGATTAAAGGATAATTGTTACATTCTCCTGATCCAATCTTGTAACCACAAACTCCCAAATCCTCAAGTCGGTTAGCGGCTGCGCGTGAAAATGGGGTGGAAAGATATATCATCCCTAAACTTTCAACTAAATCTTTTAATAATTTAGTTTCTTCAAAAGTTAGCATGCACTTTTTCATAATTTCATAGATCGATTGATCGGCGTTTCCCGGAATTGTGTCTTTAGCGTGATGAGACATTTCGTCTTCTATAATATGACATTGAAACTTTATGCATTCGGCGCCAGCTTGATGAGCGTCTTCCACCATCTGAACAGCTTTTTTTATCTCTCCATTGTGATTTATGCCTATTTCTACAATCACCAATGGTTCATGGTCAATTCCAATTTTTCTTTTTCCAATGCTTATTTCGGGATTTGTTTGTAAAAAAGTCATCTACTTTTAGTATTATTATTTTGAAAGATAATATTGAGTAAGGGTTTTTCGCATGCCTTCTTCGATAATATTTCCCCTGTGAATGTATGAGGTGTCAGCAAAAACAACTGTTCCCGGGGGCCCCACTATATTGACTAATTCACATTTTTCTTCATTTAAAATTATATCTTCTATCGTGCTGTCGTTAAATCTAGTATCATAAGAAACAGTTCTGGGAGTGGGACGGCCGATTAGTTGTTGTGACGAATTAGTAATCCATTGAAAATTTCCATTTCTTTCTGTCGTCTCGGATAAATATAGTATTGCTTTGAATTGTAGATCGTGGTTATCTCGGTGCCATCCTCCTCCACTATTTCTAATTTCTTCGGGGGTATATTCTAGTCTATTAGCCATGGTGACCTTTTTTAAGGGCTTGTTTGTATATTTTGCTGCGATATTAGTCAAAAATAAATTATTTGCAAACTTTTCTTTTATTAGCTCAGAATACCTCTCTAAATGGAATATTCGCTCATCTTTAGAACAATCTTCCGCATCTAATACCGATATATCGCCGACATTTTCAACAAAAACTCTATCAAACTCTATATTAAATGCTGTTATTTCTTCGGGGGAATAAAAATTTTTAAATATCACTATCCCGTCTTTCGTGAGCGCTTCTAAAATAGCTTGCTCGTTTAGTTCCGATTTATTTACTCTAAGTATTTTTTTCATGTATTTACCTCTAAGTCGAACCTGTGTCTCTTTTTTCGAGTTTATGAAAAAGGTCGATAAGTATTTTTAATGCGGCGTCTGTGGGGTTAATTACAGAATTATCTATAGTTAAAGTTTTGTGGTCATTAACACAACAGAATGAGGCATCAATAAAATTATTATCGTGTAAAATTTTAATTATTTCTATTTCTTGTCTTATATTGTGAGCCTCACTGAGTTTTTCTATTTTTCTCAAATATTGATGATCATAAAAATCATCCTCTTTTAAAGAGAACCCAATCAAAAAAGGCTTCTTTTCTTGTTTCAGACACTCCCCCACATAAGAAAGGCCGGTCCTTATTTGCTTTTGAATTTGTATATTAAAATTATTCTTTTTAAAAAAGTTTATAAAGATTTCAGTATTATTATTGGGAAGGCTCACAAACTTTGTGTTTGTACAGCTATCTAAATAATTTAAAAACTCTTCAATATGTTCTCTCGACATTCCCACAAGGTGTTCGTATCTTTGCCACTCTTTAAGATTAACCCTTTGTGCATATTTGCTATAAACGTGACAATTCAAAGGCTGAATGTCAGACTCTCTTTTGCCATAACAACCGTGGTTCGGCACAAGCATATTATTTCTTACAATAACATCAAAACTATCAACTAATTCATCAAAACACACATTGTCATATTTTCTTGATCCGCAGATAATTATATTACGGCTCGGTATACTCATGTTATTGCACTCACAATTGATTTGTATAGATTTTCATTGGAAAACCAATCCCAATATTCTTTGTTGTTATAATCTTCGACATAATCTTCCTTTATATTAACACAATGTTCAGCTATTTTTAACCACAAATCTGTCTTTATAATTAGTTTAAGAGGCATCTTTAGATAATCACTAAAAATAATAGGACAACTGTTCATCGCAATAGCTTCCCATATACGAATCGTAGACGGGCCTGTTCCTCTGGGGCATAATGAATATTTTGTATTCCCCAAAAGCTCTATATAGTTTTTTTTGTTGATACTTTGAGTTTTCGAATTAGAATAGAAATGCCATCGTTTTGTATCTATAAAAACAGTGTTTGGTTGATCTTTCAAAATATTATATATGTGCTTTCTCGTTTGATGAGTACCAAAATCTCCCATAAAAGAAAACTTATATTCTCGTTCGTTCCACGGGCGACTAAAAGACGTATCATAATTGCACGAATAATGAGGAATCGGTATAAAAGAATCTAATAACGTTGCATGGGGGGTAAAAACTAAATTTCCATGAAAATTTAAACGATCTACCAAAATATGTTGACAAACAAAAAATAATTTTTCATCAATGTGTGCTTCGCATATATCATTTATACGCTTCTGTGTGTTCTGGGAGCCTTCTTGATTTATATTCCAGGCTAATGGCAGCGATACATATATATAGTCAGTATGAATGTTGGCTGCTTCTCGAATTAATTGTAAATTTATTGTTTCTTCGGTCTTAACTGGGTCTGTCACTTCGCTAAAGTTTCCGGCCTCAATTATTCTCATATTAAAACTGTACCTTTAATATGAAATCCATAAGGAATTTGCAAAAAATTATCTTGGCGCGCGTTGAGGCCGTTTCTGGGTTGTATTAAAAAACTTTTATTATGCAAGGACGCTGTCCAACAGAAAGACGAATTTGAACTAATCATTTTATTTGATAAATGCAAAAGCAGCCAATCTATTTCATAATCATTATTAAGCACTTTTATGTTATATTTGTTCTTGTTAAACTCTGCATAAAAGTCGGGCTCATCAGAAAAACATAAAAACAAGGGGTTATCAAATTTCTCATTACATAAATCAAAACTTTTAAAATAAAAAGAGGAAGCTAATCTGCAGTCACCCATGCGATTTTCGTGATTTTTAAAATCCGTTCCCCGATAATGAACATAAACACAGTTATTGTTTGTTTTTTCATGAGTGTCCATGATTTCTTTTGCAATTAAATAATTTCTTTCATTATATTTTAAAAAAGCTTTTATCATTTCTATATCTGGCATAAGTTCGTAATGATAAAAGTGACCTTTGACTGAAACGTCCATGTTTGAATCAAGGCTTTGATCTAAAAAGAACAGTTCCTCTAGAAATTGGTTTCTTGAGTCAGTAAAAATTTTCTCTGGGTTTGTTGTTTCGTGAGCGGTTGTTTCTTGAAAGATACTTACTCTATTGCCGCTGTCTTCGATAATCTTAGATGTATCAAAAACTTTATCCAAATTGCTTTCGTTGGGAATCCTTAATTCTAATCCATGTTTGCTAGCATAGTTTATACAAAAATACAAATGTAAAATCTTGTTTCCCAAAGAAGAATAGTGTGGCCATCCAGAGTGGCCCATTCTCCAAGAGTCTAAGTATAGTTTGGCCACAATCGTTTTCCTCCTCTCCAAAATGTTAATTCATTTAATTGTTTAGTGGAAGGCTTTTCGACATAATTCTTGAAGCCCAACTCTGCTAACATTTTAATCATTTCTTTAGTGTCTTCAATGGTTTTGCTGGTGCAAAAATGATGAAATTCTACACAAAATTGTTTAACAGTGTTTGGAATATTTTTTAAAGACTGTATAACATCATATTCAGAACCTTCAATATCCATCTTTATCACTGAGATGTTATCATATTTCTTGAATAGGTCAGGGAGACTAATAGTTTCTGAAAAATATGAATCAAAATTATTTACACTTTGATGATCTAATAAAATGGATTCGGAAACATGATCGCTCCTTTTGTTTTTGTACATTTTAATTATATTGCCGTCATCAGAATGAAGTGCCATTTTTATTAATTCAAAATTATTAAGATCTTTTTGGCTTTCTATAAATCTATGACTTTTAGGCGTTGGATCCACTCCAACAATTTTGCAAGCTCGGGTCTTCATTAAGTGTAGATCAAAACTTATGTCTTCGCCGACGCCAGCTGATATAATCGTGCTGTCGCGCGGTACTAATTCTAAATCTAGCATCCATCCGCCGTACTCAGTACCAATTAAATTGAAGCTCATCCTTTAATCACCTCTAAAATATTTTTATATTTTTGATTGGTGGTGCCCTCTATCAAGTCGCATAGCTTATCGACCAAAAACTGGCCAAAGTTTTGGTACCCAATCTCGCGTAGGGTGTGCACATGAAAATTGATCGCTGGCTTATTTCCAAAAAAGATTTTATCGTCTTTAACTTGTAATAAATTTAATCGATTTTGAGTGCTAGGTCTGTTAAATCTCCACCATCCAATATTATAATTTATCGGCAAATTTAAAGAAACAAAATTTCTCTGTACAAATTCCAAAGGCTGTTGCTCAAAATAAAAATTATATTCTTTATACTGCTTTGATAAGCTCTTCCACTCCGAAATGAATTTGTTGTTCTTTACATGAAACATTCCGCCATTATATAATCCGTGTTGAGCCTCATTCTGCCAATCGTTAGTCATGTGTTGACATATACACGCATCAATATTTTCATTGTTAAATATTTCTAATATTTTGTCTTCAATCGGATTCACAAAAACCATATCAGAATCTAAAAATAAAGCATGCCCAAAATTTGATATTAAGTGCTCAACAGCATCAAACTTAGTCATCATGACTTTCATCCAATTATCTTTCTGGTCTTGTGAGGCTACATTATGATCGCAGTCGTCTGTTTCTATTAATTTTAGACATTCAACATTTTTAATACTATTGTATTTTTCATAAGCTGCTTCGTCGCACGAAATAACCCAGCTACAATCATGATATTGTTCTAAGCTTAATTTAAGTAAATCAAATTCGCAAATAGTTTTATTAGTAACCACAGAGGCTACCGGTAATATCATAAAATTATACCTTGGTTTTTTTCTTCTTCTAGTCTTTTACGATATGTCATGAATATTTCTTTTTCCTCATCTTTTTTCCAAGAATCGTGCTCTGGGTTCGTTGAAATACCGGTCGGGTTAAAATAATAAACTCCTAAAATTTCAGGATGTTTCATAAACTTAGACCCCCCAAAAGTGCACCGTAGCCAAAGATCCCAATCAGCAGCAGATTTATATTTTTGATTAAAGTAACCATATTCATCATGCAGAGATTTTTTCCACATTGGATTATTGTGTGGAAGATTTCCTCTCAACATTGCCTCTTTAGAAAATTGATCAAAATTATATCTTTGTGTCTCTGGTTTAATCTCCCCCCACGCAACATTGGGCTCATGTACCACATAAGAATCATTATAAACCAAATCAACATCTGAATGGTATGCCAGGATTTTAGCTTGTTCTTCTAGGCCATCCGGCCGACGACGATCATCGCAATTAACATTTGTAATATATTCGCCCGTCGACATTTTAATTGCTTCGTTCCAGGTGCCGTAAACGCCCGGGTCTTCTTTAAGCCGCTTATAAATTATATTATTAGGATATTTTTCTACGTATTCAAGAATAACTTTTTCTTCAAAATCATGCCCTTCTTCGTTGGCATTTACAATAATCCACTCACACCTGTCCTCAAAAATTGTTTGTGTAGTAATGTCTTCCATTAGTTGTTCAATATAATCATCAGCTTTAAAAACTGATGTTATTAAACTTATTTTAGGGATTTCATCAATACTAATTTTCTTATAATCAAACGCTTTTAAAAACTCTCTATCAAATACATTTTCTATAAATAATGAATATTGTTTCTTTTCCGCAAAATTTTCCAAAATCCACTTTCGAAGATTTTTGGCTTGCGATTTAAATCGTCCATGATCTTTATAGACTTCACGAAGTTTCATCTTGTATGATCCCTGTTGTGGGAAGCACCACATTGAATCTTCTTGGACGACTCCATTCCACTGGGCTTCTTTTTGTACTGGCTGCAAATCATATTTTACACATGCAAAATGCGGCCTGGTCCTTTCTTGTCCGGACTTTTTGTCTTTCTTTGGGGCGCAGAGAAAATCAAGATAGCCGCTCCACTCTGGGGCAACTACTGGTAGGCCCGAGTATGCTGCTTCGAAATGGGGCAATCCAAAACCTTCTCCGTGGGTTAGCGATATAAATGCTTTGATTTTTGGATGCTTGTAGAGAGAGTGCATTTCTTGATCTGTCATGTCGCCGTGAAGAAGATAAATTTTACATTTTCTATTTTCATAATTTTTTAATAAATTTGTAATAGCAACACTAACGTGTGTACGATCAATAATAGAATTACCCTTCATAAAAGTTTTAACAACGAGGCCGACAGGCTGATCGATGAACTCTTCTACAAACCATTTGATTGTATTTTCTAAATTTTTTCGGGGGCCCATTTGAGCAACTGTTAAAAAGTTAAAACTAGTCTCTAATTTTAAATTAAGATCTATATTATCAAACTCTTTCACAGGATAGTGTACAATTTCTATGGGCTTATTACATCGTAAATGAAATTTTTGACCCGTCTCTTTGTGCGCCGCATCATATACTGTATTTAAAAAAACATTTTTCGAATGACTAGAAATTGTAATAATCTTGTCCATTATATTTGCTTTTTCAAGCCAAACGGGAGAAACTCTTGTTGTCTCAATCCCGGCTGTGACACCAATATTAATGGGGGCTATTTTTTGCCATTCATTTGGAATGGTAACTTGAATACTTACATCATATTGTGCATTTCCTTGCTGCTGGTAGTGGGCAGTTTTAGTGATAAGCTTGTCTAGCCACCTTCTTTCTTCATCGTCATTATAAATCCAACCACACTGGCCCCACGGAGTGGGCAATAAATATATATCAAGCTTATCTTCCTGAGTTCGCAGGGACCTTAAAACAAACCTAGCATGCTCGCCGTAACCAGAGCGCGTTAACACTGGGGCCCTAACTAATACTTTCTTTTTCATACAATCTCCTTCACGATCCAGCGGTCCTTGTGCGGCCTGCGCGTCTCCCACGAGCCATATTCTTCATGAACTACCGTAAATAGTTCGTCCCACTTTTGGATAAAATCATTAAAATTATAATTAGCCATCACGTGCTCTCGGCCTTTTCTGCCCATCTCAAGCCTCTCTTCTTTTGATTTATTATACATTTCCAACATTGCATTAACAACCACTTCTTCAGAAAGACGATCTTCATATATCCACGATATTTCTTGAGAGCCGATTATTCCTTTGGAGGTTGGCTCTATACCTATCCCAAACCACTCTTCACCATTCGTCACTTGCTCTTGGAGCCCTCCGGTCATATTAACAATTATTG
>Ga0080013_1000939_pt1 | contig 39658 bp, 60 predicted proteins | sample ETNvirenome_6_85_FD_69236 | JGI IMG/M metagenome (GOLD analysis project Ga0080013, IMG submission 69236) | Marine viral communities from the Pacific Ocean - ETNP_6_85 (SPADES assembly) (version 2) | ecosystem: Environmental > Aquatic > Marine > Oceanic | place: Pacific Ocean | collected 2013-06-19 | reverse complement strand
AATCGTCTTACCCGCACTATCTGAACCGGAATATATTGAGGGAGAGGGTTATTTTTTGGAGGCGTTCAATACTGACGGTTTGCGTTCTCTGTTGAAGACCATGAGTCATATTCCTAATATGAAGGAGAAAACGTTGCGGTATCCTGGGCACCGTGACCATATGGAATTTTTACGGGATGCAGGGTTTTTTGACAATGAAAATTTTGAATTCACGTCTAAAGTTCTCTTTAATAGCTGGAAGCTCTCTCGGGAGGACGATGAGTTTACATATATGAAAGTTACAATAGAAGGAGAATCACAATCACATGTTTGGGAGTTGTATGATGAAACGGACCCCAAGACCAGAACTTCATCTATGGCGCGCACGACAGGATATACTTGTTGTGCGATGGTGGAAGCTGTTCTTTCTGGTATGTGGGATATGCGTGGTGTGTTTCCGGGAGAGCTTATAGGACATGATGAGAGTGTATTTAATCATGTGATTTCTTTCTTAGAAGAAAGAGGAGTTAGATTAGTAAAATGTTAACAGTAACTGATGGAGCCAAGCATGATTGGGGGTCAATGCCTCTTAAGGAAATGGCTATTGGTAATGCAATGGATTGTGATTTCACTTTACGTTCTTGGAAGATTCTCAAGTCGGAGATGAAAACTAAAGGTGTAAATTTTGTGTATGAGAATTTGCTAAGTGAGGTGGCTGTCCTACTAAGTGCTGTAGAGTTTAGAGGGATTAAGGTCGATGTAGATTATCTTACTGAGTTGGAAGTGAAACTTAAGAAGGTTATTGCTAAAGAAGAGGTTGAGTTGCAATCTTTATGTGGCATTGAGGGTGTTAATCCTAATTCTTCCGATGACATGGGGATAGCACTATTTACAGAAGAGGGTTTTGATTTGAACCCTACCGAGTTTTCTGCCAAAGCTAAAAAGCCAGCGATTACCGAGGCACATCTAACCTCTCTGTCGGAGAATAGTTCCACGTCTACTGAGGCGAGAACATTTATTACAAAGTTGCTAAAGTACAAAGGATTATCCAAGTTATACAGAACGTATGTTAAGGGAGTTGAATCCGCTACCAAGTACAATGAAGAGAATAGAATTTATTCCAGTTATAATTTTGGTGCGACAGTAACCGGACGATTGAGTTGTTCAATGTACTCAGCAGGACCATCCAAGAAGAAGGGAGTTTCTTTTCACACTCTTCCGCGTACTGTAGATGATGATACTAACATTCGTCGATTAATGAGGGCGGATGATGATAAAGTTTTTATTGCGGCTGATTTTGGTCAAGCTGAGTTAAGAATGTTAGCTCAATGTTGTCGTGATAAGGAACTTATCCATGCGTTTAATTCCGGTACAGACCTGCACAAGTACACAGCCTCTCTGATTTATGGAAAGTCGATTGACAAGGTTACCAAACAAGAACGTCAAGTGGCTAAGTCTGTAAGTTTCCTTATCGTATATGGAGGTGGCCCTTTTAAATTGGCTTCTCAAATTGGAAAGTCGGTAGGGTACTGCAAAAATATTTTCAAGGAATATCAGCAGGCATTTCCAAAAGTTTTTGACTGGATTAATAGCGTGCATAGAAGTGTTCGTGATAATGGGTATGCGGTTAGCTTATTTGGGCGAAGACGAAATCTTTCCAATGTTAATAGCCCAATCAAGAAGTACCAGTTCAGAGCGTTGCGGCAGGGAATGAATTTTGTTATTCAAAGTTCCGCATCAGATATGATGTTGCATGCAATTAAAAGACTGGATGAGAGGTTGCGCGAGGAAAATCTTGATGCTGAGATTCTCGCAACTGTACATGATTCGGTTGAGATTCAGTGCTCAAAATCAGACACCAAGAGAGTTTTAGAGGTAGTTAGAGAGTCTTTAACAGATACCAGCTATTTCTACGACTTATACAAATTGAAATTTCTTTTACCTTTTGAGGTAGATATTGAGGTTGGGAAATCCTTCGGAGAGCTTATGGCTGTTGAATTTTCTGACCAAAATGAATTATTACAATATGACGAAATTGAACGGTATATCGAGAACATCTAGGATTGTTCTCTTAACTGACCTCCATCTTAGAAGCGATTACTTTCCTGGCTTTTTAGAGAAGCAAATAGAAACCATTGTAAGGCTGGTCAATAAAAAGCCTCCTGAGTATTTGGTTTTTTTGGGTGATATTTTTGATAAAAGAAATCCTCGAGGGGAAGAATTATTAGCGTTTGATACGATTTTATCAAAGATAAAGTGTCCGAACATATACATCTTGCGAGGAAACCACGACACTATTAGAAAAGACGGAACATCAAGCACTACTTTGTCTTTGTATAAGGATAAGGCACGTATTATAAGTGATTCGGAGACATGTTTTCTTGGTGGGATGAATTTTGATTTTATCCCTCACTATGAGGATGAGGAGATGATTATTAAGGATTTGTCAGCAAGTAAGAATCCAGTGTTCGGTCATTTTGGGTTTGATGGGTGTGTATCTAACGGTCATTATGCCTATGAGTCCTTTGTAAAGCGTTCTCATTTTAAAAAGAAGCTGGCATTTCTAGGTCATATACACAAGCCAAAACAGTACAGCAATGTGTATGTTCTGGGAACCCCGTACTCGAACACATTTGGGGAAGCTAATACCCAAAAGTACGTTCATGAAATTATTATCCGTAACCAGAAAATTACGGAAGTTGTAAAGAAGCCTATTGATTTTGGCATCCGCCATATTGTATGCACTTTGGATGAACTTGAATCTTCAAATGCAAAGTATGCGTTTGAGAGATTTTTTACAATTTTAAGATTGAAGCTGGACAGTTTAGATTCTTACGCTGAAATTGAGTTGAGAGATAAAATAGCTTCCAAGTACAATTTAGCACATATTGAAATTTCGTTCGAAGACATTTTGCCCAAGTACAGTTCTTGGTACAATCCAAAGAAACAAGTCTTTACTATTGATGACGACATCATTGACCAGTATATTAGTTCCAGAAATTCTGTATTTTCCAAACAAGAACTTTATGCTGCACTAGAAGAAATAAAATCATATGAAAATTAACAGCATTCGAATAGAAAATTTCTTATCGGTTAAGGAGGTAACTGTTGATTTTGAATCATTCTCTAATTTGGTAAGGATGGTTGGCAATAATCAGGATACGCGCCCACATAGTTCTAATGGTGCTGGAAAAAGTACAATAATAGAAGCGGTTGTTTTTGGTTTGTTTGGGAAAACAATTAGGAAGACTACTGATAAGAGTTTAAAAAATATCCACACGAAGGGGAAATGCAAAGTTACGCTGGTCATTAACGATGATATTGTTATCGAGAGGACGAAGAAACCTCCTAGGCTAGCAGTCTCCTCAGGAGGGGAAAATTGCACACAGGAGAACATTCAAAAGACGCAAAAATACTTGGAGCAGATTTTAAATACCAATTATAATATTTTTCTTGCGTCTATTGTATTTGGTCAGCAAAATTCAGTAAATTTTTTGTCCTCTTCCCCAGAGGAGAAACGGCAAATCATTCAAAACTTTTTAAATGTGTCTGACCTCTTTAAAAATAGAGTGGCAATTAGAGCACTGAAGTCTCGACACAATGCAGATAAAAGAGTTTCTTCTACTTTACAAGCCGAGGCATTGCGTAAGGTTGAAAAATTAAAAATTAAAATTGGTAAGCTTACCAAGGAAAAGAAAAGAGGGGAGAAAATCTTCAGTAAGGAAAAGGCGGAGTTTGTAAAAAATAACTCCTTGGCGGAGATGCAAGAAAAGGAGAGAATTCATCATGAGTTAGATGTAGAGTACGAATCTCTTTCTTATCGTTTTGGTTTTCTGCAAAAGTCTATACAAGAATTGCAATCTCGTATTACTAGACTAAGTTCAGAAATGTGTGAGTATTGTGGTAAAATTTCTAGTGAGTTGGAGAATCGGAAATTGAAACTTTCAGAGGAATTAAGCAGCTCCGTTCTAAAGAAAGAAGAATTATCCAGAGAGTTAAAAACACTAGCTGAGAAAACTGATAAAAGTGCTGTGCCAATCAGTGTTCAGGACTTCGAAGCCATTGAGAGTTTGAAAACGATTGAAGTAGAGCGAGATATTTTGCGTGCTCAATCTAGAGAGCAGAAGCGTTTGGTCGCTAAGCATATGAAAGAAGTTGCTACTTCCCAAAAGAAGATTGACTTAGTTAAGTTTTGGGAGTTGGCATTTTCCGAGCAAGGGTTGGTTAAGTATGTTATACGCAACATACTGGATTTCTTTAATGAGAGGTCTAACTACTACTTAACTACTTTGACTAGGGGGGTACTGTCAATTGAGTTTGATGAATTACTGCAAGAGACGATTGTAAATAATGGAGGTACGGTCTTTTTTGATGCACTTTCTGGAGGAGAAAAAAAGAAGGTTTCTCTTGCCGTAATGCTTTCTTTAAATGACTTACTGGTTTTGTCTGGAAAAGAGAGGTCTAACGTTATCTTTTTTGATGAAATTGCGGATTCTCTGGACGGTGAAGGCATTAAGGGTCTCTATGAGTTGATTAAGGATATTACAAAACAAAAACGAGTTTTTGTAATTTCTCACAATGACTATTTTACCTCATTAATTGAAGATTCTTCGGATAAGTTTACTATTATAAAGCGAAACAATATCACGAAAATCGGGTGAATATTGAATAAACGTACAAAAATGGAACAAGAAATGGAACAAAAATATCCAATTATCCCTTTTGGGGAGAAAATTTTAATTAAGCGGCGGGTGAGGCGAACTGAGACAGAGGGTGGAATCATTCTCCCGGAAAGTCTTACTGAACAAAAGGTTAATGAGGGCACCGTTCTCGAACACGGAACTGGAGGTGCGGATTCTAACGGTAACGAGATTGTATTTAAAACCAATATCGGAGATAATGTTCTATTTGATGAGTATGCGGGGCATGAAATTATTAAAAACGACATGAACTATTTGCTTCTTCCCGAAAGCAGTATTGTTTGTATACTAAGAGATTAAAATGGGGTTTGAGATACCAAAAGATACACTATGCGAAACTATTTTTCTTGATAAATACGCCTACCCAGGAGAGGATACTTGGAAAGCTCTCGCTAAGAGGGTAGCCCGTTCAGCAGCTGACTCAGAGACTCCCGATAATGTGGAAACTTTTGAGAAGAAGTTTTATGATGCTATTAACTCTGGAGATTTTTGTCCTGGAGGTAGAATTTTATTTGGGGCTGGTCGGGGTAAGCAAAACATGCTGAACTGTTATGTGTTAGACCCTGAGGATTCTGTTGAGAGTATTGGAAAAACCATTTCGGACATGTATAAAATTTCGTGTGGAGGTGGGGGGATTGGTTTTAATTTCTCAAAAGTTAGACCGAAAGGGGATGATATTCAAAACATTAAGAATTCTGCCCCGGGTTCTATCTCAGTTATGAGGATGATTAATGAAATTGGGAACCATGTTCGCGCAGGAAGGAATAGAAGAACGGCGTTGATGTCGATTCTTAGTATTACTCACCCAGATTTCTTGGAGTTTCTTCGTGTGAAGCTGGACCGAAAGGAGCTTACTAATTTTAATATTTCAGTTGCAATCACTAAGCCTTTTCTTGAAGCTGTTGAAAGTGGTGATGAGTGGTATTTTACTTTTGGAGGTCGCCACGAGAGATACTACATGTACGAGATGACTCGGAAGTCTGAACTAGGAGATGAGGTAATTGAAGTAGTCGCCAAGGACGAAGAAGACGCTCTTGGGATAGCTAAACTTCACCACCTAAAACATTATGCGGATACGTTCGACGCTGTTACCAAAAAAACTATCATGGCCAGAGATTTATGGGAACGTATCATAGATAACGCTATTGAATCTGGTGAACCTGGAATTTTTAATATAGATTTTGCAAATGAATACACTAACGTTTCTTATTTCGAACATATGCCTGCTACCAATCCGTGTGGCGAAGAAGTTCTTCCAGCTTACGGCAATTGCTGCCTTGGGCATGTCAATCTGTCTAACATGGTTAGCATGGATGGTGATATTGATTGGCGTCGCCTTGCTCGGACTATTCGAGTCGGGGTTAGGTTTCTTGACAATGTACTTACAACGAACCATTTCCCAATACCTGAGTGCCAAGAAGGGGGGCACCGCTCCAGAAGAATTGGTCTCGGAGTCACGGGACTACACTACTTTCTTATTAAAGCCGGGTATAGATACGGCTCTGAGAAATGTCTTGAGTTCTTGGAAAGACTCTTTGCGACAATAAGAAATGAAGCGTATAAGGCTTCCATGTATTTGGCAAAAGAGAAAGGCTCTTTCCCTGCTTATGACTGGGCTCACCTAGGTAAAGAGCAGTTTATGAAAACTTTACCCTCCCGTATTCGTTCTGACATTAAGAAGAACGGAATTAGGAATGCGATTTTGTTGACAGTCGCGCCTACAGGCACTGTTAGCATGGTTCTTGGCGTGTCTACAGGACTAGAACCTATCTTTTCCCCAGTATACAAGCGCAGGTGGAGAACCGGAACAGAGGATGTGTGGAATGAATCTGTTGTTATTGACCCTCTGTTCAAAGAATTATATTTGAGGGGTAGGGATGTTTCTCATGCGTGTGGAGCTTATGATGTCACTCCAGAGGAGCACATCAAGGTTCAAGCAGTTGTTCAAAGCTATATTGACTCTGCTGTATCAAAAACGTGTAATCTCCCACATGACTTTAAATCGGAGTCTTTGTACGATGAATTGTTAAATTACGCAAATGATATGAAAGGCTTTACATTTTACCGTGCGGGCTCTAGAGGTAACGAACCTTTGGAGGTTATTGACCACAATACTATAGATTTGGATGCGTTGATTCGGTCGGGAAAAATTGAGGAATTGGCACAATCTGTTGATACTTGCAAAAGCGGAGTTTGTGAAATTTAATGCCCATTTATAACTACAAGTGTAAAAAGTGTGATAATCTTTCGTCGGATGTGTCGCCTTCGTTTGAGGCTAGAAAGAAGTGGGTGAAGTGCGAAATTGAAGGTTGTAAAGGGAGGGCATATTATACTCTTTTTGGGCAGGAAGTATTGGGTCTCGTTAAAGACCCAGCAGTCCCAAAAACGTTAAGTGACAGTGATACCCGAAAAATGGCGAAAGACGGACAAGAATCATTAGTAAGGGACACAAAAGAAGCCCTTAAGGCTGAATCTGGCGCAAGTCCGTATGCCAAGATGACGCTTACGGAAAAAGGCGTTAAAGAGTTTGGTGGTAGAAAGATGACTGATTATGAAAAGCGGAAGGCAGATGAAGCAAGAGCAATGGTAGTTCGAGATGCAGCGCAAAGTATGTCTGAAGAGCAAAAGAAAGCAGTAATTGAAAGAGCTGGCACAAAGCAGGATAGTTTGTAGTGGTTCAAGTTAGAATTTTAAACAATTCGAACAATCCCACTCCAGAGTATAAAACGGAAGGGGCTGCAGGGTTTGATATTGCCTCTAGCGAGACAATTTTTATTTCTGCGCAGGGTTCTGTACTCGTAAGTACTGGGATTCATGTGATTATTCCAGAAGGGTATGAGGGGCAATTAAGGTTGAGAAGTTCTATGTATAAAAAACCTTTTGTGATGCCTAATGCCCCTGGAACTATCGATAGTGACTATAGAGGAGAGATTAAAATTCCTCTTCGCAATCTAAATTCTCTTTGTCCGGAGACGATTGTGAAGGGTGAGAGGATTGCCCAAATAGTAATTCAAAAACTTCCGCAGGTTGATATTGAGGAAGTCTCTGAAGACGCCTTTTTTGGTAAGACTACTGAACGAGGTTTGAAAGGTTTTGGAAGTACTGGGCAGAATTAAACACCTTCGACTATTATAAGGTATGGCGTACGAGTTTTCAGAAAATATTCAGAGAGGTATATTATATCTTTCTAAATCTTCACAGAACTTTTTAGTGCAGGTTTTGCCTATGGTAAAGTCTGAGTACTTTGAGTTCCCTTCTCATCAGAAATTCTACAAGGTTATCAGGGGTCATTATGAGAAGTACAATAGACTACCTGGAGATGATGTTCTTATAGAACAGGTTAAAGAGAAGAAATCTTCCAACGAACTTCTCTCAGATTACAAAGAAGAGCTATCGTGCATCAATTCTTTAGATACCAGCGCCCTATCAAGTGAGGATTACTATCTTGATTTGGTTGAAGAGTTTGCTAAAGAACAGTCTCTGAAGGATGCAATTTTAAATTCTGTAGAACATTTGAAGAAGAAGAATTTTGGGGCTATATCAGAAGAAGTACGCCAAGCATTACTTGTTGGGCGTCAACAGGATTTGGGAGTGGATTACTTTAATGACATCGCTGACCGTTGGGAACGACTGATTAGCGAGAAAACTTCCAATGATTTTCGTACGCCATTTGCCTCTTTAAATGAGGCGCTGGACGGCGGTTTGGCACGTAAGGAATTAGCGATGGTGGTAGCACCACCGGGGGTAGGCAAATCTCTGTTTCTTGCAAACCAAGCCGCTCGTTCAGTTTTAGATGGCAAGAATGTTTTGTATGTTTCTTTGGAAATGTCCGAGGATAAAGTAGCTCAGAGGCTGGACAGTATTTTTACGAGGATTAAGCAAGTAGAATTGCAGCACAGGGTGGAAACTCTGGAAGAGCGGTTAGGTACAATTGCTGAAAGTGTAGAATCTCTGGGTGGATTACATATCAAAGAGTTTCCTACCAAAAGGCAGACCGTAAATGGATTACGGGCGTATCTTAACCAGTTACGAAATTATAAAAACTTTAAGCCTGACGTAATCGTTATTGATTATTTGGAGCTGCTAGGTACTGATGAGAGTATGCCAGAATATCAGGCTCAAGAGCGTCTAGCTCAGGAGTTACGAGGTATGTCTACAGAGTACAATCTTTTAGTTTGGACTGCTACACAAACTAATCGAGAAGGAAAAAAAGTAGATATCATTACAGATTCAGAGCTTGCCGACTCTTATGGTAAAATGAGAGTTTGTGATTTAGTATTCAGTATTAATCAAACCGAAAATGAGTTTGATGAAGGTAAGGCGAGATTGTATCTTATGAAATCACGAAATGGTCGAGCTCGTTTCATCATCCCTGCAAGGATTGATTACTCCAGACTAGTTGTGACGCAAGAATAATGGTTACTAGTAAAAAAGCAACAAGGGAACTACCGGTACATCCTATGGAGGTTCATGTAGGGTTTAAGACTTTTAAAATTCAACAAAAAAGTTTGGATAAGGATAGTTTGTATGGGTGCGTAGAGTTTCACAAAGCTTTGATTACAATAGACCCTAATCAGAGTATTGTAGATTACAAAGGAACTCTTTTACATGAGATTTGTCATGTAGGTCTTGATTTATTTGGGCTAGGAGATGACGATGAGATGCCTCAGATTGGAAATGAGTATCTCACTACTGTAACATCCAATATGATGCAGATGTTGCATGGATTGAACAAAGAATTATTTGCTTTCCTTTTTGACGATGAGTGAAATTACTAAAATTTACGATACGTTAGAGGATAAGTACATCGAGATTACTAAAAATTATTTGGAAGTATCTGAGCACAGTATGGATTCAGCGTTAGAGCGACATACCGGTGTTTTTGCTTTTTTTGGGGCTGTTTTGGCGTATGCCAAAAGACAGTTGGATTTAAGAGAGATTGGGTTAGAATTTTGGATGTCCAAAGCTATAGAAACTCGTCGTGAAGAGCTTAAATCCCAAGGTGGAAAAGTGACTGAGTCTGCACTAAATAACTATATTAAAAGTGTGCCTAGTGTAAAGGAAAAGAAAGAAGAAGTTTCCTTAGCTCAGCATAAATATAACCTAGCGAAGAATATCGTTTCTTCGTTAGACCACCAAAAAGACATGCTAGTGCAGATGTCCGCAAATAAACGGGCAGAGGCAAAAATGGTGTCTGATTTAGGATAAAATAAAACTATGAATAAATTACTTTTGCTTTTTGTTGCTGCCACTCTTGGTAGCTGTTCGACAATGGAATCGGCGGTGGGAGCTGTCGATGGGGCTGTTAGGTCTGTTCCACTGGTTGGCGATGTGTATGGCGTTGGCTCTGATGTTGTTGGCAGTGTGTATGACACTGGCAAGGACGTTGTAGATGGTGCTGTTGATATGGTTATGCCCGATGGGGAAGAATCTGATAGCTAAGAATAAAAATTATTCTGACCAGGTTAACCTATTAAGTTCAGGCTTTTTAAAAGAGCCTGAACTTTTTTCAATTAATGTGTGCTTTGGGCTATTATAGAGCAAGGGAATTTTCCCTACAAAATAGAAAAATAGAATTATGGTTGATATTAACGCACTGCGACAAAAGTATGAGGAGATTAACAAAAAGCCTGGTGGCAACGCTGATTTTTTGGATAAGTTTCTCATGATGGATGAAGGTACTACCAACGTCCGAATTCTTCCTTGGAAGAATGACACTGATGGCTTTTATGCTGAGAGTGGTATTCATCGTATTAATGATACGAATTATCACTGCCCTCGTGTAAAAGGTGACCCATGCCCTTTGTGTGATTTGAATCACAGATTGTGGCAAACTAAAAATGATGCAAATATTGAGATTGCTAGAGAAATTAAAGCTCGTAAACGGTACTATATGAATGTTGTTGACCGTCGAGATGGAAAAGTTAAGATTCTCTCTATGGGCATTAAATTGTTTTCCAAAATTTTGGATGCATTTCTTGACGAAGATTTTGGTGACTTGACCGATGTACACAACGGTTGGGATTTTAAAATTGTAAAGGAAAAAAGTGGACCTTGGCCTTCGTTTGATAAGTCTGCACCTCGTCCTAAGTCTTCCCCTGCGGGTACTGACGCCGAGATTGCAACCTGGATGGACGAAATTCATGATATTCACGGTCTTGTAAAAGTTGCTGAGTATGAAACTTTGAAGAATCTTGCGATGCAAATCACTGGAACACCTTCACAGGAAGCTTCTACTACAACTGAGGAGACCACCGATGACGGTGACGAGGATTATCTCTCTCATCTGAAAAATATTCAGAGTAATTGAGAATAATTTAATTAACGTTCTTTTATAGGGGAAGAGGTAAAACTCTTCCCCTTTTTATATGAATAAGAAAAAAATAAAGATTTTGGCGGTGCCAGCAAACACAGGTGGGTGCGCATATTACAGGATTATCATGCCGATGGAGAAGTTGGCAGAAAAATTCCCGGACGATGTAGAAGTAAGATTTAATGAAAATCCGCTAGGTCTACAGCGCATAGCAGAGGAAGACGGTAGAGAGAGGATTTCCCCACCGCCCGAAGATTTCGAAACAACAGATTTAGATTGGTGTGATGTTATGTTTACACAAAATATTTCTAATTGGGGGGGACCGTATACCATGAACTTAATACGCACAGCGAAGGAGAAAGGAAAGTTTGTTCATTATGATACAGATGATTTACTTACAAATTTGTATAAAGGTCACAGGTTGTATGATGTGTATCGCGACCAAAAACTTTCGGAGCTTACACAATGGTTTTATCACCATGCGGACCTTGTTACAGTAACGCAGAGAAAGTTTGCGGAGAGAATCTCCCCTTTCTGCCAAAATACGTTGGCTGTAGTACGAAATGCAGTGGATTATGACCTGGAGTGTTGGAATTTAACAAAGACACCAACACCCAAAAAGCTTTGCAGAATGGGGTGGGTAGGTGGAATTCACCACGAAGAGGATGTTAAAGAATTCAGAAGCGTAGCTATGGGTGTGAATGCCAAGGTTGGGCATGAGCGAGTCCACTGGGGATTTTATGGAAGACCTCCTCTGGGTCCTGAAGAAGAAAGGGATTGGCAGCAAGATGTTTGGGATAACTATGAAAAGTACATGACACGAGGAGTGCACCCCAGACACAAAAACTTTGATGTTTTCAATGCTATGCCAGGAAACCAATATGGTGCTATGTTTACTCGTTTTGACGTTGCAATTGCCCCACTTCAGTATAATGAGTTTAATGATTCGAAATCAGAAATTAAAGTTATGGAAGCAGGGAGATACGGTCTTCCACTGGTCGCTTCTGATGTTGGGTGTTATTCTGACGTTATTATTAATGGGGAAACTGGATATTTGGTTTCGAGAGACAATCCAAGGAGTGAATGGATTAAAGTTTTAACAAAGGTATCAAAGGATAAAAAGCATCGTGAGGAAATGGGAAGGAATCTTAAACAAATAACAGACGAAGCTTACGATATTAATAAAATTGTTGGGGGTAGGTTTGAATTGTATCGGGACTTACTTAATCTCCGCAGGCAAGTTAGAGAACATGAGCATCAAAATAGTTAGTGCTTGGTCAGCTCCTGGAGGCTCCACGGTTGCACATATAAATTTGTGTAATTTACTGAATGAGAGTGGATACGATTGCACTTTTTATGGTCCTCATGGATGGCAGGAACATCACTGTCAAGGAGCTTCTATTGATAATTTTAAAGTTAATGAGGGTGACCATGTTATAGCTCATTTTTTAGAAATGGGTAGTCGACCTAAAACAGCTAGCAAGATTATTCTGTCGTGTCACGAAACAAATCTGTTTCCCTTAAAGGGGAAGAAGAAATTTTGGGATGATATACAATTTGTGTCAGAATCTCAAAAGGAGTGGCACGGACTAGACGGTGTGGTTATTCCAAACGTCATAACCCCGCTAGAAAATCATGGTGGCTCACCTGGAGTTGCTGGAGTGATTGGGAGTGTGGATTCTCACAAGCAGACTCACATGTCTATTTCTAGGGCTCTATCGGCGGGATATAAAAAGGTTCTGGTATATGGACTAATTACTGACCAGGAATATTATATGCGCAGAGTTAGACCCTTGGAAGGGAAGAGAGTTTTACTATTGGGACATTTAGATGATAAACAAAAAATGTACGATTCTGTGGAAGAAGTCTTTCATAGTTCGAAGAGGGAGACCTTTAATTTTGTAAAGTTTGAGTGTGAGAAGGCTGGTATAAAGTACAACGGATTAGATTCAACTCTGTCATCCGCAGAGATAAAAACAGATGAGGAAATTTTAGAGCAATGGAAAACCCTTCTAGGGATATAACAGTAATTCTAAATCTTTATAGGCGAGAGCACTATTTGGATGAGCAGATTCAGGCACTTCGAGAGCAGACTGTAAAACCAGACGAAATTTGGCTTTGGCAGAATGGAGACGCACGGAACGTATCTTTCTCACCAGAGAAATATGATTTAGACAAGGTCTTTTCAAACGAGTTTAATTGGAAATATTATGGACGTTTTGCGGCTGCGTTATTGTGTGATACTGAGTATGTTGCTATGTTTGATGACGATACAATTCCAGGGAGTAAGTGGCTTGAAAATTGCCGGAATTGTATGGAAAATGGGTGTGAAGGAATTCTTGGTGGTGCTGGAGTACAATTGAATTCCCCCTATTACGTTGACCATAAAAGAGTTGGTTGGAATGGAGAACCTCCAAATGAAGAGGTTGAAGAGGTTGATTTAGTGGGACATGCATGGTTCTTTAAACGGGATTGGCTGAAGTACCTATGGAGTGAAAGACCTTTTTTGTGGGACAACGGAGAGGACATTCAGTTTTCTTACCTTGCGAAAACTTTAGGTGGTATAAAAACTTTTGTACCTCCTCACCCAAAGAATGACATGGACCTCCACAGTTCAGTGAAGGGCTGGAAGTATGGTACTGATGATAAGGCGAGTTCAAATGGAAGTTTAATGCCAATTGGATTATTTTACCATCAGCGTGACATGTGTGTAAGGCATGGACTTGATAATGGATGGGAGACTGTAAATGATATTGCTAAGTTACGGGACTAGACCAGAGTGGATTAAATTAAAGCCAGTGTTGGAGAAATTAAAAGTTCCACATAAAGTTGTGTTCACTGGACAGCATGAAGATATTTCTGTAGGGACATACGATGAAAGGCTAATTTTTCCGGATTGTGAGAATAGACTTGATTCTGCATTTGCAGCTGTAGCCCAATCGGAGGGTATCTTCGATGACGTTAAATACGTTCTGGTTCAAGGAGATACGGCATCGGCGTTGGCTGTGGCAATGGCAGCCTATCATCGCAAAATAAAGATTGTGCATCTAGAAGCTGGGTTACGTTCTTATAATTTTGAGCATCCTTACCCAGAAGAGTTCTACCGCAAAACTATTACGAGCATTGCATATGCTCACGTGTGTCCTACTTTATACAATGCCAAGAACATAGAAAAAGAACGAGGTCGTGCAGGTGATGAGGAAATGCAGATTTTTGTTACAGGTAACACAGTTTGTGACAACCTTACGAGTTTAAAACCTGAGTACGGGGATGAAGTGTTAGTTACGTTACACAGAAGAGAGAACCATGATTCATTAGGGGAGTGGTTTACAGCGTTGGATGTTATCGCAGAGGCGAATCCCGACATAACTTTCACGCTACCTTTACATCCAAATCCAAATGTACAAAAACACAAGGATGCTTTAAAGAGTGTTAATGTTGTAGAGCCGATTCCGTACGATGAGTTTATAGAGCGACTAAGTAAGTGTAAGTTTGTAATCTCTGATAGTGGGGGAATCCAGGAGGAGTCAGCATTTTTGCGAAAAAAATGTATTGTTTGTCGTAAATATACTGAACGAACTGAAGGGTTAGGTGTATTTGGAAGGCTTTGCGCTACCCCAGACGCGTTGCCTTTTATGTTTGAGAGCGTTAATAGAGACTATGAAGTTGGGGAAGTAGCCTGCCCATATGGAGATGGAGATTCTTCGAGCAGGGTTGCACAAGTATTGGAGATGTTAAATGAAGACTTTTGATTTAGAATTTAATAAGTTTAGAAATATGCTGGAAGAGGAGAGGAATTTTGCGTTTACTAGATTTTCAGACGGAGAATTGTTCATTATGCAAAATAAGGAGGTGGAGTTGGCAGAGCAACACTTCGTAACAGGGGATATTACAGGACACGGCATTTATCCCCCTGAAGAGCAAAAACATTTTATCCCGGAGGAGCACCAGTTTTATAGAAATAAGCTGATTGAAGCGTTTCAGTTTCAACATAAGAATTATTTCGTGGGGCTCAGTGGGAGAAAGGATGTTGGAGATGAAGCGTTTGAGTGGCAGCTGGCTCTACGAGGGTCCAAGGATGAGGCCAACCTAACGTTCGCTAACGTGTTTATTAATAACAACTACCGAAGGTATCTTAGAGAGATTCTTCCTCTGATTGATAACCGGGAGATTCTTATGATTGTTAATAAGGGGGCTGACCTGGGAAATTTACCTTTTCACTGTAAAGAGGCTTTTCGTATAGGGTCCAACTGTATGATTGATGATTATGACATGGTAGACAAGGTTAAAGATTTCATTGAATATGAGGGGATTGAGAATCATATTATTTTGTGTGGGGCAGCGTCTCTAAGCAATTATATTATACACCAGTGTTTTGAGGCGAATCCTCGCAACACGTTTCTTGATATAGGAAGCACTTTAAATCCTCTTATGGGTCCAGAGATGGAGGGGTGGAAGCACACTAGAGGGTATTTGACGCATTACTGGTTGGACAGTGGCAGCCCCTACGGTACACAGATTGATGAGTGGTAAATTTTTTCCTTTGATAAAATTTGAGAAAAATTCTTTGATTTGGTGGGAGGAAATACGTAAGTTGAGGAATCTGGAGGAAGTTCAGTCTGGGTTTATAACCTCTGCCGAAATCTCTAGGCAGGAACAAGAGGAGTATATGAGAGAGCACGAGGATAAATTTTTTGTTGCTACTTACAATAATTCTTTTGTTGGCTATATTGGTGTTATAGAGGATGATATTAGATTTTGTGTACATCCAAGTTGTCAAGGAAAAGGTGTGGGGACATTCCTGCTGATGAATATTTTAAAATATTTCCCAAATGCGGAAGGACGGGTAAAAAAATCTAATTTTGCTAGCATTAAGTGCTTTAACAATAGTGGAGTACCTTACACTCTAATCGATGACTAAGAAAATTTTGCATAACCCATACTCCGTTGTTCGGATGTTTGAAGAAGAAGTTGCGGCATATACCGGAGCTCCTTACGCTGTCTCTGTAGACAGCTGTACTAACGCGCTTTTTCTTGGTTGTAAGTATTTGGGCGTTGAGGATGTTAACATTCCAAAGCATACTTACCTTTCTGTGCCTATGTCCATCATACACGCGGGAGGAAACGTTATTTTCGATGATAGAGAGTGGTCTGGAGCCTATCAGTTGGAACCGTACCCAATTTGGGATGCTGCTAAACGGCTAACTTCTAACATGTACAAACCAGGGACATTTATGTGTCTTTCGTTTCATATTAAGAAGACGTTAGCCATTGGGAAAGGTGGTATGATTCTTACTGATAATTTAGAAGCTGTTGAGTGGTTTAAGAAGGCGCGATACGAAGGGCGTAGTGAGAAAAGTTATCATGAAGATGAGATTGATATGCTTGGCTGGAATATGTACATGACCCCACAACAAGCATCCCATGGATTAGCTCTGATGCAAAACTATCCAGAGCACGTAGAAGATTTGGGTGAAAACAATGGATACAAAGATTTGAGTAATCTCCCGGTTTTTAAGGAGTGTAAAATAAAATGAATGAACTAACTGGAACATGGCCACAGTACAAGTAATTTTTATAGCAAAGAAATGAAAATAGCAGTATGTTTGCACGGATATTTCAATAACCGAATTGACCCTCAAGCTGGGGATAACGGTTTTGAATACATCAAAGAGAATATCGTTAAAGATAACGAGGTTGATTTCTTTATTCATAGTTGGGAGCCTGAGATGGAATCCCATATTAAAGGTTTGTATAACCCAGTCTCAGCTACATTTGAATCTCAGATAGATTTTAGTGATAAGGTTAATGATGCTTATTTCGATGAAGGCTTTCAAAGAGAATCAACGATGTATGCTAACTGTAAACCACACAACACTCTCAGTTTTTTATACTCACGTGCTAAGTCCATAGAGCTGATGAAAAGTAACGGTGAGTATGATTGTGTCGTTGTCTGCAGGTTTGATTTAGGTCAGCGAGGAAAAGAGTGTGCGCACATGTTTAAGTATAACGTGGCTGAAATAAGGTTTGATGAGGATGCGGATATGAGTAAATTGCACAGTTCTATGTGGGACCAATTAAATGCTGGGTACGCCGACCAATGGTTCTACTCCAGCCAGGAGAATATAGAAATGTTAGCAACCGCTTACGATAAAGCTTTAGACTATTTAACTCCTGGAAGTGAGTATGAAAAAGCTCTTACCGAAGGTTGGCCTGATAGCCAGCATTTTAATGTTCATTCTCCCACAGACCCAAGGCAGTTTACCAATGAATTTTTTAAATCTAATAAATCTAGTAAGTTGATGACTTACCCTAAGTGGCGATGCGTTGATAATCATTTGTTTTATAAGTGGTTTTGTATCGACACTGGACTTTATGAAGTCTCGGAGTTTGTATAATGAAAGGAATAGGATTTGTAATGTATTCCCACTCAGATTATTCTGACGTGTGGGAAATCTTTTTTAGGCAGACAGAAAAATACCTCCCTGAGGGCTGTACTAAGTATATCATAACGGATAAGGAACTTGATATAATCCCTGAAGATTATGAAGTTCTCCTCTACGATGATAGTCTCCCATACCAAAAAAGAATTGGAAACGCTCTTATGCATGTAGAGGAAGAGCTCTGTATCTTTCAGCATGAGGATATGTTTTTGTACGGCAAGGTTGATGAGAAGAAAATACTAGATTACGCTAGTGTTCTTATGGGTGGTACCTCTGATTTAGATTTTATTAAATTGATTAAAGGTGGAGAGTACAGAGATATTCCAAAGCTTCCTCACACTGACCTTTTTCATATCCCATATGATTCCGAGTATGTTTTTGCTATTCAGCCCACGCTGTGGAAGACTCCTAAGTTGATAGAAATTTATCAGGCATGTGAAGGTGATAGTATTTGGGATTTTGAGGTTAAAGGGTCTCAGTGGTGTAGGGACAGACAAATTGTTGGCGCATACTCTTACCGAGGTGAACCTCAACGAGGCTCTATGCATTGGGATTCTAAAACATTTCCTTATGTTGCTACTGCTATTGTTAAAGGTAAGTGGAATCTAGCAGAATATAAACGAGAGCTTGGAATGATTCTTAGTTCCTATAAAGTTGATTTAAGTGTGAGAGGTACATGTTGAATGTGGACCCCATCACCTTTAATCTGCCTGAGTACGAGGACTTGTCGGGTAAGAAGTACAGAAAGGAAAAGTATAGGCTTCAGGTAGAATTATTAAAGCTGCAGGAGCATGTTTTAAAAACCAAGACTAGAGTACTTATAATTTTTGAGGGGAGAGATGCTGCAGGAAAAGGCTCTACCATTAAAAGATTTGTAGAGCACCTCATGCCTAAAGCCACTAATGTGGTGGAACTCGGTATTCCCACCCCACAACAAAGTAAGAATTGGTTTAAAACTTGGGAAAAAAAGATTCCCAAGTACGGGGACATTACATTTTTCGACAGGAGCTGGTACTCCAGGGCTGTTATCCAACCAGTAATGGGATACTGTTCAGATGCTCAGTATAAGTACTTTATAAACAAGGTTAATTTATGGGAGAAGTCCTTGTGTGAAGATGGAAAGACTATGATTGTAAAATTCTATCTGTCTATCTCCCCCGAAAGGCAACTGGAAAGACTAAAATCTAGAGCTAATGACCGTTTGAAGTATTGGAAGTTGTCCTCTAACGATTGGAAAGCATTTAAGAAATTAAAACTAATTTCTTCTTACACGGCTAGAATGTTTAAAAAAACTTCAACGCAGTGGGCACCTTGGGTAGTGATTAATAGTGATAATCGCCAGATTGCACGTCTTAATGCTATGAGATATTTACTAAGTACGATGGATTACAGCGGCAAGAAAGAACTTAAGAAGAAAAAATGGACGAACCCAGTTTCTGAGTCTATTATTATAGAGGGGATTACTTTCGATGGTTTGTCTGATGAGCAGTATAATTTACTCTACGATTTGAAACATAAAGGGGGTTAATGTGCAATGAATACAAAATTAGTTCTATTTGATTTAGATGGTGTTTTGGTAAACGCTTGCGACTGGCATTATGAAGCTTTAAACTTAGCTTTAAAAGAGATTGCTGGAACTGAGATTAATCGCAAAGAGCATGAAGAAACTTTCAATGGTTTACCGACGTTAACGAAGTTGGACCAACTTATAAAATTAGGTCGTGTGAATGCTTCTGATAAGAATAAAATCTCTGAACGAAAGCAGGAACTCACTAGAGATGTTCTTGTAGAAAGGTGTAAGTTGGACCCCGAAAAAATGCGAGTTATGTCTTGGCTTAAGGACAGGAATGTAACTACTATGTGCGTGACCAACAGTATTAGAGATTCAGCAGAAATCATGCTTGTTAAGTCTGGTATCAGGGAGTTTTTGTCGGGAGTTGTTAGTAATGAAGACATTGCAAACCCAAAGCCTAATTCGGAAGGGTACGTTACCGCTATGGCACGTGCGGGAGTTATTCCTAGGGATACTGTTATAGTTGAGGACTCTCCAAAAGGTATCCAAGCTGCTTCCGGCTTGGGTGCGACCGTCATTGAAGTGGGTAACGCTGATGACGTCACTGTAGAACTTATGAGAGATAGAATAAAATGACTGTATTAATTCCAATGGCGGGAGCAGGTTCCCGATTTGAAAAAGCTGGCTACACATTTCCAAAGCCTTTAATCGAGGTCGAGGGTAAACCTATGATTCAGGTAGTTGTAGATAACCTCAATCTTAAGAATCAAAAGCATGTGTACATTGTGCAAAAAGAACACTATGACCGATTTGCGTTAAATTATTTGCTTCCACTAATCACTCCCGATTGTGAGATTGTTCAAGTGGAGAATGTTACGGAGGGCGCGGCTTGTACTACGTTATTAGCTAAAGAACACATCAATAATGATGAACCTCTAATTATAGCCAACTCTGACCAGTTTGTGGAGTGGGGTATTAGTGTTCCAGACGGAGTCCCATTTGATGCAGCAATATACACTTTTAAAGCTACTCACCCAAAATGGAGTTTCGCTAAGGTGGGTGATAATGGGTATGTAGAAGAGGTTGCTGAAAAGAAGCCTATTAGTAATACTGCTACTGTAGGTGTATACTACTGGAAGAAAGGTTCCGACTATGTTCGTTTTGCTGAACAAATGATTGAGAAGGATGTTCGGGTTAACAATGAGTTTTATGTGTGTCCCGTATTCAATGAAGCTATTGGGGCTGGTAAAAAAGTTATTACGGTGGACGTTAATAGAATGTGGGGTATGGGAACTCCTGAAGATTTGAAAGTATTCCTAGACCGATGATTAAGATTGCTCACAGGGGTAATACAAAAGGGAAAACTGACCGAGAGAATAGTCCTACTTACATACAAGAGTCTTTGCAGCTAGGTTTTGATGTGGAAGTTGACGCTTGGTATGTGGAGGAATCAGACTCGTATTTTTTAGGTCATGATGCTCCACAGTTTCAAGTTGATTTAGATTTTTTAATGGCCGAAGGGCTGTGGGTTCATTGTAAACATTTAAAGTGCTTCCAGTCTCTCCTGAAAGTTCCTGAGATAAACTGCTTCATGCACGATGAGGAGTCCTGGAAGAACGGAACTCCCGCAGTTACATCTCATCAATACCTCTGGAGTTATCCGGAAGTTTACACTTTCGATGGAAAGATTTATGGAATATGTGGGGACGCACTATTATAGGTTATGAGTATTTTTAACGACATCTGTAAAGAGTTGGATGGAGCAACTTTGCTCTCAGAGGAAACTCCAACATATGGTTTTGTGGATTCTGGGTCCAAGGCTCTTAATAAAATTATTTCCGGGGATTATAACGGAGGCTATCCGATTGGTTCTATTACGGAGATTTACGGGGAGAGCAGTACAGCAAAAACTGTGTTCTTAACCCATGCGTTTATCGGAGCACAGAATAAGGGGTTTTACACAGTCATGGTTGATAATGAACATGCGTACTCCCCTTCTTTCGCAGAAAAGTTGGGTATTGATTCGGAAAAGCTTATTTACTTGAAGCCAGAGACAATCGAGGATTGTTTTGAGTCTATAGAAAAGAGTATTTTAGCCATCCGAAAGAAGGACTCTGAAACTCCTATTATGATTGGGTATGATTCTATTGGAGTTTCTCCTACTCGCAAGGAGATGGAAGAGGAGTTTGGAAAGAACTCCGAGATGGGAGGTGCCTTGAGAGCTAAGGTGGCTGGTCAATGTTTGAGACGTATTAACCCTATGCTTAGAAAATATAAGGCTGGGCTTATTATTGTTAATCAAGTGAGAAGTAAGGTTGGTGTTATGTTTGGAGACCCGCGCACAAGGGCTGGAGGGGGGAAAGCTCTTCTCTACTATTGTGGTACTTCAATAGAGACCGCTTCAGGTAAGAATGATGCTTTGTTCGATGAGAGAAAGAATCCACTAGGAATTACTGGAAATATGAAAACTGTAAAAAATAAAATTACCAAGCCGCATCAGACTTGTGAGTTTAAGTTATTGTATGACGAAGGTCTGGTTAGAAATTTTGGACTGACGTCGCAGTATGTGAAGGAAGGTAAGGTTACCGTACCTACGAAAGGTTGGTATTCTCTTAACGGAAAGACCAAGCATCGTTCGGCTGATATGGATAATATTATTGGGGAGAGTTTCAAGGATGCGACTGCTACCTCTTAATAAATTCGCAGATTCTAGAGGTTGGAGCATAAATGATATTTATGCGTCGGCTAAGATGTGTTTACGAAATCTTGATGCGGAGACCTATCAGGAGTGTAAAAGTCCTTTTGATTGGCAAATTAACTATTCTTTGTTGTATCCTGGTGTTGTTAAAGCTTGGCACAGACATGAGAATCAGGATGATTTCTTTTGTGTTCTAAATGGTATGGCACAGGTTGGAGTATACACAGATGAGAATGGTCCTGAAAAGTTTTTCATTGGTGAGCATAATCCAGCTATAGTTCATATTAAAGCAGGAGAGTGGCACGGCTTAACCTGCGTAGGCAATCAACCTTGTGGGTTGTTGTATTTTGTAACCAATGAATACAACCCTAGAAACCCAGATGAGGAGCGGGCTGGACCTTTTGAATTCGTTGAAAAGAGTTGGTGGCTTCCGGAGAATAAGTGATGGACTTCATTGCTGTTATAATAGGTTCCTTATTTGCAACTGCGTTTTTTTCAGGGTTAGCTATTATTGTGTATTTGGCTGTTGCTGATATTTTCGGCAGGGCAGTTCGGTTCGCTGAGGTAGTTGGTTTCAAATCTGGCCCACATAATTCTGCGTCTTGGTCGTCATATAAATTCTCGGAGCTTCCGAAGGTGCCGAAGGAGAAGAAGCCTAAGAAACCTCCTAAAGGTCGACCCAAGGAGCGTTCTTTGGTCGCAGAAGCTACGGAGTACAGTGAGGAGGCTATGCGTGAGGCGGAGAGGCTTTACAAGGAGATTGACGCTGATTTCCGAAAGAATTGGACCTAGATACTACGTATGGAAGATAACACTAAAATTACTCCCCCGTCTGAACTTTTAACATTCTTAGACACGTACGTTGAGAAGAGTATGGTAGAAGAAGGTAAGAAATTTGCCATGTGGAAACGCGCTCATCCTGAGAAGGAAGGTCGTATTGATGCTAAGAAATCTAAAATTAAGAAGTTCCCCACTATTGGAGCTGCGCTGGCTGTCTCTAATTATGGTCAGGTTTTTACAACCCCTCAGTCTGATAGAATTTACGTTATAACTAAAGGTACTTGGGGAAAGAAGTCTCAAAATAAGGTTGTTAAAGGCTTTACAGCTGACACACCTTTCAGTAAGATTAAAGGTTATTCCGACCGCACCAAAACTAAGCATGCTGGTTCTCAGCCATCTGCTGATATGAAAACTAAACAAAAAGGATAAAATAATTATGCCCATAAACCCTCGCTCCAAAAGATTCGCTCGTGCTCGTAAAGTAGGTCACCCTTTAGAAGGTGATTCTATTGCTGAGAACATGGTTGAGTTCGCAGACCATCCTGATGTGAACAGTACTCCAGAGGTTCTTAAAGCCGCTGGTAAGAAGGTTCCTAAGAAGAAGGCTGCTCCTAAAAAGAAAAAGAAAAGTTAGAATCGATAAAGTCAAAGAAGTCAAATGGTTACCACGTACATTCCTAAGAGAAACTTTTTCGCACCAACAAAAATTCAGTCAATTGCTAAAGGCTTATTAAAAGACTGTGAAGTTGATAGACTTCGCGCCCTGGATACCTATACGTACTTTAAAGGTATGGTGGATACTAATCCGGAGGATGATAAGTCAAAGAGTGAAATGGTGAAGTCTCTAGAACTGTCCATGTCTGCTAACGACAAAAAAGTCAAAATCTTAGACATGATGGTTAAACTGACCGCACAAGAACTGCGTCAAAAGGGGTCTACGAATAAGACAGAAGATATTTCATTCGAATCATTAAAACCTTCTGTCTTAGGTAAGTCAAAATGAATAAAAATTATTTTATTGTTTATAACCAGCATATAGATTCATTCGTAAAAGTCAAAAGGTGTGATGTCGCAGACATCGAGAACATTTTTACAACTTTGGATGACCATGTTGAATTATCTACTTTCCGTTCTGAGGATTTTGTCTCGTATGTCGTTGCTAGAGTTATATGTAACTACGACAGGCTGGAGAGGAGATATTCTGACTTTTCAAACTTAAATGAGGCACTTTATGAAAGTGTTTCTGAAGTTTACCCGATGTTGTCCGTTGAATCCGCTTGCCATCATTATAATGCGTTTTCTGAAAAAGAGGAAAAAGAACCTACTGAAGATTTTGTGCCTTTGACTCTTTCCGAGATACGAGGAGTTCGGAAGAAGATTAAGAATAATCTTATTGGTCAAGACGAAGCGGTATCGTCAGTCATCAACTCGTTAAAGCTACAAAACTCAGGTTTTGACCCATTTACCTCTTTGTTTTTCATCGGTCCAACTGGTGTAGGTAAAACTGAGTTAGCACGACAGTTGGCAAAACATTACCTTGGAGGTGAAAGCCGTTTGTTAAAGTTAAATTGTGCGGAATACGCAAACCCACACGAATACGCCAAACTGGTTGGTAGTCCCCCTGGATATATTGGATTCGGAGAGAAAGGCATCTTAACCCAAAAAGCAGATGAGTCAAGTAGGTGGGTTATCCTGTTTGATGAAATAGAAAAGGCTAGTAGTAAGCTACATAATCTCCTTCTAGGGTTTCTGGACGATGGTGTGATTACTGACAACCAGGGACAAGAGTTAAATTTTAAGGATTCTATCATCATTTTTACAAGTAATGTCGGAATACACGAAAATGTGGGTAAAAAACAAGTAGGTTTTGAGAAAAGTCAAAAGACTTACGCAGAAAGTAAAGAGGATATAACTGATGCGTTCAAGAACGAATTTTCTCCAGAGTTTATCAACAGGATTGACCACACCGTGTATTTTAATGAGTTGTCGGTTAAGGATGCTGAAAAGATTACCAGGCTTCAGTTGCGGCAGTTACCTATAAAAATAACCCCTAGATTAGTCAAGTATGTTGTGAAGGGTGGGTATTCTTCTGAGTATGGGGCGAGAAATATAAAAAGGTTTATTAAAACCAATATTACTCTGAAACTGGCGGATGAAATACTTTCTGATGCTACTAAATATAGTATATTCAAGCCTGTTTTCTCCAAAGATGGCTGCTTCACCGTAGAAGGTGTTTCCTCAATATGACTTCAACAAAGCCCCGAATAGGAATGTCTAATCTGCTCACGCTGGCAGTATGTCTCCTTTCTGTTGGAATTGCCTATGGGCAAGCAAATGCTAAAATTGACTTATTAGAGAGAAGGGTAGCCGAATATGAGTCTGAGATGTTGCCTCTGTTACATGAAGTAAAAGAGGATGTTTACAATATTAGAGTTCAGCAAGCAAAAATAAGCACCGATATTGAGTGGATGAAAAATAATCCCGTAAGTTCTTCTACACAAGGAAGTTAGGACATAAAAAATTTAGGGGTATTATTGTCAGTTTTTTGATTCGAGAGCTATAATATAATGTAGAGGGGCGTTTCCCCCTCATTCTCTCAAAAAAAATACGAGGTAAAGCATTATGGCTAAAAATTACTCAACTCCGCTGAAAGAGCGGAAATTCGATTACTCTAACGGTTCGGACAAAACTCCACGAGTTTTGATTACGCATCAAAATCAGCACTACCTTCGGGGCTTCAACATCCATTATCTCTCCCCTTCCCAAATTGGCACCTTGCGCCGTGAGTGGAAGCGAATTGAGAATATGCCTTGGAAGATGTCCACAAAGGAACGAGTTTTGATGGAGCGAGTCAGTAAAAACATTGGTGGCTCTTTCCGCAAATACGCAGTCGCTAACATTAGTGGCTGATATTTTGTTCTTTCGTAAAGATATTTAATAAAAAAAAATATAGCTGATTTGATTTATGCCCCAAGTCTTTTAGACTTGGGGTTATTTTTTTGCCTATTTACATAAAGTTTTTCTATTATACATCGTAGGAAAACTATGAAAGGTATTATTCTCGCTGGAGGTCTTGGAACACGATTAAGACCATTAACTTACGCTACAAATAAACACTTGCTTCCTGTTTATGACGAGCCAATGGTGTATTATCCAATTTCCACCTTGGTAAACGCAGGTGTTAAAGACATTCTTATTGTTACTGGAGGGCAACACGCTGGAGACTTTATAAAAGTGTTGCGTAATGGTGAAGACTTTGGACTTTCAGGATTAAATTACGCTTACCAGGAAGGAGAAGGAGGTATTGCTGATGCGCTGGCTATGGCGGAAAGTTTTGTGGGGGATGATTCATGCGTCGTTGTTCTTGGGGACAACATTATTGCTGACGACATTACGAATGTGGTTCATGGTTTTGGAGATGTGGGAGGGGCTTCTATTTTTACTAAAGAAGTTACTGACCCCGAAAGGTTCGGAGTAGTAGATTATGGTGAAACTGGATTGGGGGATATTGAAGATATTATTGAAAAGCCTGAGTTTCCCCCGTCCAACGATGCGGTTATTGGATTGTATATGTATGATAACACGGTTTTCAATCGCATCCGCAACTTGAAACCCTCAACTAGAGGAGAATTAGAAGTTACAGATTTGAATAGAAGTTACCTTCAAGATGGTTTGCTTTCTGTTCATAAAATACATGGAACTTGGTTAGACTGCGGAACGCCCAAGGCTTTAGCAGAGGCAACTCGTATTATGTTAGAAGATGAAGAAGCATAAAGAAAAAATTGTTATCACAGGGGGTTATGGATTCATTGGCTCTCGTTTTGTTAAGTGGGTATATGAAAATACTGACTTTGAAATCTTGGTTATAGACAAGATAACCTACGCTGGGGATTATACTCGCATTGCTGATAATATCAAATGTGATGATACACGGTTTAAGTTCTTGAAAAAGGATATTTGTGATGTTACAACTAGAGATGTTCGCAGGGCAAAGTATATTGTAAATTTCGCCGCTGAGAGTCATGTAGATAACTCTATTTCTAATGGAAGACCTTTCATGAGAAGTAATGTGGAAGGAGTCTTCAACCTGTTAGAAGCGGTTAGAAGTGTTCCAGAACTCACCAAGTTTATACAAATTTCTACTGACGAAGTTTATGGGGACATGAAAGATTATAGAGAGGGTAATCACCGAGCAAATGAATCTTATCCTTTGAAGCCTAGTTCTTATTATTCTGCTTCAAAAGCCTCTGCGGATATGCTGGTCATGTCCTGTGCCAGGACTTTTGGGATAAACTATGTCATCACGAGAAGTTGTAATAACTTTGGTGAGGGACAACACCCTGAAAAGTTTTTACCTAAGATGTTTTCTAATATTGAAAATGGTTTACCTGTTCCTATCTATGGGGATGGTGGACAACTTCGTGAGTGGATACACACAGATGATAACTGTGAAATAATTGGAGAACTTATGCTTTCTGCGGCAAAAAATGAGGTTTACAATATAGGCTCTGGGTATCACTATAAGAATATCAAGGTCGTAGATTATGTTGGCAAAATCTTAGAAAAAGATGTTGAGTATAACCATGTTGAAGACAGGTTAGGACATGATAGAGAGTATAATCTTGATTGTGGTAAAGTAGAGAAGTTCTTGGGGGAGAAGGTTTTTCTTTCCCTCGAAGGATTCCTAAAAGATGAAGTTAATAGGCTCAAGGATACTGCTGACGGGAGGTAGTGGTCGTTTAGGTAAACACCTAATACCGTTAATAGCAAATATGGAAGGCGTTGAGCTGTCTACTCCTTCCTCAAAAGATTTGGATGTTCGGTCAAACGAGTATCCAAATTGGCTTATGGCTTGGCATCCCCAAGTAATAATCCATGCTGGAGCGTATACAAATGTTCCCGCTGCGAATACTGAGCCAGAAAGAAACTTGGTTCACGAGATTAACACCGTTGGGGCAAAAAACATTAGGGATTATGCTAACACGGTTGGGGCAAAAGTAGTTTATATTTCTACTGACTATGCTGAAAATCCTGATGAGAAAAATTGGTATACTACTACCAAACTCGCTGGTGAGAAATACGGACACATGGTTATTCGCACATCTTTCAAAGATAGAGGAACCTGGGGAGAAAATGCCTTAAAGAAGGTATTTCATCCAGTCTACACAAATGCTGATTGGACAGATGTTATCGCAGCAAAAATTGTGGCTGCCATAGAAAAGTTTGATACGGGTATTATCCGTGTTGGGACAGAACCAAAAACACTTTTGGACTTGGCTAGTCAGGAATATCCAGAAGTTGAATCTATACCTGTTGAGGAGGCTGATAAGTTATTAGGCTATGATTATCCTAGAGATTGTAGGATGAATCTGTCTATATAAGGGGAGGAATATTATGTCATTAACTATTGGAGACAATTACATTCATAACGCAGATAGCACAAGTCCCGCTATTGAGCGTGAACACAAAACACTTTTTACGGCTTGTAGTGCTATCAGCCACATCGATGCTTCAGCCACTATTCTTGCTGGAGTATCAGGAAAAAGATATCGTATATGGGGGATTACTGGAGGCACAGAAGATTTAGACGGCGACGGTGGAATACACCTTCATGGAGTTACTTCCGATAACCTTATTATTTCTACAGGAAGCCCAGTAAACATTTCTCTTCCCATGCCTGTTGAATTGGCAGATGGAGAGGGTTTAACGCTGTCTGCTGATGGGATTGGGAATGTAACTATTTACTATACCGTAGTGTAAATAGATGCCTATTTTTCTTGGAGATAAGTTTTCGGGACAAAATCGTGGACAACCTGTATTTCAAAGGGAATATGGGGATTTAGAGGTTTATTCTTTTAGGTGGAATGTGGTAGGTTCTGGATGGAGCAACCAAAAGGTTACAATGGCTTTCTCCTCTACCAACTTGTCTCAAAATGGTTTGGGACCCACTAAGCCACCAATAGATGCTTCTCACGACCTTTATATCTGGGGATGGGATATTCAGTTGTATAGCAGATATACAGGAACAGGGACAGGTCAGACAGAAACTAACACTTTTAGACTGTTCGATGGTTCACCAATAGATGATACTCGTCCTGACGCGTCGGGTGTTCCGCTTCTCACTTTAGATACTATATTCTCAAGGAGTGTTAATGATTTTTCTGTGGCTCATAGCGCCCATGATTTTCCTAGTCCTATAAAAATAAGGAGAAGAACAGACGGAGAAGCAACCATCTTTTTTCAGGTTGAGAGAGGAACTGCGCAGAATATAGTAGGATTAAATGTTGAGTTGTATGTTATGGCTGTTCCCAATGGAACGGTGGATGCCTAGATAAGATATGTCTTATTCAGGTATTACAGTTTCGGGGTATGATTCAGCATTTAAGGTAGATGCTGTTCAAATGTCTGATGGTGATGCTCGCCAAATACTTGCTATTGGAACAGGAACCTCTGCGTTAGAAGAAGGTGTTGCCAATCTTGCCCATGTTGAAGGTAGTTCTATATTTGTTAAAGACACTCAGTTATCGAGTGTAACACAAATAGTAGACCCAAGGAATAAGAGCAAAGCACAAGCCGTATCGGGAGTGGTGGGAGTTTCTGGAACTGCGAGTGAATCACGAAGTAAAGCAATGGCAGTTTCTGGTGTTGTCGGCGTGTCTGGAATCACTACTGGAGTTGTCGGTGTATCTGGTTCTCCGAGTGCTACTATTTCTAATGTTACTCACTCAGTATCCTCAACAAGTGTTTCCTTGTCGGCTACTGGAGATGCTCCTCTAGTTCAAACTTTAATTCCTGCTCCTGGAGCGGGAAAATCTATTATGGTTCACGCTATTTCGATTGCGGGCTGGGGAACTGGTGCTACTTCGTATGGGTTTACCAAAGTGTATTTTGGCACGGCTTCGGATGCCACCACAGTCCACAGAGGTGTTATTGTCGGAAGTAATGGAGTTACGGTAAACAACACTTGTCTACCCTTCCCATTGAAGTGTGGAACTAATGCGGCTGTCTCAGTAGAAGTTACCGAACAAGATACTCATATTCTACTCACGGTAACAATTTATCATTCAGAAATTACCTTGTAAGACTATTATATGGCATGACAGTTTGTGCTGAATATGTATGGTTAGATGGAACTGATGGTATGCCTCAGTTGAGAAGCAAAACGAAAGTTATTGCTGGTGAAGTTAAAGAGTTTCCTGTGTGGAGTTTTGATGGTGGAAGCACTAATCAAGGCACTCTAAAAGATTCGGATAGGGTTCTGGTTCCTGTAAGGTCATATAAAGACCCATTTCGGGGGGAACAGGGATTTATCATTCTATGTGAAGTTTGTGATGTAAAGCGAAAAAAACTTGTGCCACATAAGACGAACACTAGAAAAGCATTAGATACGAAAATGGCTAGTGATTGGCATAAAGAGGAACCTTGGTTTGGGTTTGAGCAGGAGTATACCTTTATGAACCTTCACACAGGCAACCCTGTTGCGTGGAGGGGGGAGAAACCACCCAAGCCACAAGGAGATTACTACTGTGGTGTTGGTGCTGATAATGCGATTGGTAGAAATATTGCTGAAGAGCATCTAAACCGCTGTTTGTTTGCTGGTGTTGAATTGGCAGGAATTAACGCTGAGGTTATGGCAGGTCAATGGGAATTTCAAATAGGAGCTTGCGACCCTCTTAAAGCCTGTGATGATTTATGGATGTCTAGGTATATTCTTGGTCGGGTAGTTGAGAGAAATGGTATTGGAGTTTCTTACAGTCCTAAGCCAGCAAAAGGAGATTGGAATGGTGCTGGTTGCCACACTAACTTTTCCACTAGGGGTATGAGAGCGGATTATGGGGACATTATGGATGCTGTTGATTCATTAAGTAATTCGCATAAGAAATTTATTGAAGTGTGCGGAGAAGGCACGGAAGACCGTCTGACGGGAGACTGTGAAACTTCTGACATGAAAACTTTTTCTCATGGAGTCTCTGATAGAGGGGCAAGTGTTCGTATCCCTTGGCAAGTTCAGAAGGACAAAAAAGGTTATTTGGAAGACCGTAGACCAAGTGCCAATATAGACCCTTATAAAGTTTGCTTTGAAATGTTAGATACTGTTATAGGCTAATTGGGGGGTGTAACTCAGTTGGTAAGAGTGGAGGTCTTATATGCCTCTGGTCGTAGGTTCAAGTCCTGCCACCCCTACCGCATAACTATATAAAAATATGAAACTCCTCTCTCTCGCACTCGCTTTCATAACTTTATTTTCCGTTACCATTGACGATACAAAAATTCGATACGGGGCTAAGTCTCGCTTTGATGAAACTAAGAATCATGTGATAGGGGTAGTAGACAGTAAACAGGTTTATAGGCACACACGGGCTTATAAAAAAATTATAGGAGAGAAGGTTGAAAAAGGTTCCGCTAGGTATTCTCAGTTAATGCTTAAAGCTACTCGTCAGTATAAGGAAGTATTAGAAGTAGTAGCCAAAGATAAAAAATGCGTTCTAATAGTGGAAATAGGTGGTGTTTCTGGGTATCCTACCATAGAAGTAACTAAAATTTGTGTTGAACATTTATAATGTGTCTGAGTCTGTAAAATTTATGTAATCTTTTTAACATCTGTTTCTATTATAGGTCGTGGGGTTAGAAAGGGAAACCGAGCATTATGAATGGCACGGAGTGAAGTGCGGTGATTGTGCTGAGAGACACACTATTAAAATAAAAAAGGCGACTCTCTCTAATTCCCACCTTTTTACCAAGGAAGGAGTTTACATTTGTGAACGCTGTAAAAAGAAAGCAAACAATTAAGATAAGATGAATAACACGCTTGAAGATATTAAGACTGTGCTTGCCGCTAAAGAGATTGTAGAATCTCATCGCCGTGCGCAGACCCAAGAAGATAACCAATCTATCGTATCAAATCTCACCCAGACAGAAAAACAACTTGACTGGGTAGTTGATAGATTAAAATTAAAGCACTTTGATGAAACACATGGTGTGTGTGAGGAAGGTGTGTAAAAGTCAAAAGAGTATTCGTGGGTGTAGTTCAGTTGGATAGAACAACGGACTTCTAATCCGTAGGTCGAGGGTTCAAGCCCTTCCGCCCACACCACCCACCAAAGGAGAAAAGTCAAATGAACAATAACGAACAAGAAAATAAAATCCCACAGTTGTATATGCTAGTTGCCGAAGATAAGGAAACTGGTTCTCGTAGGAACATCTCTGTGTATAGGACAGTCAAAGATGCTGAAGTTATATGCGAGGCATATAAAAATAATTCTTTCCCTAAAGGCAAAGGTGTTCATCTATATGAAGGTGAGATTTTAGGCATTGAGGAAGTATCAAGAGAGAATACATTTGGACTGCGTATGCCATCGTGGGAACAAGATATGGCTAGAATCCAGGAGCAACTGGAAAGTCTTATGGAAGGTTTGAAGGAGGGTGAAGAAGAAACTGCTTCGACAGAACCTGACGAGTAAATCTGCGATTCAGCCCCCCGCCTGCCATTTTGGCAGTATCATATAAAAGTATTATTCTCCTAACACGGCGAATAATACTTTTTATTTTTTGTCTATAATTACAAGTTTATGCTTGACTTGTGTTTTGATTTCTGGTATAATGTTACCTCGGAAAAGGGACTCTACCTTTTCGCCTACTTCACTCCGAAAATAATCACAAAAAACTTTTCATGTTTGTTATTGACGAAACTAAAAAAGCCATGCTACAAACCCTGGTCGAGTCAGGTAAAAACTGTCTCGTAACAGGTGCGACTGGTGCTGGTAAAACTACTCTCTGTTTCCATCTCGCTGAGGAGATGGGAATGACTCCTGTTGTTATCAACTGTGGAGGAACACAAGATGCTCGTTCTTCCCTGTTTGGATATTTCTCATTAAAAGATGGGAATACCCTGTTTGAGAAAGCAGATTTCCTAAAAGCACTTTCTACACCCAACACACTCATTATTCTTGATGAGTTGAGTCGGGCTTCTGATGATGCTTATAATCTCCTTTTCCCTATCTTGGATTTCCGTAGAGATGTTCGTGTGGATGAGTTAGAGGGAGATGATAAGGTTATTTCCATTGACCCCTCAGTAAGATTCATTGCTACTGCCAACATTGGTATCGAGTATTCTTCTACTAGAAGTATTGACCGAGCTTTACAGGATAGATTCATTTCTTTTAATCTCCCTTACCTGGCTGGTAAAGATTTGAAAAAGTATATTCGTTCTATTCACGGTTCTGAGGTGGCAAAGGAGTCTGGCACTCTGCTGAAACTTTATGATTATTCTCATAAGATGTTTGGTCAGGGTAAGATTTCTACTCGCATCTCTACAAGAGCGGTTTTGGATGTTATCCCCCTCACTACTAAATTTAAGTTGGGTGAGGTATTGGATTATGTTGTCCTTTCTATTTTTGAACAGGACAGTAGCAGTATTGTAAATGATGCGAATATTCTTCGTGAGTTTGCTGATTCACTTGGAGTTTATGCCAAAACTGAAGAAAATGGATAATAACGAGTTTCAACTGGACGATAGCGTTCCTGTCGATGCTGAGTTGATGGAGGCATGGTTGGGTGGGCATAAAATTTCTTTATGCTCCAAAACCTTACACGACATCAAAAAACTCATTGAGCATTACAAGGATATTATTACCCCTACTGAGAATGTTGTGGTAGAGTTTCCTACGGACGAAAACATGACTCCGTGTGCCTCGGTTGATAAAAAAGTAGTCTACATTCCAACTTCATTGCTTGAGGCAGGGGAAGTAGATGATACTATTGGGGCGATGATTCACGAACTTAGGCATATTGAAATGTCTGATAGTGAGCGTCAAACATGGGCAACTTGTTTTGGGACTGTGCGTAAGGCATTGGATACTCTTTTTATTAAGAGGGACGATGGTGGATACGAGAGTATTCACGATATTATTTTTGGAAGTGGAGACATTTCTTTTAATGATATGATGGATACGACGGTAGTAAAACCTAATGTTGCGTTTTTGCGTCAGGCGTGTAAAGATGTTGCTTTTCTCCTTAACGCTGTTGAGGATGTCCGTATCGACTCTCTTACCCAACCCAACTTGAAAAAGTATATCACTAAAGGTGATGAAAAAGCATGGGTGGATTTTGAGAAGGAGTATAATAGAGGCACACTCAGCGAGGATACTCTTTTGAATCTCTGTTACCGTTTGTTGTTTCACCACAAAGGATTCTTATCCGATAATACTATTGAAAAGATGTTTGGGGATACTAGCTTCATATTAAGAAGTGAACCTTCTGACTATACTCCAGTAGTGTTAAAGGAATTTTCTGATGTTATCCGAACTCATTTGGAAGATATGTGGAAGAATTTTCCTGAACATGAGAAACAACTTATGCTAACTGATTCCGATGACCCCACCGAGTTATATGTAAATGGTCTTAAAACTGATTCTGAATCCGTTGAAGGGCAAATAATTGACGGTAACTTGAGGATTAAGGGCAGAGTTGGTATGGATACTAATGCTCTTGAGTGGGAAGATAAAGAAGTTGGACGGACTGTAACTGCGCCATTAAAAGAACAAGGGGGGCAGATTCTCCGAGGTCTTTGTGATAATAGAAAAAAGCCCAAGATTGTGAACCAGTCCTTAAAGAATGAGATTGACGCTTACGATAACATTCAAATCTACTACACCGAAGAAGATTTCGGTCGTAATAAAAAAACAGAATACGGTTGCGTAGTTTACGATGCCGTCTAACCCGAACATAGTAATAATAAACAGAGTAATAAAACAGAAAATGACTTTTAATCATAAAAAAATTGACCACCCCTTAGTTAATATGGACAAAATGCCCAAAGAAGCATTAGCACAGATTACTGAGGAATCTTTAGAATCCTTCTCGGAAATGTGGGATGAGTATCACACACTTCAGAAAGAAGATGTTACAACTGCTATGGATATTGCTAATCGTATAAATGATGATTGTAAAACTTTATTTGGTTCGTATAGCAAACAGCATAAGTATATGGAGCGCAACTTGCGCGGGCGGGAAGATGTAGTTTCTATTCATGGAGGGACTATTCCTAGTAAGGAAGCCGTAACCAATGCGGTAACCGAAGCAAAAAAGAGTGTTGATATTACCAACCTTCACGCTGGTAATACTGGTGGGAGTGTTGATGATATTACTATGGAACAACAAAATAAGGCTATTGCTTTCTTGTTGTCGAATAAATATGTTTTTGGCATAGACTTTACTGCGTATAACGCACATGAGATTGCTGTATCCCTAGCCTTTGATAAGGCAATCCAGTTAGGTGATGATATTGAATTTGAAAGGGAAGCTACCCCATCCTTCTCCGAGTGTGAGGGGTGTGAAACGAAAAAGATTTCCTTTGTGCCTAAAGATTATCTTCAAAATAAGACAATTACCTGTTCTTGTTGTTGCCTTCAATATAACGCAAAACTCGTGTTTGATGGTTCATCCGTAAAAGTAATGATTTCTGGTGGAGAGTGATGATGGGGAATAAGTATTCTTTCTCCGTAGAGGAGATGTTCAGTCGAGAAGAAGATTCAGAGTTACTTGCGTATAGGGACGATTTGTTTAATAAGTTTAATCGCAACATGAGGCTTCTTATGGAAAGTAAGAAGCCTCGCAAGCAACACTCCCATAAGGGTAGGTTAGATACTCGTAAGGTATACCAATACCCTTTTAACGATTCTATCTTTCAAAAATCTCTAAGCCAACCTACTTCTAACACCACAGTTATTATGCTTATTGACGGTAGTGGTAGTATGGAGGCTAGGGGCGGTTATAATAGCAAGTTTACCCGAATGGATGTGTGTAATGCTGTTTGCTCTGCTTTCGCTAAGTCTGTTAAGACTGTTATCAACGATGAGTTGAAAGTTGAGGTATTCGTGAAATCTAGCCCCTCTCTTTATTCGGAGGGTGGGGCTGTAAAAGGTGATTTTGTAACCTTGACCAGAGTTTTCTCAAATGTTAAAGCACAGTCCGTGTCCAAATACGATAGACTACTGAATCTCAAACCTGTTTCTCCAGTAAAAGTTGGAAGCCATTGTGTTGGAAGTTATACTTCTGAGTTTTCTGTGCTTCCTGGTTTGTTTAGGTGGATGCGTAAAAACATTACAACTAAGAATACTGTCTTTTTCAACCTAACAGATGGGGAGGCATATGCTTCTTTAGGCACGAATGGAACCAAATTTCTTAATGCTGATAATGCTTACATGAGGACAAAATATCTTCGTGGTGAGAATGAGATGACCATGATTATTGGAGAACCAGAATCTCACCGTAAGTCGTGGGTTCCTGTGTATGGAGATAACTTGGTCATGGCTGAGGGTAATTTTGAAGCGGATATGTTCCGTGTGTTAATGAAACTAATGGATACAAGTTATGAATAATCAAGAGTGGGAAACCGTTAGAAAAAAATATGGGAAGTTGATGTATATGATTTGCCATAGAATCGGTGGGGATAAAGTTACTAATGATATTGAAGATTCTTACCAGGAGTTGTGTATTTCTGCTATGGATGCCGTTCGCACTTTCTCTAAGAAAAGTGGTAGAGAGTTTGGAGACTACTTCTCCACAATAGAGTTTGATAAATACATTAAGACTTGCCTATGGAATAAAAAGAATAGTCTTGGTATCAAAATCCAAAAGAAAAAGCCTATAAACAATACCATGAGTTTTGTCCCCGAACTTGTTAGTGAGGAGGAGACTTATGAAGGAAGTGGAATCCCCGTAGATGTTAGTGGTTTCGCTGATGTAGAGTTAGATGAGGAGAGCCGCCTCATTGTAGAAAAGATTTTACAAGACGGAAAGATAATAAAGCCAAATGGTAAAATCAACATAAATCGCCTAGTCCGTGAGACAGGCAAATCCAAGCCAAGAATCAAATACTTAATCGAAAGATTAGAACACTTTTACCAGGATTACGAAGAAAATGAGTAAGTTTAGAACCAAAAATAAGATTAGTGTAGGAGGGAAACTCCCAACTACTTCCGTTGTCGGTGTTATCACCAATATCGCAAAAGATTTATCAACATATACTGGGCAATACACATTTGGAAAGCAGTTTGAGACTTTTACTACCGATGAGCAAAGAAAGTGTGATGATGCTTTTCTGGATTGGAAAAATAAAGTTGAAGAGTTCCCCACCTATCGAGAAAATCAAGATGTGGTTGTTTCCTTCGTTGATAGTAAACTCGAAAGGGTTAAGCTTGTCGAAGATTCAAGTAAGTTTGGTATTGTGATTTCTGCTGGTTATTTGGCTGGGTTGGTAAAGCGATTTGCTTCCTTTAATAGTGCCAGTTCCACCCCGAACAAGGCGTGTCCTGCTTCTTGTTTGAAATGTTTAGATTTAGTCCATTTTATTAGGGAGAGTGGGGTTGATGTGTATGAAACTACTTGTAGTGCTGACCATTGGGTCAAAATTAAAGAGTGTTCGAGAACTGGCTATTATTACAGAAGTAATGCTGATTCTCAGGCATATACAAAAAAAGAAATTTCTCCTTGGTTATCCTCACGGTATGAGCCAACTACTTGGTATACTATCGTGGCGAGGAACTATCAAGACTACTACGGGCAAACTGAGATGGGGTATTTTACAGATAATATCGAGCATTACAAGGGGCGACCTTGCCCAACTCTAGTCGTTCTCTCTGAGTGTGCGTATATGGAGTCTCAAATATGGTAAAGGTTCAGCCAATACCCGAACAACTTTGGGGTGCGCTAGGAGTGGTGTGTAACTATTTGGATTTTGCTCAAACGGTTACAGGTCGCTGGAATCCAACATTAACTGATGCTATTGCGTTGGTGAAGGAATATCAGGCTTGCCATCGTGCCGATGGGGGAGTTTCACAAAGAGGTGAGATTCCCCAAGCATGGAACAAAGAAACCGTCTTTACGCCCTACCGTGAGGTGAGGTGTAAAGAAAAGTGTAGTAACCAACTGCTGTTGCCTTTTGGGGATGAAGAAAATGACACACCATAAAGCCATTCCCCCTCTCCATAAGATAGGAAAAGGTTATCAAGTAATGATTACTTCTAATTACCCTTGGTATAAAAATAACAAGGATGAGCAAGTATGGATGCCCTATATGAACGGTTATGGATGTTCTTACTCTATATTGGGATTTGCCATCAACAAAGCAAAAACCTTTGTGAGTTCTTACCGAAAAACCTTCTCCGCGCATGGCAACGCAAAGGCTTACGCTTATGTGTTAGAGCAATCCTCAAACGAAATTATGTGGAAGTCCTGGGATGAAGAAAATGTTTGATAATAAGTATAACATTGTAAAGAGCGCAACCATAAAGATATTTGGTAAATACCAACCTAATGATTTGGAGATTCTTATCGCAGTATCGAGACTTAGACCAGAATACAAAGAGTTTGTCGCTGACATAATATTTGAATCCACAGACAAAGAAACTTGGCATGACAAGATGTTATCAGAAGATGTTGATGTTATTGCTAATATCGGTATCCTCTCATTTGCTCTTAGGGTGTTGCTCCAAGAGGGAAGAAGCATTCTGGATTTAACCAAGATTATAGATTTGGGCGATTATAAAAATCGCTTTCAGAGATTGGTAAAAGAGATTCTTATGGAAAACGAAGGAGTAGATGTTCCAACTTCCAATGAACTTTCCGAGTGGTTTGCGGAAAAATAGTCTTTTATACAATAAGATGAAGTATGTCGTAACCAAGAAAGTTGTAGCCAAAGAATTTTGGTTTGTAGAAGCTAATTCGGAAGAAGAAGCATTGTTGAAAGTAAGCACAGGGGGAGGTAGAACTGCCTCTGTAAATTTGGAGTTTGAAGGATACTTACCACAAACTCTTTGGACAGTAAAAAGTATAACAGAAGAAAAAGGAGAAGAAGATGACGGAAGAAGAAGCACTTTGCTTTGCGATTGACCTGATTGAAGAAATCATAGATGATTGTGCCACCGATGAAGGTGATGTAGACTTGAGAGCAGAATCTATTGAATGTGTAAAAACCCTAACCGTTATGGTTGAGGAGGGAACAGTATGAGTTTGATTAGATTATTTGAGGTAGGTTGTGAGAAATACTTTAATACTATGGCGTTCGTTAGAACAGTTATTTGTATTATTTTTCTTATTTTTTCGCTGTGTAGTTGTAGCACTAATAAAGAAACAACATCAGCAGACCATATAGATTGTTTTGTAACACCAGAAGGTAACAGAAGTTATTGGTGTTTCGACCATGAAGTAAGTGTTCCTCTAGAACCTAAACCAGAATTGGAAGTAGTGCCACTTCTGGACATGGAAGAAAAAACTTTCTATATTGAACACGCAAGTAGTGCTGAGAATAGCCAAATGGAAGGTTACTTCAAATCAAAGAAATACCTTAGTAAAGGGGTTTCAAGATGAAAGTTTATGTATTATTACACCATAATCACAACAATCTGGATAACGATGTTTTTACAAATATCGTTAAGATTTGTGATAGCATGGAAACCGCTAAGGAAGAACAAAAACTAACTAGAACAATATTTTTTAACCATGACCACTATTGTCCAGATTTAGAATGGCTTGAAATTAAAGAATTTTCTGTAATCACAAGATTTACGGGGTTAAATAATGACCAAGCAATATAAAAAGAAAAAAGGGATATTATAAATCATCCGCATCACTATAATAAAGGGATTGAAACAAACACAAAAGGAGATTACGAACAATGACAGGAATGGGAAAAGGATTTTATAAAAATCTAAAACTTGTTTTAGATGAATTAGACCGAAGAATACCGAAAACTAATAAGGACGGTTTTCTTCCTAGTGAAAAAGTGCTTGAAGCAATAGAATACTTTAAGCCTATGATAGAGCCTTCACAATCAGAGAACGACAGTTCCTCTAAAGGCACATGGCTACAACAAAATTAAACAAACAAACAATAAAATGAAAAAAGATACAGAAACTTTACTTACAAGGGTATTACTTATCCTTATGTTCTGCTTAGGTTATATGACTGCAGACTTAATAAATGATTTAACAGCACCTAAAGAAGATGCTACAATTCAAAGGAGATTGGACGAACAGCGATTGCATCGATTGGTCGAGCCTTTTCTGCGTGATAATGAAGAGCGTATGCGAAGTAGAGAGAATCAGCGTCAGCATAGTAATCCTAGATTCCGTAAAGGTAATGAACAACTTAGTTAAATAGGATGAAGAAAAGAGCGACAAAATTTAGAGTATTATTCTCATCAGAGAATCAAGCAAGAGCCAAAAAGAATTT
>Ga0080013_1000938_pt1 | contig 39742 bp, 43 predicted proteins | sample ETNvirenome_6_85_FD_69236 | JGI IMG/M metagenome (GOLD analysis project Ga0080013, IMG submission 69236) | Marine viral communities from the Pacific Ocean - ETNP_6_85 (SPADES assembly) (version 2) | ecosystem: Environmental > Aquatic > Marine > Oceanic | place: Pacific Ocean | collected 2013-06-19 | reverse complement strand
CTGTTCAATATCCCACTTATGCTCAATGAGCTTTTCTTTCCAGATACGAGCCCATTCATTTCCTTCATACTTCAGTACGGTAGCACGATCAGTGTTATCCATAACCATTGAAGTTTTCCAGATTTGACATTGCCCATAACCAGTTGAATAAGGCTGATCTTTCCAAGTTTCTGGATAACCAGTACCTTTATCAAAGGTTGAACCAACAACATAAGTACGCTCACCTTCCAATGAACCTGAAATAGATTCATCATATACTTGAGTGTCTACATCATCACTAGCCCATCCAGCAATATAAAGAGAGCTGGATAGTACATCGCGAATAAGTTCGCAATCTAGCATGACACATTCACGAGAATCCTTTGTCAATCCATCTGTTACAGCTGTAACTTTCATTAACAAGTATTCACCGCCTGCGCCACCACCATCAGTGCTAGACATAGGTACTTTTATTATTTGTCCTGGAAGGAAGAAAGCTGGACGAGTGCCAGTTGAACCAACTGCAATAGCACCACCAGATTGGCCATATACATTTTGAATATTGCCTGCTGATTGGTAATCAGTAGCCATATACAATTTGAATTTATCGCCTGCAGCTAAACTGCCTGGAGCACCACCATCGTTATATGCAGTAAGGTCTGCATCTCCACCTGTACCTCCCAGTACGTCTACATTATTATTTTCTACCCATCCTGTTACATAGGCATACCTTTTATTCCAAGAACCACGCTTCTCAGTAAATTTAAACTGAGGATCGTCGGTTGGTTTTTTGGCAGCCATAGAAACAAAACGGAAGAACGGATCCTGAGCCAAGGATAGTTCAGATACTCGATCACCGAAATTAAACTTTCGTCTAAGATCGCCAGTCGATAAATCTGTACCATCTGAGCCAGGACTATCTGTATCACTAAAAGAGCCAATACTACCATAACTGCTGTAGCTATTGCCCCCGTATAATACGTCAGCCATTTGTCTATCTCCTAATTATGTTCAAAGACAGGCAAAAGCCGTTTCAAAGCTTTTTGTCGTGCCTATCCGAACAGGTTATCTAAATCACCGTCAACGCCCTTCAAAGAATCGAAGATATTATCCTCAACGCTTTGCTCTTTAGAGCCTTGCGAGTTTGCTCCACTGGCACTTGTAGGCATATTCCGTACATTCTTCATCTGATTTAGCATATCCTTTTTAGTAGAATTTGCTGTATTGGTAGCCGTCTTTTCTTTATTTAAAAGATAATGAATATCCTCTAAAGTTAAGACATGCTCCTTAGCAGCTTCAACAAAACCTTCATACTCTTGATCGGTCATGTTATGCTTTTCACGAAATGCTTTCTCGTCACCTTGCCGAGTAATCTCAGCATGGGTCTTAGCAGCTCTTTCCTTTTCAGCACCTAACATTTGACCAACTCTTCCCTGGACCATACGATCCACGTGAGCATTCATTAGCTTTGCAGAGTCTGAAGCTTGATCAGACATTGCTTCCTGAGCATCAAAGACAAAATCTTCATCTAATCCAAGTTGATCCTGGATAGTAGCTGAAGGTTTGCCACCACTTGTCAGATAACTACGGACATGATCTACAAGACCACTGTCATTCTTCATTGCGTCAAGAACTGGGATAAAAGGTTTCAAATCAGACATCTCTTGATGCATTCGCTGAGCTTCTCTGGTTGAATCTTTGTATCTCTGTTCCCAATCGACTTGCGTCTCATTTTTGGAGCCTTCCTCGTTTACAGCGTGGGTTACCTGTTCGGAGCCACTATTTATAGGAGGGGTTACCTCAGAGGTTGATGGAGTATCTTGTATAGCGCCATTCACATCATTTTCTAGCGCTTCAAAGAAGTCGTCTCCTTTAGAGCCAAAAACTGCATCTTCTACAGGTTCTGGGTTACTTTGGATTGTTTCTTCTGTCATTGTTATTCTCCTTATTTAAGAATCTATAAACTTATATAGAGTGTTGTAGTATAAAGCAACAACTATTTTAATCTTTTTTTGCATTATTTGTAGCACTTTGAATTGCTAGATCCATTTTCTGACCTGCAACCTCAGCTTCATTCTTCATCACATTACGCAAAAGTTTCTGTTGAGCTTCAGTTTCAAGAAGGGCAGCCTGCTCAGAACTTTTAGCATCCTGCTTATTTTTCTCAACTTCTATAGTTCCTTGCATTACTTTTGTCTTTATACCAGCCTGAACTAGTTGACGTTCTAATGTTTCAATAGTTCCAGCCTGATCTTTTATCTCCTCATCCATTTGTCCTATTTGTCCCTGCATCTGGGCATACATAGATTTTCTCTTTGCTATACCCTCCTTATTTCTAAGATCTGTTTCTGCAAGAACAGCTATATCATCCACCACTCCTAGTTGCATTAATTGTTTTAATTCCTCTAAGTATGCCCATCTATTAACAGGAAGAGTAGATCCAGCCACAATATGAACATCAAACTTTGCAGCCTTATAATCCATAGATTTTCCTATTGCTTCTCCCATATCATTATAAAGAGGAATATTAAGCTCTTGCTCTCTCTGTTCTTGAAGGGCAGATGGCTGTATAATTCTAAATCTCTTATTAGCTGTATATACTGCTTGAGAGAATTGCATAACAAGTTTTCCTAATTGTCTTAAAGCTGGTTCTATTGAATGCTGCATCCATTGCTTTATTCTTCTAGTACCATATTCATCTAATGCCAGCATACCTCTAAATGTTTCATGTTGCTGTTGCGTATCTCCCTGCATGGAAGAATAAATGCCAGCTAAATATTCCATATCATTTTTACCTTGTTGAACTATAGTAAAAAATGCATTGGATAATGGCGCTGGAGGCACTGCGGTAGGAGGAGTAGCACCAGGTCTAATGGGTAACAAGGCACCAGGAGAAGATGAATACTTTTCCCAATAGTCCATGTCTATAGACCCTTCTTCATGCATCCAGCGCAAAGAACTACCAAGTGATGCATTGTGCACCATAATTTGGTGTGATTTATTCATCTCTCTCTGCTTTCCTATTAATGGAGCTACAGCACTCATTGGAAATGGAGTACCTGTCCATTTGTAATGAAATGGTACTAATGGATAATCTGTAATATTTTCTGGCAATACCTCTGTATATAAAACCTTATCTCCAACAACACAGGTTTGTTGAATCCTATGAGCATGAAATCTCATCTGACCAACAACATTTTCTGCAAAACCTTCATCAGTCATAAGGATTTTAAACTCTTTCTCACTAATAACCTTATTTTCAATTTTAGATGCTTCATTTTGCAACTCACTCATATACTGTTGTTCAGCTCCCTCTAACTGAGCCTTCATCAGTTCTTGTGCTTTCTGCATTTCAAGTTCATATCTTTCTGGGAGCATCTCTCCCTTTTGGACTGCCTCCTGCATTTGCTGTTGCTGTTCTAACAACTGCACTTCCATTTCAGCCTGCATCTCTTTCATTTTAACTTCAACCTGCTGTTTCATTTGCTGTAATTGCTCTGGAGATGGAGGGACCCTGTAAAATACATTCATATGAGGTACCTTTAACTTTTCATATACCTCAAAGAATTCAATCATCGTATCTTCTGATCCATCTGGATTTATAGCTTCGCTTGCATTTTCATTATCATTGTATGCAAATAACTCTTGAGTTGCGTCACCTGAAGATCTTACACTCCAGCTATTCTCTCTAGACTCATCTGAAGAAGCTGAATTAATCTTTCTCTTATGGTCAGGAAATAGTTTGATTAAATGATTTTTAGGCAATACTTTACGAATAAGGATAAAAGCCGCATCTCTAAGTAACATATCACGACATTTTGGATCAACATATATATCAAATGGTTCTGGCTGCTGTATTACCACCTCTCCCATACCATCATCTCTATCTGGATCAACTGTTAAAAGCATATATCCCACACTTTTACAAATAGCATCATTTATAGCATTAGAATATAATGTACTGCCATCAGATAAATGCCAGATATAATCTGCCAGATTTCCAAAAACAGATGCTACGTCTGCATCAGATCCCTCTACACCTATTGCTTGCCATCTAGGATTATTTGCGGTTGCATAAAAATTAAGCATCTCCACAACAGGTAGGATTCTATTAATAGTAAAAGTAGGCATACCCTGCTCTTCCAGGGAATCCTTCTCTTCCTGGGTCAACTGTTCATCATGAGCAAAGTCAAATCCTTTCTGATTAATGAATTCCCACTGCTTCCTCGTCCAATTGTTCGCTAGCTTGTAGAGACTCCTTACTTCGTCTGCTCTTTTTTTCTTTGGCATCTTTGCACTCCTTTAATGGTAGGTGTTTGTGATCCACATCACATATTGTTGGACAGCTGTAACTCGCCTGCGGACACTCATCAGTAATGTATACTCCATAGCGATTAGCTCCTAAAAATATTAATCCTAATAATAGATTCCATAACACAAGTCTTCATATCTTGACCTTCCTCGTCATAGCCCATACGCCAACATTAAGCACGCCAAGTCCTAACAAGGCATACCCAGCTCCAGCAGTAAATAGATAGATATTCATCAATCCAATTACTAGATTTAAGATTCTTACTATATTTATAAGTTCATCTCTTTTCATGCTGTTACCCATGATCTAGCTTTAGGTTTATTTTTCTTCCATACTCCATCTTTATCTTGACCAAAGTCGCACGGATATGCAAACTTACATGCATATGCTAATGCGTCTATCGTATCATCATGAGCCATCCTGGGCCCAAATGTTATTATCTCTCTTTGCAAATCATAATGCGTTTTCTTAATATGCATCTGACCAACTGCAAATCTTTGGGCTAAAATGCCCTGTATCCTATCTCTCTTACTCATTCTAGTCCCTGGTTTCTCTTCACGAAAACCAATTGAAAAATCATTTCTTCTTCTCATCTCAGCCCTAATAGCTTGAAACACTGGCTTAGACATTGATGTATCTTCAATGGTATGATTTAAGGGATGATATATTTTTCCATAGTCGAAAATGTAGTCGACAATACCTTTTTTATCAGACCCTGGAATACCGAGCACAGGTAAAGACCGCTTGCGAAGATACTCGAGAACATAAATATTATTGTCCATATCGCAAGCAATATAAATGATAACACTGTAATCAGCATCCCTACGCTGAGAGTCCGTAGCGGGATCCACACCCGCGAATACATTGACTGGTTTGACATCTCCATCCTCCGTTACCACACTGCTAATGCCAGATTCTTCATCATGAATAAACTGACCATCCCAGTATTTAATATGTTCTCTAGTAAATATTGCATCCTCTTCACTCTGTACTTCCATCATATATTCTTGATAGAATTTCTGTGGCTGTCCAGAATCTGCATAAAACTTTTTCTTTCTCTGCATCTCTTCGTGACCAAACCATGATGGCCATAGAGGAGTTCCATTATCCTGTATTGCTTTATATGTAATCACTTTCCAACTATAGTCTTCGTTTTTAGCCTTAGCCTTAATGCTTCCATTGAGTATATTAGTAATAAAGGCATCGTAATGAACAGGAGTACCATTGATCCTAAGACGACCAGTATGGGGCTCAAGAGCAGGAAACACAACAGCCGTAACAAGATTGGAAATTTTAGAACGAGACTCTGGGGTAATGGTATTATTCTCGTCTTCAAAATCGTCAAGTACAATAAGATCGTATCTCTTGTGTAGTTTAGCACCACCCCGAATACCTGAAAGATTAGATTTACTGATAAGTTTGCAGCCATTTTTAAGTTCGATATCATCCTCTGTCCATTTCCTCCCTTTTAAATCACCAAAGTAATATTGAACTTTATCATTATACTCTAAGTGATATTTAATATAATCTAAATTGGGAACACTAATTTTACTTGAGGCGGCCACCCATCCATAGAACAATGGTTCTTTAGTAAAACAGAAGTCATGCATAATACCACACTTCGTTAATACTGTCTTACCATGACCACGAGGTAATACTACAGCAAGCTGTCTTACATCTGGATCATTAATTGCATCTGTTACTTCGTAATGGAAGAATGGAGTTTCGGATCGCGTGAAGTCATCAGGGAGGAATAGCTTACCAAAAGCGATAAGATCTGTATATGCTAACCTTAACGCCTCCTCCTCTTTGCCTACATTGTGAAAATTAACGTTTGCCATAGCGTTAAGTATATATTAATTATATAGTACTTGACAAGTAAATCATTTATCTAAGGCCATTGCCTCCTCGCCTGCGCTTCTTATTACCCTTACCACCACGCCTTCTAGCTTCTATTTTCGTATCATCTGGAAGAGTAGCATGCATCTCTCCTGTATTGAGTAATGCAGAGAATATAATAAGCTTAATCATTTCTTCTTTTCCTTTGTATGCTTTTCCCCAACTGGGTGCGGTGTTCCCTCATATGGTCAGATATGATAAGATTCCTTAAATCTCTTCTTCTTATCATGCTTAAACAAATCTAATCTCTTAGCTGCCATTACTTCTTCTTATCTTTATTATTATGATAGGGATCATACGGAACTACCCTATTTAACTTTTCCTGACGCTCTTTACACCCGCCACAAGGTTCGGCTCCAGTAACCTTATGAATAACTCTTGCAACAGTATCCCCAAGCCCCCGATCATGTTTAAATAGATCTAATCGTTTACCTGCCATTACTTCTTTCCTTTCACTTTAACACACTTGCCATTGACGTTTTTAAAACCCTTACCACATTTAGACTGGTTATACGTTCTTCTAGTATCTCCAGTCTTTAATGGGCTATCATCAGGAGTAGTTCCAATATCAATGATATCAGCCATTCTTTTCTCCTATCTCCTTGGGACGTTGTACTTCATCTAAGACATTTTCTGCGAACCCTTGGAAAACAGCCCCACTAAGCTGGGTAACTTTGGTTTGGGTCTTATCTTCGAGATCTAAGATGTCAGATAACTTGAATAATGCTTTTAGTTTCGTCTCATCTTTCTCACTGCCCTCTGCAACCTTCTTGATGCCTTCCAAGACCGACTTATCGTCAATGCCTAATTCTTCTAATACTGGCTTTAATTCTTCTTTCATAGCTTTCTGGACCCTCTCTGTTTTAATTAATTTAGCTGATTGTTCTAGTGCATACCTAGGATTATTTGTATCAAATGCATTTAAGTATGCCTGCTGAAGAGATACCCCACTTGTAATGAACTGAACAAACACAAGTTCCTTCTTAGTCATATTCTTCCTATCAAAGATCACTCTCTCTGTATCTTTTCCAGATATACTCCATACATTCTCTCTCTTAGAAGTATCCATCTTTACATTCTTAGTACACATAAATGTTCCTGTACACGTTCCCACATAATGCCTGATCCTATTCTTTCCCCAGTTAGCAACCATCTTACCCTTCCTTAGGATCTGTATATAGCAACCATCATCAGCTTCTACCCAGTCACCGATTTGAGCTTCCTTCCAGTTGTCACGAATAACCAAACCTTCGGGAAGCTCATCCTTGTCGTCGTATACCTTATGAAATGTGTTAGATACTTTGTATGTCCTCATCGTCCTTTCCTTCTATAATAGGCAATTGTACTCTGACAATGGCCCTTAGAGTTTCTACCTCCTTGTTTAACATGTGAATTGTTTCTAGAGCGTTATTATACATCTCTTCCCAGGTCATGTTTCATTACCTAAAGATCCAGAACAATATTATCATTGTAATTTTATCTAAAACCCATAACATAATTAATAAACTAAGTTTCCTATTAATATTCATTTTCTCGTACGCGCGATATATAATATATATATCTAGATATAATATATAATATATAATATAATATCATTCTCTATATTCTAACCCTTTTAGGGTTAGAAAGAAGTTATATTATATTATATAGATATATCTATAGATATCAAGCTTCTCCCATTTCATAACAAAGAGCTAACTCTTTCAATACTTCTTTACTAAAGTATTTACTAATATCTACAGAGCCGATTTCTACGAGACGTATTTCGTCATCTTCAAGTTCTTCTACGGTCTCTACTAGATACTCAACCTCGTCGGTATCATTGTCATATTCAATGGTTAGATGGTATATTCGCTTAGACATTATATCTCCTTTTCATGGTTAAAGTTATATTAACTGAACTGGTTCAAAGCAAGAGGTTTTAAAAATTGTAGCATTTTGGTATGTGTCCTTTTATAAACACCGTACCCCCTATTGGGGGATTTTCACTAACGTGTTTTCGTTATTTTTGATTTGAGTTTTTTCTATTCTTTTTGTTAGTTAATTATAATTAAATATGAAAGGAATATCTATGGGTAAGATAGCTGTAGGTAATAGAGCTTTTAAGGGTAATAATCGTACTACTTATTTAGATAATGAGGTACAGAACCCTGTAGAGTTAGATCCTAAAGATCCACAGGACGCAGTGATAATAGCTCAGCGTGCTAGGTTGATAAGGGATGGGGACTATGAAGGTGTGGTACAATTGCAAGCTTCATCTTTGCTGTTTACGACAAAGAAGGAACATAAACCTGTAAAGGTTGGAACACGCCAGATCTATATATTAACCAAGAATGGCGAAGAACATGTTCATCTGGATGCGAGTACATTGCAGACAATGGTTGATCAGGGCTTTGCTGTTACTGGAACCAGGATTGAAGACATTATGGGATAGCAACCATATCATTCCTTAAGAGAGGTTGATTAATTTCAGCCTCTCTTTACTTATTATTACTACCTTATTACCTACTTATGATGTTATCTAATGGTATAATGGTCTTATTTGCTCCGTAATGGTGTGTACACGGTCATATCTCTCTGTAGGTATACTTATGTATCATATTGTAACTCACAGGCTATCTAATAGCCATAACCAAAGGAGATATCTTATGAGCAATCCATGGGATAACTTTGATCCTAATCACCTTATGCATGCTTTGTCTTTGCAGAATAAATTGCAGAAACATGTCAAGCGTAATGATGGGAGGCGTTGTTATACATATCTAGACTTAATGTTCAAACATTGGTCTCGTGAGGATTTTTATCCTGATGATGATGGTATGATAAAATGTCCTATCGATAAGGGGATTGTGAATCAAGCGTTGCGTCTAGCTAGGCAATGTATAAATAAATAGCTACTAATACCCAGTGCTGATTTAGACTGGGTAATGAGATATAGATTGCAAAGATTTCCTCTAATAATAAATCGCATAAAGCGTGAAAGGACGTGATGACATTTAATAATGAATTTCCAATCATTAAACTATTCAATGGGTTGAATGTAATGAACTTTAGTTCACCTCATAGTTATGTGTTTCATACTCGGGAAGTATTACCTGCCTGTAGTGATGAAGTAGCTCAGAAGTATAAACTGGACAGTGATCATACCTTACATGATCGTGGGGTATATTCTGATGTACTGATTAAATATAATATCAGTAGTGAGATGTGTGATGTCTTAGTTAAAGCTTCTGAGTATAATGGTATTGATATCATTTTAGTACCATATCCTGTCCTAGATGCTTGGTCAGCAATGATAAGGAATCTTGATAATGATATTGATCTTCAAGCTTTGTTACCTTACAAATCATATCAAAGTTTTGATAATCTAGTTGAGTTATTAGAACGTGTTCTTCTCAAGATTAAGACATGTAAGCTAGATGATAGAGTTACCAAGGCTATCAGGTCAGACCAATTTTGTACATCATTAGAAGGCTTAATGGTGATCAATGAAGCATTGGTACCAGCGTGAATAGTTTAGAAATGCTGTTCATTGTTTTGGGTGTAATGTCAGGGTTATATATTGGTTATATAATCTTGAATCAGTTTGTATATCTTCTCGCCATTGTAATACATTGGTGGGAAGATAGGAGTAGACATGGGAATTGATTATGGTCATACATATTGTGTTCCTAGGATAATAGAAACTCCAACTCCTAAGAAGAGAAGAGGTCATGGATTTACCAAGTCTCTTTGCAAGAAAGCTAGGAGAAAACGCTCACGCTAATAACATATTGGCCTTACAGCTAATCTTATTAGTATTGCAAGAGTTCTAGGTCTTATCGAAAGAATAGCAGAAGTCGAGTCACTACAATCGAGGTAAACTAACGACACAAAACCCTAAGTGCACAGGTGAGTGGCTATTCAAGTAGGCAGATTAAGGGCGAGCAGTGAGAACCACTGTTAGTGCGTGTTATTGTTCTAGACACCAATACACGAGCTTTGTGGCGTTTGCGCAGAGTGCCCTCTGTGATAGTTTCTGATGCGGGTGAGTGAAACGGTTTAAATAGCTGGCTCATAACCAGAAGACAGTGGGTTCGACTCCCATACCCGCTACTAAATTTGCTAGCCATGCAGGTAATGGAGAGATCTGATCTGTTGGATCGCCATTCGACCACAACTCTAGGTATGTAGTACCAGAGAACTCTGATCAGGGGAGCTAGCAATAATTTGAGAGAGTAAGATAGTTTGAAGTGGGAACTAGTGAGGCTGGTTAACGCTGTTGAAGGCTATTCTTCTCTCTCACCCCATTGGGCTGCTTATAGTCCATAAGAATAACTATGGTAACATAGCCAAAGTGAAAGGGATTAAACTCCTGAGTAGCGCCAGTAATGGTTCACGTAAGCAAGCACATAACATGATAGTCTTCATATGGCTCTACTGAGTATGAAAGAGTATTATATCTGATAAGGCGTTCAGATTGAGGTAGTGATACCAACAGGAAAATGTGTAAGGATTTAACACATCTGATCAAACGGATGAATATAAGCTAATGTTGTGGTAACAGAAGCTGATTCCTAATATAAATGGTTATCTCTCTTGAAACAGAGATTGACCGTGAAATATGATGTAAACTCATCACCAGTGAGAACATAAATCTGAGAGTAGTATTTGTTATCTCAAAAGGATAATAAGCTACAACTTATATGCGCTCGGATTTCTCTGCCTAGTCTAAATCATGCCCGCTTGGGGGTTAACCAAGACTTAAATAAGAATGTTAAGACGCAAAAAGACATGTAAGCGTTCAAGAGCATAGGGCTCTAAGTCTCCTGAAAAGAAGGAGAGCTAATTAGGACGCAATCCTGGTTAGTTTGATGATGAAAGCACACTATAGAGTTGATCGCTTTATAATGCTGTAAGTAGTTGTTGAAACAGCTTGAACGATAAGAGTGGCAGTCTATAACTGCTGAGCTTGGTATAGTACTACACGCAAGTGTTAGTGGACAAAGGAAGTAAGGGCTTAAATCCGTACGCTTCTCAAAGCTATACTGTAATAACTGTAATCTCAGGTTATACTAATTTCATAAATAACAAAGGAGATGTAAATGAAGAAGACGACCAAAAAAGTAACTAAAAAGGTAACAAAGCAAGATGTAGATGTATCTAAGTTTAAGACAGCTGCAATGACTTTTAAGACTATGTTGCTCTCTAAAATAAGCTTTAATCCTAAGAATCCTGTAATAAGGACAGATGAAACTCATCTAGGGTTTAAATCATTGTTAGCTAATATTCGTAAGAATGGATTGTTAACTCCTATTATAGTTGCAAATAATGGTACAGTTATAGATGGTAATCGTAGACTGACAGCACTAAAACATTTAGGTGTTAAAGAAGCTCCAGTTGTTATGCATAATAGTACTAGCCATAAAGTATTTGATGAATTGTTTGTAGCATGTAATGAAGATACAATGTCAATCAATGCTTGTCAAGAGTTAGAACGTTATCTTAATGGTGCTAAAGTAAAAGCTACTACACTTCATGCTATTGAAAAGGTGAGGGAAGTAGGTGGTGTAAGAGTATTAAGACAGATCGTTAATGTTGGTAAATCACCAATAACATTTTCTATTGCTCTTAGTATGATTAGAACATATACAGGAATTAAAGATAAGGTATTCTTAAGAAAAGCATTAAAATGGATGCTAACTGTAGGTTCTGCTTATAGATTAAAAGCATCTATAGCTGATTATATACCTGTTCCACGTCTTATAAATGCAATTGAAACTGGTACTCCATTAGTAGCTAAATGGCATAAAAGTTATAAACCTATTACTAAAGGTGAAAACTTGACTACTGTGCCTGAAGGTAAAACAAGGGTTACCACTAATCAGTTAAATGGAAAAAGCGAAGAGATAGTTGGTTATACAACTGTTTAATAGCTAGGAGGAGGACCTAACCTCAATAAAAAAGGAGATCCGTAACATGACAACACTAGTAATTTGTGATTGTGGCCAATTAGCAGAATATGATGAGGGGCTTGCCCTAAATTGTCAACATTGTGGAGATAAAGTATTGTCTCCAGTAACTGATGGTAATAATGAGGAAGAACATGAATATGTGTAAATCTTCTACGCCATCAGCTTGGCATGACATTGTACAACCTGCATTAATAGCCTACAAACTGAATAACAAAGTGAACAAGCTCTTAGATTATTATGAAGGTAATGGAAATGAAATTAGGCGGAATCAAGCCTATTCAAAGGCATTACACCTCCAAAAGAAATCTAACAAATTATTGGGTATTTCTCAATAGTGCTTGTCATCACGGAGGAAAACAGGAGGAAAGGGGGAGAGTACTTGTATTCTCCCCTATACTCTTCCGATATTACTCTATGGATTTCAGGAAATATTTAGAAAATAGACTGATGATGAAAGAATTACAGTTAATGAGAGCAGAAGATAATAACTCTTCTGAAGAAATCATAAGTGCTCTCTTCTATGTAGTAAAAGAACTAAGATTTATATATAAACAATTATTTTGGGAGAAGTGATGATTAATGATAAGCAAAGACAAGCGAATGCAATTAGACGAGAAAAGCATAAAAGAAATCCTGAAAGAGAAGATCATTCTAATGATGGAACTACATTAAGTCGGGAAATGGTAGTCAATAGATGGGGTCTTGCTGGGAAAAAGTACTTAGCTGAAAGAAAAGATCCTAATACTACTCATCCTTTATCTTTTGAAGAATTTAATAGTATCCCAGATATTGAGGAATTAAAAGTAGAGGAGAAAAAATGAAAAGATTTCTAGTATTCCTAAGTTTTATTGGTTTTAGTAGTGCATTTTATTTAATGATATTTTTATTATGGAGGTTATATGGTTAAAGAAGAAAAGGGACCTCAACATCCAGACGAAATGCGTCCAGATGAAGATCCTGTAAGTAATTGTTGTACAGCACCATTTGGATATCCTGGATGGCCTGATAGTGATATTTGTAGTGAATGTCATGAACATGCAGATATAATGGAGGAAGAATAATGGGACAAATGAAACAACAATCAATTGAAGATATGAATATTCATGAGGTTAAAGAATTATTAAATAATTTTAATTCTAATAATGATAATGGATATATAAAATTTCTTGAGCAACAACTTGAAATAGCAGAAGATAAAGTTAAAGTATTGCTCCAGAAACTGGGTCCAGGGAAATGTGTTGAATGTTTCAAGACAATTCCTCAAAAAGAAGTAATCTGTGGTCCATGTCAAGATGAATGTGATGGAAGATGGGATCACTTAAGAGAATAAATAATAAAAGGAGAGTCATTAATGGCAAGAAAAATAAAAGTGTTATCTGGTGGCGGTTTTCCAGAACGTGAAGTTAACTCTACAACTGTAGGTGCACTACGTAATGAACTGGATATACCATCTCGTGCAAGTATTAGTGTAAATGGTACTGGTGTAGCTGATGATTATGAATTACAAGACAATGATCTTGTAGCAGCAGTAGAGAATGATAAAGGTGGCGGTATGCACTTTAAATTCATCAATCTTTAGAATATAAAGACTGTTAATATTAGATAAGGGGAAGGTCTTAGGGCTTTCCCCTTGTTTTTTTAAATATAAATAGGAGAAGAAGATGACAGAAAGAGTAGTTACACCAATCAGTCAAGTAAATATTAATATACAAGAAGCTGCAAATACATTATTTCTAGGTCCTCAAGCAGAATTGTTAGAAAAAGTGCAAAATTTTAATTCTCGATATAATATGTATGGTACAGGTGGTGATGTAATTCAAATAAATAAGAATTATGGCTTTAAACCTGGTGTTTATGACAGAATAAAAGAAGCTTATGGTAATCATTGTCTTGGATATAGCTCTAAGCCTAAAGATATATGGAGTCTTAAATATCGTATAGATCGAAATACATGGCAACAAAGAACTTTTTGGCGTGATGCTATTGCAATTCAAAATAAAATGAAATCATTAAAATATGATAATGTTGGTTGGCAAGATAATGTAGAAGTTGTAGAACGATTCTTTACAGATCTGCAAGTCAGAATTCCATTAGAAATAGGAAATGCTTTAAGTATATTTATAAATGATAATATAACAGTTGGAGTAGAGGAATGTGAAGAATGGGGTGGAATGCGTCTTGTTGTTGAACTATTTACTGCAGATATTGATATGCAAGTTTTTCATCAAAGTACAAGTGGTGAAGAAGAAATTGCCAATTATAGATGGGGTAATGTAGCAACTAGATGGTATATTCCTTTCTGGAAGTTTGTTAATAACTGGTGTGAAGGTGGTACAAATAGTAGACATACTGGTAGCAGTGTTGCGAATCCTTCTGCTAAATTATATCCTAAATATCCAAAGTTAAAACATCCTTATGTAAGCAATAATGGCTATAATAATGAATCTGGTTGGATAGGATATACATGTACAGGAGATATGCAAAGTGATCTAAAAGAAGCTGCATGGAAATTAGATATTAATGCTTTATGTAGTTTAACTAGATCTTGGCTTTCTAGATATCATATTCCAAGAACTAATCCTTTAAATCGTATTCAGTTTTGTTATTATGGTTGGGAAATAGGAATGGATGCTAAAATATGGACACATAGAGATCAAAATGCTAATACTTTCATAGCTGAATGTCAATGGCCTAATGTATATGGAGAGGAAACTGATTATCAGAGAGATAATCCTTGTGATAATTGTCAATTCTTGGAAGGATATGCTTATTTGAGAGATAATTCTAATATTCTTGATGATGCTGAATATCCAGGTCATGAAGTAATGATCATAGAACCTTGTCACAAGGCTATTAAAGAGTATGAAACTCCTCTAACTGAAGAAGAAATCATTAAAGAAGCCTGTATACTACATATAGTATGTTGTAGTACACTTAGGAATATGCCAGGTATTAATGATCAATCACCAGCTTTAGATTATATGTTGTCTGATAGTAATAGATTTCCAGCTGATGCTAATCTAGAAACAATATATGATTTACATCCTAATTTCAATCTTGATAATGCTATAAGATCAGAAAGATTGGCTTGGCCTAATCATGAGGTTGAAGATCTTCTTGATACAGTATTTAATACTCGTATTTGGCATGACCTTGTAGATGAATATCTAGAATTGCATGGAATTGATGATGGAGGGGAAGTAGATGATGTTCATTATGATCTTAGACATGAATCTCTTGAATCAATACGTAGTATGATCAGTAATGAAATAGAGAGAAGAGAAAATCATGCTAATGATCAGACTCAAAGTACTTGGGATCCTCTTGGAGTAGCAAATGAAGCAACACCATTTGATGATCCATTAACCCCAGAAGAGTTAACAATCAGATGGGCTACAGAACGTGGTCGAACAATAAACATATAAGGAGAAATACAGTGAAAAAAGACATACAAATAGTTGGTGAATTAAGTAGCAATGTAAAAATGCCTACTATGAATTTAGGAAGAGGTCCACAGGCTTTATATAAAGCAAAAGCTAAAACTTTCTTTGAAACTATGAAAATTGGACAATCTTTTACTGTTGAAAATAGAACTGTAGAAGCTGTTAAAAGATGGGCTAAAGATTGGCGTAGAGATTTGAGAGCTAATGGTAAAAAATCTTCTAATAAATTAGCTCAAAGAGGATTTATCACTCAACATGAGACAGTTAATAAAACCAATGGCGTGCGTGTTTGGAGATATGTTTAATGGATACAGGATATTACATATCAAAGAAGGATTATGATAAAATCATAAGCTATGCTACAGCTGCATATGAAAGTATGAAAGCTGAAATAGGTGGTATGTCTATCTGTTATCAAGATGAAGATGGAGACTGGGTTGTAACAGATCCAGTCATCCTGAAACAGAAGGTAACTGGTGGTACATGTGATTTGGATCAAGAAGCTCTTGCAGATTATTACTGCAGGGCAGCTAAGAAACATGGTAAAAAGAACTTTAGATTCTGTTGGTGGCATTCTCATCATACAATGGGAGTATTCTGGAGTGCTACTGATATTAAAGGTATCAATGAATATTCTGATGGTGATCTGAGTTTTGCTTTAGTAGTTAATCTAAAACGTGAAAATAAGTTTCGTGCTTCTATGTGGAAACCTGTTGTAATGCATGAAGATACAACTTTAGAGATTCTTGAGAATAAAGGTTCTTCTGTACCTAAGAAGATACTTGAAGAAGTAGAAGAATTATGCGAAAAGCCTGCTTATAATTATACTTCTTGGAAGGACAAGAAGAAGGATGATAAAAGTCAAACTAATATGTGGGATGATGATATATATGGTTATAATTATGGATATGGTATATATGCTGAAAATAGAATCAATCATGGATTAGAACCTTCTGATGCATTGAGATCTGGACAATTCTTTAATTATTGTTATAATCAGATAGCAGATTGGATTGATGAAATGGCTCAAGGAACTTTGACATACTCTGCATATGTAAAAGAAGTAGAGAAATCAAATAAAGAGCTTGAGAAAATGAAATCTGGTTATTCATTCGTTACTATCGGACAAAATGAATTATCAGAAGAGCTCGAATGGCAAGATCCTGCTATGTGGATACGAATAGATAATCAATCAGTGGTAGATTTAACAAGGGAGAAAACTAATGGAGTTGGAATTAAGCAGTAGATATACAGGTTTAATGAATAACTTCCATGAATACTCTTTTCATGTATTGGGCTGCGGGGCTATAGGAAGTTCCGCAGCTATCCAATTAGCAAGAAGTGGTGCAACTAAATTCTTCTTGTATGATATGGATAAAGTGGAAACAGTAAACATTGGAGTTTCACAATATGATATTCGTCATGTTGGTTGTAAAAAAGTAGATGCTTTAGAAGAAATCATAACTCAGATTAATAAAGATGTTGAAATTAGCACAATACATGGTGAATTTAAAGAATATTGGTATAATGGTGAAAAAGATATAGCAATATTGGCATTTGACACGATGAATGTACGCATGGAAGCTGTTAAAATACTTTGTGCAAACAAGCAAAAACCTATGTGCATTATAGATGGTCGCATGGGAGCTGAACATTATCAACAATATCTTATATCTAAACCTGATATTACTAAATATGAGAAAATATGGTATAGTGACGATGATATGTCAACAGATCCATGTAATGCTAAAGCAACTAGTTATTGTAGTAATATGAGTGGTAGTTTTATAGCCAATGCAGTAAGAAAATTTGTAACTGGACAGCCATTTAATGGTAATTTCAGCTTTAATTTTCCTACAATGATGATGAATAAATTGTAATTGGGCAATTAGCCTAAGAGATAGAGGGGGAGTAATTGGAACCATGGAAACCGAGATACGTAAATGGGTACTCCCCTTTAAATTTGTGTTGCACATCACATAGAAAAGTTGTAAATTTAAGGTACTGCAATAGTTGTAGAAAATGCTCTCCCCGAGCATAAAATAGTCAAAAATAACAAGGAGAAGTAAATGAAAACTCTGTATTTCGACCTAGAGCATGGTAGTCAGACTCTTGGAAGTGAAAAAGCAATACAGCAGATGTTTGGATATAGCGTACTTCGTCCATCTACCTGGGATTCATTCCAGCATGTAATTGGACAATTGTATACTAAGAAGAAAACTGTTGTTGAGAAACATATAGGTGCATTAAAGATCGAAGAACACCAAGAAGGTATCCTCTTAAGAGATAATGCTCCAACTGTAGATGCTGTAGTAGTAGATACATTCTCAGAACTAAGTAAAAAGTTTATGAGAAGTTTAGTAAATAAAGATACTGGTAAAATGATGTTACAAGATTGGGGTAAGCTCAAGAACAAACTTGATGGTTGCTTAGAATTTGTAACTCGTATTCCTGGTGTAGTAATATGTAATTGTCATAGTAAGATTCAAACTATGGATGATGGTCAAAATAAGGTATTACCTTACATTGATGGTTCAACCAAAGAAGATATAGCTAAATGGTTTGACTTTGTATTCTATACAAAAACTAATGTTGATCTTAAAGATAATGCTAGTTATGTATGGGTAACAGGAAGATCTGAAAAATATGATCATGCTAAAGACAGAACTGGTTTACTTGATAGAGAGATTCCTCAAGATTATCAGTTAGTATTAAATGCTTCAAGAGAGTCTGGATTTGAAGGTTCTAAGATATTAGTTATTGGAACTCCAGGATCTGGTAAAACATATGCTCTTAAAACATTAGTAGATGTACCTGAAGTCAAGACAGAAACAGTAAAAAAAACTAAAAAAAGTGAAGGAGTAATTGCGTAATGAGAACATTAACAGTAAAACAAGGTGGCTCTGATTGGGCTATAGGCTGGCATGAATTAACTGTAAGTACTGCAAAATATGGTACTTACAATGATTCTAAATTCTTAGAACTAGCATTTAAAAATTATCCTGACAATTTCACACTTAGAATTTATGCTAAGAAAGGTAAAGATGGTGAAGAGTTTGCAATAGGAAATGTTTATAGATTTGCTAATGCTGGTATTACTGAAGTATTAGAAGGTACTGGTGGAGATAAAGTTGTCAAAATAGATGACTCTGCAGAAGAAATGGTTGGAACTAGATTGAATATATTATTCTATAAAGATGGAGAATATACTCGTGCATATTCATCTGTAGCTCCTACTGAATTCTCTAATGCAATGGATACTTTCACTGATAATGATGTAGCATATTGGAAGAAGAAAGCAGAAACTAGATTCGCTAATTATACTCCTGGTAATGGTACAGCAACTACAACTCCTGTTACTCCTGTTACAGCTGTTGCAGAAGAAACTGCAGAACTACCATTCTAATTTCCCACTCGGGAAATCTTGATGAGAAAGGGGAGTCTTTAAATGCCAATTCATCGGCTCCCCTTACAATTTAAAGGAAAATAATGAAGAATAAAAATGATTGGGGATTAACCTATAATATGGATTATCCTTCAGCTAAAAGAGGACGTCTATATGAGAAAGAAAGCTTTGCCGTAAAGTTGTGTCCTAATTGTAATGTAGTATATGAAAACACTTTTAATGATTATAAAAGGAAATATAAAGCTCATTATTATGAGGACTTTCCAAGGAGAGGTTTATATCGTAAACCGTGTCTTAAGTGTGAATAGAGAGAAATACATGGAGTTATTAGAAAGAGCAGCTAGAAAAGCTTTAAAGAAAGCTGCTAAAAAACGCCAAGAACGCAAATCAGTTTATCCTTTTGGATTTGAATATAGGAGTGAAAGAAAATGAAAAAACTATTTGTAGTAATGGATGAAGTACATTCATTCTTAATAAACCACCCTGTTCTTAGAGATAGTGACGAACGATTAATGGCTAATATTTGGTCGAAAGCTATTCTTCCACCCCACACTCTTGAAACTATAAGTGCAAAGGGATTGTTAGAAAAATTGTCTGAAGGTAAATTACCTAGTTATGAATCTATATCAAGATGTAGGCGTAAATTGCAAGAATTATATCCTGATCTTAGAGGAGATAAATGGTATAAACGTCACAAGAGAGCTGATAATATCAGGAGGGATATAGTTACATGATTAAAGAATTAGCATTTGGCTTACAAAATAGACATCATTTTGTACAAGAAGAAAAGATCTCAGACTGGATGAATATGGGTAAAGATACATTCATGTCATTATGGGATTATGATGATTATGTGATAGAGTACACAAAGAAGAAGAACTCTTTATCAGGATATGATGGGTTATTGTATATGCCAGATGAGCTGATTCTAGATGTAGATGGATCTAATTCAGATAATGCAAGACAAAAGACCATTGGTCTGACTATTGTATTGAAAGACTTAGAGATACCTTACAATCTGTACTTTAGTGGTACTGGATTTCATGTTGGTATTCCAGCTACAGCATTTAGATGGAAGCCTGACAAAAATCTGCATACTAAAGTAAAGTTTGCATTGAAATCTGCTGGTATATATGACTATGCTGATCCTTCTGTAACAGATAAGACAAGATTAATTCGACTACTTAATACTAGAAATAGCAAGAGTGGTAAATGGAAAGTGTATATTCCAGATGAAATGATTCATAAACATATAGATCATATCCTAGAATATGCTTCTAAACCTCAATCATTAGAGGTAAGAGAGCTAGAATGTGAACCAGTATTTGATGTTCTAGTTAAGCATACTAATGAAGAGAATGTTTCTGCTGCAAAGTCAATAGGTAGATCTCCAGATTCTGTGAATTATCCATGCATACAAGCTATGTTAGAAGGTACTAAATTTGGTAACAGACATGCATATGCACTCAGAGTAGTTGCTCATTTCAGATGGTTATACCCAGAAGAAATAGTTAGAATGCTTGCAGAACATTGGAGATTATCTGTAGATTTACCTGATAAGCCATTCACTATAGAAGAAATGGATTCAATCATTACCAATTGTTATGAAGGTCATGATGGAGCTGGATATAGATATGGTTGCGATGATCCTGTAAAGGATGCATTATGCAAGAATACATGCAAACTGTATAAATCTAAGAAGACTCAATCAGTAATGACAGCTACAGATATGGATAAGGTAATGTCAGACTTCTATACTACAAATCAGAAGCCTTTAGATTTAGGAGCTATATATGGACAGAAATTCCCTATATATCCTGGAGAAGTAATTATTTTACAAGCTCCTCCTAAAAGTATGAAAACAATGCTACTTCAGAATTGGGTAAATGAATTCAAGAAGCCTACATACTTTATGGAAATGGAAATGTCACCTAGACAAATATGGTCTCGATTTGTAATGATAGAGAATGGATGGTCAGAAGATGAAATTGCAGAGCATTATAAAGGAATGAGAAATGGTATTACTAAAGACTTTTCATGGTTAACTGTAGATTATGGATCCTGTTATCCTGCTGAATTACAAAAGAGAATATCTATGTTGCCTATAAAGCCTGAAATAGTAGTTGTTGATCATATGGGATTACTTCGTAGTAAGCAGAGAGATAATAATATGAAAGTAGAAGAAGCATCACAAGGACTAATGGAATTAGCAGTACAAAATAACATTATTGTATTTGCTGTTAGTGAAATAACCAAGCAAGCATTTCATGAAGGTATGAATATGGCATCAGCTAAGGGTTCATTTCGTGTTGCTTACAATGCTAATAAACTAATATCTGTTAATCCTATTAAAGGAGCAGATGGACAAATAACGCAGTTGCATGTTAAATCTGAAGCTAACCGTGAACGTGAAACCTTAAATGTTAAGCTTTGGGTAGAAGATGTAAGAATAACTGGAACGGAGGTATGTGCATATGAGCAGGTCGCTAGTTGATATCACTCGTGATTTAGTATTAGCAAAGAACGATTATGAAATATTCAATGAAGAAGAGCTTATGGAAAGAGTCGATGAACTATTTACAGAGATGCATCAAAAAGAAGATGGGATTTTCTGGATGTATAAAGAGTCAGAAAAGGAGATTGAAATGTTTGAGGCACAAATCAAGAAATTGAAATCTCATACTGCTGTAATGAAAAGAGCTCAAGAAAGAATAAAGATGTTAGTTTTAGGTACATATGCTGAAGTAGAACGTTTACCTAAGCATTCTGTATTTAATCCTATTAAAATATCAAACTCAGCTGGAGCAGTCGATGTTGTAGATGAAGAAGTCATTCCAAAAGAATATTGGATAGAAATAATAACTAAAAGACTAGATAAAAAGCGTATCTTACAAGAGCTCAAGGATGGAACTACAATTCCTGGAGTACGTCTTGCAAATAATGCTTTCGTTAGAGGATTAAAGTAATTGCATAAACCTTATGAACATAAAGAAGTAGTTTTCATACCTAAATATAGAAATCTCACGATAAAAGGTAGAGAACGTAAGTGTGCTTTAGAAGCATCTAATAAGGGTGAATGTTGGTGGGTTTATCAATTCTTAATCACTAGTCCAAATAGAATGGTAGGGAAATGGTAACGCTGGGGAGAGTCAAAATCCAGGATTATTTGCTAGTAGTATGTACTAAACTAGTTTTCAATCTACAGCTTACCATCCCTGCATAAACAAGGAGTAATATGTTAGATAAAGATCTAAAAGATGATTACGGATTCCAATGGATTGACCTTTGGGATAGAACTAAACAAAACAAGGAGACTGAAAATGCCGACTGAAGTTAAAGAGAAACCTAAAAAGGTAGCTACTCCCAAGTGGAGTATGAACCAAGATGATTACCTTGAACTATTAAAAAGTATTGATACTAATGCTAAAGCAATTAATAGCTTAATTACAGATGTTAAGCGTATTAAAATAAGGATGGGTTTATGAGTAAGCAGAAAATTAAAAAACTTGGATATAAGCAATATGAAGGTCTTTTATCTGAAGCTCACCAGAAACTTGAAATATTAGCTAGTAAAGTGCATGAACTTCAAACTTATCTCATTGCTTATGTAGAATATCGTGGACAGAATGTACTATTCAATGAATGGATGAATGTCAAGATAAAAGAAATGCAAGCCGAAGTAAAAGAAAAAGAGGAGGCAAAGAATGAATTACGTGAAAATGACCAACCTGATGAACAACATCTGGAAACAAATACAGCAAACCAGGGATGATGGTCAAAAAGAATATGCTCATGATCAGGATAACGTTTTTGCGAATTTTGATAGGGTAGGCTCACTACTTTCTATCACTTCAGAGAAAACCCTAATGGTATACCTCTTAAAGCATATTGATGGAATAACTGCCTACCTAGCTGGGCATAAATCACAAAGAGAAGATGTCAGGGGGAGAATAAAAGATGCAATTGTATATCTTATACTCCTTTGGGCTATGGTGGAGGAAAGAGATGAAAAAGTATGAGAAGGTAGGATCTGGCTATGCTAATAAAAATCCAAAGCATACACCTAATAGCAAACATCCCATGTTTACTGGTGAATTAACAATCAATGAAGAGAAAGTAAACATCGCTTTGTGGAGGAATGAGAGTTACGGTAAAGAATCGTTTTCCATTCAAGCTACAAAAGTGACAGATGAATGAGATTAAGAAAAGGTTCGTTAAAATGACATGTAAATCTTGTAATCAGGTAAGTGTTATTGAATATGAACAAACCACTACTAATGAATATGATATCACTATGGGGGTGGAATTGGGGTGCAATGATGCCTTAAAGGCCGTTTCTCAAGAAAAAGGAAGTACACCTCACCATGTGATAAAAGAGGCCTTAAATCGCTTAAAGCGAACAATGGGCTATGGAATACCAGATAAGGAGACTTGAGGTAGTGGATAGAAATCAGTTAGATTTGATAGCCAAAATAGTAACATATCTGTATCATGATGAAAAGAAACATTATGAAGAAACTGCATCAGAGGAAAGAAAAGCTCATATTTATAGAGATATTAAAGCTATAGATCAATGGCTATCATCACAATACAAACGATTGGAGAGAGCAGATGCAAAGAAGCGCAAGAGCAAGTAAAGCTAAAGGACGTAGACTTCAGAATTATGTAAGAGATATGCTGAGAGATGTGTACACACAATTGCATCCTGATGATATAAAATCCCAGACAATGGGTATGACAGGTGAAGATATCGTTAGGACTCCAGCAGCTAAAGAAGTATGCACATTTAGCTTTGAGTGTAAAAATGTAGAGAGATTGCAAATATGGAAGGCCATAGAACAGTGTGAAACTAATAGGCCTGACTGTAGCGCTCCAGCTATAGTCTTTAAAAAGAATGGTAAAGAGCCATACGTAGCAATACCCTTTACCGTATTTTGTGATATGCTACAAGCTGAAAATGAAAGGAGTTTAAGTGTTACGCATCAGACAGTCTAGCAATAATTATACATCAAATAATTACACTCATTCTATATCTGAAAATGATTACATTGCATTACAATTTATGGTTAAGGAATTATTGAGATGTATTATAGAAAGGAAAAGAGTTCACGTAATAAAAGATAAAGTCTATTTGCTTCTTAATGTAATAAAAAACTTTAAGTAACTAACGCTGGAAGGGGGTTGGATAACTCCAGCCCCTCTCCTTAACTTTGTAGTAAATCCAGAGATTGCATTAAAGCATCTTGACTTGCAAGAGTTTCTGAAACCTTTCTTCTACTAGGTCTCCTTTTAGGTCTAGTTCTCCCTCCAGATTTAGGTTGTATACCTAAGAATTCTGAAATACTCGGAGCAATCTCTTCAAACTTTTCAAAAGCTAGATTCCTGGTAGCTCGCTGTTCCTTACTTTCAAACTGACCAAGCTCTAATTGTGCTGCTGGAATGAAACCTTGCTTTATGAATACAGGCCAAGTATAAGCTGCAGTTCTTGCCATCTGAGCATTGCCAAGGGCTAATAGCTTATATAATTTAGTTCTATCATCATCTTCTAGATGTGCCAAATTCTCTTCATGCTTTCTAGCATCATCTTCATCTTTGTAGAAAAAATCCTGTTGTTCAAACATGCTTAAGACATAATTAGCATTAGCTCCTGCAAAATACCAACCTCCCTGTCCATATGTCTTTTTCTCAAGTTTAGCTACCTGTTCTGGATCGTCTCTGTCTGTTGTAGCCCATAAATATCCTGCTTCTCCTGTTTCTATAACATCATTATTAAATAATTTCATGAAATTCGTATGTGTAGCTGAAGATGCAACGCTCAGTGTAGCATTTAAAATGCCAAATCTCAACATCTTCCACACCTCTTCACTGCTAAAATCTCTAGCCTTAACAGATCTTAATCCTTCTGAAACCCATTTATGCATTAGATCGAACATTGAAAACCTATAATGCATGAACTGTCCAAAAAACTTTCCCTTTTTAGATTTAAGAGCTTTAGCTTTATTCCAGTCTGCATATTCAAAATGTAGATCTACAGCACTATTATAAGCCATTCTACCAGCAGTATTCTCTATCCAGTCTTTAACCTGCTTTTGGTTTTCTCTTACCCATTTCATCTCCGATGATCCATGAGATGTATAGCCAAATTCCCCATCAGATAAGTATGCCTTAGGCCTCTTACCTTTCATCATTTGATTATATATCCAAGACTCTGGCATTGTAGAAAGATTCTGGTGAGCAAGAGCAAAAGCTATTCCAAATGTACCGCTTCTATTGGCATCCTCTACTAATTTATGCATGAAAGCTGATCTTTGAGCTATCTCTCCTGCAGCTCTAGCAACTTTTTGAGTCATTCTATCTGATGACATTACAATTTCACCATTTTCATTAACTGCTAAACCTTTTTGATTATAAAAGTTTTCCTGTAATGCACCTCTGGATGCAGACGAAATATCTGCCTCTTCACCAGTAAGACCATCTAATAATTTAGACCTTACAGTCTTACCATCAAACCATTGCAATCCATATTTTTTAGATTGTCTATCTCTCATCTCTACATTAGCATCAGCGTTAGCATGATTGGAATAAAATTCTCTTCCATTTTTATGTGCCGTCATGCCAAACTCAACAAATTCATATAGTCTTTGAGTTGCATTTCGAGCAGCTGATCTAACATTGCCACCAAGCAATCTGAAATAAGTGAGAGATTGCATTGCTCTAATTAAATCATTGCCTACTGTATCTGACTTAGGATCTATAGAATGTACAGATTCATATATACCTGTTAGATTTTTCAACATACTCTCAGTCGCATCAATAACATCTTGATTGCCAGCTTCCTTTGCTGGATCTAAATGATCCTTTACAAGGGCATTGTAAGCTCTCCTAAAAGTATCTTTAACATGAGAGCGGTAATTGAATAATGCTACATCTCCTGCATATTTTTTAAGAAAAAAGTATGGATCCACACTATACCTGTCATCTAATAATTCACTCCTACCTTTAACTCTATTAATCAGAGCATCTGTCTTATCTAATTCTTGCCTTAACCGTTTAGATGGTTCTATATTTCTATTTATAACATCTTTTTCTAAAGTACTGATCTGACTCATGATACCTAGTGTATACTTAGGCATATAATGTTTTAATGCAACCTTGCCATTAGCATCCATTTGAGTAGAACCTGCAAATCCCAACTTTAAAAGAGTAGCATCAGCCTTAAAGGCGCTCGGATCTACAACAGAACCACGATCTGTAATCATATCTTGAAATTCTATCTGTCTAATTTGTGAGTTAATTCTATCTATTTCAGCATCAACCCAGGGAAGATTTCTTTCTTTTGCTAATACCTTAACACGCTCTAATCCCCTTATAAGCATAGGTACAGACCTTTTCCTTACCCCATTAAAGGATGACACCATATCTCTTAATAAAGCTTGTTCTGAAGGCTTAACAACTCTATCTATACCCATATCTTTACCTATAGGAGCACCCTGCAAAGCATGATTCATTAACAAGAATGCATCTCCTGATCCACTTTCATAAAAAGTTCTAAATCCCTTCTGTATCTCATTAATTCTCTGATTAGACTCAGCCAGTTCAGAACCCTTTAATGTCGTTCTGCGTTTCAGCTCCATATCTAATGCTTTTTCCAACTTTTGCAGTGTCTTAACATCTGATCCAAGAGACTTTGCAAGGCCTTGAAAACTACTTAAGAAACTATTTATCTTCTTAGATGTATCTATATTATAATCTCTAAAGAAAGAAGTCTCACTTGTTAAACTTTCTTCAAACTGTTTTAGTTCAGGAAGAGTTCTAAGTTGGGCTTTAGGCAGCTTTAATGCTGCACCTATAAGTCCCTGCTTTGTTCCAATGACTTCATTAAACTGACGCAGGCCAGCTTCAAATTTCCTAATATCTTTTAAGTTTGCAGGCATAATACTGGGGTCTACTACTTTACCAGTATACTTCTCCCAAAGCCATTCAAAATGATCGAAATTATTTCGCTTACTTTGCTGTATATTTCTATACTTAGGATCACTAGTAAACTCTTTACTTATGCGATCCATTTCTGCATATACTTTCTTCTTAGCTTCAGGAGCCATTTTCTCTCCCTCCTTAAGCTTTTTCCATAAGCTATTTAAACTGCAAACAAATATACTCATATTCTATTGTCCTTTATAAAATCAATCAAGATAACATTTATATAATTCTCTAGTTCTTTTTTGTACAGATTCATTTAGAGCTCCATTATTTCCCCACTTTCTCATAGGGGCTGAGTCCAATTCAGAAATTGATCTAATTCTTTCACCATATACTTTGCCTGTACCATCTTCTAACTGCTCCCACTTACTTCTAACCATCTGCCTATCGATAGGAATACCTGCTTTAGTTAGTTCCCTAGAAGCCTTATATAGAGTTACACCATCTAACAATCTGTTCCCTCTAGCATAATCTACCATAATTTCAGCAGCTCTTCTGATATTTTGATTTTGATGCTGCAATTGTTCAAATACACTTTTGTCTAGGTGCATACCACTAGATAAATATCCTTGTTGTATATCTGCAGGCTCTGTAAAATACCTACTTTCTAGCAATTCTAAATCAATAAATTTATTTTTAGATGAGACTGCACCTATCTTCTTTTGAATATTAATATTATCTAATATTTCTCTAGCAGTAGCTTTATCCATCCCTGAAGTTAAAAATGATCCATTTTCCACAGATGATAACAATGAATACACAGGCTCTGCAAACTTACTTTCTATAAATTTAGCATCAAATATAGCTCGCCTTCCCTGATTGCCAACAATATTTCTCATTGAAATTACACTGTTATCTACTCTTGGAGATAACAATCTAGATACTATCCCCCATCTATATAAATCTGCAGTTTCAGGATTAATAGCATTAACTATATCGGTATTTCTTGCAAGCTCATCTGCAATAATTGAGATTCTCTCCCTTGCCATTTCAGAATTAGACAGTCTATTTTCATTCAGTAGGTTCTCTCTTACTTCTATTGTTCTGGCATAGATTCTATTTACAGCAGGCATAATAACAGTTTCATTAAGATTTCTATCTATAACAAATCTTTTACCTGATTTATCTGTCATACCTGGCAATCCACCAAACCTTTCCCATACCATTCTAAGGCCTTCTTGCTCTAATGGATCGGTAATCTCAAACCTTCTACCATTTTCTATTATTATATCTTTTTTATAAATCTCTTGAAAATTACGCTTTCCTGGTAATATTACTTCTTTCACTTTTTTTGTATTAGCATCAACAATAACCATAGGCTTAAAGCTTCGATTTTCATACTTACTTTCCTCATATCCTGAATGCTTCTTAATATCCATGCCAACTTCTATAGCATCACCCCATTGAGTTGTCAATGCGGATTCAAGTATAGTTTTCGCTTCAAGCAATCTATTTCTCTTGGCAAGAAGATCTTGATAAGATCTACGCTCCAATAATTGATCTGTCTTTCCAAATCTTTCAGCATCTTCTATTTGTAGATCTAAAGATTTTAATCTTCCAGCCATATCTGATAAGGTTAAAGCTCTCTCTTGATCTTTTACAAAATCTATTAGTGATTTTCTATATACATCATTAACAATTACCTGTCTCTGAGCAGCATCTGCATCATTCCATTCCAGTCTATCACCCATAAATCCTTCGTCAATATAATTTAGTATATCATTAACAGGATCAAGTGCTCTAGGCTTTCTTGACTCTGATCTAATATGATACATTTGGTCATATATTTGGTGTAAATTTTTCATAGCTACATCAAATGGAGCTTTAGAGTTGGCAAAGAAAGAGGAGGCTGCCCTTAAGCCTGCCTGCATATCCATACCTTCACCAGAACTTAATACTCCAGCATATGCCCTATTAGGGTCGATAGCATTTATCATGCTAAAGTATGAATTATTATAGTCAGATAGCCTAGCTTTTCTTTCACTACCATAACTATCGGCAGTCACCCCTTGATTCATCTTTAAATATCTATTAATAGGGAGTATAAAGCGCTTAATAATGGCCTCTCTAATAGGAGCTGCACTATTATGTCCTAAGTGCTGTACATCTGGCAATAATCCTGTTTGGCTATGGATTTCAAATAAGCCATCCTTGCCAAATAATATATCATATTGTATATCTCTAGCTCTATCCATTTCATTCTTAGATAAAGCATTCTTATAAAGGTCAATATATTTTTTAGACCAGTCTGCTATATTATCTACAGTACTAATATAATTAGCTCCAGGTTTCAATCTAACTTGATATAACTCTCCCTTTCCTACGCCTATAATATCTCCCTTAAAGGTCATAACAGTTGGATCTTCTCTGAAAATGTTTGCAAGATATGTAGCTGTCTGATGCATTTTAACAAACATACCTCTATGCATATTACCTTGAGCAACAGCTTCTTCATGAGATATTTCTGCTGATCTTAACATTTCAGGAATAGCAGAATTAAATCTTGTAGCAAAATCTTCTGCGATAGCGATATGATGTCCTCGTGTAAGATCATAACCAGCTAAACGACCAGCTTCCATCCAAAAGTTTCCATGTGCAGCAGTATATGCAAAAGACTTATCCATATCAAAATCTGCATCTTGAGGATTAATTGCATCTACATGATTCATTCTGCTAATATTTCCACTTCTTTTGTCAACTGTAGTTATTATATTATTTCCCTTTTCAAGAACCTTGGCTTTATTGATAACAATATCGCCAATCATATTACGAGGCTGTCTACTATTTAGTACACCAAGAGATACAGCTCTATTGTTTTCTTTACCCCACGTATACAATTCAGAAGCATATTCAGACATCGTAGTTAAACCTTTACCTTTAGCTCCCTCTATAATAGCATCTTGCTGCTTCACAGCATCATCATAAACTATTTTATTCCTTATTTCCATTTCTGCCTGTCTAGTAGATGGTCTACGCTGTGGTGCAGTATACTTTGCAGGTGCTGTAGGACCAAAAATTGGCTTATTAGATTCAATATTATCAAGATCTAGCAATCGTCCACTTTTATCTATTGCCATGCCCTCAACAATCAAATACTTCTCTCCAGTCGAAGTAGTAGTGATGAATGCATCTGCTACCCTAGAGTCAATTGCCTTGTCTGACCTAGTTCCATTATAATCTACACTAAATGCATCAGTTGAGTATTTAATTTTCTGTATAATTGCAGACTGAATATTGCCACGCCCTTCTCCATACAATTCGAATGCTCTTTGTCCACCATAATGAGACATTTGAAATTCTCCAAAAAATTGTACAGCTCTAATATCTTTTCCACCCACTTGGAACCTGCTCCTTATTGGTATAGATAAGTTCCCCAGATCAGCACTCATAACATCAATGGATCCATCAGGTACAATTCCTGATCCTATATTTCCATTATTCATATAGTAATTAATTAAATTTTCTTCTAATCTTTTTTGCATCCATGGATCTGTTAATAATCCATTTCTACTGAGAACAGATTCAATTCCAGTTCTAACTGCTGAATTATCCCCACCTTCTGCAGCTGCACCAAATACCTTATTGGCAAGTTCAGTTCTAAAAAATATATCAGTAGCTTGATTTTGGAATCCATAGGATAATGCATCAATTTTTCTATCTAATCCTATCCATTCTGATAAACCATTATTATCTCTCATATGTACAGCAGTGTTATTTCCAACCATAGGATTATGCTCTCTACTTATACTTCTGAGATTAATTGAAGAAAATGGGATATCTGTTATGGATTGAGGAGTTACTTCTAAATTTACATCTCCCTTCCCAAGAAAGTCTACAACATTTCCATTTATAATATCCACATTACCTGCATCAATGCCTTGAGGGGTAGCATATCGTGTTGACTTGCCGTCTGCATCTACATCCCATGGAGCATCTTTCGAAGCTTTATGCTCATTGATCTTATTAGCAGATTTAAAAGTAATTGCATCCACCTTGTGCATTTTCATTATCTTATCTAATTCTGGAGCATATTTAAAGGCTGTCTTACCATACCATTCTGTAACTTCTCCATAATTACGTGCAGAAGGATCTTGCCATGCTACATCTACATGAGTTACAGTAGGCTTTATTGCTCCAGATTTAAATCCAGTAATCTTGCCAGTTCTTTCATTATAATCTACCATTTCTCGTGTAACTCCACGCATAGCCATTGAGGCAAGAAGCACATCCTTTGATACAAACATTTCTCCATCCATAATAGATTTAGATAGCTCTTCATATCTACGAAGCATATAATCTCTAGTATAATTATCTATCTCTCCTTCGCCTAATCTCCTGTCAACCTCAACCTTTGCCCTATCTATAGAGTTAAATATATTTCTTAAATTACCATCAGTATAAGTTGCTTCATCATTTATAGATAGTACTTTAACCTTTTTATATTTTCCATTTTCAGGTTCTACCCATTTCTTAACAGCCTTGTATATATTAGAAAGGAAAGGAGACTCTGCATTTTTATAGAATGCTGCAGTTTTTTCCAGATTTTGAGGAGTACCTATATATCCATTTTTAGAATGCGTCATTCCAAGCCTTTTCCATCTCTCTTTAAATTCTGCACTCTCAACATTTAATCTGCCATATTGATCTAGAGATTTTTCTACAAAACTAGGCATATCAAGAATCATTCTTGTCATAAGGATTGCATCACCAGCTAATTGATCATTCATTCTTGATGCATCTTGTATGCTCTCTATAAACTGTCTCAGTCTTGGATTGCTATCTATTGTCCTGCCTTCAGAAGCCATTATAGCCTGTAATCGTTTGTATAAATGTCCTCCATCATTAACACTAATACCGCTATCAAATGCTGCCGCTATATTCCTTTTGATACCATTATCCATTCTAACTAAAACACTAGTCTTCTCATCTAAATTTAAAATCTTATATTCTCTTGTCAGTGATGGTTCGGAATGGTTAACATCAATTATTTTATCAGTTGCCCCTATGGTATAAAATTCAGCTTTACCCTGGACATCTTCTATTGGGAGATCTTTAGTCTTTAATTCTGTTTCAATAAACTTCCTATCTCTTCCAACTAATAAATTCTTAACTCTTCCATCAGCCATAAATACATCATTGTTTAATATATATATATGCTTCTGGCCTTCACCCATTCCCTCTAATGCATTAATAACCCCAGTAATACCTCGATCAGGAGTATAACCTAAAGGCTTACGAGTCTGCAGTAATCTTCCGCTAGCAAGATCTATTTGCAAGTGTTTGATAGGACGAGTACTAAAAAAACTAGAAGCAATACTATACAAATCAGACTCTACAGTTTCAAAATTTATTTTTAATTTTTCACCAGCAAGTTCAGATATATTTCTATCAATCATTATTCTTGTTTTTAAAGGTTCATATACAAGCTTATGAAAGGTATCACCATTCATTTCTATCTGACCAGATAATTTATCTAAAGTAGAGATAACATTTTCTACTCTAACTCTTAGATCTACATTTTGTATTCCACCTAAATTATCATAATAATCTGTTAAAAATTCTTTACCTAAAACCTTTATAGTTTCTGCATTGATTCTAGCCTCAGTTGCAGGAGAAAATATATCATTCAACTCTGTTGCATTTATTCCATATCTAAGACTAAATTGTGCAAGCGTAGTCCTTAATCCACTATCAGTCACATCTTTGCCTGGAATATTTCCAGACGTATTTCTTAGCTTCTGAGACACTAAATCATCAATCGTAGTTTGACTCCATGAATTACGATTAATTTTACTCAAAGCATCATTCTTTAAATCAATAAGTTGCTGTAAATAATCTGACCTTGTGCTCTCGTCAGCCATCTCAATATTTTTAATTAACTCTCTAGCAGTCTTCATCTTACTTGACCATGCATGCAGAGTGATTGCATCATTAGAATCGATAGCTTCTTTTAACTCTGCACCAAGATTTTGTAATACTCTTTTCGACCTATCATATAAATTCAAAACGTCCTGTTGAGATTCAATCATTCTTGTGTCAGACATTTCCAATATAGCGTTTGCAATTAATCTCCTCTTCATATCTAGGCTTTGAACTGCCTGAAATGCATAATTAGCAGTAAGAGAACCTTCTTTGGTAATCATGCCACCTATATTAGATAAAGCTTTAATCTTAGCCATTTTAAGAGCTGCAGCCCATTGGCCAGCTTCAGTCTGATTAACTTGATCGCTAAACTTGACAAGTCCAACTCCTGCTTCTCTGACAGATTGTGATAAATCTCCATAAAATTTAATATACTCTTGTGCTGCCTCTTTAGAAAGCTCTTTAGATTCAACTGCTGCATTTAACACATTCTTAATATTTTTTAAAGTTGGGAATACTAACTGACCTGAATCTCCAAAATTAATATCTGGATTATTATATAATTCTATCAATGCTGCTTTAGTGTCAAACCCAACACGCATGTCACTTAATCCTAATTTCTGTACAGACTTCTCAAATGAAAATCTTTCAAAGAATCTAAAGGATTCTTCTACACTAAAGGTATCTCCAGCAAGTTGCTCTATTTTATTCTTAAATTCTTTAGCCTGCTCTTCAGTTAAAGGTCTTCCAACCTTTTTAGATATCTGAGGATTTAAACTTTTTACTCCAGCATGCAATCTTTCTATAAATTTATTTAACTCTGCTCTCTCAGCAGCCTCAACTCCAGATCCAGCTTCAGATTTATACTCTATCCCTGGATTTTCAGATGTAAATAAAAGTTCACTTAAAGCTTGAGTTAATCTCTTAGATTCAGTGGGATCCATATTATGCTTAGAGTCTCCAGTTAAAAGAGCTCTAGCAGCATTAGCCTGCTGAATATCTGCAATATTCCTATAAGTATGATACCATGCATCATTTTGAAGTATACTGATATCTCTTTCAATTCCCTTATCTACCCATCCTTCACCATAAGTATATTGCATGAGCTCATTAATAGAATTATCCCAAATAGATTTTGACCGTAATAATTTCTCAGCATTCAGTTCAGGAAGTTCTACAGATCTACCCTCTCTAATCCAGCCACTTTTAAGTCCATTTTTATATACAGTAGAAAAAGCCTCTAATAGTAATGAATCATTAAAATGCATGCCCTGAACATCATGTATCCTTGGAGCTGTTATAACTCCCTTTTCATCTAGATATTCAATACCCAATGCATCATAGATACCTTTAATAAATCTCTTAGAGATACCCATAGGCTCTACAGTATTCTTGCTTATAGATTCCATAATCCATTCAGGAACTCTTTCTAATATATTTTCATACTGTAAAGGTCTATCTCCAAAATTTATCTTTGATATCTTTTGAACTAGCTCAACTGCCTGATCTGAAGTAATATTCTTCATATCTAACTGTTCAAATGTATGGTTGTTATTTAACTCAATAATCTTTTTAGCTATAAATAATTGCTCCATCAACTGATCACGCTTACCCTCTTGGCCTTTTTCAGCAAAATTTTTAGCTACATAATCATTTACAGCATCTTCTAGATTAGTAAATCTTCCCTTACCTGTCTGTCTTATCTCACCTTCTCTTAAGATAAATGGAGTTAATATCTCCTTCAACTCTGTTATTTCTGGAGATGATGCTATAGAATGATTAGTAATATTCTTAGCTCTTTCACTTCCAGTTGGAGCTGGAGGAGCAAATCTTGCAGTAACTCTTTCTAAGGCTTCCAATCTAGAGCCATCATAATGCTTAATCATCGTCTGTAATGCACCTGTAGTCTTCCTAAGTTCACTGGCTTTTCCATCAAAATATGATTCTATCTTACCAGTCTCAAAGAACTTCATAGGTTTATTATCATGGAAAGAATGAGGTCTTCTTGTGAAAAATGCTGCAGTCATAACATTACCTATAATTTCTTGAGGATCCCTGCCCATAGCATTAAATGGCAATCCATCTCCTCCTTGATTATAATATTCAAATAGTCCATGCGCATTCATAGCAAGTACTCCCATTCCCATTCTAGGTGCACTAGACCACATCTCTCTACCAAATTCTTTAGCTAAATCTATAGGGGCACGCTTTAAAAACGTCATCCTTGCCTCATTAAGGAAGTTTCTCATCTCCGTAGTACCCTCACCCTTTACAGCGTCTTTCCACCACATAGCCCCCTTGCTGGCCCATTTATCGCCTAATCTAGAATTTAAGGTACCTCCCTGGACAATATCCATGGCTGTTAAAGTATGCTGTAATTCTTTATGAGTTAACTTGCCAGCAGGACGCATAGCCTTATACATTCCAGTAAAAACATCCTTTCCTTTTCTCCATAATGCTTTATCTTTTCCACCTTTGATGAACTTAACAGGACCGATAACACTAAACCATGCTCCTTCACTTAGCCCATGATGCATAGTATCAAGCCAATAAGATCCTTCTGGTTTAAATCCATACTGATCTGGACCTTGGTATCCAGTTGCCCATCTCTGTAAATTGTTAGTACCAGCTCTTAATAGACCCATATTTAATCCAATCATAGACTCATATGCCATAGCTCCAGCAATCTTTCCAGCTCTATTGTCTAGCCCAGGAATCCTTCTAACCATTGCCCTCATCATATTAGCTGCATCTGTAGGATTGTTTCTTGTAAATATCTCAAATGCTTCAGAAGCTAATTCATTGGCAACTTTTTGATCTAATGGAAGAGCTTTTGCAAGACTTTGTGCAATATCTGCAGTAGCTACCTGCTGATACCATTCTCCTCCCATTTGCTTACCAATGTCATCTGCAACACTTCCTTCTCCAGCAAGTTTATATACATCATCCATAATAGTATCTGCTTGCTTACCAATTGTCTCTACAACTTCATCTCCATGCTTAGATGCAATAGTGCTAGCTTTCTCTAAAAGTTCCTTACTAGCCTGCTTTTTAAGAGATTTAACACCTACATTTCCAGCAACCTTAGCACCACCTTTTACTACTCCTTTAGCTCCCAATCCTCCTAATCCAAAAGTAGGAAGCATACCCATAGCAGTTCCAATAGTATATCCAGCCTTACCCCAATTGCTTAGATCCTCCCATTCTCTAGGACCTCCTAATGAAATAATATCTTCCCAAGTCTTTTCTCCAGGCTCATTTGCCTCAGTATACATATCATGTAGATCTAAACCTCCCATTGAAAGTGCAGAAAAACCTCCCCATAATGTTTGGCCTAGAAACTCTACAGCTCCAGACTGTCTATTTGCATCAAGCTTTTGACGTTCTGTATCAAGAAGCAATTGATTTTGCCGCTGTGCTTCTTGCTGTTTTAGTATATCTTCATATAATCCCATGCATTTACCTTATTATTTCTGGTTCTATATTATAGTCATTAAACATCTCTAATAAAAATTGTCCTGGATCCTTTTTTGATTTATGTTCAGAGGTTCTATATTCTGCTAACAAACTAGCGAAATCCACTCCCAAATCCTTTAATACCTTACTCTGCATATACATACTTGCCAATTGAGATTCATCACTTGCAGTAGATGCTGCACTATTAATTACATCCAATGTATCTAAAGAATTATTTATATTAGGCAATCTAGATTCTATATATTCAGCAAGTTCATCTCTTTCATATACGTCTGTGTATATTTCAGAAAGACGTACAGGATCAGGAATAGGAAACTCTGCTTTATGTTGTGCTAATACTGCATCAGAACCTACCTGGGCAGACAATTGATTATAATAGTCTGTCTTAAATTGATCTAATCCGCTTGTCTGATTAATTAAAGAAGAGTCCATGGGAGCAGGATTTAATGGATCATTAGTTAAATTATCCAAACTAGATAAAGCAGATAATGCTTCTTCATTGGCTAGTCTAGTTTCCACATTATCTTCTATCTGTAAATCTTGAAGAGTAGAAGGGCTAGTCAAGTCAACTCCAAAATATTGTAATGCTTTAGCTGAAAACATACTTGCCTCTTCTGGATCAGACTTGACTTTAGATTGATAATTGAGATATACCTGAGAAAGAGTTTCATTAAAGTTCTTTTGATTTCCCATAGTCTGCCCATAGCCACCCTTAGCATATTTAGGTTTAGCTACGGTAAGATCTAATGTCATCTGAGTATAAATATTATTCCATATACTTTGAGTATCTTCAGATGCTGTTTCTATAGTTTCTTCTGGTATAACTCCAGTTATAAGATATGAATACTCTCTCCCAATATTAAGTTTATTATAGTTAACTGATGCTTGCTTTTCTGACACACCCTTCTCATCAGGGTATTTTGCAATATCAGCTTCTATTGCACGAATATTGGATATACCACTGTAGGTTTCTGCAGTGTTAATAGCATTAGTAATATCTGATACATACTTTTCTTGTCCTATCTTAGAGATAGCAGCAGTTCCAACTGCGCCTTCTTTAAAGAGCTTAATAGCATCTGACTCAGTTCTAAGTCCCTTCATTATAGCTTGTCTATAATTCTCATCCTTTAATTGATCTAACTCTATTTTACTTAGTCCTTTTAAAGCTTCTGCAAATTCTCCTGTACCAATTACATCTCCCTTTTCATCAAGCTTTAAGTCTCCTGTTAAAAGAAGATCTTCCCATAACCTATCTTTATCTGCATCTTCAAAACTAGAGAAGTCCTTTTCCCAATCGAGTCCTTTCTGTTTCCATCTACCAATATCCGCAGATAATGCTTGTAATTGTTCTATATTACTCTGAGTATTAAGTAATTTAGTATCTATATCATTAGTAATACCTTCTCTAAGTTCTACACCGCTATTTGTTATATGTGCTGTAGAATATCCAGATTTAGCTAAAGTATCAGCCCAAGCATTTTCTCTTGTTTTTGTTTGAAGATATTCTTCTCTAGCAAATTTTAAATCTTCCCTAGAAGTCTTGTAATCTCTATCGATTTGATTCTGATTAATTTGATGCTGTAACTGCATATAAGCTAATATCGTATTTGGTATAGATTCAAAGAATGATTGCCATGGGCTTTGCTCTACCGTCATTGAAACTTTAGGTCTTGGATCGTACACCATCTTTATTTCTCCTTAATATTTAATTTATCCAGCAGCTGTATTTTCTCCTAATTCTGCATAAAATTGATCTTCTGTTGTCTTCCAGAAGTCTTCTGTACTGGAAGCTAATTGACTTGATAACTCTTGTTGCTGAGTTAAATAGTCACCCATTACTCCCTTTGCAGCCTTTGTCTTCGTATAATCAATCGCCCCACTAGATTCAAACCCAGATTCTACTTGAGCCCCTTCTATCTGACCATATATATCTCCTAGACTTTTTCCAGTCCTTAGACCTAATGCTTGTTTTCCTGTTGTATAGTCTTCTTTTACCTTCTTTAAAGGCGCTCCATAGAATTCATCAAAATCCCCTGCATCCATTCCATATCCTGCTGCAATCTCGCCAAATCCACCTCCCTCTGATACAGATTTTCTAAATTCTGAAGATGTAGGATCAAATTCTCCAGCTGTATATGAAAAATCTCCTATCTGTCCCTCTGCCAGGGCTACACCCTCAGTATCTGATCCATCTTTGCCTGAAACTGCATAGTTAGCTATATAGTCATCGAATTTACTTTTTGCCCCAGCCCTCTTGGTATTAGAGGTATTAGTTTGAACTACCTCACCATTCTTACTAATTGTTTGTTCACCAACACTGCCCCACCTATTAATAAAAAGACGGCTAGTCCATACATCGCCATTTACATCAGTTAGACTCCACCCTGAATCTTGCCATTGATTACGCGCACATAGTGCCATATCACCTTCATACTCATAACTATCTTCATATAGAGTCTCCTCAAAAGTAGAAGACTCTGGATTCATATCTATTACTACTTCATTATATATCTTCATAATCTATCTCCTAAATAATCTATCTTGCCAACCCATACTCTGTTGCATCCTTTTATGTCGTTCTGTATCGAAAGCAGCACCCTTACCTGCACTATACTGTGAAGCACCTGCAGCTCTTGCTCCCTCACTACGAACGAAATCTGGAGAACTTACTGGAAAGCTTTCTCCAACACCTTCCCATGCAGAAGTCTGTGTAAAGTCTGTCCCTCCACCTCCTGAGAATGGAGTTCTTTTACTCCCAGCATCAGATCTAAATCCTTCAAGCTGATCACTAAACTGAAAATCTTTTAACTCATTTTTCAATATTGCAGACTCCTGAGCCTGAGAAGCTGTTACCTTAGATCCTGTAAATGGAACATCCACTTTCTCTCCAATATACTTGCTCATATCTATTTCACGTGCAACTCCACCAGGCATATATTCTCCCCTATCGGCTGTACGGCTAATATCACCAAATGTATCTCTCATATCCCTTGAAGTTATATTCCCTGCTTGATCCATTTGTGCTCTATATACATCTGAATCAAGAAAACCTTCTGTAGCAGGCAATTCAAGTTCTTCCGCAAACATTTTATCTAAATCTGGAACACCTCCCTTCCCTCTTGGTAGCTCGCCAGTCCCAATCATCTGTTCTCCCTGGCCAGTAGGCACTAGACCTTCTCCAGCCTGAAGTTTCTTTATCTTCCTTGAATCCATCATACTACCCATTTTATTCATACCTTCATGTAAAGTACTACCCTCGAAATCTATTAACCTTCCAAGTCCTGTTTGTGACCCCTTATCCCCACCTTTAACGAGACCTTTAGTATAATCTGCTAATTTATTTGTTCCAGTACCTCCTGCTGTCTGGGGTGTAACAGTAGTTCCTCCTTTCCCGAATAACTTAGAAGTTACCTTTCCTCCGCCTGCCATA